>JAESGX010000152.1_pt1 | contig 54628 bp, 44 predicted proteins | sample 9269801 | NCBI WGS metagenome assembly JAESGX01 (sample SAMN16773122, study PRJNA677054) | algae metagenome | isolation source: Pleurocapsa minor GSE-CHR-MK-17-07R and co-occurring heterotrophs from wet... | place: USA: Lower Calf Creek Falls, Grand Staircase Escalante National Monument, UT ... | reverse complement strand
TGCCGGCCGGCTCCACCCAGGTGGAGCGCCGCGCGATCAAGGAATCGGCCGAGGAGGCCGGCGCGCGCGACGTGTACCTGGTGGAAGAGCCCATGGCCGCGGCGATCGGCGCCGGCCTGCCGGTCAGCGAGGCGCGCGGCTCGATGGTCATCGACATCGGCGGCGGCACCACCGAAGTGGCGGTGATCTCGCTCAGCGGCATCGTCTATTCGCAGTCGGTGCGGATCGGCGGCGACCGCTTCGACGACGCCATCATCAACTATGTGCGCCGCAACCACGGCATGCTGATCGGCGAGGCCACGGCCGAGCGCATCAAGCTGGAAATCGGCTGCGCCTACCCGCAGCCGGAGACCATGGAGATGGAGATCTCCGGCCGCAACCTGGCCGAAGGCGTGCCGAAGATGATCAAGATCACCTCCAATGAAGTATTGGAGGCGCTGCACGAACCGCTTGCCGGTATCGTCAGCGCGGTCAAGCTGGCGCTGGAGCAGACGCCGCCAGAACTGTGCGCGGACGTGGCCGAGCGCGGCATCGTGCTGACCGGCGGCGGCGCGCTGATGCGCGACATGGACCGGCTGATTTCCGAGGAAACCGGCCTGCACGTGCAGGTCGCCGACGATCCGCTGACCTGCGTGGCCCGCGGCGGCGGCCGCGCGCTGGAGCTGGTGGACATGCACGGCAACGAGTTCTTCGCGCCGGAGTGATGGGGCGGGGAGGCGGGAGGCGTGATGTAGGAGGCGCGGGAGCGGGTAGCCGGTAACCGGAAATCCAATGCTTGATGCTCTCCGGCTACCGGCTACCCATCCCACCTCCCACCTCCCGCCTCCCCATTCACGCCTCCCACCCCCCACCCCCCTCCCGTCCCTAAAAACGTGCCCTCCTACGCCGGCCCCCCCGTTGCTGCCCGTCCGGGCGAAGTCGTCAGCACGCTCCGGCTGCTGGGGTATCTGGCGCTGGCGATCACCCTGCTGGTGCTGGACGACCGCGGCGGCTGGCTCAACCAGGCCCGGGTGCAGGCCAGCGTGGCCACGCAGCCGCTGTGGTGGCTGGCAGGATTGCCTGGGCGACTGGGCACGCGGGTGCAGGACGATGCGGCCACGCGCAGCCGCCTGACCAGCGAAAACCGCAACCTGCGCAACGAACTGCTGATCGCCAACGCGCGCATGACCCGGCTGCAGATCGCCGCCGCCGACAACGCGCAGCTGCGCGCGCTGCTGGGCGCGGCCAGCAGCCGCGGGCTGGACGTGCAGCTGGCGCCGATCCTGAACATCGACCTGGATCCGACTCGTCGTCGCCTGGTGCTGGACGCCGGCAGCGGCGACGGCGTGCGCGTCGGCCAGGCGGTGATCGACGCCGGCGGACTGATGGGCCAGATCATCGAAACCACGCCGTCGCATTCCACCGTGCTGCTGCTCACCGACCCGGACCATGCGGTGCCGGTGATGGTGGCGCGCAACGGCGTGCGCCTGATCGTGTACGGGCGCGGCGACCATCTGGAGCTATCGGACGTACCGCTGAACACCGATGTGAAGCAGGGCGATCTGATCGTCACCTCGGGACTGGGCGGGCGCTTCGCCGCGGGCTTTCCGGTGGGCACGGTGACCGAACTGCAGACCGACGACAGTCGCGCGTTCCTGATCGGCCAGCTGCGGCCTGCCGCCCAATTGGACCGCGGCCGCGACGTGCTGCTGCTGCGGTCGGGGCCTTTGCCGGGAGGCGGGAGGCGGGAGGCGGGAGGCGGAGTTGCTGCGGAGCCGGTAGCCGGGGGCCGGGAGCCGGGAATCGGGAATGGGCGCGGCGACGAGGTCGGCGCGGCATCTACAAAAGATTCTGCCGCTGCCGCCGAACCGACGCCTCCACCTCCCGCCTCCCGGGAGCCCACCCCATGAGCCGCGTGCGCACCGGCTGGGCGCTGCCGATCAGTCTGGTGATCGCGCTGCTGCTGGGGCTGCTGCCGCTGCCGGAACTGCTGCAGCCGCTGCGCCCCTACTGGCTGGCGCTGGTGGTGGCCTACTGGGTGATCGAAGCGCCGGACAGCGTGGGCCTGGGCTTCGCGTTCGCGGTCGGCCTGATCGCCGACCTGATGTTCGGCAGCCTGCTCGGCGAACAGGCGCTGCGGCTGGTGATCATGGCTTTCATCCTGCAGCGCTTCCGCGCGCGTCTGCGCTTCTTCCCCATGTCGCAGCAGGCGCTGGCGATCGGCGGGCTGCTGCTTAACGACCGCATCGTCACCGCCGCCGTGCACTTCACCCTGGGCGAGCCCACTTTGCCCTTGAACTACTGGTGGGCGCCGCTGCTGGGCATGCTGCTGTGGCCGCCGCTGTTCCTGCTGATGGACGCGGTGCGTCTGGGCAAGCGCAAATAGCATGGGCCCGGTGCGCCGCCCGTCGAAGAACCCGCACGCGGAAGCCGAGCAGTTCCGCCGCCGCGCTGCCCTTGGTTTCGTGGTGGTCGCGCTGTGTCTGGCCGGGCTGGCCGGCTGGTATTTCAAGCTGCAGGTGCTGGACCACGCCGAATACGCCACACGCTCGGAAGCCAACCGGATCAAGGCGCGGCCGGTGGTGCCGGGGCGCGGCAGCATCTTCGACCGCAACGGCAAGCTGCTGGCCGAAAACGTGCCTGCGTTCCGCCTGGAAGTGCTGCCGGAAAAAGCCGGCGACAGCAAACAGCTGATCGCCGGGCTGCGCACGATCTTCGCGCTCGCGCCCGAGGACATCCAGCGCTTCGAAGCCACGCGCAAGGCCACGCGCGGGTTCCGCCCGATCACGCTGAAGCTGCGCGTGACCGAGGAGGAAATGGCGCGCTTCGCGGTGGACCGCTGGCGTTTCCCCGGCGTGGAGCTGGAGCCGTATCTGACCCGGCGCTATCCGTACGGCGATCTGTTCGGCCACGTCATCGGCTACGTCGCGCGGATCGACGAAAAAGATCTGCTGACCCTGGGCGAAGGCAACGCCGCGCTGACCCACATCGGCAAGACCGGGCTGGAGCGCTATTACGAGGAAGCGCTGCGCGGCAAGGTCGGCTACGAGCAGGTCGAAACCAACGTGGAAGGCCGGGCGCTGCGCACCGTGGGTCGGGTGCCGGCGCAGGCCGGTTCTGATCTGCGCCTGAGCGTGGATGCCGACCTGCAGCGCGCCATGGTGGCGGCGTTCGGCGAGTTGGAGGGCTCGGCGGTGGCGCTGGATCCGCGCACCGGCGAGGTGCTGGCCATGGTCAGCCTGCCCGGCTACGACCCCAACCTGTTCGTCAACGGCATCTCGCACGCGGATTTCAACGCGCTCAACTCCAACCCGTCGCGGCCGCAGTTCAACCGGCTGGTGCTGGGCGGGGTGGCGCCGGGCTCCACGTTGAAACCGCTGCTCGCGCTGGCCGGCCTGGACAGCGGCCTGCGCACGCCCGAAGACAAGACCTTGTCCACCGGCATGTTCCGTCTGCCCGGCATGCGCGGCCGCGGCTGGGCCGACTCGCATCGCGGCGGCCATGGCTGGACCGACGCGCGCAAATCCATCGCCGATTCGGTGAACACCTATTACTACCGGCTGGCGCTGGACCTGGGGGTGGCGCGCTTCGACGACTACCTGACCCGCTACGGCTTCGGCAAACCGACCGGCATCGATCTGATCGGAGAGATCGACGGCATCCTGCCATCGCCGGCGGCCAAGCTGCGCTTGACCCAAGAGCGCTGGTACCCGGGCGATCTGGTCAACTCGGCGATCGGCCAGGGCCTGTGGAAAGTCACTCCGCTGCAGCTGGCGCGCGGCACCGCGGCGCTGGCCGATCGCGGCCTGCTGCGGCGGCCGCATCTGGTGGCGGCGCAGCGCACCGGTTTCGATGGGCCCTGGCTGCCGCTGCCGCAGCCGGCACCGGTGCCTATCACGGCGCGCGCCGACCACCTGCGCGTGGTCCAGGAAGGCATGGAGATGACCATCAACGGCCCCGGCGGCACCGCGCGCGCGATCAGCGTCGGCGCGCCGTACCGCATGGCCGGCAAGACCGGCACGGCGCAGGTGGTCAACCGCAGCATCGCCGGCATCAATCCCAAATCGCTGCCGCTGCACCGGCGCCACCGCGCGTTGTTCATAGGGTACGCGCCGGCGGAAAACCCGACGATTGCGCTCGCGGTGATGGTGGAAGGCGGCGGCTACGGCGCCAGCACCGCCGCGCCGATCGCGCGCAAGGTGTTCGACGCCTACCTGCTGGGCAAGATGCCGGAGGAGCCGGCAGGCGAGAGGGGGGAGGTGGGAGGCGGGGAACCCGGAAGCGGGGAGCCGGTAGCCGGTAGCCGGGAGCCGGTAGCTGGGAATGGTCGCGGCGTCGGTGCTAGCGCAGCTCCCACAAGCGATGCTGCGCCCAATCAATCTGGCGCTGAACTTGTGCCTCCGGCTCTTGATTCCCCGGCTCCCGATTCGACCGCCTCGCCTCCCGTCTCCCGCCTCCCGCCTCCCGCCTCCCGGCCCACGCCATGAGCGAGATCCTGCGCTGGCTGGCCGCGGGGTTCGAGTATTTCGTGCGCACGCTGGACTGGCCGCTGCTGCTGGCGTTGAGCGCGCTGATGGGCATCGGTCTGGCGGTGCTGTACAGCGCGGGCGGCGAAACCCAGGGCACGCATCTGCTGCTGGCGCAGGGCGCGCGTTTCGCCGCCGGCCTGGCCGCGATGTGGGCGCTGTCGCGGCTCACCGCCAATCGCCTGCGCGCGTGGACCCCCGGCGTGTTCCTGGCCACGCTGCTGCCGCTGATCCTGGTGCTGTTCATCGGCACCGGCAAGCACGGCCAGCACTGGATCGACCTGAAGGTCTTCTACCTTCAGCCCGCCGAGCTGATGAAGATCAGCCTGCCGATGATGCTGGCCTGGTACCTGCACCGCGAACCGCTGCCGCCGCGCGTGTCCACCGTGCTGGTCGCGGGCGCGCTGATCGGCGTGCCGACCGCCTTGATCCTGCTGCAGCCGGACTTCGGCACCGGCATGCTGGTCGCGGCCAGCGGCGTGTTCGCGCTGCTGCTGGCGGGCCTGCCGTGGTGGTGGGTGGGCGTGGCCGTGGGCGGCGTGGCCGCCGCCGCGCCGGTGGCCTGGCTGTGGCTGCTGCGTCCGTACCAGAAGGACCGCATCTTCACTTTCCTCAATCCCGAGAACGACCCGCTGGGCACCGGCTGGAACATCATCCAGTCCAAGATCGCGATCGGCGGCGGCGGCCCGACCGGCAAGGGTTGGGGCGAAGGCACCCAGTCGCATCTGGATTTCCTGCCCGAGCACACCACCGATTTCATCTTCGCCGTGCTGGCCGAAGAGTTCGGCTGGATAGGCGTGGCCGTGGTACTGGCGCTGTACCTGTTCGTGATCGGCCGCTGCCTGTGGATCGCCATCGACGCGCGCGACACCTACTCGCGCCTGCTGGCCGGCGCGCTGGGCCTGGCGTTCTTCGTCTACGTGATCGTCAACGGCGGCATGATCTCCGGTCTGCTGCCGGTGGTGGGCGTGCCGATGCCGCTGCTCAGCTACGGCGGCACGTCCGCGGTGTCGCTGCTCGCCGGACTGGGCCTGGTGATGGGCATCCGCGCGCACCGGCCGGTGCATGGGTATTGAAGCGGAGGGAGCCGGGAATCGGTAGCCGGTAGCCGGTAGCCGGAAATGGACCGCCATATTGCATTAGAAGTTTTTTCTTTCGAGGAAATTAAGATTTCCGGCTACCGGCTTGCGCTTCACGGCTCCGATTCACGATTGGCCGCTTCACAAATGCTACCCTCCGCGCCGATGACCCGACGCGCACTTTTCTGCTTGATTACGCTTGGTTTCGTCGCGTGCGCGACGCCGCCGAAGTCTTCGCCGCCCGCACCGCAAGCGCCCAGCGCCTCGATTGCAACGTCGCCGCAGTCCGCGCCGATCGCGGCGCCCGCGGAAACGTCGGTGGAAGCCTTGCCCACCGCCGCTCCCGCGCCGCCGCCGGTTCCGTTCGAGATCGCGCGCGCCGAGTTCGTGCGCGACACGGCCGCCAAATACGCCATCGCGCCGGCCGCGATCGAAGCGGTGCTGGCCCAGGCGCGGTTCCGCGACGACGTGGTGGCGCTGATGACGCGCCCGGCCGAACGGGTCAAGCCGTGGAGCGAATACCGCCCCAACTTCATCACCGCCTCGCGCATCGACGGCGGCCGCGCGTTCCTGGCCACGCATCGCGACAGGCTGCAGCGCGTGCAGGCCGGCACCGGCGTGCCGGCCGAGATCATCGTCTCCATCATCGGCGTGGAAACCAGCTATGGCGGCTACACCGGCAAGCACCGCGTGATCGACGCGCTGTACACGCTGGCGTTCCGCTATCCGCGCAGCGGCGATCCGGCGCGTGCGGCCTACGAGCACAAGCGCGAGCAGTTCTTCCGCGACGAACTGGCGCAGCTGTTCGCGCTCGGCCGCGAGGAAAACCTGAACCTGCCCAGCCTCATCGGCAGCTACGCGGGGGCGATGGGCATGGGCCAGTTCATGCCGTCCAGCTATCGCGAGTTCGCGGTGGATGGCGACGGCGACGGCCGCCGCGATCTTTTCGCCAGCTTCGACGACGTGTTCGCCTCCATCGCCAACTATTTCCTGAAGAAAGGCGGCGAACGCGGTGGCTGGGTGCCGGGCGGCGCGGTGGTCGCGCGCGCGGAGCTGCAGCCGGGCTTCGCCGAATTCAATCCCGACACCTGGACGCCGGATTATTCGCTCGCCGATCTGGCCCAGCGCGGTTACGTGCCGCTGGAGCCGGTGGCCGCCGACGCCACCGCCACGCTGGTGTCGCTGGAAGGCAGCGCCGGCAAGCAGTACTGGCTCGGCTTCCAGAATTACTACGCCATCACCCGCTACAACAATTCCAAGATGTACGCGATGGCGGTGTACCAACTTTCGCAAGCCATCGCCGGCAGAGCGATCCCACCGGCATGAGGCGGCTGCTGTTGCCGCTGCTGGCCATCGCCCTCGCGGCTTGCAGCAGCGCACCTAAGAAGTCTCCGCCGCCGTCCGCCGCCATCGGAAAAGGCGCGCCGCCGTTCTCCGGATCGGCCACGCCGCAAGGCGGATGCAGCAAGACTTACGCGCCCGCGCAGGAAGACCTGAGCAAGCGCGGCGATTACAAAGCCGGCGGCCTGTATGCGCCGGGCGTGGCCGACACCACGCCGGACTACATCCCCGATGTCGACTGCATCGCCGAGCCACGGATCAGCGACGAGCCGCGCTCGCCGGTCGGCAACCGTTCCCCGTACACCGTGCTCGGCAAGAAGTACCACGTGATGGACCGCGTGGAAGGCTACGTGGAAGAAGGCACCGCTTCGTATTACGGCAGCAAGTTCCACGGCCGCCGCACCTCCAACCAGGAGGTGTACGACATGTACGCCTTCACCGCCGCGCATAAGTCGCTGCCGCTGCCGAGCTTCGCGCGCGTCACCAATCTGGACAACGGCCAGTCGGTGGTGGTGCGGGTCAACGACCGGGGCCCGTTCCACAGCGGCCGCGTGATCGACCTGAGCTACGCCGCGGCGGTCAAGCTGGGCATCACCCAGCGCGGCACCGGCAGGGTGCAGGTGCGCGCGCTGACCGGCAAGGACCAGGGCGTGTCGAACGCTTCGGCCGCGCCGCGGCCCGCGCCGGTCAAAACGACGATCGCCACCGGCGTGCCCACGCGCATCGCCACGGGCAAGCCGACCGCGATGGACCAGTTGGTCGAACAGTTGCCCAGGCAGGACGCCGACGCCTCCGCATCGGAAGCCGCCGTTTCGCCATCGCAGCCCTGGCGCTATCACGTGACGCCGGAACCGGCGCAGGCGCCGAGCGCGGACGAGTTCGAGACGTGGATGCAATCGCGCGGCGTGCGCGTGGCCACCGGCAAGCCGGCCGCCCTCGCAAGCGCCAACGCGGCGGCGCGCGCGCCGATGCGGAATGCGGAATCCTCGCCTTCGCCTTCGCACGCGGCCGCGCGCTCCGCATCGGGCGCTGCCTCCGGCGACGTGCAGCTACAGGTTGCCAGTTTCGCCAGCCGCGAAAACGCCGACCGCGCGCTCGCGCGTCTCAGCGCCGCCGGCATCGCGCGCGCCACGCTCAACGACATCGACAGCAACGGCCGCACGCTGTGGCGCCTGCGCGTGGAGGCGCCGGATTCCGCCACCGCCTCGGAGCTCGCCGGCAGGATCGCCAGCCTGGGTTTCGGCCAGCCGCAGGTGGTGCGGGAGTAGGAGACAGGAGACGGAAGGGCGGGTAGCGGGTAGCCGATAATCGGCAGCCGAAAATCCATAGCTTGATGCTCTCCGGCTACCGCTTCTCCACCTCCCACCTCCCACCTCCCACCTCCCACTTCCCACTTCCCTGCTCCCTTACAATTCCACCCCTCAATCGGCCCCGGCCAATCAGGAGTTCGCAGCAGATGAAGTTCCGTTTCGCAATCGCCGCGCTGGCCACCGTTTCGTTCGGCCTGGCCTTGGCCCAGACGCCCGCGCCGCAGCCCGCGCCGCAGCCGGCCGCGCCCACGCCCGCCGCGGTCGCCATTCCGCCCGCGCCCAAGCCGGTGGGCACCGCGTGGGTGCTGATGGACTTCACCACCGGTCAGGTGCTGGCGGGCGAAAACTACAGCGAGCGCGTGGAGCCGGCCAGCATCACCAAGGTGATGACTTCTTATGTGCTGGCCGCGGAGCAGAAGAACGGCAAGATCAAGCCCGACGACCAGGTGATGCTGAGCGAACGCGCCTGGCGCGAGGGCGGCGCCGGCACCGATGGCAGCTACAGCGGTTTCGAGTTGAACAAGACCGCGCCGCTGGTGGACATGGAAAAAGGCATGGCGGTGCAGTCGGGCAACGACGCGGCGATCGCCCTGGCCGAACACGCGGCCGGCAGCGAGGAAACCTTCGCCGCGCTGATGAACAGCTACGCCGCCAAGATCGGCATGAAGGGCTCGAACTTCGTCAACGCGCATGGCCTGTCGGTGTCGGACCACTATTCGACCGCCTACGATCTGGCCCTGCTCGGCCAGGCGCTGATCCGCGATTACCCGGAAACCTACGCGTACAACAAGATCAAGGAGTTCAAGGTAGGCGCGATGAATCCGCAGCCCAACCGCAATCTGCTGCTGTGGCGCGATCCGGCGGTGGACGGCATCAAGACCGGACACCATTCGGGCGCGGGCTACTGCCTGATGAGTTCGGCGCAGCGCGGCGACCAGCGCCTGATCGCGGTGGTGATGGGCTCCACTTCTGAAAAACAGCGCGCCGACGACAGCCTGGCGCTGCTGAACTGGGGCTTCCGTTTCTACGAAACCCACCGCCTGTACGAAACCGGCAAGGCGATCGCCGAGCAGCGCGTATGGAAAGGCACCAGCAAGCAGGTGCGGCTGGGCGTGGCCAAGCCGCTGCTGGTCGGCGTGCCGCGCGGGCGCTATGCGGATCTGAAGCCGAGCATGGACGTGCCCAAGGTGCTGGAAGCGCCGATCGCCCTCGGCCAGGCCATCGGCACGGTCAAAGTCACTCTGGACGGCAAGCTGGTCGCGCAGGCGCCGCTGGTGGCGATCAATGCGGTGGAGCAGGGCGGCTTCTTCCGCCGCCTGTGGGACAGCTTCTGGATGTGGTGGGAGTCGGAGTGAGCGTCGGATGCGACCGCGTTCGTAAGTACAGAGCCGGCTTCCGCCGGCTTTGTCGTTTTTGGCGTTGAGGATACCGCCGGCCTGGCCGGTTCGGGCCGGTACCCGCGTTGTGCAGGAAACGCGACAGGTCTTCAGCCAGGAATATCCCGGCGAAAATGACGCGTTAAGGCGGAGTGATGATTTATCATGCCGCTTCGGGGCTGGAAGCGCGTCGGATTAGGGGATCCGCGTCCGTCTCGTGTCAGCAAAGGGGAGCGCCAACGTGGCGTTCATGCATGTCTCAACTAGGGAAAACACGATGAGTATGAGTAAGTTCAAGCAGGCGGCCGTGGTCGCCTGTCTGGTCGGTATGACGCTGTCCGCGCCGGCGTTCGCGCAGAAGAAGAACGCGCAGGAGCAGCGCAAGGAAGGGGTGGCGCAGATTCCGGTGTGCGCGAAGTCGCTCGGCGCCATTTCGGTGATCGAACCGGAAGATACGGTCAACTGGTGGACCGGGCAGCAGCTGCCGGCGCCGTCGAAACTGATCAAGGTGTTCGTCAACAAGTCCAAGTGCTTCACCCTGGTGGACCGTGGGGCCGGCATGGACGCGGCGATGCGTGAACGCGCGCTCGGCGCTGGCGGGGAGCTGCGGGTCAAGTCCAACATGGGCAAGGGCCAGGTGCGTACCGCCGACTACGTGATGGTGCCGGACCTGATCGCGCAGAACAGCGATGCCGGCGGCAACGCGCTGGGCGGCCTGCTTGGCGGCCTGATCGGCGGCAACGCCGGTGCGCTGATCGGCGGGCTGAACTTCAAGAAGAAAACCGCCGACGTGGTGCTGACCGTCACCGACGTGCGTTCTTCCGAGCAGGTGGCCATGGCCGAAGGCAACGGCAAGAAGACCGACATCGGTTGGGGCGCCGGCGGCGGCTTGTTCACCGGCGGCGGCTTCGGCGCGGCGGGTGCGGGCGGTTACGCCAATACCGAGATCGGCCAGGTCATCACCCTGGCTTATCTGCAGGCCTACACCGACATCGTCACCCAGCTGGGTGGCCTGCCGGACAGCGCGTCGGCGGCCAACTCGCAGCAGGCGGTGACGGTGATCAAGCCGGCGCGCCTGTTCGCCAACGCGGGCGGCACCGGCAAGGCGGTGCGTTCGCTGGACGTGGGCATGATGCTGTACCCGACCGGCACCAAGGAAGGAATGATGTGGGAAGTGGAGGACGAACTGGGCAACAAGGGCTGGGTGTCGTCCTCGCTGCTGGAACTGTCGAAGTAGATTCCGCGCCGCAACGTTCCGAACCGAAGGGCCGCAGCGATGCGGCCCTTTTTCGTGGAAGACGTTGTGTGGAGCGGTTCGGTAGGAGCAGGTTTGGCTCCTACATCGGTCTGCTTGGGTTTCCGCGGCGTTGGCCCAATAATCGGGCCATGGAAATCAAATCCGACAACCCCGACCACGGCTTCCAGTTCCCCGACACCTTCGAGCTCAGCGCCATGGGCGCGGCCGGGCAGGGGCTGGAAAGCGAACTGCCGCGCCTGCTGACCGCCGCCGGCATCGAAGTGCTGACCGAGACCATCCGCTGGACGCACTCCTCCACCGGCAAATACGTGTCGGTGCGTATCGGCTTCCGCGCCAACGACCGCGCGCAGTACGACGCCGCGCACAACGCACTGCGCGCGCATCCGGAAGTGAAGTGGACGATCTGAACCGGCCGCTATGCCGCGTGCGCGAACTCGGCCGGCAGCCGTACGAGCCGGTGTGGCGCGCGATGCAGCGTTACACCGACGCGCGCGGCGAAGCCACCGGGGACGAAATCTGGCTGGTGGAACACGACCCCGTGTTCACCCTGGGCCAGGCCGGCAAGCCGGAGCATGTGCTGGCCGCTGGCGACATTCCGGTGATCCATGTCGATCGCGGCGGTCAGGTGACGTATCACGGACCCGGACAGATCGTGGCCTATCCGCTGTTCGACCTGAAGCGGTTGAAGGTCGGCGTGCGCGAGTACGTGTGCAGGATCGAGCAATCCATGATCGACACCTTGGCCGAATGGAACATCCACGCCGAACGCAAGCCAGGCGCGCCGGGTGTGTACGTGGCTGGCGCCAAGGTCGGCGCGCTCGGCATCCGCGTGCGCCGCGGCTGCACCTTCCACGGCCTGGCGTTCAATATAGCCATGGATCTCGAGCCCTGGCGCCGGATCAATCCTTGCGGCTACCAGGGACTGCAGGTGACGACGCTTGCTGATCTCGGTGGGCCGTCGGGTATGGAGGCGGTGAAGCCGGTGTTGCTGGCGCACATGGCGAAGCAGTTCGGTCTGGAGTTGCGGGCCGAATCGGTGTTGCCGGATCTCTCGTTGGCGGCTTGACCCGGTGGGAGCGGCTCCCACATCCGCGTTGGAGGGTCGTGACACAATCGCAAAACATGCACGCCACCAGGTCGCTTTCCGGTGAATCCCTCGATGCGCTGATCGAGCGCGGCCTGTCGCGCCTGCGCACGAGCGCGCCGCAATCCGCGTCGCTGCTCGACGACACGGCCTTCGCCGCGCGCCTGTCCAAGGTGATCGTCGCCAGCGATTTCGCACTGGAAACCCTGCGCAAGCAGCCCGAGTTGCTCGTGACGCTTGCCCACGACGACGGCGCGACGTCGCTGCCGCCGCCCATGCTGGCGCAGGAACACGCCACGCATTGGCCGGAACAGCTGCGCCGCTACCGCGCCGCCGAATCCACGCGCCTGCTCTGGCGCGATGTGCTGGGCCTGGACGATGTGGACGCCATTCTCGCCGGCAGCACGCGCTTGGCCGAGGCTTGCTTGCAGACCGCGCTGTCCGCGCTGGAAACGGAATTCGCGCGGCGTCACGGCGTGGTCCGCGCCGCCGACGGCGCGGCGCAGCGATTGGTCGTGTTCGGCCTGGGCAAGCTCGGCGGCGGCGAACTGAACTTCTCTTCCGACATCGATCTGGTCTACGCCTATCCCGAAGGCGGCGAGTCCGATGGCGCGCGCACGCTGGCGGCGGAGGACTATTTCGCGCGCCTCGGCCAGCGCCTGGCGAAACTGCTGGACGAACCCACCGTGGACGGCTTCTGCCATCGCGTGGACCTGCGCCTGCGCCCGTTCGGCAACGCCGGGCGCGTGGCGCTGTCGTTCGCCGGCATGGACCAGTATTTCCAGCGCGAAGGCCGCGATTGGGAGCGCTACGCCTGGCTGAAGGCGCGCGCCGTGGCCGGCGATATCGACGCCGGCGAGCAGTGGCTGCACAGCCTGCGTCCGTTCGTGTATCGCCGCTACCTGGACTTCACCGCGCTGGACGGACTGCGCGACATGAAGGCCGCGATCGCCGCCGAAGTGGCGCGGCGCGAACTGGCCGACGACATCAAGCGCGGCCCCGGCGGCATCCGCGAAATCGAATTCCTGGCCCAGGCGCTGCAGCTGATCCGCGGCGGGCGCGAACCCGCGCTGCGCGAACGCCGCCTGCTGCCGGCGCTGCGCGCGCTGGTGGAAACGCGGCAGATGGACGCCGAAGACAGCGCCGCGCTGATCCACGCCTACCGTTTCCTGCGCACTCTCGAAAACCGGCTGCAGATGCTGCGCGATGCGCAGACCCACGCGCTGCCGCAGGATCCGCTGGATCGGACGCGCGTCGCGCATGGGCTGGGCTATGCCGACTGGGCCGCGCTGCATGCGGCGCTGGAAACGCAGCGCGCGCGCGTGGCCGCCGAATTCGGCGAGCTGCTGGCGCCGCGTCGGCACGACATCGCGCCCGGCGCGCTCAGCGACTACTGGCGTGCGTTGCCCGACGATGGCGATGCGCGGATTCTGAGCAGGGCCGGGTTCGCCGATGCGGCCAATGCGGATGCCGCGCTGCGCGATTTCGCGCAGTCCACCGGCGTGCGCAGCCTGTCCGACAACGCGCGCGCGCGGCTCGACCGCGTACTGCCGGCAGTGCTGGAAGCGGCCTCGCATTGCGCGCAGCCGGAGGCCGCGCTCAAGCGCCTGCTGGCGCTGCTGCAGGCGATCCTGCGCCGCGCCAGCTACCTCGCGTTGCTCGACGAACAGCCGAGCGCACTGGCGCGGCTGGTCGACGTGGTCGCGCGCAGCGCGCTGTTGGCCGAACGCCTGGCGCTGTATCCGCTGCTGCTGGACGAGCTGCTGGACACGCGCATCGGCGGCCCCCTGCCGGACCGCGAGGCGATGCGCGCCGAATGCGAGCTGGCCCTGCACGAAGACGATCCCGAAATCGCGCTGCGCGCGCTCAACGAACGCCGACTGGCCCTGAGTTTCCGTATCGCCCTGGCCGCGCTGGATGCGCGCCAGTCCGCGCGCGACAGCACGCGCCAGCTGGCGTGGCTGGCCGACGCGGTGGTGCGCGTGGTCCTGCGCCTGGTCCAGGCCGAAGTGCTGGCCGCGCACGGGCAAGTGCCCGGCGGCCGCTTCGCGGTCATCGGCTACGGCAGCCTGGGTGGCGACGAGCTGGGCTTCGGCTCGGATCTGGACCTGGTGTTTCTGTACGACGCCGATGCGGACGCCGTTTCCGACGGCGCCCGGCCGCTGGAAGCCGGGCGCTGGTACGCGCGGCTGGCGCAAAAACTGGTCGCGCTGCTGGGCGCGGCCACCGGCGCCGGCCGCCTCTACGACGTGGATGTGCGGCTGCGGCCCGACGGCGCCAAGGGGCTATTGGTGTCGTCGCTGTCCAGCTACCGCGAGTACCAGCAGCAGCGCGCCTGGACCTGGGAACACCAGGCGCTGGTGCGCGCGCACGGCGTCGCCGGCGACGCAGCGCTGCTGGCGGAATTCGAAACGGCGCGCGCGCGGACCCTGTCGCAAACGCGCGAGGCGCAGAAACTGGGTCAAGAAGTGAGCGGCATGCGCCTGAAAATGCGCGCCGAACTCGACCGCAGCGACGCGGCGCGTTTCGACCTGAAGCAGGGCGCCGGCGGCCTGGTGGATCTGGAGTTCCTGCTGCAGTACCTGGTGCTGCGCGAATCGGAAAACGACAAAGCGTTGCTGATGCCGCGCGATACGCGGGGACTGATCGAAGCATTGCGCGATGCCGGTCACTTGGATCACGCGCTCGCCGATTCGCTGATGCAGGCGCATTCGACCTTCCTCGCCGAAGGCCTGGCCTGCACGCTCGATCGAAGGCCGCGCCTGGTCGCCGAAAGCGACGCGATCAAGACGGCGAGGTCGCAGGTGCGCGCGGCGGTGCGTGCGCAAGGGCTCGGTTTCGAAACCGCTGCGCCGCCGCATGTCTAGGAGCGCCCCATGGGCGCGAGCTCTTCGGAACGCGCAAGAGGATCTCGCGCCCATGCACCCAAAGGGCCATAAAGGGCGCCGCTACAGGCGAAGGCGCTGTCTGACGGCCTCGGCGACCCGGGCGGTTTCGCGCAAAGGCTGCACCGGGAACGGCGCCAGCGCGGCATCCATCGCGCGGATGCGCGCGCTTTTCAACAGCGCATCCAGAAAAATGCGCGGCCGGCCCTTGACCCGCGCCGGATCGAATACGAACACCGGCGCCTGCGTCGCGCAGGCTTCGGAAATCATGTTCACCGAATCCGGCGAACACACGATGCGGTCGGCCCAGGCCAGCAGTCCGGGATAAGGATTGGGGCCGTCCCCGGCGCCGCGCCAGACCACGCCCGGCGTTTCCACATAGCGATGGCGCAGCGCTTCCACGATCTCGACCGGCGTGCGCCGGGATACGGTGATCAGCACGCTGCCGCCTTCGCGCGCCAGCGCGACTTCCAGTTTCGAGGCCAGCACCTCGAACGCGTTGCGGTCGAAGCGCGCATGCGCGCTGGAGCCGCCCAACAGCACGGCGGTGCGCGGCTGCGGCAGGTCGGCGAACGTCGCGAACGCGGCGCGCGCCAGCGCCAGCCAGGCGTCGTCGATCGGGTGCAGGCTGCCGGTCAAAGCGATCACATTGTCGCCGCGCAGGCCGTCGTGATCCGGCGCGATCAGCAGGTCCCAGTGGCGCGGGTCCAGGCGCGGGTCGAGGATCTGGATCACTTTGCCGCCGCGTTCGCGCAGCAGGCGCGTGGCCAACGCCGCCTGCCGGCCGCAGCCGACGGCTAATTTCGGCGGCTGCGTCAGGGCGGCTGCGAAAGCGGCGCCAAAAGCGCGCTCGGCGCCAGCCAGCTTGCGCGGCGCCGACCATCGCCACGGCGCGCGCGGCTGCAGCACCCAATCCTGCGCGGGGCCGATGGCCAGCGCGGTGGCCAGCGCGCTGGCCTGCCGCTGGTTGCCGGCATGACCGTCGGTCAGGGTCCACAGTTGTGTCGAATGCATGGGCTGAGGCGTGCTTTGTTCTAAAAACTAAAACAATTCGTTCTGAAGCGGTCGGATGTTGCCGTACTCGGGACACCCTACACTGCGCGCCTGCTTCGCGTTGGCGCGAATCCGAACGCCCGCCCGGCCCTCTTAGGATCCACCATGTCCGACCGCTTGAACGACCCCGCGCTGGACCAGCTGTTCCGCACCGCGCGCACCCAGAACGATTTCCTGGACCAGCCGGTCACGGACGCGCAGCTGCACGCGCTGTACGACCTGCTGAAGTGGGGGCCGACCTCGGCCAACATGTCGCCGGCGCGTTTCGTCTTCGTCCGCTCCGCGGCGGCCAAGGAAAAACTGCGCCCGGCGCTGTCCGAAGGCAACCTGGCCAAGACCCTGGCCGCGCCGGTCACCGCCATCGTCGCCCACGACGAGGATTTCCACGAAAAACTGCCTTACCTGTTCCCGCACACCGATGCCAAGAGCTGGTTCGACGGCCCGCGCGAAAACCGCCGCGAGGCGGCTTTCCGCAACGGCACGCTGCAGGGCGCGTACCTGATCCTGGCCGCGCGTGCGCTGGGCCTGGATGCCGGGCCGATGTCGGGTTTCGACCACGCCAAGGTCGACGCCGCGTTCTTCGCCGGCACCACCATCAAGTCCAACTTCCTGGTCAACCTGGGAATCGGCGATCCGCGCGGGCTGTTCCCGCGTTCACCGCGCCTGTCGTTCGACGAAGCGGCGCGGATCGAATAGTTCACTTCGTCGTAAGCACCCGCCTGTTTACCTGTTTCCCTCACCCGCCCTGGAGTCCGTCATGCGCAAGACCCTGTTCGCCGCCGCCCTGTTCGCCGTCGCCGGTTCCGCGTTCGCCGCGCCGGTCACCTACAAGATCGATCCCAACCACACCAACGTCCTCGCCAGCTGGAGCCACTTCGGATTCTCCAACCCCAGCCTCAACTTCGGCCAGGCCGACGGCGCCATCGTGTACGACGCCGACAAGGTTTCCGACTCCAGCGTGCAGGTGACCCTGCCGCTGACCGGACTGAGCGCGTTGGCCGAGGATTTCTACGACCACCTGACCAGCGCCGACTGGTTCGACGCGGCCACGCATCCGTCCGCCACCTTCAAGAGCACCAAGGTGGAAGCCGCGGGCGAAGGCAAGCTGAAGGTCACCGGCGATCTGACCGTGAAGGGCGTGACCAAGCCGGTGGTGCTGGACGTGAAATTGAACAAAGCCGGCGAGCAGCCGATGGCCAAGCGCGCCGCGATCGGTTTCGACGCCACCGCGACGGTCAAGCGCAGCGATTTCGGCCTGGCCAAGTACGCGCCGAACGTGAGCGACGACGTCACGCTGCGCATCACCACCGAGGCGATCGTGCCGAAGGCCGAGTAATCAATCTCTGCCATCGAAACGCTGCACCCCACGCCGGTCGCGGTCATCGCGGCCGGCGTTTTCTTTTGGGCTCTTTTCCGCGAACGCTGACGGCTGATCATCCATCTTGCTCTTGCTCCTAGCCTCCGCCCATGCGCGCAGCGCAGGGGAGACCGAAGCCGCGTATAGCGGCTGAGAAGGAAGGGTGCCTTTGAACTTGCTCCTGTTAGTGGTCTTTTTATTGCTCGTCATCCCCGCGCAGGCGGGGATCGCTCCTCGCTCTTGTCTTGAAACTTACAGCGTTGACCAGCTTCGCTGTTGAAAACCGCGCTACGCGCGAGTTACTTTCTTTGCTTGTGCAAAGAAGCGCCTCACAACAGCCGAATGGCTGGTCAAGCAACCAAAGAAAGCACACCCCCGTATCGAGTACGGGGCAGGCTCTATAGCCGCGCCCCATGATAAAACCGTGGGGTGCGCAAGTGGAACGGGACAACCCTAAGACGCCTCCTGCGTCTCCGGAAACGGCGCACCTCCTTGTGCGCCGCCCTGCGGATTTATCCCGTCCCGCTTGCCGTGTCTCACGGGATTCTGGAAGAACAAAAGCAACTGCAAAAGCACCAACCAACCACTCCGCCCCCCATTCCCTTCTGCCCCGCCAACCCGGGCTGTTAGACTGCCACCCCCGCGTTCCGCCTCGAAAATCGCCATGAACCACACCGCCACCGCGCCCGCCAATGCCGAGAAACGCTACAGCGTGCACCGAGCGGATCTGCCGCTGAGCTGTCCGCTGCCGTCGATGGCGCTGTGGAATTCGCATCCGCGCGTGTATCTGGCCATCGAGGATGCGCCGGGCGGCGACGTGCAGTGCCCATATTGCGGCGCGCATTTCGTCCTGGCCGATTGACTGCCGGCGCAGGCACGCCGCGCCGATGCGCCGCCTGACTGTCGTCCAGCTGTTGCCCGCGCTGGAATCCGGCGGGGTCGAACGTTCCACCCTGGAGATCGCCGATGCGCTGGTGCGCGCCGGGCATCGCGCGATCGTGGTTTCCGCGGGCGGGCGCCTGCTGCCGGCGCTGCTGGCCAGCGGTTCGGAACACATCACCCTCGATATCGGGCGTAAATCGCTGTCGACGCTGCGGCATCTGCCCGAACTGCGCCGGATCTTCGTGCGTGAACGCGCCGATATCGTGCACGCGCGTTCGCGGCTGCCGGCATGGCTGGGTTGGCGCGCCCTGCGCGGCATCGCTGAAGCCCAGCGCCCGCATTTCGTCACCACCGTGCATGGCCTCAATTCGCCGGGCCGGTACAGCGGCGTGATGACCCGCGGCGAACGCGTGATCTGCGTGTCGGAGACGGTGCGCGGCTACGTGCTGCGGCACTATCCGAAGACGGATGCGAACAGACTGCGCGTGATTACGCGCGGCATCGATACGACGCAGTTCCCGCGCGCGTCCGCTCCGGATCGCGCGGCGAGGGCACGAGCCGGCGCCGAGCATCCGGCGCTAGCGGGCGAGGGGCCGCTGCTGCTGTTGCCCGGACGCGGCACGCGCTTGAAAGGGCATACCGACGCGCTGCGCTTGTTGGCCGCGCTGCGCGCGCGGGGCGGCGATGCGCGATTGTGGCTGCCGGGTGCGCGCGAAGCGGGACGCGAGGATTACATCGCGGAGATGGAAAGCGAGGCCAAGAAACTCGGTATCGCCGATGCGGTGGCGTTCACCGCCGCTACTTCGCGCATCGCCGACGCCTACGCCGCCAGCGATCTGGTGCTGCAGCTGTCGCGCAAGCCCGAATCGTTCGGCCGCACCGTGATCGAAGCGCTGTCGGTCGGCCGCCCGGTGCTGGGCTGGGCGCACGGCGGCGTGAGCGAACTGTTGGCGGAATTGCAGCCGCAGGGCGCGGTGCCGGCGTTCGACGAAGATGCGTTGCTTGCGATCGCGCAACGACTGCTCACGCAGCCGCCGTCGCCATTGGCTACGATGCCCTATACCCTGCGCGCCATGCAGGACGCCACGCTGGCGCTGTATCAGGAACTGGTGCAAGACTCCGACGATGACCGAATCGCACGCGACCTCCCCTGACCGCGCCATCGCCGCAACGCCGCACGGCTGGCGCTGGGCGCCGGCGTGGGTGCTGACCTTCGTGGCGCTGTGGCCCGCGGCCGGCTTCGCAGAAGCGGTGATGGTGCTGGGCGCGCTGGCGGCGATAGTGCGCTTGTTGCTGCTGCGTTTCCGCGGCGGCACGCGTCTGCTCAGCGGGCCGGCGTGGGCGCTGACCAGCGTGCTGTTCTTCGCGTACTGGTTTCCGCAGCTGATCTCGTCGTTCGATGCCCTGGACCAGGGCCGCGCGCTGCGCGAGTCGGCGGTGGATTTGCGCTACCTGCCGTTCCTGTGGCTGGTCGCCGCCGCGGTAGCCAACGCGCGCGGCCGCCGCATCACCTTCAGCGGGCTGGCGATCATCGTCCTGGCGTGGACGGGAGACGCGCTGCTGCAGATCGGCTTCGGCACCAGTCCGCTGTTCTGGGGCATCGACCAGCTCAAGCAACTGATCAGCGGCCGCGGCATGTGCTCGGCCGAAGACCTCGCCGCGCTCGATAGGCTCAGCGGCGTGCTGGGGCCGTGCAATCTGAAATTGGGCGTGGTGCTGGCGAGCCTGGCGCCGTTCGCGCTGTTCGCGGTCGCAAAGCGCTTCGGCGTGCTCGGTTGGTCGTTGGCAGCGGCCGCGATCGGCGTGGTGGTGCTGCTGGCCGGCGCGCGCGCGGCGTGGCTGACCTACACCCTGGTGCTGCTGTTTTCCGGCTGGCGCGCGCTCGGCTGGAAAAAGCTCGCGGCGGTGTTCGCCTTCGGCGCGGTGTCGCTGGTGGCGCTGGGTCTGGTTTCGCCGCAGTTCCAGCAGCGCATCGTGCGCACCGCCAACGTGTTGACCGCGGACGAAAGCGGCGTGGACATGGCGCTGTCCGGACGCAGCCAGATCTGGCAGGCCGCGGTCTGCATGGCGCGCGAGCATCCCATCAACGGCGTCGGCGCGCGCAATTTCCGCAAGGAATTCGCCGCCTGCGATCCTACTCCGGACACGAACCCCGCCTGGGGCGCGGGACCGGCCTTCCATGCGCACCAGATCGTGCTGGAGATACTCAGCGAAACCGGCGTCATCGGCCTGCTGCTGTGGCTGGCGGGCGCGGCGCTGGCGTGGCGCGCATGGCGTTACGCCACGCTCGAGGCGCGCGAGCGGGCGCGGCCGGCGATGCTGGCGCTGGCGGTGACCGTGTTTCCGTTCAACACGCACCTGGCGTTCTATTCCACTTTCTGGGGCGGGCTGACCCTGCTACTGGCGGCGCTGTACGCGGGCAGCCTGCTGGCCCGGGACGATGACTGACCCCAGCGCGGCGCGCTGCTGGTTCATCGCGCCGCTGGACCTGCTGGCGGCCGCCATCGCCCGCCTGCCGCAAGCGCCGCTGCTGCGCCTCGGTGCGCTGCTGGCGTGGGTGTTGACGCCGTGGATGGGCAAGCGGCGCCGCTACGCGCGGATCAACATCGCGCTGTGTTTTCCGCAGCTGGATCGCGCGCGGCGCGAACGCCTGCTGCGCGACAATCTGCGCGCCACCGTCACCGGCCTGCTGGAATTGCTCCGCGCCTGGTATGCGCCGCCGTCGGCGCTGCGCGGACTGGCCGACGTGCGGGGCTTGGAGCATCTGCGCGCGGCGACCGCGTCGGGCCGCGGCGTGCTGCTGTTCGGCGGCCACTTCACCCACTCGGAACTGGCCGCGCGCCTGCTGCAGCAACTCGCCGCGCAGCCGGTGCACGTGCTGGTCCGGCGCAACAACCACCGCTGCCTGGAGGCGATGTTCGACCGCGCGCGACGGCGCCATTTCGCCGGCACCATCGCCAAGAAAGACGTGCGCGGAATGCTGCGCACGCTGGCCCAGGGCGGCGTGGTGGCGTATTCGGCCGATCAGAATTTCACCTACCAGAACGCGTTCGTGCCGTTCTTCGGCGTGCAGGCGGCCACGCTGACCGCCACGCCCGAACTCGCGCAGCGCGGCAAGGCCACGGTGCTGCCGTTCTGGTTTTACCGCGACGAAGAGGGCTGCTACCAACTACGCATCGAACCGCAGTGGACAGGTTGGCCGAGCGGCGATCCCGCCGTCGACGCGGCGCGCTACATGGCCGAACTCGAAACGGTGGTGCGTGAGCACCCCGAGCAATATCTGTGGGTGCACCGGCGCTTCAAGACGCGTCCGCCGGGCGAAGCGGACGTTTATGGCCCGGAGGGCGGGTCTCGACCCGCCATCTGAGATATCGCGACGGTCCATGCGGCGGGTCAAGACCCGCCCTCCGTTATTCGTAGAGCTTCGCGTGGCCTTCCGGCTGGCGCTTGAATCGTCTGTGGATCCACAGGTACTGCGCCGGCGCCACGCGCACCATCGCCTCGATCGCGGCCATCACCCGCGCGGTATCGGCGGTCGCGTCTTTCGAGGGAAAGTCCTCGAACGCTGGCGACAGCCGCAGCGTGTAGCCGCCGTCGGCGCGGCGTTCGTGCGCGAACGCGATCACGCGCGCGCCCGACAGGCGCGCCAGCTGGTGGGTCGAGGTCAGGCTGGAAGCAGGACGTCCGAAGAACGGCACGAACACGCTTTCGCCGCGGCGCGTGTCCTGGTCCGGCGCGAACCACAGCAGCCCGCCCTGTTTCAAATGCTTCAGCGCGGGGCGCAGTTCGTCGCGGGTGAACATGGCCTGCGCATAGCGCAAGCGCCCGCGGTATACCGCCCACTCCATCGCGCCCTGGTCGTGCGGCCGGTACATGCCGGCCAGCGGCGCGTAGTCGCACATCAGACGCGCGGAAATTTCCAGGGTGGTGAAATGGCCGGAAATGACGATCACCCCGCGCCCGCCTTCGCGCGCGGCCTGCAGATGCTCCAGGCCCTCCACGCGCAGATCGCGCCGCATCGGCTGCACGCTGCCCCACCACGCGCGCGCGAATTCGAACAGGCCGATGCCGAGCTCCTGGAAACTGCGGCGCACCAGCGATGCGCGCTGCCGGGTTTCGAGTTCGGGAAAGCACAGCGCGATGTTGCGTTCGGCCACGCGCCGGCGGCTGCGCAAGACCGCATGCAGGAAGCTGCCGGCCACGCGACCCAGCCCACGCTGCAGCGGCCACGGCAGCCGCGCCAGCAGCGTCGCCAACCCGATGCCCAGCCACGCCGGCCACTGGCGCACGCCGCGCGGCGGCGGGTGGTTGTCGGTTTTCGGATCGGCCATACAGCGATTCTAACGGTTCAGTTGGTTATCCTTCCGCGATGCGGATGGACCTGACCGAGCGTTTCCTGCGTGGCCTGTACTCGGTCGTGCTGTACGTATTGACGCCGGTGACGGTCTACCACCTGATCTGGCGCGGCTTCCGGTTCCGCGAATATTTCCAGCGCTGGGACGAACGCTACGGCGCCTACCAGACGCCGCCGCGGCGTGCCGACATCTGGCTGCACGCGGTGTCGGTGGGCGAAGTCAACGCGGCGGTGCCGTTGGTGGAAGCGCTGCGCCGCGAACGACCGGACCTGAGTTGGGTGATCACCACCATCACCCCCACCGGTTCCGAACGCGTGCGCGCGCTGTGGGGCGACCACGTGCGGCACGTGTACGTGCCCTACGATCTGCCCGGCGCGGTCGGGCGTTTCCTGCGGCATTACCGTCCGGGCATCGCCCTGATCATGGAAACCGAGCTTTGGCCGAACCTGCTGCTCGGCTGCCGCGACCGCAAGGTGCCCACCTATCTCCTCAACGCGCGGCTGTCGGCGCGCTCGCTGCGCGGCTACGGCGTGCTGGCGCCGTTGATTTCGCGCGTGCTGAAAACGCTGACCCGCATCGGCGCGCAATCGAGCGCCGACGGCAAGCGCTTCGTCGCCCTGGGCGCGGACCCGGCGCGCGTAGTGGAGACCGGCAATCTCAAGTTCGACATCGCCGCGCCGGTGGCGCTGGACGAGTTCGTCCGTGCGTTCAAGACCCGCGGGCGGCAGCGCCTCGCGTGGATCGCAGCGAGCACGCACGAGGACGAAGAAGCGGCGGTGATCGCCATGCATCGCAGCCTGCGCGCGCGCTGGCCGGATCTGCTGCTGCTGTGGGCGCCGCGGCATCCGGAGCGTTTCCCGCGCGTGGCCGAACAGGCGCAGGCCGCGGGCTGGAAAGTGGCGACACGGCGCGCGGCAATTTGGCCGGACGACGACAGCGACGTGTTCGTGATCGACACCTTGGGCGAACTGATGGCGTTCTACGCCTGCGCCGACGTGGCTTTCGTCGGCGGCAGCCTGCAGCCGGTCGGCGGGCATAATCTGCTGGAGCCGGCGGCGGTCGGCACGTCCATGGTCACCGGCCCGCATCTGCACAATTTCGCCGAAATCTCCAAAGGCCTGCGCGAAGCCGGCGCGCTGGAGATCCGCGACGATGCGCCAGGCGTGGCCCTGGCGCTGGGTGCGCTGCTCGAAGATCCGCAGGCGCGCGCAGCCAGGTCCGCGGCCGGACGCACGCTGGTGGAGCAGGGCCGCGGCGCGCTGGAGCGCACGCTGCGGATGATCGCCCCGGATTTGCCGCCGGCCGGAAAGACTTGAAGCTACAGAACCTGTAGCCCGGGTAGAGCGCAGCGGCTTTCAACGGCGAAGCCGGTCAACCCGGGGCTCTTGGCGATAGAAGGGAAAAGCCCCCGGGTTCGCTGCGCTTTACCCAGGCTACGGGTTACTGCGTCTCTGGCGCTAGCCGCGATTCCGCGTCGGCGGTCAGCAGGCGGTTGATGTCCTGCACGCTGGCCACATCGATGGTGCCGGCGGCCTGTTCCAGCAGCAGCCGGTTCTGCAGGAAGTTGTAGCGCGCCAGCGCGTATTCGCGTTCGGCGTCGAACAGCGTCTGCTGGTTGTTCAACACGTCCAGCACGGTACGCGTACCGACTTCCAGGCCCACCTGCGAAGCGTCGTAGGCGCTGCGCGCGGACAGCACCGCGTTCTTGCGCGCTTCCACTTCGCTGATGCCGGCGACCAGGGTCTGGTAGGCATTGCGGGTGTTGCGCACCAGGGCGCGCTTCTGCTGCTCCAGTTCGTCGCTGACCACGTCGCGCTGGGCGATGGCCTGGCGCACCTGCGACGACACCAGACCGCCGGAGAAGATCGGCACGCGCAGGGTCAGGCCCAGGTTGGGACCGCGGCTCTCGCTATCCGACGGAAAGGTTGCCGGGCCGACGGTCACGTCGCTCCACGAGCTCTGATCGCCATAGCCGCCGTTCAAATACAGCGTCGGCCAATGGCCGCTGCGCGCGGTCTCGACATCGGCGGCGCTGGATTCCACCTGCAGTTCCTTGGCCTTCAGCGAAGGGTTGTTCTCCACCGCGGCGGCGATCCAGCCGTCCACGCCCTGTTCGCTGGGCAGCGCAGGCTGGAAATCCTGCGGCAGGCCCTGCAGGCTGCGCACCGGCTCGCCGGTCAGTTCCACCAGCGCCTGGTACGCGTCTTCAAGCGCGTTGCGGGTGACGATGGTGTTGGCGCGCGCGCCGTCGTACTGGGCGCGCGCCTCGTACACGTCGGTGATCGGCGCCAGGCCCACTTCCAGGCGCTTGTCGGCGAAGTCGAACTGCTTCTTCAGCGCCGTTTCCTGGGCCTGCGCCGCGGCCAGGGTTTCCACCGCGACCAGCACGTTGAAGTAGGCGGCCGAAGTGCGGGTGATCAGCGAATCGCCGGCGGATTCGAGCTGGAAATCGGCGGCGCGGCTCAGCGCCTTCTGGCTTTTCAGGCGGGTGAAATTGCCGCGGTCGTAGACCATCTGCTGCAGGTTGACGCTGTAGTCGCGCGAGGTGGTTTCGATCTCGCGTTCGGACGGCGGCAGCGGCCGGCCGAGGTCGTCGGTCTGCGAAGAGGAGCCGTCGCTGCGCGAGCGCGAGATCGACGCGGTGCCGTCCAGCTGCGGCAGCAGCGCGGCGCGCGCCTGCACCGAACCTTCGCGAGTGGCCAGGCGGCCGGATTCGGCGGCGGACAGCTGCGGGTCGCTGGCGCGCGCCAGTTCGTAGGTCTGCAGCAGATCGGTGGCGCGGGCCGCATCGACCGCTGCCGACAACGGCAGCGCCAGGGCGAGCGCGAGAACGAGGGGGCGACGGCTCATGCGGGTTCCTTCTTCAGATATCAAAAGACGAATTGCGGGGCCGGAGCGGCGCCGACAAGGTAGGGGAGGTCGGTTTCGAACAACGATTCTGTACGCACGCCGTTGCCGCCGTTGTGCAGCAATACCGCTTCCATCGCTGGCGAGTGCCCGAGAATGACGAACAAACGCCCCTGCGGGCGCAGCCACCGCAAAAAATGCGGCGGCAACGATGCCACCGCGGCGGTCACGCAAACCACGTCGAAGCGGCGATCGGTGGCGTAGTGCAGCGCGTCGGCGGTCTCGATGCGCACATTGCGGCCGTGGCCGCTGGCGTCCAGCTGCGCGCGCGCGCGGCTGGCCAGCTCAGGGCGCAGCTCCACGCTGACCACCTCGCGCGCCAGCGCGCCCATGCATGCGGCCAGGTAGCCGCTGCCGGTGCCGATTTCCAGCACTTCTTCGCCCGGCTGCAGCGCCAGCGCCTGCAGGGTGCGGCCTTCGATCACCGGCTTCATCATCCGTTGGCCTTCGCCCAGCGGAATTTCCAGATCGGCATAGGCGAGCGCGCGGTGGATCTCGGGCACGAAGCGTTCGCGCGGCAGCATGGCCAGGGTTTCCAGCACGCGCAGGTCCAGCACGTCCCAGGGGCGGACCTGCTGTTCGACCATCATTTCGCGGGCTTGGCTGTAATCGATCGTCATGGGTGGGTCGTCCGGCGCGGCGAGCCGCGCATTTTAACGGCTGGAAGCGCGATTGAATGACCACAGGATGGCCGTTGTACTACACCGGCACGCAGTGCCGGAAGTCATCGCGACGTCCGTCCCGGTGCCGGTGGCGGCGTCACCGCGGCGCATACGCGCGCAGGAACATGTCCACGGTGGCTTCGATATGCGCGTTCACATCGCCGCGCAGCGGTTTGGTGTACAGGCCGCAGATCATGCGGCTGTGCATTTCGCCCTTGATCAGGGCGAAAAACTGCTGCGTGGCGCGCGAGGTGTCGGCGATATCCAGTTCGCCGGCCTGCACCCGCGCCTGCAAAAAAGCGCCCAGCGCGTCGTGCGTGCGCTGCGGGCCGGCTTCCCAGAACAGTTTGCGCAGCGGGTCGTCGCCGTTGCCCGGCGCGATCATCATACGGTGCGTGCTGATGGCTTCGTCGCTGCTAATCAGGGCGAAGAAGCCACTGGCGATGGCGATCAGCTGCGAGCGCAGCGGGCCCTTGAGCTCCTGCTGGAACAGATCGTCCGGCAGCATCTCCTCGCACTTGGCGCGTACCGCGGCGGCGAACAGGGCTTCCTTGTCGCCGAAATGGCTGTACACGGTGAGCTTGGAGACGCCGGCTTCAGCGGCGATCTCGTCCATGCTGGCGCCGGCGAAACCTTCGTTGGCGAACAGCCGCTTGGCTGCGTCCAGGATCGCGGCGCGCTTGCCCAGATCCTTTGGCCGGCCCGGCCCGGCAGGCTTGGCGGCGGTTTTGTGACGGCTGGCGGAAGTGGCGTTGCTGACCATGCGTGAATACTAGACTAATCGGTTCGATATTTATACTATACCGCCAAGTCCATTTATTGCCGGACTTGGTGCGACAACCCCAGGTGGAGCGACCGATTATGCACAGCGTGCGACCTTACGGAATCGTCATGATGCTGCTCGCCGGCCTGGCCGGCTGTGGCGGCAAGGAAGCGCCCGCCGAAGCGGCGCGGCCGGTGTTGGTGGTCAAGCCTGGCGGCGGCGCGCAGGCGGCGATATCGGCCTATGCCGGCGAAATCCGCGCCCGCGAGGAAAGCCCGCTCTCCTTCCGGGTCGGCGGCAAGCTGGTGCGCCGCGAAGTGGACGCCGGCGCGCGCGTGCGTCAGGGCCAGGTGCTAGCGGTGCTGGATGCCGACGATCTCAGCCTGCAGGCCCAGGCCGCGCAGGCCCAGCTCGCCGCCGCCGAGGCCGACCTGGTCCGCGCGCGCGGCGACCGCGACCGCTACGCCAAGCTGGTCGATCAGCAGCTGGTCAGCCGCTCCGCCTTCGACGCGCAGAACGCCGCGTTCCAGGCCGCCGAGGGCCAGGCCCGGGCCGCGCGCGCGCAGTCGAACGTGGCCCGCAACCAGGCGACGTACTCTCAGCTGCGCGCGCCGCACGACGGCGTGGTCGCCACGCGCCAAGCCGAAGCCGGGCAGGTGGTGGCGGCCGGCCAGACCGTCTTCACCCTGGCCGCGGACGAAGGCCGCGAGGTGGCGATTTCGCTGCCCGAAAACCGCATCCGCGAGTTCAAGGTGGGCCAGCCGGTGCTGGTGGAGCTGTGGAATTCGTCTGGCGCACGTCTGCCCGGCGTGATCCGCGAACTCTCGCCCGCCGCCGATGCGCAGACCCGCACCTACGCCGCGCGCGTGAACCTGGCCGGCGCGGCGGCGCAGGCCGTGGAGCTGGGCCAGAGCGCGCGCGTATACGTGCAGGAAACCGGGTCCGAAGCCGCGCTGAGCCTGCCGCTGTCGGCGATCCAGCGCGGCGCCGGTAACGCCACGGCGGTCTGGGTGGTCGATCCGAAGACCGGTAAGGCGAAATCGCAGCCAGTGCGGCTGGGGCGCTACGGCGAAACCGATGTGCCGGTGCTTAGCGGGGTCAAAGCCGGCGACTGGGTGGTCGGCGCGGGCGGGCATCTGCTGCGCGAAGGCCAGCCGGTCACGCCGGTGGACCGCGACAATCGCCCCATCAAATCGAAATGAACCGGAGCAGGATCATGTCGGTGGAAATTGAAGCGGCGCGACACGACTCATGCCCGGCACGTACTCCCCTTCTCCCGCTTGCGGGGGAAGGATGGGATGGGGGTGCGCTGCGAAGCGGCGCATCTGCGGGCAGCGATGTTGTTCATTCCCTCACCCTAACCCTCTCCCGCAAGCGGGAGAGGGGACATAAGGACTGAGCCATGAAGCGCTTCAATCTTTCCGAATGGGCGCTGACGCATCGCGCGCTGGTGCTGTACGCGATGATCGTGCTGGGCATCATCGGCGCGTGGTCGTACCGCCATCTTGGCCAGTCCGAAGACCCGCCCTTCACCTTCAAGGTGATGGTGGTGCGCACCGTGTGGCCGGGCGCCAGCGCCGACGAAGTCGCGCAGCAGGTCACCGAGCGCATCGAGAAAGCCGCCATGACCACCGGCAACTACGAGTTCATCCGCTCGTATTCGCGGCCGGGCGAATCGCAGGTGATCTTCGTCGCGCGCGATTCGATGCACTCCGACGAAATACCGCCGCTCTGGTACCAGGTGCGCAAGAAAGTCGGCGACATCCGCGCCACCTTGCCGGAGGGCACCATCGGCCCGTTCTTCAACGACGAATTCGGCGACACCTTCGGCAACATCTACGCGCTGACCGGGCCGGGCTTCGACTATGCAGCGATGAAGGACTACGCCGACCGCGTCCAGCTGGAGCTGCAGCGCGTGGCCGACGTGAACAAGGTGGAGCTGATCGGCCTGCAGGACCAGAAGGTCTGGATAGAACTGTCCAACACCAAGCTGGCCACGCTGGGCATTCCGCTGAGCGTGGTGCAGCAGGCGCTGGAACAGCAGAACGCGATGACCTCGGCCGGCTTTTTCGAAACCACCAGCGATCGCGTGCAGCTGCGCGTCAGCGGCGAATTCGCTTCGGTCAAGGACATCCGCGATTTCCCCATCCAGGCCGGCGGCCGCACCCTGCGCCTGGGCGACATCGCCGAGGTGCGCCGCGGCTTCGCCGATCCATCCGCGCCGAAGATGCGCTTCATGGGCCAGGATGCGATCGGCCTGGCCGTGGCGATGAAGAGCGGCGGCGACATCATCGCCTTGGGCAAAACCCTGGATGCGGAGTTCGAGCGCCTGCAGAAGACCCTGCCGCTGGGCATGGAGCTGCGCAAGGTGTCCGACCAGCCGCATGCGGTGCGGGAGTCGGTCGGCGAGTTCGTGACCGTGCTGACCGAGGCCGTGGTCATCGTGCTGGTGGTCAGCTTCTTCTCGCTGGGCCTGCGCACCGGCCTGGTGGTGGCGGTGAGCATTCCGCTGGTGCTGGCCATGACCTTCGCGCTGATGCACTACTTCAACATCGGCCTGCACAAGATCTCGCTGGGCGCGCTGGTGCTGGCGCTGGGCCTGCTGGTGGACGACGCGATCATCGCGGTGGAGATGATGGCGATCAAGATGGAGCAGGGCTTCGACCGCATGCGCGCGGCCAGCTTCGCCTACAGCTCCACCGCCTTCCCCATGCTCACCGGCACGCTGGTCACCGCGGCCGGTTTTCTGCCCATCGCCACCGCCGCCTCGGGCACCGGCGAATACACGCGCTCGCTGTTCCAGGTGGTGACCATCGCGCTGATCGTGTCGTGGATCGCGGCGGTGCTGTTCATTCCCTATCTGGGCGACAAGATGCTGCCCGATTTCAACCGCGTGCCGGGTCAGCCGAAGCCGGGCTCGCTGGCCGCGCGCTGGCGCGGATTGCGCCAGCGCCTCGCGGATCGCAATCCGCGTTTTTCCGGCGTGCTCGCGCCCAAGGCGCACGACGGCAAGGAACACGATCCGTACCGCACGCCGTTCTATCAGCGCTACCGCAAGCTGCTGGACGCCTGCCTGCGCCATCGCTGGCTGGTGATCGGGGTGACCGCGCTGGCGTTCGTGCTGTCGATCGTGCTGTTCCGCTTCGTGCCGCAGCAGTTCTTCCCGGATTCGGTGCGCCCGGAGCTGATGGTCGACATGGAGCTGGCCGAAGGCAGCTCGCTGCGCTCCACCGAAGTGCAGGCCAAGCGTCTTGAAGCCTTGCTGGCCAAGCGTGAGGGCGTGGCCAACTACGTGGCTTACGTGGGCACGGGCTCGCCGCGTTTCTACCTGCCGCTGGACCAGCAGCTGCCGCAGGCGAACTTCTCGCAGTTCGTGGTGCTGACCGAGAATATCGAAGCGCGCGAATCGCTGCGCAGCTGGCTGATCAACGACGTCGCCGCGCAGTTCCCGGAACTGCAGTTCCGCGTGACCCGCCTTGAGAACGGCCCGCCGGTCGGCTACCCGATCCAGTTCCGCGTTTCGGGCGAACACATCGACCGCGTGCAGGCGCTGGCCAAGCAGGTGGCCGAGCAGGTGCGGCGCAATCCCGACGTGGCCAACGTCAATCTGGACTGGGACGAACCAAGCAAGGTTGTGCGTCTGCAGATCGACCAGGACCGGGCGCGCACGCTCGGCGTCAGTACCGCCGACGTGTCCAACTTCCTCACCAGCTCGCTGTCCGGTCTGCGGGTCAGCACCTATCGCGAAGGCAACGAGCTGATCGAGATCCTGCTGCGCGGGCCCGAGCAAGAACGCGCGCGCCTGGACCTGCTCGGCAGCCTGGCCGTGCCCACCCCCAACGGCAGCGTGCCGCTGTCGCAGATCGCCACGCTGGAATACGCGTTCGAGGACGGCATCATCTGGCACCGCAACCGCTTGCCCACCGTAACCGTGCGCGCCGACATCCTGCGCGACGGCGTCACCCCGCCTTCGGTGACCGCCGAGATCCTGCCGACGTTGGAAACGATCCGCGCGCAGCTGCCGCAGGGCTATCTGCTGGAAACCGGCGGCACGGTGGAGGATTCCGGACGCGGACAGAAATCCATCGTCGCCGGCATGCCGCTGTTCCTGCTGGCCGTGGTCACCCTGCTGATGCTGCAGCTGCGCAGCTTCTCGCGCACCGCGCTGGTGCTGCTGACCGCGCCGTTGGGATTGATCGGCGTGACCTTCGCCCTGCTGCTGTTCCGGGTGCCGTTCGGCTTCGTGGCCATGCTGGGCACCATCGCCCTGTCGGGCATGATCATGCGCAACTCGGTCATCCTGGTGGACCAGATCCAGCAGGACATCGACGCCGGCCACGACCGCTGGCACGCCATCATCGACGCCACCGTGCGCCGCTTCCGCCCGATCGTGCTGACCGCGCTGGCGGCAGTGCTGGCGATGATCCCGCTGTCGCGCAGCGCGTTCTTCGGACCGATGGCGGTGGCCATCATGGGCGGCCTGACCGTGGCCACCGCGTTGACGCTGCTGTTCCTGCCGGCGCTGTATGCGGCGTGGTTCAAGGTGAAGCCGGAAGAGGGTGGGGCGAAGGGGTAGATTTTTTCCTTCTCCCCCTGTGGGAGAAGGTGCCGAAGGCGGATGAGGGGATGCTCTTGATTTTGTCTTTGCTTATCAGATATTAGAAGCCGAACCCTCTCCCGGCCCCCGACTAGAGCATTCGGGGGCAGGCTCTTCGGCCACCCTCTCCCACGCCCCGAAGGAAGTCCCCTCGGGGGATAAAGGGAGAGGGAAATGTAAAGGCTTCAGTGTGCCGCTATGATCCGCTGCCGCAGCCAGTCGGCAAGCTCGTTTTCCTTTAGCTCGCCGGCCGCCAGCGACAGCCAGATCTGCACGCAATCCGCATTGGACGCATCCAGCCTGCACAGGTGCATATCGATAAAAGTTTCGGTAGCGACCAGCGAAGTGCGTTTGTTGCCATCTATGAACGGATGCAGGTGCGCCAAACCATAGGCGTACGAAGCCGCCAATGCCGCCAGATCAGGAGGCGGATCGCCATAGCTGGCCAGTTGCTGCGGCTTGGCCAGTGCGGTCTGCAGCAGGCCCATGTCGCGCACTCCGACGCCACCGCCATGTTCGGATAACTGGTCTTCGTGCATCGCCAGCACCACGTCCTGTGTCAGCCACTCCCAATCGATCATTTGGCGAGCTCACGCAGCGCCGCGCGGCGACGCTTCATCACACCGCGGGCTATGGTCATCTGCTTGTCGAACTGGGCGTCGTAAGGCGTCAGCCGGTAACCCTCCGGCGACTCGCTCAGATACACCGAATCGCCGGCTTCCAGGCGCAGCTTCGACAGGATTTCCTTAGGCAGCACCACGCCCACCGAGTTGCCGATGCGGGTCAGTTTCAGAGCGGTCATGGCGGTTCCCATTAGGTTATAACGGGTGTTATTACAGCGCCATGTCGGTTCGCTGTCAACGCAGGCCTCGGTGGGCTTCAGGAATTTCGCTGCCGGCACGGTGGGCCGGGGCCCTCCCTATGCCATGCCGTCGTTTCCCGCGCGCATCTGCTTCAACTTCGGCGTCACCACCGGAATGGTCAGCATAGTGCTGGCCACGGCCATCAGCAGCAGCGCGGTGAAAGTAGCGTTGGTGATGATCTGTTTGTCCAGCAGGATGTTGGCGAAGATGATCATGATCAGCGCCTTGGTCTGCAGCAGCCAGCCGATCAGCGACGCTTCGCCGGGTTTCCATTTCAGAATTCTGCCGGCCAGATGCACACCGATCAGCTTGCCGACTACCGAGGCCACCAGCAGCACCGCCGCGGCGATGAACACCACCTCGCCGCCCACCGACCACGCGGTGCGCAAGCCGGTGCTGAGGAAGAACACCGGCATCAGCACCAGCAGCACGTGGTGGCGCAGCCAGTCCATCTGCGCCTGGTCGAACCAGTCCGCATCCATCACCACGCCCGCCAGGAACGCGCCGACCATGAAGTGCAGGCCCGACCAGTCCGCGCCGAAGGCGCACAGCGCCAGCCAGATCAGCATCACGTACCAGCGGTCGCGTTCGGGCAGGCGCACCATCAGCTTGCGGAATAGCACGCAGGCGACCACGAACGCCACCAGGAATCCCACCTGCCGGCCCACCCGCTCCCAGTCCAGCAGCACCAGTGCCAGCACGCCCCAGATGGCCACATCGTCCAGGCTGGCGTAGCGCAGGATGCGCTGGCCGATGGGCTGGCGCAGCAGCTCGAGTTTTTCCATCAGCAGGATCAGGATCGGCAGCGCGGTTACCGCGCAGGCCATGCCCACGCCCAAAACGAACTGCCACGACTGGCCCTTCTCGCCGATCCAGCCCGGAAACATCAGCATGCCCAACGCGGCGATGCAGCCGGTGACCAGCGGTACGCCCAGCGCGAAGCCGGCGGTGATGCCGCTTTCGATGCGGTTCTGCCAGGCCTGGCGCACGTCCAGCTCGATCCCGGCGATCAGCACGAACAGCATCACCGCCCACGCGCCCAGGCCGTTGAGGATCTTGGTCACGTCGGCGGTGAACACGAACTCGTAGTACGCCGGCGCCGCCGCGCCCAGCACGCCCGGCCCCAGCAGAATGCCGGTGATGATCTGCACCACCACCAGCGGCGCGAAGTATTCGGTCCTGCCCAGACGCCAGATGAGATAAGGAACGCTGAAGATGATCGCCATGGCGATCAGGAACAGCTCCATGGTACTGATGGCGTGCGGCATAGGCTTCTAGGGGTTCGCGCTGCGATTGATGGATTGCTGGACCTTGCGCAAGACGCGGATGATGGAGCGACATCGACGCGAGCCGCTACGCAAGCTATCCGAACCCGTGGGCGCACGCCATCCGTAGCGTAATCGATCACCTTAGGTCATCGTACAAACCGCGAGGGTGCGCTCGTGCCGAGTCTCGGCGGGATCGGCACGCGATGTCAACGCAGTCGGAAAACCGGAAGCGCAGAGCCGCTGCGCGAACCCTCGGAAAACCCGATCCTGCGCTGCTTGCCATCGCGGCGGAAAGCTGGCAGCAAGTGACGGGAACGCCACCGGAGAATTCAGCTCGCAGCGCCCCTCCACTCTTTTGCTTCCCGTGACGCAGATGGCGTGTCGAAGCACGTCACTATTGGGCTCAATGAGCCTGATTTGGATCGCGATGCGGCAGCCGTATTCCGCAAGCTGGCGCGAGCGGCTGTCTGAACGACTATTTGTTGGGACGTGAAGTGAATTTCACGCTGGCCCATCCGGATATTGATGTGAACACCTTGACCTGCCGCTCGCCTGATACGGCGCGCTTCGCAACGGCGATAAAAGGAAGGTCTTCACGCCCGATCCCATAGTCACATGCGTATTCGCTGCAATCCCGGCCCGACCTCAGCAGTCCCGGCGCCACACAAACCGTGACGGCCTACGGAAGATGGCACGGGACTTGCGCACGATTTCCAATCATTTTTGAGACAGAAACGTAATGTCTGCGCAAACGCAAAAGGACAGGGCAGCGCGAATGAGCGGGGAGGATGCGCTGCGGTCGACCATGGTCCATCCCCGCGCGTTCGAGTGGGGATCCCGCCGGGATGGGTCGGGCCTGACTCTGCTAGAGCTCTTGTTCGCGGTAGCGGTCGTGGCGGTGCTGACCACCTTGGCCATCGGCCAGTTCACCAAATACATCGACCGTTCCAAGAGCGAGGCCGCCAAAGCAGAGATCGCCGTCATGTCGGTGGAGATGGAGCGCTACCGGAACCGCAACGACAATGCGCTGCCCGACAGTCTGGCCGCCATTGGCCGCGGCGCATTCCTGGATCCGTGGCAGCGGCCGTATCATTACACCAAGCTGCAAGGGGTGAAGGGCAAGGGCTCGGCGCGCAAGGACCACAAGCTGAATCCGATCAACTCCGACTTCGACCTGTTCAGTGCCGGAAAGAACGGCGTGTACAAGCCGCAGATCAGCCAGAAGGACAGCCTGGACGACATCATTCGCGCGCGCGATGGATCGTTCATCGGCCTCGCCGCGGACATGTGAGGCATCCCGTGGGTTTTTTCCCGAGGATCGAAGGGACCTTCCTGCGCAGTCGGGTGGGCAGGCGCATCTTGCTGATGTTCTGCATCGCCGTGGTGCTGCCGGCGACGATCGTGTTTTGGCTTACCTATCGGACCGCCGCACGCAGCGCGTACGAGGCCAGCCATGCGGCCATGAGCGGGGAGAACAAGCACTACGCGCTGAGCGTATTCGAACGCCTGCAGGCGGCGCGCGCAACGCTGCAAGGGCTCGATACGCACGCCAGCGTCCCGGGTACGGTGCGCGAGCCGCTGCTAGATCATTTTTTCGCCGAAGTCGCGCTGCTGGAGCTGCCGCTGCGCGCCGGGACGCAAGACTCGGCGCTAGCCGCAGGCGTTGCCGCGCACCGGGCGGCATTGTCCGGTGCCGGCTTGATGGTGCTGCCGGCGGAATCGGGAAGCCCGCCGCAGATCGTGCTGCTCAGCCGCGCGCCCGGCAGCAGCGGCGAGCGGCTGCTCGCAGGTAGGCTGCATCACGATTATCTATGGGGCGATCCCAGCGAACAATCGATCAGCGGACGTATCTGCGCACGTGCCGGAGCGCAGCGCCTGCACTGCTTGGGCGAGGAAATTCCCGCCAAGGCCGCAGGCGTCATGCATCACCAATGGGATCTGTTTCTGAAAGCGCATTTCGACGCGCCGTCCTGGACTTTCGTCGCCGATCGCCAGCAGGAACCTTTGCTGGCCAGTCACCTGCGCTTTCTCGCGCCGCTCGCCGTCGGCCTGCTCGCGCTGGCGCTGCTGTTGAGTTCGATAGAAATCCGCCGCATCCTGGTGCCGCTGGAAACGCTGCTGACCAGGATTAAGGCGGTGGCCGGGGGGCAGGACACAGGGGCCGAATTCGCCGACAGCGATGAGTTCGCCAAGCTCACCCAAACCTTCGGCGACATGGAGCGGCGCATCGGCAGGCAGGTCGAAACCCTGCAGACCCTGGCCGATATCGACCGTCTGATCCTGCAGCGGGTTCCGGCAGCCGCGGTGATCGACGTGGTGATCGCGCGCATCGAGCAGATCGTGGACGTGCTGGCGACGGGCGTGATCCTGCAGTACGCCAGCGGCGAGCGACGCGGTTTCGTTCGCGTCGCCGGAAAGAAAACAGTCGAAGCCGCTGATCCGGTGACGCCGGAAACCCTGCGCGAACCGTTGCATGAAACCCAGGGGCAAGCGCGGCGCGACCCGCAAGCCAGCTGGCGTTGGCGCGCTGCGAACCACGCTGGCCCCGGTTTCGACGGCCTGGGCGTGCAGTGCACGTGGCTGCTGCGACTGGGCCATCGCGATCAGGTCCGGGCCTGGATCGCGCTGGGCCGCGCGGGCGATCAAGCTCCGGGCCAGGAGCAGCTTGCGGAAGTGCGCGAAGTGGCCGAACGCATCGCGGTGGCGATGACCGTCGAGGCCCATGAGAACCTGCTGCTATTCCAGGCCCGGCACGATCCGCTCACCGGCCTCGGCAATCGTCTGGCGGCCGGCGAAGCGCTCGCGCTCGCGGTGCAACGCGCGTCGGCCTCGGCCTGCGCATTCGCCGCCGTGTTCATCGATCTGGACCGTTTCAAATCGATCAACGACGGACTGGGGCACGACCTGGGCGACCAGGTGCTGATGCAGGCGGGCGCACGAATCAAAGCCAGCGTGGCCCCCCACGATTCTGTGGTCCGGTTCGGCGGCGACGAATTCTTCGTGATCCTGCGCGATGCCGGCAGTGCCGCCGCGGTGGCGTCGGCGGTGGAGAGCATCACGCGCGCGTTCGCCGATCCGGTCGTGGTGAATGGAGTCGAGCTGACGGTGCGCTTCAGCGCAGGCGTCGCGCTCTATCCCGAACATGGGACGGACGCGCAGCAGCTGATCCACAACTCCGACGTGGCGATGTACCGCGCCAAGAAGTTCGGCGGCGGGCGCATCGAATTCTTCGAAGACGAGATGAACGACGCGGCGCTGAATCGCGTGCAGCTGGAGAGCGATCTGCGCGCGGCGATCCGCAACGGCCAGCTGAGCGTTGACTACCAGCCGCGCGTGGACAGCCGCAGCGGCGCCATCGTCGGCGTTGAGGCGCTGGCCCGGTGGCGGCACCCGAGCAAGGGCGAGCTCTCGCCGACGGTGTTTATCCCGCTGGCCGAAGAGTGCGGCCTGATCCAGGAGCTCGGCACCTTCGTTCTTAACGCTGTCTGCGCGCAGATGGCCGTCTGGACCCGGCAGGGCCTGTCGTTACCGCTGATGGCGGTCAATGTGTCCAGCCATCAGCTGCGCGCCGGTAATTTCGCGCAGGTCCTGGCTAGCGCCGTCGCTCTGCATCGCGTCGCGTGGTCGCAGCTAGAACTTGAAGTCACCGAGTCGCTGCTGGTCAACGACAGCGGCACCGCCGCGGCGCAGCTGCAGGCCATCCGCGACGCCGGTGCGCGCGTCGCCATCGACGACTTCGGCACCGGGTATTCCTCCCTGGCGTACCTCACCAGGCTGCCGATAGACACGCTGAAGATCGACCGGGAATTCATCGCCAACCTGGACGGATCGGAAGCCACGTTGACCGTAATCCGCTCGATCGTGGCGCTGGCCGTGGCGCTGGGCAAGCACACGGTGGCCGAAGGCGTTGAAACGACCGAACACGTGCGGCTGCTGTCCGCGTTGGGCTGCCATACCGTGCAGGGTTTCGTGTATTACCGGCCGCTGGATGCCGAAGCGATGACTGCCGAGCTGATCCGTCTGCAGGTGCCGCCGCAAAACCTCGCCATGACCTAGTAAGCAAGGCAGTAGTGCGGTTGGGTTCGCGTAGGAGCGCCCCATGGGGCGCCCCTACGCAAGCGGGAAGCGTCAGTCGCGCAGTTCGGCTACGTAACAATGAGCCTGCATCTGTTCTACGCTGCGCGTGCCGCTTCGTCGGTGGAAGTGCCGCGGCCGCTGGAAGCCAGATCCGCGGTGAAAGCGTGCGCGCTCAAGGCGCCGTCCACCGAACGTTCGATGCAGTCGGCTTCGTCGAACAGGCCCAGCGAATGGCGCTGCATCAGCGCGGTGAGCGCCCGCGTGATCGCACCGGTTCCGCCCATCGCGAAGAACACGCCGTAGGCGCTCTCTAGGTAGTGGATCAGGCCATAGATACTCGTGGTGTCGAACGGGTTGCCGCCGACGAGCAATGGCTGGATGGAAAAAAAGCCTGGCGCAGTTTCGGGCTGCGCAAATAGTGTGAGACCGTGCGCCACACCGCGCGGTCGCTGCGCAGGCGCAGCAAGCGGGGCACTTGCCTAAGCATGGTCGTCAGGCGGTGGAATGGGGTGGCCGACAGTTCGGTGAAACCGACATCGAAAATCCGCTTGGAATGCTCGAGGAGCGAACGGTAACCGGCCGCATCCTGCGGCGAAATGCGCATGATTTCGTCCAGCGTCCGCTGCATCGTGCCGCCGTAGTCGAAGGTATCGCCATCGGCGGAGCGGAAGCCGTACCCAGGCGTCAGCGGCACCAGGGTCACGTGGTCTGCGAAACGCTCGCCGAATAGCGCCAACAGCTCTTCGAACAGGAAAGGCGCGGTGATCACGGTCGGTCCCGCATCGTGCAAGAAGCCATCGCGTTCGAATACTTGAGCCCTTCCGCCGACCTGCGCACAGCGGTCGATCAGCTCCACTTGATAACCTTTCGCCGCCAGCCGCAGCGCGGCCGCGATGCCGCCAAAGCCCGCGCCGATGACGATCGCGCGGACCACCGGAGTGGGCATGGTCAAAGGTGTGCGGACAGCCGCAGCGCCAGGTGCCGCAGCAGGCCGCCGGATCCGTGCGGCAGCTGGCTTGCTGCCAAGGCGGCAGCACTCAGCTGCTCCAGACCCAGGCTGCGGGCCTTGGCCAGCGCGCCACCCCGGTCTTGATCGACCTCAAGCACATGCACCACGTTGAGCGAACCGGGCCGGCTGGCATCGGCGGCGTCCCGCTGTACATCGGCGATGTCGTCGGCGATCTGGTAACCGATGGCGAAGGCTTCCGCCGCACGCCGTGCGAGCGCCGCTGCGTCGTCATGTCTTGCCGCCAGCAGCGCAAGCTCCAGCGGCAGCGACAGCAGCGCGCCGGACTTGGTAGCCGCTATGGCCTGGTAATGGACGATATCGTTGACTGGCTGGGTACGCGTCGCCAGATCGGCGCACTGGCCCCGAATCGCAGTTATGGTTCGCGCGTTGACACAGGCCATCAGCGCGGGCATGCGCTGTCTGTCCAGCAACTCGGCGAGCGCGCCATAGGCGGATGACAGCAGCAGATCGCCCGCGCATATCGCCACGTTGTCGCCGTAGAGCGACCACACGCTGCTCATCCCGCGACGCTCCGGATCGCGGTCCTGAAGGTCGTCATGGATTAAAGACGCGTTATGCAACAGCTCGGCCGTGGTGGCCAGTACCAGCGCATCTTCCGCATCCAGGCCCAATGAAAGTGAAGCATGCAGCGCAAGCCGCGCACGTATGCGGCGGCCCCCGGCGCTGAGGTGATAGACCACTGCCTTGATGGCTTCGGTCGAAAGAAATTCCGTATCAGTCAGGTGGTTCTGAAAAGCAGCCAACATGCGCTGTTCCAGAATCGGCATCAGCGCGTCCAAGGAAACTTTGGAGACGCCGCTGTCCGCGGCGAGCGAAGGAGAGGTAGGCATGCGCTTGCTCCGCCGGAAAACCAGACAACCGGCGGGGCACCATGCCCCGCCGGTCAACGCCCTGATTCAGACGGGGGTGTAGCCCTCGGCTTGGGATTTACGCGCTGCGATCATGTAGATCAACACGCCGAATAGCGCCTTGGCCACGATGTCGGCGATGGTGTAGCCGACCTGCACCGCTGTCGTCGCGGCGCCTCCGGTGAACCCCACCATCGGCAGCACAAACACGACCGGGTAGAAGCACCAGGAGATCACCGTCAACCAGCGGGCAGAGCTCACCAGGCCGCGCACCGCTTCGGGCTGGGCTTCGATGGATTTCTTGAGGCCGATGAAAAGATCGTAAACGATGATCACGAACGGAACCATCGCCAGGCCCCACCACAGCCAGCGGGTGCCCGGGTCCGAGGAAATCTCGCCCGGATATCCCAGCACCACCATCAGCGCGGCGAGCACGGCGAGCTTGGTTCCCTTGGCCCTGGTTTCCGAGGCCGACAATCGCATCACCAGGATCAACTCGATCAAGAGCAGCGGTACGGTCAACAACCAGTCAACGTAGCGATAGGCGTCGTTGAACTTGACCCCGGTTTCGGTCAGCTGCCCGCTGACCAGCGAGTACGAACCTGCCCATGAATCGAAGATACGGAAATAATGATAAGCGGCGATCAGCGTGACCAAACCGCTCAGGGTGATGGCGGTACGGTAGGCCGGCGCCACCTGCGAACGCGACAGAAAAAAGAAAACCGTTGCCGCGCCCATTACCGCGATGGTGAACGAAAACGCGTTGTATACAAGTTCGAACTGCCCAGCTGTCATGGATAGCATTGCTTGATCCCCTATCTTCTCTGTGAGTACGGCGCCACGGCCAAACTCCCGTTGATCGACTGGCATCGAAGGCCAAGAACCGGATTTGGCGACGCCTGCCGAGACTGTTCCTAAGCTGAACTTCAGTCAATCGCTAATCGCATTACGGGCCTAAGTACTTACACTTACTGAGGAGGTCGGCTAATAGTGCGTAGCCTGCGCGGCTATGAAATCCTGGGTGCAGGGACATACCATCGAAAATCACGCGCTATTTTCCGGCGTCATCAGTAAGTCGTTCAATGCCGCAGTCGCGAAAAAACGGACGGATCATGGTGCTGATTGATTCCACGCGTAGTGCGGGCATGCATCGGCACGTACCGCGATCGCAAACGTCTTTGTACCATCGCTTGAAATCAAGGGTGGCGTCGACATGTCTTGCGGTAATCGGAGTCGCCACGCCTCGCTGGACCCAGAACGGACTCGGACAAGAAATCTCCGGATACAAGAAGCGCGCGCTAGTTCCCGGCACGGCGACAGCCGGAAGAATCAAACAGCGCAGCTTGCGATCAGTCGCGCAGTTCCGCTACATAACAATTCGCCTGCATCTGTTCGATCACCGCCTGCGCGGCGGCGAGGGTGGAAATGCCGCGGCCGCCGGTGGCCAGGTCGCCGGTGAATGCGTGCGCGTTCAAGGCGCCGTCCACCGAACGTTCGATGCAGTCGGCTTCGTCGAACAGGCCCAGCGAATGGCGCAGCAGCATCGCCGCGCTGAGGATCGCAGCGTAGGGATTGGCGATGCCTTTGCCGGCGATGTCGGGTGCGGAACCGTGGATGGGTTCGTATACGCCGGCCTTGCCTTCGCCAAGCGAGGCGGACGGCAGCAGGCCCAGCGAGCCGGCCAGCATCGAGGCTTCGTCGGTCAGGATGTCGCCGAACATGTTCTCGGTCACGATCACATCGTACTCGCGCGGATGCGCCAGCAGATGCATGGCCATCGCATCCACCAGCACGTGCTCGAGCCTCACATCGGGATACTCGTCGCGCCCGAGGCGCGCGGTGACGTCGCGCCACAGACGCGAGGTTTCCAGCACGTTGGCCTTGTCTACCGACACCAGATAACCGCGACGCTGCCGCGCCAGCTTGAACGCGCTGCGCGCCACGCGCTCTATTTCCGCGACGGAGTAGGCGCACAGGTCGCTGGCGCTGTCGGCAGTGCGGGTTTTCTCGCCGAAGTAGATGCCGCCGGTGAGTTCGCGTACCACCAGGATATCCACGCCGGTCAGCAGATGCGGCTTGATGGGCGAAGCGTTGAGCGCGGCCGGATGCGGGCGCACCGGGCGCAGGTTGGCGTACAGGCCCATGCCCTTGCGTAGGGCGAGCAGGCCCTGTTCTGGGCGCACTTTCGCGTTGGGATCGGACCATTTGGGCCCGCCCACCGCGCCCAGCAGCACCGCGTCGGCGCGCTTGCACGCAGCCAGCGTGGAAGCGGGCAAGGGTTCGCCATGTCGGTCGATGGCGATGCCGCCGATGTCGTGTTCGCTGAAGTCGAACCGGTGGCCGTAGCGGCGCGCCACAATCTTCAGCACAGACAGCGCGGCGGCGGTGACTTCCGGGCCGATGCCGTCGCCGGGCAGGACTGCGATGTCAGCTTGCATGGAAACGTTCCTCGTACTTGGTGATTTGCGGGTCGCGCAGCAGCAGGTAACCCAGCTCGTCCACGCCTTGCATCAGACAGGTGCGGGCGAAGGCGTCGAGCGGGAAGGGATGCACGTCGCCGGCGGGCGTGCGCAGTTCGCGCGCGTCGATGTCGACGGTGAGTTCGTCGTCGGGGCGCCGCATCAGCGATTGCACGACGGCTTCATCGAGCACGATTGGCAACAGGCCGTTCTTCAGCGAATTGTTGCGGAAGATGTCGGCGATCTGGCTGCTGACGATGGCGCGCAGGCCCAGGTCGGTCAGCGCCCACGGTGCGTGTTCGCGCGAGGAGCCGCAGCCGAAATTGGCGCCGGCGAGCAGGATCTGGCGGCCGGCGTTCTGCGGCTGGTTGAAGGCGAAGTCCGGATTCGGCGAACCGTCCGCCTGCCAGCGCCAGTCGTTGAAGGCGTGCTGGCCCAGGCCGGCGCGGTCGGTGGTGGAGAGGAATCGCGCGGGGATGATCTGGTCGGTGTCGATGTTGCTTTGGGGCAGGACCACGCTGCGCGAGGCGAGGGCGGCGAAGGCGGTCATGGAGAAATCCCTGAAGCGAAGGCGATGCGCTTTTCCTTCTCCCCCCGGGAGAAGGTGCCCGAAGGGCGGATGAGGGAATGGCAATGATTTGGCATCCAACTCCGGTACATTCGGGATTCTTCTTCCCTCATCCGTCGCTTCGCGCCACCTTCTCCCGGGGGGAGAAGGGAATCAAAAGCTTTCATCACGCGACTTCCTTCACGAATAGCTCCCGCGGATCGGACACCTTGCCATTCACCGCCGCCCATGCCGCGGTCATCGGCGAGGCCAGCAGCGTGCGCGAGCCCGGGCCCTGGCGGCCTTCGAAATTGCGGTTGCTGGTGCTGACCGCCAGCTGCCCGGGCGCCACCAGATCGCCGTTCATGGCGATGCACATGCTGCAGCCCGGTTCGCGCCATTCGGCGCCGGCGGCGCGCACCACCTGGTCGATGCCTTCGGCTTCCGCCTGGCGCTTGACCGACTCCGAGCCCGGCACCACCAGCATGCGCACGCGCGGATCCACGCGGCGGTCGCGCAGCACGGCCGCCACTTCGCGCAGGTCGCTGAGGCGGCCGTTGGTGCAGGAACCGACGAACACCACGTCCACCGGCGTGCCCTGCAGCGAACGCCCGGCATCGAAATGCATGTAGTCCAGCGATTTCCGCGCGGCCGCGTCGTTGGCGGCGGGAATGGGCGCATCCACCGCGATGGCGGTGCCGGGGTGTGTGCCCCAGGTGAGGGTGGGGCGGATATCGCGCGCGTCGATTGCGACTTCCTGGCCGAAGCGTGCGCCCGCGTCGCTGCTGAACCGCGACCAGCGCGCTTTCGCTTCTTCGAACGCCGCGCCCTGCGGCGAGCGCGGCGTGTTCGCCAGCCATGCGTAGGTCGTTTCGTCCGGCGCGACCATGCCGGCGCGCGCGCCGGCCTCGATCGACATGTTGCACAGGGTCATGCGCTGCTCCATGTCCATCGCGCGGATGGTGGAGCCGCGGTATTCGATCACGTGGCCGGTGCCGCCGTTGACGCCGATCACGCCGATGATATGCAGGATCACGTCCTTGGCACCGACGCCTTTCGCCAACGGACCTTCGACGGTGATCGCCATGGTCTTCGCTTTCCGCTGCAGCAGGCACTGCGTGGCCAATACGTGGCCGACCTCGCTGGTGCCGATGCCGAACGCGAGCGCGCCGAACGCGCCGTGGGTGGAAGTATGGCTGTCGCCGCAGACGATGGTCATGCCGGGCTGGGTCAGTCCCAGCTCTGGCGCGATCACGTGGACGATGCCGCGTTCGGCCGACTGCATGTCGAACAGTTCGATCCCGTACTCGGCGCAGTTGCGGGCCAGCGTGTCGACCTGGGTTTCCGAGGCCTGGGTGAAGTAGCGAAATCTGCCGTCGGCATCGGCCGGCGTGGTCGGCGTGGAGTGGTCCATGGTCGCCTTGGTGCGGTCCGGCCGGCGCGGCGCGATGCCGCGCGTACGCAGTTCGGTGAAGGCCTGCGGCGAGGTGACCTCGTGGATCAGGTGCAGATCGACGTACAGCACCGCGGGCGCAGCGTCGGTTTCGGGGACGACGACGTGCGCGTCCCACAGCTTGTCGAACAGGGTACGGGGGGTGGAGCTCATGGAGTGGATCCGAGCGAACAATTGACTGGAAAGAGGTTTGACCTCCCCCTTTGAAAAAGGGGGATTGAGGGGGATTTGCTTTTGCTGTTGCTCTGATAAGAGGCCAGATCAAGAGCAAATCCCCCCTGCCCCCCTTTTTCAAAGCGGGGGACGACAGCAACAGCAGGGGAAGGACTTCCCATCATGCCTCCGCCATCTCAGACTTCGCCTTGCCGCGCGCGCGCAGCAGCCGATTGGCCACGTCCAGCCATGCCAGCGCGCTGGCCTCGATGATGTCCTTGCTGGTGCCGGTGCCGTCGTATTCGGCGCCTTCGTGGCGCACGCTCAGGTTGGCCTCGCCGCGCGCGTCGCGGCCCAGGCCCACGCTGTGCACCTGGTAGCTTTCCAGCACCAGATCGACGCCGGTGGCCATGGCCAGCGCGGCGAACAGCGCGTCCACCGGGCCGTCGCCTTCGGCGGTTTCGAACAAACGGTCGCCGTCCGGATCGGACAGCTCCACCGTCGCGCGCGCGCGATGGCCTGCATCGCTGACCGTCATCGACGACAGCCGGTAGCCTTCGCTGTCGGCGCCGTCCTGCATCAGCGTCTGCAGATCGCTGTCGTGGACCACGCGCTGCTTCTCGCACAGCGCTTTGAAATCGGCGAACACCAGCTCCAGCTCCGCTTCCTCCAGCAGGTAGCCCAGCGCGCGCAGGCGCTGTTCCACCGCGGCGCGGCCGCTGTGCCGGCCCAGCACCATCTGCGACGACGGCCAGCCCACGTCCTCGGGGCGCATGATTTCGTAGGTACCGCGATGGCGCAGCATGCCGTGCTGGTGGATGCCGGCCTCGTGCGCGAACGCATTGGCGCCGACCACGGCCTTGTTGCGCTGCACCGGCATGCCCACCAGGCGCGACAGCAGCTGCGAAGCGGGCACGATGCGCCGCGTGTCCAGGCGCGTGTCGGCCTGGAAATACGCGCCGCGCACCTTCAGCGCCATCGCCAGTTCCTCGACCGCGCAGTTGCCGGCGCGCTCGCCGATGCCGTTGACCGTGCATTCCACCTGGCGCGCGCCGCCTTCGATCGCGGCCAGCGAATTGGCCACGGCCAGGCCCAGGTCGTTGTGGCAGTGGGTGCTGAACACCACGCCGCGCGCGCCGGGCACGCTGTCGATCATGCGTTCGAACAGGCCGCGTATTTCGCTGGGCGTGGTGTAGCCGACCGTGTCGGGCAGATTGATGGTGCCGGCGCCCGCGGCGATGGCCGCGCCGATCACTTCGGCCAGGAAATCCTCCTCGGTGCGCAGCGCGTCCTCCGCGGAAAACTCCACGTCGTCGACGAAGCTACGGGCGAAGGCGACGCTGCTCGCCGCGGCGTCCAGCACCTGCTGGCGGCTCATGCGCAGCTTGTGTTCGCGGTGCAGCGGGCTGGTGGACAGGAACAGGTGCAGACGCGGCCGCGCGGTGCGCTCCAGCGCGCGCGCCGAGGCCTCGATGTCGCCCGGCAGGCAGCGCGAGAGCACGCACAGCGTGGTGTGGCGCAGTTCGCGCGCGATCAGGCTGGCGGCCTCGCGGTCGGACTGCGAGCTGGCGGGAAAGCCGGTTTCGATCACGTCCACGCCCAGCTCGGCCAGCGCGCGCGCCATGACCAGCTTCTGCGAAGGCGACATGCTGCAGCCCGGCGACTGTTCGCCATCGCGCAGGGTGGTGTCGAATATTCCGATCGGTACCGGTACCTGGGCCGGCGCTGAGACGGGGATCTGGTTCACCAGGTGTACTCCTCTTCGATGACGGCAAGCCGCGCGCGCGGTGCGTCGGCGCCGAATGCGGCGATGGGGGAAAGAACGGGAAGCGGTGGAAGCGGCGCGAGCGCTTGAGCCGCGGCTGCCGCGGGTTCGACCGGATGCAGCTCCTGGGTGCGCCGGCGCGGCTTGCGCGGCGCCCGCGGGCGCACCTCCGACAGCAGGCCGGCCAGCACCGCGGCGTCGATGTTGCCGCCGGACACCACCGCGCATTTGCGCTTGCCCGACACGCGTCGTCCGGCGGCCAGCGCGAGCGCACCGGCGCCTTCGGCGATGATGTTTTCTTCCAGCGCCAGACGCACCAGCGTTTCGCGCAGCTCGGCTTCGCGCACGATCACCACATCGTCCAGCAGATGCGCGCACAGGCGGCGGGTGATGAAGCCGGGCGTCTTGACCCGCACGCCGTCGGCCAGGCTGGCGACGGGCGCGATGTCGCGGATATCGCCTTTCAGTGCGCGCGCCATCGCGTCCACGCCTTCGACCTGCGCGCCGACCACGCGCACGCCCTGCGACTTCAGCGCCAGTGCCACGCCGGCCGCCAGGCCGCCGCCGCCGATCGGCACGATCACCACGTCCGGCGCGTACGCGGCGATCTCGATGCCGACCGTGCCTTGCCCGGCGATCACATCCGGATCGTCGAACGCGGACAGGAAGCGGTAGTCGTTCTGTTCGGCCAGCTCGCGCGCGAAAGCGTAGGCCTCGTCGTAGCTGTCGCCGTGCTGACGCACGGTCGCGCCCCAGTGCGCTACGCCGGCGATCTTGTTGGCCGGCGCACCAAACGGCATCACCGTGATCGCCTGCACGCCCAGACGGTACGCGGCCCACGCCAAGCCCTGCGCATGGTTGCCGGCGGAGGCGGCGATGACCGGACGCGCGTCGCCGCGTTCGCGCGCGGCCAGCAGCGCGTTCAACGCGCCGCGCACCTTGTACGAACCGGTGCGCTGCAGGTTCTCCAGCTTCAGCCACACGCCGAAACGCTCCGCGTAGTGCAGCGGCGTCGGCGGCAGGTAGGCGCGCAGCCGCGCCTGCGCGGCCAGCACATCGCCGACGCTGACGATTACATCGCCTACGTCGGGTTCGTGGCTGCTGGTGGCGGGGGTGTCAGGCATCGACGCACGCGATCGGCCGATGTGGGAGAAGACACCTCCGGACAGCCCCGTAGGGCGGGTCTTGACCCGCCTTGGGGATATCGCGATATCCGGAACGGCGAGTCAAGACCCGCCCAACGGGGGTCTTCGCATTCACGGCGTCGCCTCCACTGATTCGGTATCGACTGCGGTGATCTCCACCGACACGCAGTCGTACACCTTCAGCATCTGCAGGCGCAGCGTTTCCGCCGGGCGCTGGCCATCGACCACCAGCTGCAAACGCCAGCGCCCGTCTTCGATCGCGGACTCGCCGTTGATCGAGTGCGGAGTGAAGCCGCGGCGCTCGGCCATGCCGATCACGCGCGTGAGCGCGCCTTCGGCCGGTGTCAGCACCAGGTCAAGCCGGTAGCGCATGCGTGGGCTCCGCGCGCTCGACGGCCTTGCTGTCGGCAACCACGGCGTCGGCAGGATTGCTGTCCAGCATGGTGCCGTTGGCGGTGTTGGGCGGCACCAGCGGCCACACGTTGGCCTTGACGTCGATGGCCACGTGCAGCAGCGCGGGGCCTGGCTGCGCCAGCAGATCGACCAGCGCGTCCTCCACTTCGCTGCGCCGGTCGATGCGCCGCGCGCGGATGCCGAACACCTCCGCCAGCGCGGCGAAGTCCGGGTTGTCCGACAGGTCGATCTCGCTGTAGCGCTTGGCGAAGAACAGTTCCTGCCACTGCCGCACCATGCCCAGCGAGCTGTTGTCCAACAGCACGATCTTCACCGGCAGCTGGCAGCGGGCGATGGTCACCAGCTCCTGCACGTTCATCATGAAACTGCCGTCGCCACTGACCAATAAAACCGTGCGGTCCGGACAGGCGAACTGCGCGCCCATCGCCGCCGGCAGGCCGAAACCCATGGTGCCCAACGCGCCGCTGGTCAGGTGATTGCGCGGATGGGTGAAGCGACAGTGCTGCGCCACCCACATCTGGTGCTGGCCGACATCGCAGGCGACGATGGCGTCGTCCGGCGCCAGTTCGGTCATACGCTTCAGCAGCGCGGGCGCGTAGATGTCGGTGCCGGGCGCGTCGTAGCGGAAGCCGTGCTTGTCGCCCAGCATGCGGCAGCGCTGGCGCCAGTCGTCTTGTTGAAAGTCGGCACAGGGATGTGCCGGTTCCTGCGAGGGACTCGCACAATAGCTGCGTGCGCTGACTAAAGCACGCAAGCCGGCGGCGACGTCGCCGGGCAGGGCAATGTTGGCGGTGCGCAATTTCGAGATCTCGTAGGCGTCCGCATCCAGATGGATCACGCGCGCGAACGGCGCGAACTCGGCCAGCTTGCCGGTGGCGCGGTCGTCGAAGCGCGCGCCGACCACGATCAGCAGGTCCGATTCCTGCACCGCCATGTTCGCCGCGCGCGTGCCGTGCATGCCCAGCATGCCCAGGTAATTCGGGTGTCCGCCGGGCAACGCGCCCAGCCCGCGCAGCGTCAGCACGGTGGGAATCTGCGTGGCTTCCACGAACTCGCGGAACACTTCCGTCGCGCCGGCCAGGCCGATGCCGCCGCCGCCGTAGATCACCGGCTTTTCCGCGCCTGCGATCGCGGCCAGCGCTTCGGCCAGCGCGGCTTCCGGCGGAGCCGGCGGCGGTTCGACTTCCGCCGGAGCATGGTCGGGCAGGTGCGAGGCGTCGGCGATCTGCACGTCCTTCGGCAGATCGATCAGCACCGGACCCGGGCGTCCTTCGCGCGCGATGCGAAAGGCGTCGCGCACAATCCGCGGCAGGTCGTCCACCCGGCGCACGATGTAGCTGTGCTTGACGATGGGCAGGGTCAGACCGAACACGTCCAGCTCCTGGAACGCATCGGTGCCCATCAGGTGCGTGGCCACCTGGCCGGTCAGGCACACCATCGGCACCGAATCCAGCATCGCGTCGGCGATGCCGGTGACCAGGTTGGAAGCGCCCGGTCCTGAAGTCGCCACGCACACGCCGACGCGGCCGCTGGCGCGCGCATACCCATTCGCCGCCAGCGCCGCGCCCTGCTCATGGCGCACCAGGATGTGCTTCAGCTTGGAATCCACCAGCGCGTCGTAGAACGGCATGATGGTGCCGCCCGGATAACCGAACAGCGTTTCCACGCCCTCGGCTTCCAGCGCCTTGGTGAGCCAGCGGGCGCCATTGCACGGGATCGCAGCGGCGGCGGTTGCGTTCATGCGGCGGCGGCCTTCTCTGTGGTCGTGGCACCGGCGGCGGGCTGCGCCGTAGTGGAAGACAGCCACACCATCTTCGCGCGCAGCTGCTTGCCGACCACTTCGATCGGATGCTCCATATCGGCTTTCTTGAAGCGGTTGTAGTTCGGCAGGCCGGCTTCGTATTCGGCGATCCAGTTCTTCGTGAACGTGCCGTCCTGGATGTCGGTCAGGATGTCCTTCATGCGCGCCTTGGTGCCGGCGTCGATCACGCGCGGGCCGCTGACGTAATCGCCGTACTGCGCGGTTTCGGAAATGAATTCCAGCATGCGGGTGATGCCGCCTTCGTAGAACAAATCCACGATCAGCTTCAGTTCGTGCAGCACTTCGTAGTAGGCGATCTCCGGCTGGTAGCCGGCTTCCACCAGCGTCTCGAAGCCGGCCTGCACCAGCGAGCTGGCGCCGCCGCACAGCACGGCCTGCTCGCCGAACAGGTCGGTCTCGGTTTCTTCCTTGAAGGTGGTCTTGATCAGGTTGGCGCGCGCGCCGCCCAGGCCGGTGGCGTAGGCCAGCGCCAGCGCCTCGGCCTTGCCGCTGCGGTCCTGATGCACGGCGTAGATGCAGGGCACGCCGCGGCCGATTTCGTATTCGCGGCGCACCAGCGCGCCCGGGCCTTTCGGCGCGACCAGCACCACGTCGATATCCTCGCGCGGCTTGATCAGGTCGAAGTGCACGTTCAAACCGTGCGCGAACAACAGGCAGGCACCGGGCTTGAGGTGGTCCTTCAGCACTTCGTCGTAGAGCTTGCGCTGGACCATGTCGGGCGTCAGCACCGCCACCAGATCCGCGTCCTTCACCGCCTCGGCCGGCGATTTCACGGTGAAGCCATCGGCCTTGGCCTTGATCTCCGTGGGCCCGCCCGGGCGCAGGCCCACGGTCACATCGAACCCGGAGTCGCGCAGGTTCAGCGCGTGCGCGCGGCCCTGGCTGCCGTAGCCGATGGTGGCGATCTTGAGGTTGGGGAAGGAGAGTGCGGTCATGGGTGCGTCCTGAAGTGGTTGAGAGTTGATAGTGGTTAGTTCGTGATTGGTGTCAGACCAGGATCAGATCGTCGTGCGACGTGGTCGTGGTGATCGAAGGGATGGCCTTGCCGTCCAGCGGCCCGGGCGCAGTCACCGCGCCTTTGGAAGCGGAGCCCACGCTGCGCGCGTACTTGGCCAACGCGCCGGTGGTGATGCGCGGCGCGATGCGCGCGGGGTCACGCTGCGTCAGGTCGGCGGCGACATCGATCGTGCGCGTGGCCACGTCGATGCTCACCAGGTCGCCTTCGCGCAGTTTCGCCAGCGGGCCGCCCAGCGCGGCTTCCGGCGAGATATGCCCGACCATGAAGCCGCGCGTGGCACCGGAAAAGCGCCCGTCGGTGATCAGCGCCACGTCGTCGCCCAGGCCCTGCCCGACTAGCGCCGCCGTGACCGCCAGCATCTCGCGCATGCCGGGGCCGCCGACCGGGCCTTCGAAACGGATCACCACCACGTCACCGGCATCGATGCGGCGCGCGTCGACCGCGGCGTAGCAGGCTTCCTCCGAATCGAACACGCGCGCCGGGCCGCTGAAACGGGTGCGGCCATGGCCAGCCAGTTTCAGGATGCAGCCTTCCGGGGCCAGATCGCCGTACAGGATCGAGTAGCCGCCCTGCGGCTTGATGGGATTGGAGATGGGACGCACCACGTCCTGCTCCGGCGGAGAAAAATTCGAATCCCCGCGCAAGGATGCGCGGGCTCTTGCGAGGGACTCGCATGCCTCATCGACTTCCTGGAAAAAACCGCGGCCGGTGACCGTGGGAATGTCTTCGATCAGACCGGCCGCCTTGAGCTCGCGCGCCACCAGCGCGGTGCCGCCCTGCTCGAACATTTCTGCCGCCGTGTAGCGGCCGCCAGGCTTCAGGTCGGCGATGACCGGCGTGGAAGAGGCCGCTTGGAATTCCTCCAGGTCGAACGCCACGCCCGCTTCATGCGCGATCGCCAGCAGATGCATGGCCGCGTTGGTGGAGCCGGCGGTCGCCGACACCGCGTGCGCGGCGTTGCGCAGCGCGCTTATGGTGACGATGTCGCGCGGCAGGGGGCCGTTGTCGCGCACGCGCTGCATCACAATCTCGCCGCACCGGTAGGCGGCGGCGTTCTTGTCGGAGTGCAGCGCGGGGATATCGTTCAAACCCAGCGGCGACACGCCCAGAAAGGTCAGCACCATGGCCATGGTGTTGGCGGTGAACTGGCCGCCGCAGGCGCCGGCGCCGGGGCAGGCGGCTTTCTCCACTTCGGCCAGCTCGGCATCGTCGATCTTGCCGGCCGAATGCGCGCCTACCGCCTCGAACACGTCCTGGATGGTCACCGCCTTGCCCTTGCACTTGCCGGGCATGATCGTGCCGCCGTACAGAATCACGCCCGGCACGTTCAAGCGCGCCAGCGCCATCGCCGCGGCGGGGATAGTCTTGTCGCAGCCGCACAGCAGCACCACGCCGTCCAGGCAGTGGCCGCTGACCGCCAGTTCGATGGAGTCGGCGATCACTTCGCGCGACGCCAGCGACGCGCGCATGCCGCTGCTGCCCATGGCGATGCCGTCGGTGATGGCGATGGTGTTGAATTCCACCGGCGTGCCGCCCGAAGCGCGCACGCCTTCGCTGGCGTGCTGCGCCAGCTCGCGCAGGGTCAGGTTGCACGGCGACACGTTGGACCACGTGTGCACTACCGCGATGAGCGGTTTGGCGATGGCCGCATCGTCCAGCCCGGTCGCGCGCAGCATCGCGCGCGCCGGGGCGTGAGCCGGGCCCTGCTTGATCGCGTCGCTGTTGCGCTTGATGTCCAAACCGTTTTCCTTTTTTTGTTTCCCAAAACAAAAAACCCCGCACTTCTCGGTGCGGGGTTTGTCGAATTCTTGGCTGTTTGCAGTTACACGCCGATTCGTCCCGCACCTGGGTGTGAGGTAATAAGTACGAGTACGAGAATGGACGCCGCCGCGCGATGCGGCGCAGTCAGGTCGGGTCTGGTGGGCGTGTGGCGTTGCAACATAGGCGCAGGAAAACACGGTGGTCAAAGGCTGTCAAGCATCATAAATGTTTCGCATGAAACCGGTTTCCAGACCGAAGCCGAACACCCGCAAGGTTTCATTGGTAACGAATACAAGCCGAACAAGTTGAGAGCCTCCCTTTTGTAGGAGCGGGCCTTGCCCGCGATGCTTCTGGTTGTGGCCATGACTACAAAGGAAGCGCGTCCGAAATCATCACCGCATATACCGCGCGGCTTCCTCGGAACCGCCGGTGGCATTGCCCGCGCTGTACGAATGCGCGCCGGTGCCGGCCAGTTTGCCGCCGTCGACGATCAGGTATTCGTCGCGCAGCGGGCGACCTTCGAACCAGCATTCCAGGATCTCGCGCACCCCGGCCGCATAGCGGGCCTGCGCCGACAGCGAGGTGCCGGAGATGTGCGGGGTCATGCCGTGGTGCGGCATGCTGCGCCACGGATGGTCCTTGGGCGCGGGCTGCGGGAACCACACGTCGCCGCCGTAGCCGGCCAGCTGGCCGCTGCGCAGCGCGCGCGCTACCGCGTCGCGGTCGCAGATCTTGCCGCGCGCGGTGTTGATCAGGTAGGCGCCGCGCTTCATCTTCGCGATCATCGCCTCGTCGAACAGGTGCTCGGTTTCCGGATGCAGCGGGCAGTTGATGGTGACCACGTCGCACAGCGGCAGCATCGACGCCACGTCCGAATGGAACGTAGCGCCGAGTTCGTGCTCGGTTTCCACCGGCAGGCGATGGCGGTCGGTGTAGTGCAGGTGCATATCGAACGGCTTGAGCCGGCGCAGCACGCCCAGGCCGATGCGTCCGGCCGCCACCGTGCCCACGTGCATGCCTTCGACGTCGTAGGAACGCGCCGCGCAGTCGGCGATGTTCCAGCCGCCGTCTAGCACCCACCGGTGCGAGGGAAGATAGTTGCGCACCAGCGCCAGGACGGTCATGACCACGTGTTCGGCCACGCTGATGCTGTTGCAGTAGGTGACCTCGGCCACGGTGATGCCGCGATCCATCGCCGCCTGCAGGTCGACGTGGTCCGAGCCGATGCCGGCGGTGATCGCCAGTTTCAGTTTCGGCGCTTTCGCTATCCGTTCCGCGGTGAGGTACGCCGGCCAGAACGGCTGCGAGATGACGATCTCCGCGTCCGCCAGCTCGCGCTCGAACTGCGAATCCGCGCCGTCCTTGTCGGCGGTGACGATCAGCGTATGGCCATTGCGCTGCAGGAACAGGCGCAGGCCCAGTTCGCCGCTGACGCTGCCCAGCAGATGCCCAGGCACGAAGTCGATGGCCTGCGGCGTCGGCAGCGTCTGCCCGTCCGGATAACCGTGCAGCGCCGGCAGTGCGTCGCGCGGATAGCCATGCGGATAGCCATCCACCGGGTCGTCGTAGAGCACGCAGACGATCTTGGCCATGGGCTTGCTCCGCGGAAGAGGGGAGGGTCATCTTCTGCCCGCTGCTCCGGCGGCGCATGTGGCGTCGCAGCATCCACTGGCGATGTGGTGTAATGCCGCCCGAAGCGGGGGTATCGCCAGCCAGTCCATCGGCAGCGATTGAGACACACCCTTCGAACCTGATCCGGCTCACACCGGCGTAGGGAAGCTTCGCAGGAACGCGTGTGGAAGGGGCTTCAGCCCCGCCAGTGAGAAGGCGTCGGGGCCGAAGCCTCTCCCACATTCGCACTCTGCGCCGCCGCTTCGTCCGTGCCGCGCCGATTTTCCAGCTGCCATAGAGCCCATCGCGCCGCAGCGCGGGAGGAGTTCCGCAGTCGAGACGATCCCAGCGACAGCCGTTCCCACGCAATGAACTGGACGAATGCCATGAACGCAATGCCCGCCTCGCTGCTGCAGCAGACCGAACAGCTTTCCGAGTCCGTGACCCGGCCCATCCCCGGCTCGCGCAAGATCTACGTGCCGGGCTCGCGCCCGGACTTGCGGGTGGCGATGCGCGAGATCGTGCAGTCGCAGACGCCGACCCTGTTCGGCGGCGAAGAGAATCCGCCGATCAGCGTCTACGATCCCTCGGGTCCGTATACCGACCCGGACGCGCGTATCGATCTGCGCAGCGGCCTGCCCGCCCTGCGCGCGAAGTGGATCGAGGAGCGCGGCGATACCGAACTGCTGCCGCAGTTGAGTTCGGAATTCGGCCGCGGCCGCGAGACCAACGCGCGCCTGGACGCGGTGCGCTTCCCCGCGCGCGCGCTGCCACGCATCGCCAAAGCCGGCGCCAACGTCAGCCAGATGCATTACGCACGCCGTGGCATCATCACGCCGGAAATGGAATACGTCGCCATCCGCGAGAACCAGCGCCTGGACGCGGTGCGCGATGCGATGCTGCTGAAGCAGCATCCAGGCGAGTCCTTCGGCGCCAGCATCCAGAAATTCATCACCCCGGAATTCGTGCGCGACGAGATC
>JAESGX010000151.1_pt1 | contig 55125 bp, 50 predicted proteins | sample 9269801 | NCBI WGS metagenome assembly JAESGX01 (sample SAMN16773122, study PRJNA677054) | algae metagenome | isolation source: Pleurocapsa minor GSE-CHR-MK-17-07R and co-occurring heterotrophs from wet... | place: USA: Lower Calf Creek Falls, Grand Staircase Escalante National Monument, UT ... | reverse complement strand
GGGCCGAACAGCACCGTGTGCAGCGACTGGTAGCCGTTGGCCTTGGGAATGGCGATGAAATCGCGGAAGCGCGCATCCAGCGGCTTGTACTGCGCGTGCACCGAGCCCAGCGCCTGGTAGCAGTGCGGCACGCTGTCCACCACCACGCGGAAACCGAACACGTCCATCACCTGGTCGAAGCTTTTGCCTTCGCTGTGCATCTTGTTGTAGATGCTCCACGGCGTTTTGATGCGGCTGACCAGTTTATGTTCCAGACCATCGCGGGTCAGGCGCTGCGACAGGTGCGCCTCGATCTGCGCCATCGATTCGCGCCGCACCACCGGCTGGCTGCGGATGTGCTTGTCGAGGATCGCGTGGCGCCACGGATACATCGCGCGGAAGCCCAGATCCTGCAGTTCGGACTTGACCAGGTTCATGCCCAGGCGCTGGGCGATGGGCGCGTAGATGTCCAGGGTTTCCTTGGCGATGCGCTTGCGCGCTTCCGGACTTTGCGCGCCGAGCGTGCGCATGTTGTGCAGCCGGTCGGCCAGCTTGATCATGATCACGCGCAGGTCGCGCGACATGGCCAGCAGCATCTTGCGGAAACTTTCCGCTGCGGCTTCCTGGCGGTCGCGGAAGTGCAGCTTGTCCAGCTTGGTCACGCCGTCGACCAGTTCGGCGACCGATTCGCCGAAGGTCTCGGCGATTTCCGCATGGGTCAGCGCGGTGTCTTCGATGGTGTCGTGCAGTATCGCCGCCATCAGCGTTTCCGCATCCAGCCCCAATTCGGCCAGCACCTGGGCCACCGCGACGGGATGGGTGATATAGGGTTCGCCGGATTTGCGGGTCTGCCCGACATGCGCCGCCGCGCCCACTTCCCAGGCGCGCCGCAGCAGCGGCAATTGTTCGGCGGGAAGATAGGAAGCCGCGCGCTCCAGACGGCGCACATACTCCGGCGCCTCGCCATGGGGCGACGGCGCGGCGGCGAGCGTCTTTGCGGAGCGGCTGGGGGACATGCCGCAAGCCTATGCCAGCGGGGTAATAACGGCAAATGCAGAGAGGCGGCCAACCGAATCGCTAAAGCTAGCTTTCAAGAGCTGTGGGTGTAGCTATCGCTTTGCTTTTCGAGTCCCGTGAGACGCGGCAAGCGGGCCAGGTAAAACCCGAAGGGCGGCGCACAAGGATGTGCGCCGTTTCCGGAGGCGCAGGAGGCGCCTTACGGAAATTCCTGGCCCGCTTGCGAACCCCACAGCTTCATCGTGGGGCGCGTCGTAGGGCCTGCCCCGTACTTGATACGGGGGCGGCTTTCTTTTGGTTGCTTTTCTTTGCCGTTCAAAGAAAAGTGACTCGCGCGCAGCGCGGCTTTCAACAGCGAAGCTGGTCAACGCTTTTGCTCCTGCTTCACTCACAAACAGAGCAAGAGCACTGGGTCCCGGCGTTCGCCGGGATGACGAGCTAAGGAAAGAAGGCTAGATCAAGTTGGATCCCAGCGTTCGCTGGGATGACGAGCAAAAGCAAAAAGAGCAGGAGCAGGAGCAACGTCAAAAGCACCCCTCCTTCTCAGCCGCTAGACACGCGGCTCCGGTCTCCCTTGCGCCCCGTAGGAAGTCCCCTTGGGGGGCGCTGTGCGCAAGCAAGGAGGCTGAGGGCAGGAGCAAGCCCGAGATCAAGAGCACGCCCTCAATCCCCCACTGCACTGCGCGCAAGGGAGGAGGTTAAAGGCGGAAAAGCGAACAGCCCGCGTAAGCGGGCTGTTCGGGGTGAAGCGATGAGCCCGCGGTCGCTCAGTCGTCGCCCTTGGACAGGTCGTCGTCGGACACCACTTCGGCGGCCGCCCATTCCAGCGCCTCGCGCTCGGCGCGCTCGCGTTCGGCTTTCTCTACGCGGTCGATGAGCTCGTTATCGATCTTGCGCGCGGCGATCTCGCGCAGCGCCAGCACGGTGGGCTTATCGCCGCTCTCGTGGTTGTCGATGGTCGGCTCCACGCCGTTGGCCAGCTGGCGGGCGCGCTTGGCGGCCATCATCACCAGTTCGAAACGGTTGTCGACGACTTCCAGGCAATCTTCTACGGTGATGCGGGCCATGCGGGCTCCCGGCGGCCCGAGGGCCGCGCGATTAAATGCGAAAGGGGCGCGGATTGTAGGGCCTGCGCCCGGCAGAAGCAACACTTCCCTTTTGAATCAGGCAGTTAGATCCGAAAATCTGAACTCCGGATCACCATGCACGCACTTCCGCGCGCTTTTGCGGGAGGGCTCCAGCCCTGACGCTTGCGGCCGGCTGGGGCCGGGAAACCCCTCCCCCGAAATCCGGGCTCATTCCGCCAGCAGGTTCGAAATCAGCTTGCCGTGACGCGACACCTGCGGTTCCCGGCGCAGCCGGCTGGCGGTGAAAATCGCGCACATTTCGTCCACGGCGTCGTCGAAATGCTCGTTGACGATAAGGTAATCGAACTCGCCGTAGTGCGACATTTCCTCCCGCGCCGCCTCCAGGCGCTGCCGGATCACCGTTTCGCTGTCCTGGCCCCGGTTGCGCATGCGTTCTTCCAGCGCCTGCCGCGACGGCGGCAGGATGAACACGCTGACCGCGTCCGGCACCTTGCTGCGCACCTGGCGCGCGCCCTGCCAATCGATCTCCAGCAGCACGTCCTGACCGGCGCTGAGCTGCGGCTCCACCGACTGGCGCGCGGTGCCTTTCCAGTCACCGTGGACCTTGGCGTACTCGAAAAAATCGCCGGCATCGATCATCCGCTGGAATTCGTCGGCGTTGATGAAGTGGTAGTGCTGGGCATGGCGTTCGCCCGGGCGCGGCTGGCGCGAAGTGAAGGAAATCGACAGCGCGATCTGCGCGTCGCGCTTCAGCACCGCGTTGACGAGGCTGCTTTTGCCCGCGCCGGAGGGCGCGGCGACGATGTACAGCGTGCCGCGCATCACAGCGGGGAACCGGGAGCCGGGAACCGGGAATAAGCGAAGCAAAGCAAAGCCGACGCCGCGCCCCCGGCCACCGCCTCCCGCCTGCCGCCTCCCACCTCCCGGCTCACGGCCTTATTCAATGTTCTGCACCTGTTCGCGGATCTGGTCGATCAGCACCTTCAGCTCCACCGCCAGATTAGTGGTGCGCACGTCGACCGATTTGGAACCCAGCGTGTTGGCTTCGCGGTTGAATTCCTGCAGCAGGAAATCCAGGCGCCGGCCCACCGGCTCGGCCTGCTTCAGCACCCTGCGGATTTCCTTGACGTGACTGTCCAGGCGGTCGAGTTCCTCGTCCACATCGAGCTTCTGCAGCCACAGCACCAGCTCCTGCTCCACCCGTCCCGGATCGGCCGGTTGCGCCAGGTCGGCCAAGCGCGCGTCCAGTTTCTGGCGCTGGCCGGCGCGGATCAGCGGGATCAGCGCGCGCACCTCGGCGGCGCGCGCGGCGATGGCGTCGACCCGTTCGCCGATGACCAGCGCCAGTTTTTCGCCTTCGCGCTCGCGGCCGGTGACGAACTGGTCCAGCAGCGCATCCAGCAGGCTCAGCGCCTCGGCTTGCAGCACCATCGGATCCACCGCTTTGTTCTGCAGAACGCCGGGGAACTGCAGCAGCTGGATGAACTCGGTGCGCAGGCCTGGAAACCGCGCGCTCATGTCCAACGCCAGTTCCGACAGCTGCGCGGTCAGGCCCGCGTTCAACTGCAGGTGGTCGGCGCCTTCGGAGCTGCGCAGGCGCAGCGAGAAATCCAGCTTGCCGCGCGCGATGCGCGCGGCGATGCGTTCGCGCAGGGGCGACTCCAGCACGCGCAGTTCTTCCGGCAGGCGCAGCCCCAGCTCGAGGAAGCGATGGTTGACCGCGCGCAGTTCGCAGGTCAGCGTGCCGCCTTCGCTGGCGCGCTCCGCGGTGGCGTAGGCGGTCATGCTGCGGATCATGGCGGGCGCCTGTCGGCCGGTGCTGCGGGAGGCGAATGGTACCCTAGCCGGCCTGATTTTCCGGATCGACGCATGACCTTCGCCCGCCCCAGTGGCCGCCTTCCCGAGCAGATGCGCGCGGTTTCCCTCCAGCGCGGCTACACGCGCCACGCCGAAGGCTCGGTGCTGGTGTCGTTCGGCGAAACGCGGGTGCTGTGCACCGCCAGCGTGGAGAACCGCGTGCCCGGCTTCCTGCGCGGCAAGGGCGAAGGCTGGGTCACGGCCGAATACGGCATGCTGCCGCGCGCCACCCACACCCGCGGCGACCGCGAAGCCGCGCGCGGCAAGCAGGGCGGGCGCACGCTGGAAATCCAGCGCCTGATCGGCCGCGCGCTGCGCGCCTGCGTGGACCGCAACGCGCTGGGCGAACGCACCATCACCCTGGACTGCGACGTGCTGCAGGCCGACGGCGGCACCCGCACCGCGGCCATCACCGGTGCCTACGTGGCGCTGGTGGATGCGGTCAACGGACTGAAGGCGAAGAACGAGCTCAAGCGCGACCCGATCCACGGCGCGGTCGCCGCGGTGTCGGTGGGCATCTACCGCGGCGTGCCAGTGCTGGACCTGGATTACCCGGAAGACAGCGACTGCGACACCGACATGAACCTGGTGATGAACGACGGCGGTGGCTTCATCGAACTGCAGGGGACCGCCGAAGGCCACGCGTTCCGCCGCAACGAACTGGATGCGCTGCTGGCGCTTGGCGAAAAAGGCATCGGCGAGCTGTTCGCCGCGCAGCGTGCGGCGCTGGCGGGGTAAGTTTTTGTGGGAGCGAAGCAAGTCGCGAAGCTCCTGGCAATATAAGTTGACTCCCGAGTGAAAGCTTCGCGACTTGCGTCGCTCCCACAATCTCGGCACTCATGGCATTCGATCTATGAAACAAACCCTCAGCCTGTTCGCCCTGCTGGTGGACGATTACGACGCCGCCATCGCCCACTACACCGGCGCGCTGGGCTTCACCCTGCTGGAAGACACCGATCGCGGCGGCGGCAAGCGCTGGGTCCGCGTGGCGCCGCCGGGCAGCAGCGAAACCGCGCTGCTGTTGGCCAAGGCCAGCGACAAAGCGCAGCGCGCGCAGATCGGTCATCAGCACGGCGGACGGGTGGGCCTATTCCTGCAGACCGACGATTTCTGGCGCGACTACCGCGCGATGCGCGCGCGCGGCGTGGAATTCACCGAAGCGCCGCGCGAAGAGAGCTACGCCACCGTGGCCGTGTTCCGCGACCGCTACGGCAACCGCTGGGATTTGCTGCAGCCCAAACCCCGACTCTGGACGATCCCGTGAAACTGGTACTGGCCTCCTCCAACCACGGCAAGCTGGAAGAACTGCGCGGCCTGCTGGCCGATACCGGCATCGAACTGGTCGCGCAGTCCGAGCTGGGCGTAAGCGATGCGGACGAAACCGCCACCACCTTCGTCGAGAACGCGCTGCTCAAGGCACGCCACGCCTGCACGCTCACCGGTCTGCCCGCGCTGGCCGACGATTCCGGCATCTGCGTGGACGCGCTGCACGGCGCGCCGGGGCTGTATTCGGCGCGGTACGCGGGCGAACACGGCAACGCTTCGCGCAACATCGACAAGCTGCTGGAGGCATTGAAAGACGTGCCCGAAGCGGATCGCAGCGCGCACTTCTACTGCGTGCTGGTGTTGCTGCGCCATGCCGACGATCCGCAGCCGCTGATCGTGGAAGGCCAGTGGAACGGACGTATCCTGCCCGCACGCCAAGGCAGCGGCGGCCACGGCTACGATCCGGTGTTCTTCGACCCGGCCCACGGTCAGTCGGCCGCCGAGATGGAGCTGGACTTCAAGAACCGGCTGAGCCATCGGGGTCAAGCGCTGGCCATGCTCAAGTCGAAGCTGGCCAACCTGTCCCCTAAGGGGGCTTCCTTCGGGGCGTAGGAGCGGGCCTTGCCCGCGATGCTTTTCGTCGATCAACCGTAAAAGCATCGCGGGCAAGACCCGCTCCTCCACAATAGACGCATGCTGATTCCGCCGCTTCTGTCGCTGTACGTGCATCTGCCCTGGTGCGTGCGCAAATGCCCGTACTGCGATTTCAATTCGCACGAAGGCAAGGGCGCGCTGCCCTTCGAGGACTATGTGGATGCGCTCATCCGCGACCTGGACCACGACCTGCCGCTGGTCTGGGGACGCAGCGTGCATTCGGTGTTCTTCGGCGGCGGCACGCCCAGCCTGTTTCCGCCGCAGCAGATCGACCGTTTCCTGCAGGCCGCCAGCAGCCGCCTGCGCTTCGCGCCAAGTCTCGAGATCACCCTGGAGACCAATCCCGGCACTGCCGAGCACGGCCGCTTCGACCAGTACCGCGCGGCCGGGGTCAACCGGATCAGCTTCGGTATCCAGAGCTTCGACAACGGCTGCCTGCAGCGCCTGGGCCGCATCCACGACAGCGCCGACGCCGAGCGCGCGGTCAGGCTGGCGCAGGACGCGGGCTTCGACAATTTCAATCTGGACCTGATGTACGCGCTGCCCGGCCAGACCCTGGCCATGGCCGAACACGATCTGCAGCGCGCGTTCGCCCTGCAGCCTACGCATATCTCGCACTACCAGCTGACCTTGGAGCCGAACACCGTGTTCTTCGCGCGTCCGCCGCGCGGCATTCCCGACGAAGACGGCGCCTGGGACATGCAGGAGCATTGCCAGGCGCTGCTGGCCGAAGCCGGCTACGCGCAGTACGAAGTCAGCGCCTATGCGCGGTCCGGGCGACAGTGCGCGCACAACCTCAACTACTGGCGCTTCGGCGATTACCTGGGCATCGGCGCCGGCGCGCACGGCAAGCTCACCCTGGGCGCGGAACAGGACCTGCTGCGGCGCTGGAAGCTCAAGCATCCCACCGCCTATCTGGCCGCCGCCGGCACCGCGCAGGCGATCGGCGGCGGCGAGCGCATCGCGCCGGAGCGACGGCCGTTCGAGTTCATGCTGAACGCGCTGCGCCTCAACGAAGGCTTCTCCCTGGCCGATTTCGAAGCCTGGACCGGGCTGCCGCGCGTCAGCATCGCCGATCGCCTGCAGCGGGCCGCCGCCCAGCGCTGGTTGGACATCACCGGCGAGCGCGTGGCCCCTACCGAGCTCGGAAGACGTTTCACCAACGATGTGGTGGCACTGTTCCTGCCAGGGGAAACGGCGAAACGGTGAAAACCACAGGCGTCCGACGACGCCGAACTGCGACCTGCGGCGCTATTGCAGTGGCGAATGTGTTACATAAACCGCACTCGGGGGAGCCACCATTAATCCAATGTCCGCCACAACGCACGCCACGTCTGCCCTGGCGGCCGCCACCATCGCCAGCGTACCGTCGCTGCCGCCGCGCGTGCGCAAAATCCTGGAGGCCTTCTTCGCCCAGGCCGCGGCCGATCTGAGCGAGCGCATCAACCAGATGCTGGTGGAATTCGAGCAGCAGCTGTTCAAGCAGGCCGAACGCGCGCGCAGCAACGAGCAGCAGTCCGAACATTTCGCCAACCTGCACACCCTGCGCAAGAACCGCGGCGACCTGCTGCCGCTGTTCCTGGCCGGCCTGGAGGCCGAGGTGGCCTCGATCCGGCAGCCGCGCCAGCGCCCTTCGCAGACCGAACACGAGCGCATCGAATACCAGACCATGACCCTGGTCGAAGACGCGGAGATGGATCAGGACATCGTGCTGCGCGAAATCGCGCGCCGCCAGGACGCGCGCGCGCATACGCCGCTGTATCTGCTGGGCCAGCGTTTCGGCGTGCTGGCGGGCACCATCGCGCTCGATCCTACGCAGGTGCCGGTCGGGCCGCAGACGCTGTGCCGGGTGCTGCGCGCGGCGGTGGCCTCGCTGCAGGTCGATCTGGATTCGCAGCTGCTGCTGTACAAGGCGTTCGATCACAAGGTTATGGGCGAATACGATCGCTGGATCGAGGTGCTCAACCAGCGGCTGTCGGAACAGGGCGTGCTGCCGGGACTGGTGTTCGCGCCGCAGCGCGCGCGCAGCGAGAAAAGCGCGGCCCCCGACGCGCGCGGCGGCGCGACGGGCGGCGCACCCGCCATCGACACTTCCCGGCCGATGACCGGCTGGCACGGCGAGTCTTCGCCGTCGGCCTGGTCGGCGATCGGCCAGGATCTGGCCACGGCCCGGCATGCGGGTACGCACGGCGCGGCCGCCAGTAGCGCGGCCACCAGCGATGCGCCCGTCGACGCTTCTTCTTTCGCCACCCTGCAGCAGCTGCTGTCGGGCCGGCGCGCAGCGGCGCCGGCGGCAGGTGTAAACAGCGGAATTTCGGCACCCGCGCGTGCCGGATCCAGCGCCAGCGCCGCTCCAGGCGCGCCCGCGCCAGGCAGGCATGCCGCACAGTCCAACGCCGCTGGACCGGCCATCACGCGACTGGAGCTGTCCACCCACGACGTGCTGTCCACGCTGCGCGCGCTGCAGTCCGCGCCGCTTCCGGTCAAGTCCGCCGGACAGCCGCGCCGGACCATGATGGACGTGCAGGATGCGCTGCTGGCGCAGGTGCGCAAGGAATACGGCCCGCAGGCGACGCTGGTGCAGGAGGATTCCGACACCTTCGAGCTGCTGGGCCTGCTGTACAACGAAATCGAGCGCGAGGTGAAGCGCGACACGCCGGCCCTAGAGCTGCTGGTGCGCCTGCAGGTGCCGGTGGCCCAGGCCGCGCTGCACGACCGCGGATTCTTCGTGCGTCCGCAGCATCCGGCGCGCGAGCTGCTGAATTCCGTCGCCGAATCCGGCGCCGCATGGCTGGGCGAGGACGAAATCGATCCGCAGCTGGTGCAGAAGCTGCAGCACGCGGTGGATCAGGTGGTGGCCGATTACCACGGCGACGAAGCCGTGATCGAAAAGGCCAACAACGAGGTGCAGGGGCATTTCCGCGCCATGGCCCGCAAGGCCGAAGTCACCGAACGCCGCCACGTGGAAGCCGCGCGCGGCAAGGACCGGCTGGAGATCGCCAAGCAGCGCGCCAGCGAAACCATCGACAGCGCGCTGCAGGGCTACGCCCCGCAGAAGTTCGTCAAGGCGCTGCTTAACCAGGCCTGGGCCGATGCGTTGACCCTGACCCTGCTGCGCAACGGCGACAACTCCGAAGAATGGCGCGAACACGCGCAGCTGACCGAGCGCATCGTCGCCGCCACCCGCGCCGACAGCCCGCTGCCGGTGGATGCGGAGCTCACTCCGCGCATCCAGAGCGCGCTGGTGCAGGTGGGCTATCACGGCGAAGAGGCCGCGGCCATCGCTCGACGCCTGTCCAGCGCCGATGGCGAGGACGAAACCACTTCGCGCACCGAGCTGACCGCCAAGCTGAAGGCGCGCGCGCGGTTAGGCGAACAGACCGAGATCAAGAAAAAGAAGAAAACCGCGCCGTCGCGCACGCCGAAAGAGCAGGAGTGCTATCAGTACCTGCGCGCGCTGCCGTTCGGGACCTGGTTCGAGTTCATCAAGAACCAGCAGGGCGACGTGACCCGCCAGCGCCTGTCTTGGTTCAGCCCGGTCACCGACAACGCCTTGTTCGTCAACCAGCGCGGCCAGCGCATCGGCGAGCAGTCGCTGGACAGCCTGGCGCGGCTGATGGCGCAGGAACAGGTGCGCGTGGTCACCCAGGGCAAGGGTCGCCTGATCGACCGCGCCTGGCAGGCCACCGTCAGCGCGCTGCGCAACCTGGCCGGCGGCGCGCCGGCCGCCGCGGGGGCCAACGCATGATCATCAACGACACCCGCCGCGCCGAGCGCCGCAGCGTGCGGGAATCGGTGGCGGTCATCGACATGATGACCGAGCAGGCGATCGGCCGCCTGGGTAATATTTCCGAGTCCGGCATGCTCTTGGTGGCCAGCGCGCCGCTGCAGGAAGACGCGCTGTACCAGCTGCGTTTCGACATCACCGACGGCGTGGGCCGCGCGCTGCCCATTGAAGTCGGCGCGCATCTGCTGTGGTTCGGCAGCGCCAACACGCCGGGGCAAAGCTGGGCCGGGCTGCGATTTCTGACCATCGCCGAGGGCCATCGGGCCGCGCTGCAGCAGTGGATCGCGGGGCCGCAGGCGCGGCGTTAGCGGCACGCAGCGACACGTCTCACTGCACTGCAACCCGGGTTGCGGCAAAATCGCGGCATTCCACATGACGCGCAACGAGTGATCGCGATGAACGCCCCGGCCTTCCACACCGCTGCCGCCGCAGCCACCGATTTCAACGGCCTGTACGCCGATCACTTAGCCGTGCTCAAGCGGCGCGCCGACGCCGCGCTCGAGCGCGGCGGTTTCGATCATCTGGTCGTGCCCAGCGGCACTCCGCACTATCAGGTCTTCGACGATCGCGATTACCCGTATGCGGTCAATCCGCAGTTCAAGGCCTGGCTGCCGCTGACCCGTGTGCCCTACAGCTGGCTGGTGTATACGCCGGGCGAACAGCCCAAAGTGATCTTCTATCAGCCGTTCGATTACTGGCACGTGGTGCCCGATGCGCCCAGCGGCTGGTGGGTGGAGCACTTCGACATCCATATCATCCGCAAGCCGGACGAAGCGCTGGCGCTGCTGCCCAGGCCGGCCGCGCGCTGCGCGATCCTGGGTGAGGCGCAAAGTGCGGCAGGCGAATACCTGCCCAACAATCCGCAGGCGGCCATCGACTACCTGGAATACCACCGCGCGTACAAGACGCCTTACGAAATCGCGATGATGCGTCAGGCGCAGCGCCTGGCCGTGCCCGGCCATCGCGCCGCCGAAGCCGCGTTCCGCGAAGGCAGGAGCGAATTCGCCATCCACATGGCGTACTGCGGCGCGGTCGGCCAGGATCTGGGCGAACTGCCGTACAACAACATCGTGGCCCTGAACGAGCACGGCGCGGTGCTGCACTACACCGAGCTCAGCCGCAGCGCGCCCGCGCAGCCGCGCAGTTTCCTGATCGACGCCGGTGCCAGCTTCCACGGCTACGCCAGCGACATCACCCGCACCTACGCGCACGACACCGCAAGCGAATTCCAGGCGCTGATCGAGGCGGTGGACGTCGCGCAGATCAGGATGGGCGAAGGCGTGCGCAATGGCGCGGACTACAAGCAGCTGCACGTCGACGCGCACCTGACCCTGATGGGCATCCTCAGGGACTTCGGCGTTCTCACCGTGTCGCCGGAAGCCGCCGTCGCCAGCGGCGTCAGCGCCGCGTTCTTCCCGCACGGCCTGGGCCATCCCATCGGCCTGCAGGTGCACGACGTGGCCGGCTTCGCCGAAAGCGACCGCGGCGGTACGATCCCGCGCCCCGCCGGCCACCCCTACCTGCGCATGACCCGCGTGCTGGAGCCCGGCATGGTGGTGACCATCGAGCCGGGCCTGTATTTCATCGACCTGCTGCTGGACGAAGTGAAGAAGAACGGCCACGCCGGCAGCGTCGACTGGACCCGCGTGGACGCGTTCCGCCCCTACGGCGGCATCCGCATCGAGGACGAGGTGCTATGCACCGAGGCCGAGGCGGTGAATCTGACGCGGCCGGCGTTCGCGGAGGTCTGAGTCGAGGATTACATGAGGCTACGAAATGCCTTCCCTTCTCCCCTTGTGGGAGAAGGTGCCCGAAGGGCGGAAGAGGGGGCGGACGGAGCGATGCACAATCCGTTATCGACAATACGGCAATAGTGAGCTAGCCGTGATTAGACTCCAGCAAGTAGAGGATTTGATGTGAAAGAGATCGGTGGAGACGCAAAGAACGTCCGACAGATGCTTCAGGGGCAGCGTTATGCGATTGACTACTACCAGCGCGAGTATCGCTGGCAGAGAAAGCAGACCCAGGAGCTTGTCGAAGACCTGTCTGAGCAGTTCCTTTCCAGCTATTCACCTTCCCATCAACGCGAGGATGTCCAGCAGTACGGGCATTACTTCCTGGGTTCTGTGATTCTGAGTAAACGTGACAATGACCTTTTTATAGTTGACGGCCAACAGCGCCTTACCACACTCAGTTTATTGCTGATCTTGCTGCACAATCGGCAAGGCGATCGCCCGGATCGCGTTAAATTGGAAGAGATGATCTACGCGGAGCGATACGGCAAAAAGACGTTCAACATCGCGGTTCCAGAGCGGCTCCCCGTAATGGAAGCCATCTTTCAAGGGCAGACGCCGGAGGTTGGTGATGCCAGTGAATCCGTACGTACTATTGCGGCACGCTACATAGATCTGGATGACTTATTTCCTGACGAAATCGATGATCGCGCGTTGCCATTTTTCTGCGACTGGTTGATCGAGAATGTGCACCTGGTAGAGATCAGCGCGACCACCGACGAAGATGCATACACGATCTTCGAAACGATGAATGATCGCGGTCTTTCGCTGACGCCCTTGGATATGCTCAAGGGCTATTTGCTTGCCAACATCCGGGACACTGACAAGCGGAATCAGGCCGCTAAGGTCTGGCGGGACAGGATTGAGTCGCTTCAACGTCTTGGCAAGGACGAAGATGCTAGTGCGGTCAAGGCATGGTTGCGCGCACGTTATTCGCAAAGTGTGCGTGAACGAGGCCGAGGGGCGGAGAATCAGGATTTTGAGCGCATTGGTACCGAGTTCCATCGCTGGGTTGGCGACCATGCAGAAGCTATTGGCCTCAAGACCAGCGACGATTACTTTCGCTTCGTCCATGACGAGATGGTGTTCTACACGAAACAGTACCAACGGCTTCGGGAAGCGTCTGAGAGTACGGTCAAAGGTTTGGAAGCTGTGCGCCACGTGGCAAGTTTCAACTTTACCCTTCAGTACCCAGTGCTACTGGCGCCACTGCGGGTGGATGACGACACGGCGACTATTGACCGCAAATTGCGCACAGTCGCGGTCTTTCTGGACGTTCTATTGGCCCGTCGTGCAGTCAACTATTTATCAATGACTTACGGTGCAATGTCATACGCCATGTTCCTGGTTATGAAGGCTATTCGTGGCATGGCATTGGAGCAACTTGTACCCGCACTCCGTTCGCGACTTGAATATCAAGACTGCAATTTCGATGGCACTTCCAACGGGCAGCGAACAGGCTTTGTTGGATTCGGGCTGAACCAGTGGTCGAAGCGTTACATCAAAGTGTTGCTGGCGCGTATGGCAGCCCACTTGGATGTCGAATCCGGCCAGCCCTCCGGCTTCGAGGCGTACATGGCGGAAGGCAGGTCACGGTATGAAGTCGAGCATATCTGGGCAAATCATTACAACCGCCAAAAAGCGGAATTCGGTTCACAAGCAGAATGGGCCGAGTATCGAAACCGGATCGGCGGCCTGTTGTTGTTGCCGAAAAGCTTCAACGCGAGTTATGGGGATCGCCCATATGAAGACAAGTTGACGCACTACTTTGGGCAGAATCTTCTCGCCAAGTCGTTGCATCCCAAATGCTATGAGCATCATCCAGGCTTTCTGGCTTATCGAGAACGCAGCGGCTTGCCATTCCGTCCACTCCCATTCTTTAAGAAGGGCGAGTTGGATGAGCGCCACGAGCTATATCGCAGGCTTGCGGATCAAATCTGGAACCCTGATCGTTTGCAGTCCACCTAGATTAGTCTTGCAAACAAGGTGCAGCTATGCGGGGATTCCGGCTTTAACTGGAATCAAAGCGAGGGCTAAAAGCAAGATCAAGAGCACCCCTCCCCAGCCCTCCCCTGCTGCGCAAGGGAGGGAGACAAGCGGCTTCGGTCAGTCTGCCGCCGTCATCAACGCCTCTATCTCCTCCGCGCTGCGCGCCAGTGCGTCGGTCAGCACGCGGTGGCCGTCGGCGGTGATGACCACGTCGTCTTCGGTGCGGATGCCGATGCCGCGCCACTTCGCATCGACGGTGGTGTCGTCGGCGGAAACGTAAAGCCCCGGTTCGATGGTGAAGACCATGCCCGGCTCCAGCAGCCGCGATTCGCCGGCGAGGCGGTATTCGCCGACGTCGTGCACGTCCAGGCCCAGCCAGTGGCCGGTCTTGTGCCGGTAGAAACGCCGGTATTGGCCTTCCTTGATGTTTTTTTCCAGCTTGCCTTTCAGCAGGCCCAGCCGCAGCAAGCCTTCGGTCAGGGTTTCCACCGCGGCGTGGTGGCCGGCTTCGTAGGCGACGCCGGGCCGGGCCTGGGCCAAGGCGGCGGCCTGCGCGGCGCCGACCAGATCGTGCAGCGCGCGCTGCGCTTTGCCGAAGCGGCCGTTGACCGGGAACGTGCGGGTGATGTCCGCGGCGTAACCGCGGAACTCCGCGCCGGCGTCGATCAGCATCAGTTCGCCGTCGGCGGCGCGCGCGCTGTTGGCGCGGTAATGCAGCACGCAGGCGTTGGCGCCGGCGCCGACGATGCTGCCGTACGCCGGCCAGGCGTCGTTGGCGCGGAACACGCGCTCCAGGTCCGCCTGCAGTTCGTATTCGTGCACGCCGGGCTTGGCCGCGCGCATCGCCGCTCGATGCGCCTGCACGCTGATGTCGGCCGCGCGCTGCATCAGCTTCAATTCGTCCTTCGATTTGAACAGGCGCAGCTCGTGCAGCAGATGGCCGAGCTCCAGGAATTCGTGCGGCGGCTGCGCGCCCTGCCGCACCTGCGCGCGCACGCGGTTGACCCAGCCGATCAGCTTCAGGTCGAACTCGGCGTCGCGGCCGAAGTGGTAGTACACGCGCGAACGCCCTTCCAGCAGACCCGGCAGGATCTCGTCCAGGTCGTCGATGGGATACGCATCGTCCATGCCGAACTGTTCCACCGCGCCTTCCTGGCCGGCGCGCGGGCCGTCCCAGCCTTCGCGTTCGGGGTCGCGCTCGCGGCAGAACAGCAGGGATTCGCCGTGCTTGCGGCCCGGCACCAGCACCAGCACCGCGTCCGGTTCGGGAAAACCGCCGAGGTACCAGAAATCGGAATCCTGCCGGTAGGGATAGTGCGTGTCGTGGCTGCGGATGCGCTCCGGCGCGGCCGGCAGGATCAGGATCGCGTCGTCGGTGGCCATGCGCATCAGCCGTTTGCGGCGCCGCGCGAATTCCGCGGCGGAGATGCCGGTCGACGCTCTCATGACCGTCGGTCGATCCTAATTCAGACTCTGCCGGTGGCGCGGGGCCAGCACGCAGTCCCCGTGCAGCAGCAGCACCGCGACGCGCACGAATTCCTCGATCTCGGCCAGCGCGTCTTCGTCCTCGTCGTCGTCGCCGCTTTCCGGCGCGGCCTGCGCCAGTCGCGCCAGATCGTGCAGCGCTTCGTCGGCTTCTTCCGACAGCGGCGGGCGCGCGCCCACGGCCAGGCCGAAACCGCCCAGGAACCCGCGGCACCAGTCGAACAGCGCCTCGGCGCGCTCGGTCGGCGCGCCGTCCAGTTCCGGCAGCAGCAGTTCGAAGCCGAAACCGCGGTCGGCCAGCTGGGCCGCGCTGGTCAGGCGCAATTCTTCCAGCGCGCTGTCGGCTTCGGGCGCGGGCAGGGTGTCGTCGGCCAGCACTTTCGCCGGCCAGTTGGCCGCGTTTTCGCCGCCGCCGGCCAGCCAGCCGCACAAAGCGCCATGGAGTTCCGACGGCGCCACGCCCAGCCCAGCGCGCTGCGCGGCGTCGGCGACCTCGGCAATCAGGGGAAGTTCGGCCATGCAACGTATTCCGTGCGGCGAGTCGGACAAATAAACCCGGGCAGTAAAGTGTAGCAATCAAATACGCCGACGCTGCTTGTTGTACGGCCTGCGCCATGCCTACACTCGCCCATGCTTCGGCTCGGGGGCCGCAGCGAGGCTCGCAGACAACACCATGTCATTCGCATCCGCCGCCGCTGTCAGCGCTATCGCATCCCCGGCGGGGCTCTCGCTGTCGCGCCTGATCGTCATGCTGCTGGCGCTGGCGGTGCTGCTGGCGGTGGCGGCCATCGCCACCCGGCGCTACTGGCTGCCGCGCCCACGCCCGCCACAGGAACCGCCGCGCAGCGAATCCATGCGCGAGCGCGACGAGCACCTGAAGCTGGCGCTGTGGGCCTCGGGCGAACACTTCTGGGACTACGATCTGGCCCGGCGCCGGCTGCACCGCATGCGCGCCGACGAAAACGCCGCCGATTCGGCCGAAATCACCGTGCTCACCCGCCAGGGCGACGTGCCGCCCATCCACGAGCACGACATGCCGCTGGTGATGGAACGCCTGCGCGGCCATCTGCAGGGCGAGACGCCGCTGTTCATGTCCGAACACCGCATGGACCTGGCCGGCAACGGCAGCTGGGTCTGGGTGCGCGCGCGCGGACGCGTGGTCGAGCGCGACGTGGAAGGACGGCCGCTGCGCATGGCCGGCACCGCGCGCGACATCACCGTCAGCCGCAACGCCGAATACGAACACCGCATCGCCAGCGAAGTCATGCGCAGCATGAGCGAGGCGGTGGCGGTGCTGGACTGGAATTACGATTTCATCGCGGTCAACCAGGCCTTCATCCGCATCACCGGCTACGCCGACGAGGAAGTGATCGGCCAGCCGGTCACCCTGCTCGACAGCCACCAGCAGGGCGAGGCCTTCTTCGAACGGATGCGCGCCGACCTGGACCGCGACGGGCGCTGGTCCGGCGAAGTGTGGAAGGTGCGCAAGGACGGCGAGGAAATCCTCTGCAAGATCGAAACCAACGTGGTGCCCGACGCCAGCGGCCAGCGCAGCCTGTACGTGCTGGTGCTCAACGACATCACCGAGCAGAAACGCGCCGAGCAGGAGCTGCGCTACCTGGCCAACTACGACACCCTGACCAGCCTGCCCAACCGCTCCCTGCTGTCCGAACGCCTGTCGCGCGCGATCGTGCGCGCCCGCCGCGAAAACGGCCGGGTGGCGGTTTTGTTCATCGACCTGGACCGCTTCAAGGACATCAACGATTCATTGGGCCACGCCACCGGCGACCGCATCCTGCGCGCCGCGGCCGCGCGCGTTCAGCAGACCGTGGGCGTGCAGCACACCGTCGCGCGCCTGAGCGGCGACGAGTTCACCGTGGTGCTGGAAGACATCGCCTCCAGCGCCGACGCCGAAGACATCGCCCAGCGCATCATCGATGCGTTCATGCTGCCGCTTAGCTTCGGCGAACGGCTGGAGCTGTCGGTGTCGCCCTCGATCGGCATCAGCCTGTACCCGGACCACGCGCAGGTGCCCACCGACCTGCTGAAGCACGCCGACACCGCCATGTACCAGGCCAAGGCCGCCGGCCGCCACACGTACCAGGTGTATTCGGAAACCATGGACGAGAAAACCCGGCACCGCGCGATCCTGGCCAGCGCGCTGCGCCGGGCGCTGGAGCGCGACGAGCTGTCGCTGGTGTACCAGCCGCGGCTGTCGCTGCGCCAGCACCGCATCACCGGCGTGGAGGCGCTGCTGCGCTGGCGCAGCCGCGAGTTCGGCGAAGTGTCGCCCGGCCAGTTCATCCCGCTGGCCGAGGAATCCGGCCTGATCCTGGAAATCGGCGCGTGGGCGCTGCGTCAGGCCTGCCTGACCCTGCGCCACTGGCACGATCTGGGCTTGTCGGATCTCACCGTGGCGGTCAACGTGTCCTCCATGCAGCTGCAGCGCAGCGACTTGCCGGACGTGGTGGCGCAGACTTTGGCCGACACCGGCGTGCCCGCGCACTGCCTCGAGCTGGAGCTGACCGAGAGCGTGGTCATGGCCAATCCGGAACAGAATGCCGACACCCTGCGCGCCTGCCGCCGGCTGGGCGTGTTCATCGCCATCGACGATTTCGGCACCGGCTATTCCTCGCTGGCCTATCTGAAGCGGCTGCCGCTGACCACGCTGAAGATCGACCAGGAGTTCGTCGGCGACCTGACCCACGACAGCGACGACGAAGCCATCACCAGCACCATCATCAACATGGGCCATTCGCTGTCGCTCAACGTGATCGCCGAAGGCGTGGAAACCGCCGCCCAGCTGCAGTTCCTGCGCGACCACGGCTGCGACGAGATCCAGGGCCACTGGATTTCCCACGCCTTGCCGCCGGAAGACTGCCTGCGCTTCATCCGCGAATACAGCCAGCGGCCCGGCAGCGAAGCGCCCGCGCCCGTCGGCCACGCCCGCCTCAGCGGCGCGGCTTGACCGCCTGCCCGGCGCGCCCCTATCGTGACCGCCATGGACAACGACGCAATGGACCAGCTCCGCAGCCTCGCCGCGCGCCTGCACGAACTGGGCGAGCGTTGCCAGCGCCTGAGCGACGAAAACCGCAGCCTGCGCACTCAGCAGGAACAGCTGGTGGGCGAACGCGCGCAGCTGCTGGCCAAGAACGAACAGGCGCGCTCGCGCGTGGAAGCCATGATCGCGCGGCTGAAGTCGCTGGAGCAGCACACATGAGCGGCAACGAACCGGTCAGCGTGCATGTACTGGACCGCGAATACACCGTCGGCGTGGAAGCCGGCGAACGCAGCAGCCTGATGGCCGCGGCCAAACTGCTGGACAGCAAGATGCGCGAAGTGCGCGGCAGCAACAAGCTGGCCGCGGTCGACCGCATCGCCGTCCTCGCCGCCCTTAACCTGGCCCACGAGCTGCAGCAACTCCGCGACCAGAGCAGCGCACGCGAAAAAGAACTCTCGCGCACGCTGGCCGAACTGCACGGCAAGCTGGACAAGATGCTGGATATGCCGCGTTAGGTTCGCTTGGCGACGTAACCATTCGCCGGTTTGCGGAAATGAACCCGCACACGACCCCAGACAAGAGGTTCGCCTGCGATCTCGCAGGCAGATCCCTCCGCGCGCTGCGCCCCCGCTGGATTCGCAACCGCACATGCACGATACATTGTGCGCGTTGTCTACACGTACCGCTCACTGAATGTACCGACGAACGGACTTTGCATTTCCTGCGACGCCGCTATACTGCACGCGCATCCTCTGCCGTACACGACAGTCTGCAAAACATTCGCCTTGTCCCTTAAATACGACCACGGGAAGGGAACGGAAGCCGGGAGTGCAGGTCCGCCTCGCAGCGGAAAGCCCAAGGGCCCCCAACTCTTCCCACTTGAACCCCGGGTTCAAGGTCGTTTCGCAGACATCGTCATGGCGGAGGATGTATCTTTTTCTGGTGTTGTGTAGGGGCGGGCCTTGCCCGCGATGCCTTCCCCCCACATTTCCAGCAAGACATTCTCAGCAAGCGCATCGCGGGCAAGGCTCGCTCCTACGCCTCTATAATTCCGCACATGAAATCCTTTGCGCGGAATCGCCCATGACTCCCGACCGCGCCGGCCTGCGCCGCGAACTGCGCGAACGGCGGCGCAAAATCCCCCCCTCCGACCGCATCGCCGCCGCCGACGCGCTGGCCAACCGCCTGCTTTCGCTCGCGTTCGCGCCGACCTCCGGTTACGCGGCCGGCTATTGGGCGATGGACGGCGAGATCGCGCTGCACAGCTGGCAGCTGCGCCTGCCGCGCGGCGTGGCCTATTGCCTGCCGGTCCTGCACGACGACCAGCAGCTGCGCTTCGCGCCATGGCGGCCGGGCGATGCGCTGGTGACCAATCGTTTCGGCATTCCCGAGCCCGAAGTGGAAGCGGCCTGCGCGCTTGCGCCGGAAGCCATGTCGCTGGTGGTCATGCCGCTGGTGGGATTCGACGACTCCGGGCGGCGGCTGGGCATGGGCGGCGGCTGGTACGACCGCAGCTTCGCCTTCCGCAGCGCCGCGCTGCCGCCGCCGTGGCTGGTGGGCGTAGGCTTCGATGCGCAGCGCCTCGACGAGTTGGATTCCGAGGTCTGGGACGTGATGCCGGACGCCCTCTGCACCGAAACCCGAACCCTGCTGGCGGACACCGCGCATGAGTAACCGCACACGCTACTGGCTGATGAAATCCGAACCCGACGCTTTCTCCATTGATGACCTTGAAAAGGCCGGCATCGAGCCGTGGAACGGCGTGCGCAACTACCAGGCGCGCAACCATATGCGCCAGATGCGGGTCGGCGACGGCGTGCTGTTCTACCACTCCAGCTGCGCGGTGCCGGGCATCGCGGGCATCGCCAAAGTGGCCAGCGCGGCCTACCCGGACCCGACCCAGTTCGACCCCAAATCGGATTATTACGACCCCAAGAGCACGCGCGAAGAGCCGCGCTGGTCGCTGGTGGATGTCGCCTTCGAGCGCAAGCTGAAGCGCGCGGTTCCGCTGGAAGAAATCAAGCGGCATACCGAGGCGCTGGGCGAAGGTTTCGCCTTGACCCAGCGCGGCTCGCGCCTGTCGGTGTCGCCGGTCAGCGCCGCGCAGTGGAAGCTGTTGCTGTCCCTGGAATAACCATTCACTGGAGCCCGCCCGTGTCTCAGAACGAAGCCAAACGTTTGGCCGCCGAAAAGGCCATCGAATACGTCGAGGACGGCATGATCGTCGGCGTCGGCACCGGTTCCACCGTGGCTTACTTCATCGACGCGTTGGGCAGGATCAAACACCGCATCGTCGGCGCGGTGTCCAGTTCCGACCAGAGCACCGAGCGCCTGCGCGCACACGGCATCGAGGTGATGGAACTGAACAACACCGGCGAACTGGCGCTGTATGTGGACGGTGCCGACGAATGCGATCCGCACAAGCGCCTGATCAAAGGCGGCGGCGCGGCGCTGACCCGCGAGAAAATCATCGCCGAGGCCAGCAAAAAATTCGTCTGCATCATCGACCCGGTCAAGCAGGTGCCGGTGCTGGGCAGATTTCCGCTGCCGGTGGAGGTGATTCCCATGGCGCGCAGCCTGGTGGCGCGCGAGATCCTGGCGCTGAGCGGCGGCCAGCCGGTGTGGCGCGACGGCGTGGTCACCGACAACGGCAACGTCATTCTGGATATCCACGGCCTGTCGATCGTCGACCCGGTGACGCTGGAGCGCGAGATCAACCAGCTCCCCGGCGTGGTCAGCGTGGGCCTGTTCGCGCGCCGCCCGGCGGACGTGGTGATTATCGGCGGCGAACCGCCAAAAATGCTCTGAGATTCAGCCATGGTCAGCGCGCATCACCTGAAAATCACCCTGCTCCAGGTCAAGCCCGCCGTTTGGCGCGAAGTCCTGGTGCCTTCCGACCTGCGCCTGGACCGGCTGCACCAGGTCATTCAGATCGTCATGGGCTGGGAGGAAGAGCATATGCACGAGTTCATAGTCGGCAGGCGCGCCAGGGAGGCGCGTCATTTCGGTACGCCGAATCCGGATTTCGATCTTGGCTTGGGCCCATCCACGGAGAATGAAAAACAGTTCACGCTGCAGGCGCTCGCGCCGGGCAAGGGCGACGAATTTCGCTATTGGTACGACTTCGGAGACGATTGGATGCACAGCATCGTCGTCAAGGCGATAGGCGAAGCTCCTGCCGAGCAGGGTCTGCCGGTTTGCGTGAAGGCGACCGGTGCTTGTCCTCCCGAAGATTGCGGCGGTCCACCGGGCTATGCCCATCTGCAGGAAGCGCTGGCCGACCCCGCTCATCCGGAGCACGCGGACATGCGCGATTGGCTGGGGGACGAGTGGGAACCGAGTCCGCCGGATCTGAGCGCAGTCAATCTTGAGCTGGCCAGTCTCTCCGCCCGGTGGAAACGCACCGCTCCAAAAAGCAAATCCGCGCCAAAATAGTGCCACCTCCGCAACCCACACAAGTTACTTGACCCGTCTGGTTTCTCCCCTGCTGAGAACGGCCCGCGCGACACTACCCACGCTATGACCCTGCGCTGCCTGTTCATCGATTTCAACTCGTTCTTCGCCTCGGTGGAGCAGTACGACGATGCGTCGCTGATCGGCAAGCCGGTGGGCGTGGTGCCGGTGATCGCGGCGACCACCTGCTGCATCGCCGCCAGCGTGGAGGCGAAGCCTTACGCCATCAATACCGGCACGCCGGTGTGGGAGGCGCTGGAGAAATACCCGGACCTCAAGCTGGTGCAGGCGCGGCCGGCGCGCTACGTGGAGCTGCACCACGAGTTGATGGGTGCGATCGCAGACTGCGTTCCGCACGGCGAGCCGCTGTCCATCGACGAAGTGCCGTGCCGCCTGATCGGGCGCGAGCGCCAGCGCGGCAACGCCGAGGCGATCGCGCGCAGGATCAAGCAGACTTTGGTGGAACGCGGCTACAGCCCGGCGATCCGCTGCTCCATCGGCATCGCGCCCAACCGGTTCCTGGCCAAGACCGCCTCGGACATGGTCAAGCCCGACGGGCTGACCGTGCTGGAAGCGGCCGATTTGCCGCACAAGCTGCACGAATTGGAACTGCGCGATTTCTGCGGTATCGGCCCGTCGATGGAAAGCCGCCTGCACGCGGCCGGCATCCGCACCGTGCAGCAGCTGTGCGCGACCACGCGCGAACACCTGCGCGCGGCCTGGGGCGGCGTGGAGGGCGACCGCTTCTGGCTGCAGCTGCGCGGCCACGACGTGCCGGAGCGCAAGACCACGCGCAGTTCGGTGGGCCATTCGCACGTGCTGGGGCCGGAACTGCGCAGCTTCGCCGGCGCGCGCTCGGTGCTGTTCAAGCTGCTGGCCAAGGCCGCCATGCGTCTGCGCAGCGAACGGCATCTGGCCGGCGGTCTGGCCATCCGCATCCGTTTCGTGGGTTTGGAATCGCGCTTCGAACGCGATCTGTCCTTCGCGCCGATCGACGACACGCCCACCCTGCTGCAGCTGCTCGGCGATCAGCTTTCGCAGCTGGAAGCGGCCATCGCGCGCGGGCGCTGGAATCCGCGCCGGCATCCGCCGCTGTCGGTGGCGGTGACTTTGGTGGGGCTGGAGCCGAGCGGCAGCATTACCGAAGAGCTGATGCATAGCCGCCAGCGCGCCCAGCGCGTCAGCACCGTGCTGGACAAGATCAACCGCAAGTACGGCAACAACTCGCTGTACTTCGGCGCCATGCAGCAGGCCATCGACCACGACGCCGCGCCCATGCGCATTCCGTTCGCACATGTGCCGGAAACGGCGCTGGAAGAAGAAGCGCCCACGCGCCGCAGCAAGGCCGCGCTCAGGCAGCACGCCAGCGCCGACGAGCTGTACCTGCTGCGCGAACGCCAGTTCAAGGTCATGGCCGAAAACGCGCACCGCGAAAGCCAGAAACGCCGCGCGCGCAACGCCGGCGACAAGGCAAGCGCGCCGTTCAAGGCCGGCGCCGGCGGCTGGTCGTCCGCGCCCAAGCCCGAGCCCGAAAGCGAAATCGGCCAGACCGGCGATCTGTTCTGAGCCGCGCTTGGCGCGGTTTCGCGCGGCCCGCTTAAACTACCGGCTTTCCTTCCCATGGAATTCGCCATGTCCAGGTCTCGCGCCGTTCTGTCCGTCCTCGCGCTGCTGCTCAGCGGCTGCGCCAGCGCCAGCGACAGCTGGGTGGAATTGGGCGGTCAGCGCTATGCGGTGGAAATCGCCGACGACGACGCCGAGCGCGCACGCGGCCTGATGTTCCGCGACCAGCTGGCCGCCGGCACCGGCATGCTGTTCATCCACGACCGCCAGGAACCGCAGGCCTACTGGATGAAGAACACGCGTATCGCCCTGGACATCCTGTACTTCGACGAGACGCGCAAGCTGGTGACCCAGCAGCGCGACGTACCGCCGTGTTCCGCCGGCAACGCCTGCCCGCCCTATCCCAGCAAGGCGCCCGCGCGCTACGTGCTGGAACTGAACGCAGGCGAGGCCGCGAAACTGGAACTGGCCGACGGCGCGGTGCTGACCTTCAGCGCCGATATTCCCACCCTGCCCTGAGCCGTTTCGGGGCTTGATTGTGGCGGCGAACGGCCCCAATCTTGGGCCATGGGGGAACGACTGACATTGCCGGACTGGAGTTCGCTGGCGGCGCAGGCCGATGAATCCGTGCCTCTGCTGGAAACCGCGCTGCTGATCGCGCGCGACGAATATCCGGATCTCGACGCCGACCTTTACGACACCCTCGTGCAAAGTCACGCCGAACATCTGCGCCGGGAGATCGATGCGATCGACGCCTGGCCGATGAAGATGGCCGCGATCAACCGGCACCTGTTCGAAGAACTAGGCTACAGCGGCAACCACGACGAATACTACGACCCGCGCAACAGCTACTTGAACGAAGTGTTCGAACGGCGCCTGGGCAATCCCATTTCATTGGCCATGGTGCAGATGGAAGTCGCGCGCAGATTAGGCGTGCCGCTGGACGGCGTGTCCTTCCCCGGCCATTTCCTGGTGCGCCTGCCGGTGGACGACGGCATCCTGGTGATGGATCCCTTCAACGGCGGCCGCCCGCTCGGCGCCGACGAACTGCGCGAACGCGCCAAACCGCATCTGGGCGGCGACATTCCCGACGACAACGCGCTGATGCACATCCTCGACCCGGCCTCGCACCGCGCCATCCTGATCCGCATGCTGCGCAACCTGCACGGCGTGTACGCCGAGCGCGACGAATGGGACCGCGCCGCGCGCAGCGCCGACCGCGTGCTGAAGCTTTCGCCGGAACAGCCCGAAGCGCTGCGCGACCGCGGCCTGGCGTATCTGAAGATGGACTATGCGCAGGGCGCTCGCCACGATCTGGCCCGCTATCTGCACGTCTCACCGCAAGCCGCTGACGCGCACGCCCTGCGCGAACGGCTGGTGGAGTTGAATACCAGTCGGTCGCGGATGCATTAGCGCCTAGTCAAAGGCCTTCGGCCTGGTAAAGCTATCGGGATAGGCCAATCCTCCCGATGACAAAAGGCACGCGCCGTACGCGCGGGTGCTATCGATACTGTGCGTGGCCCCGCGTAGCGGGCAATCTTTGCTACCCGCGATAACCGGCGGAGGGGAACGGCATGAGCGAACCGCGGATGGCGCGATGGCGCCCGTACTTCATCGCGTTGGTGATTCTCGCGGAGCTGGCGCATCTGGCCTGGGAATACTTCAATGGCGGCGTGCGCAGCCATCACGTGCTGAATCGCGCCGATCTTCCGGAAATTTCCAACGCGTGGGGCCTGCTGCTGCTTCCGGCGCTTGCCTGGTTTCTGAGCGGACGTATTCAGAAGCGAATTGCGCTTCAAACCAGAGCAAGCGCTGACGCGTCGAAACTGCCGATGAGCGTCGTGGCCGGGTTCGCCGGCGCGCTGCTGTTCGGCGTCGTGCTGTCGGCTTCCTTCACCTACGATTACGACAATGTCGCGTCCGTCATGTTCCGCGCCATGTTCCTGCTTGCGCTGCTGTTGCCGGTTTATCGGGCGGAATGCGTGCTTGGATTCGTCCTGGGCATGACGTTTACCTTCGGTGCGGTGCTGCCTACCGGGATCGGCTCGATATTCGCGGCCTTGTCCGCGGTCGCTCATCTCCTCGTGCGCCCGGTGCTGATCCGTTTGTGGAGGCGACTCCGGGACATGCGATCGACCGCCGCATGACCAGCTCACTCTTCCAGGCGATGGAAGGCGGATTTTGCGGTCGGCCGAATGCTCTCGCGAAGACCGGGAGCCTCCGAGCAAGTTTGGAATACAGGGCGAAAGCCGAAACCGGCGTGCGGCTTCAGTCCATTTCCACCATTTCAAAGTCGTCCTTGGTCACGCCGCAGTCCGGGCAGGTCCAGGTGTCGGGAATGTCCTTCCAGCGCGTACCGGGCGCCAGACCTTCTTCGGGCAGGCCTTTGGCCTCGTCGTAGATGAAGCCGCACACGACGCACATCCAGGTTTGAAAACGAGCGTCGGTGGCGTTGGTCATCGGGGGATAATGGCGCGGAAGAAACCACATTGTCCCATTCCCTGCCCCGCACCGGAAGTTTGCCGATGAATTCCCGCTGGCCGCACGCTGGCCCCGCCTCCGGAGCAACCGGTCTTTACCTGATCACACCGGACGAAACCGACACCGCGCGGCTTCTGGCGCGGGTGACGCCGATGCTGGGCGAAGGCGTAACCTGGCTGCAGTACCGCAACAAGACCGCGGGCGACGCGCTGCGGCATGAGCAGGCCCATGCGCTGCAGGCGCTTTGCGCCACCGCCGGCGTGCCGCTGATCGTCAACGACCACGTGCGCCTGGCCAAGGCGGTGGGTGCGGCCGGCGTGCATCTGGGCGAAGACGACGGCGACATCGCCGCGGCGCGCGCGCTGCTGGGCGACCGGGCGATCATCGGCGTGTCCTGCTACGACGAACTCGCGCGCGCCGAGCGCGCGGTGGCGGCCGGCGCCGACTATGTGGCGTTCGGGGCGTTTTTCCCTACCCGCAGCAAGCAGACCGTACGGCGGGCCGGGCCGGAGCTGCTGACGCAGGCAGCGTCGCTGGGCGTACCGCGGGTGGCGATAGGCGGGATTACCCCGGACAATGCGCGCAGCGTGATCGACGCCGGTGCGGAGCTGATCGCGGTGATCGGCGGCGTATTCGATGCGCCAGGTCCGGTGGCGGCGGTACGCGACTACCTTCGATGCTTCCAAAATAGCCGTCCCGCTTTTGTGGGAGCGACGTAAGTCGCGAAGCTTTCGCGAAACTGCCTGTCGCGACTTACGTCGCTCCCACAAAAACAAATCCTGAATCGATAACGAAATGAACCACGAAAAATCGCATGCCCTTTTTTCTCGCGCCCAGGCGCTGCTGCCCGGCGGCGTCAATTCGCCGGTGCGCGCGTTCAAGTCGGTCGGCGGCGAACCGTTCTTCGTGCGGCGCGCCGAGGGCCCGTATCTGTTCGACGTGGACGGCAACCGCTACATCGACTACATCGGCTCGTGGGGCCCGATGATCGCCGGCCACAACCATCCGCACGTGCGCGAGGCGGTGCAGCGCGCGATCCAGGACGGGCTGTCGTTCGGCGCGCCCTGCCCGGCTGAAGTGACCATGGCCGAGACCCTCGCCCGCCTGGTGCCGTCGTGCGAGATGGTGCGCATGGTCAACTCCGGCACCGAAGCCACGCTGTCGGCGATCCGCCTGGCGCGCGGCGCGACCGGGCGCATGCGCATCGTCAAGTTCGAGGGCTGCTACCACGGCCATGGCGATTCGTTCCTGGTCAAAGCCGGCAGCGGCATGCTCACGCTGGGCGTGCCCACTTCGCCGGGCGTACCGAAGGCGCTGGCCGATCTGACTCTCACTTTGAGCTATAACGATTTCGAAGGCGCAACCGGGTTGTTCGACTCGATGGGCGAAGAGATCGCCTGCGTGATCGTGGAGCCGGTAGTAGGCAACGCCAACTGCCTGCCGCCGCGCGCAGGCTATCTGCAGCATCTGCGCGACCTGTGCACGCGCCACGGCGCGCTGCTGATCTTCGACGAAGTAATGACCGGCTTCCGGGTCGCGTTGGGCGGCGCGCAGGCACTGTACGGCGTGACGCCCGACCTGAGCACTTTCGGCAAGATCATCGGCGGCGGCATGCCGGTCGGCGCCTATGGCGGGCGCCGCGACCTGATGGCGCAGATCGCGCCCAGCGGGCCGATCTACCAGGCCGGCACGCTCAGCGGCAATCCGGTGGCGATGGCCGCGGGCCTGGCGATGCTGGACCTGGTGCAGGCGCCGGGGTTCCACGACCAGCTGAGCGCGGCGACGAATGCGCTCTGCGACGGGCTGGAAGAGGCCGCGCGCGAGGCAGGCGTCGCGGTCAGCACCAATCGCGTCGGCGGCATGTTCGGCCTGTTCTTCGCTGCGGAAAAGGTCGACACCTACGCCCAGGCCATCGCCTGCGATACGCAAGCGTTCAATCGTTTTTTCCACGCGATGCTGGAGCGCGGCGTGTATCTGGCGCCGTCGGCGTACGAGGCCGGCTTCATTTCCAGCGCGCACGATGCCGCGGTCATCGCCGAAACCATCGGCGCGGCGCGCGAAGCGTTCCAGGCCGTCGCCGCTTGATGCGGACGATCGCGCTGGTGTTGTTCGACCTGGACGGCGTGCTGGCCGATTACGACCATGCGATCAGGCTGCGCGTGCTGGCCGAACGCAGCGGCGCCAGCGAACAGGCGGTGTCCGCCGTCCTGTTCGAGTCCGGCCTGGAGCGCGACGCGGATCTTGGCCTGCACGATGCGCAAGGGCTGCTGGACGAACTGGCGCGAAGGCTGGGCGCCGCGGTTTCGCTGCAGGATTACATCGCGGCGCGGCGCGCGGCGATGACCGTCAACGCGGCGACGCTGGAGTTCGCGCGCAGCCTGGCGCCGCGCACGCGCATCGCCCTGCTGACCAACAACAATCTGCTGCTGCGCGATCATCTGCCCGCGATCTGTCCGCCGCTTTTTCCGCTTTTTCTGGATCGGGTGTTCTGCTCGGCGCAGTTCAAGCGCGGTAAACCGGATCCCGAGGTTTTCCGGCAGTGCCTGCAGGCGCTCGATGCCGCGCCGCACGCTTGCCTGTTCATCGACGACAAGGCCGAAAACGCGCAGGGCGCACGCGCGGCCGGACTGTCCGCGCACCACTACCTCGACCCTTCCGCCTTGCGCGCGGAACTGACGCAACGCGGCCTTCTGGAGCAGCACACCCATGCGCATTGAAACCCTGGCCATCCACGCCGGCGGCGAAGCCGACCGCGAAACCGGCGCGGCCACGCCGCCGATCCACCTGGCCACCACCTTCAGGCATGGGCCCGCGGGCGAACGCGTCGCCGGCTACGAGTACCAGCGCGAAGGCAACCCGACCAACGACCGACTGTGCGCCGCCATCGCCGCGCTGGAAGGCGGCGCGGCCGCGCTGAGTTTCGCTTCCGGCATGGCCGCCATCAGCACGCTGCTGGAATCGCTGCCGCCCGGCGCGCGCATCGCCATTCCCGACGATTGCTACACCGGTCTGCGTCTGCTGGCGGCGGAGTTTTTACCCGAACGCGGCATGCGCGTGCTCACCGTGGACATGGCCGACCTGGCCGCGGTGCGCAGCGCCTGCGCCGCGGGCATCGACCTGCTGTGGGCGGAAACGCCGTCCAATCCGCGGATGAAGGTCAGCGACATCGCCGCGTTGGCGCAGCTCGCGCACGAGCACGGCGCGCTGCTGGTCTGCGACAACACCTTCGCTTCGCCGGTGCTGCAGCAGCCGCTGGCGCTGGGCGCGGATATCGTCATGCATTCCACCACTAAATATTTCGGCGGCCACAGCGACGTGCTGGGCGGCGCGCTGGCGTTCGCGCGCAGCGACGATTTTTTCCGGCGCATCGCGCACCGTCTGCATGTCACCGGCGCCACGCTGGCGCCGTTCAGCGCCTGGCTGACCCTGCGCGGCTGCCGCTCGCTGCCCGCGCGCATGGCGATGCACTGCGCCAACGCGCGTCGCGTGGCGGAATTCCTGGCTACGCAGCCGCAGGTCGCGCAGGTGCATTACCCCGGTCTGGCCTCGCACCCCGGACACGCGGTGGCGGCGCGGCAGATGCGCGACTTCGGCGGCATGCTCAGCCTCCAGTTGCACGGCGGCCGGGAAGCGGCGCTGGCCTTGGCTGGCGGACTGAAACTGTTCACCAATGCCACGTCGTTGGGCGGCTGCGAATCGCTGGTGGAGCACCGTGCGTCGGTGGAAGGCGCCAATCCGGTATCGCCGCAGGATCTGCTGCGTTTCTCGGTGGGGCTGGAGCATATCGACGATCTGCTTGCGGATTTGAAGCAGGCGCTGAGGGAGACCTGAAAACGGGCAGACCGATACAGCTTCAGATCGTCGTTCCCGCCTGCGCGGGGACGACGGGAGGATCGGTCGGCTAATTCTTGCCGGCAAACCACGCTGCCAGCGCTTTGTTCAAACGCATCAAGCCTTCAGCCAGGTCTTCTTGGTCGATGTTAAGCGCCGGCACGAAACGCAGCACGTCCGGCCCCGCCTGCAACAGCAGCAGTCCCTGCGCGGCGGCGTGGTCGAGAATTTCGCCGGCGCGTCCGGCGTGGTCGGGCTTCAGCACCGCGCCCAGCATCAGCCCGCGCCCGCGGATTTCGGCGAACAGTCCGAACTCCGAGTCGATCGCCTGCAAACCCGCACGCAGCGCCGTCGACTGTTTGCGCACGTTCGCTTCTATTTCTAACGAACCCAATTTGCGCAGCGCCACGCGCGCCACCGCCGCGGCCAGCGGATTGCCGCCGAAAGTGGTGCCGTGCGCGCCGAACTGCATGATCTCGGCGACCCGAGGACCGGCGAGCAGCGCGCCGATCGGAAAACCGCCGCCCAGCGCCTTGGCCAGGGTCACGATGTCAGGCGCTATTCCATCCTGCCAATGCGCGAACAGCGTGCCGGTGCGGCCCATGCCGCACTGGATTTCGTCGAGCGCCAGCAGCGCGCCGTGGCGGTCGCACAGGTCGCGCACGCCGCGCAGGAAGCCCTCGGCCGCGGGCATCACTCCGCCTTCGCCCTGAACGGGTTCCGCCAGCACCGCAGCCACGTCGCCGCTGGCCATCGCGCTTTCCAGCTGCGTCAGGTCGTTGAAATCGACGTAGCGGAAGCCGCCGGGCAATGGTTCGTAGCCTTCGTGGTATTTCGGCTGCGCGGTCGCGGTGACCGCAGCCAGCGTGCGCCCGTGGAAGCTGCCGCGGAAGGTGACGATGACGCGCCGCTCTGGCGCGCGGCCCTGCGCGGCGGCCCATTTGCGGATCAGCTTGATCGCCGCTTCGTTGGCCTCGGCGCCGGAGTTGCACAGGAACACGCGCGTGGCGAAGCGCGATGCGGCCACCAATTCCTCCGCCAGGCGCAGCGGCGGTTCGCTGTAAAACACGTTGCTGGTGTGCCAGAGCTTGCCGGCCTGCTCGGTCAAGGCGGCGACCAGATCGGGATCGTTGTGGCCCAGCCCGCACACCGCGATGCCGGACGAAAAATCGAGGTAGTCGCGGCCGTCGCGATCCCATACGCGCGCACCCTGGCCGCGCTCCAGGATCACCTCGCGCGGGCGGTAGATCGGCAGGTAAAAGTGCCGGCCGGCGGCGAGGAGTTCGGCGGTGCTGGGCATGGCGTGCGGATCTGCAGGGGAGGTTGCGCCCGCTATTCTGACGGTTCAGCGCACAGAACTCATGGCCTGCGCTAGCCATGGAGCAGGCCTGCCGACTGTGAGCAGCGCGTGGGAGCGGCGTTTGCGGAGGCCGAAGCACCTCTCTTCGCTCACGCCTTGCCCGCCCTGCATCCAGACACTGGGCGTGGCGGCCGCGCGAAGCGTTAACCGGCCGCGGCCCGTCACTGCGGAAACGGTATTTCCGCCGCCGGCAGCGCCTGGATCACCGGTCCGAAGCTCTTGATCGCCGGCAGCGTGGCGTTGTGGTGGGCGCGGATCTGCGCGGCGCTGGCGTGCGCCTTGTCGTGGGTGGTGTGGGCGTCGGCGGCCAGGATCACGCCATAGCCGTGCGCCGCCGCGCTGCGCGTGGTGGTGTCCACGCAGAACTCGGTGGCGTAGCCGCAGATCACCAGTTGCTCGACCCCGGAAAACGCCAGCACTTCGTCCAGGCCGGTGCGCAGGAAGCAATCGGGCGTGGCCTTGCGGATGCGGTGATCGCCGGCTTCGACCCGCAGCCGCTCGTGCAGCGCCCAGCCGGGCGAGCCGGCTTCCAGATCGCCGGGCCGCTCGTGCTGCACGAAAATCACCGGCGCATCCGCGGCGCGTGCGCGCGCCGTCAGCGCGTTGATGCGCGCTATCGTCTCCTCCGCCTCGTAAGGGCGCGGCGGTTCGTCGAACAAACCGTGTTGCACATCGATCACCACTAACGCAAGTTTCATCGTTCGCCCGTCGATCGGATAGGGAAAAAGGTCACCAGCTGCCGGTGTTGGCCATCGACAGCCACGGTTCCTGCGGCGGCAAGCGCTCGCCCTTCTGCAGCAGCTCGATGGAAATCCGGTCCGGCGTGCGCACGAACGCCATGCGCCCATCGCGCGGCGGGCGGTTGATGACCACACCTTGCGACTGCAGGTGCGCGCACAGCGCGTAGATATCGTCGACCTGGAAAGCAAGGTGGCCGAAATTGCGCGCGCTGCCGTAGTTTTCGGCCGGCGCGCCGTCGGCCGCGGGCCAGTTGTAGGTCAGCTCGATCTCGGCTTCCGGATTGTCCGGCGCGCCAAAGTAGACCAGGGTGAACCGGCCGGCTTCGTTGTCCATGCGCCGGGTTTGGGTCAGGCCCAGGCCTTCGGTGAAAAAACGGCTGGTGGCGTCCAGGTCGTGGACGCGGATCATGGCGTGCAGGTATTTCATACGGGATTTCTCATTGAGCCAGCCTCATCGCACGGAAGATTTCGCGGGGCGATGCGCCCACGCGTTGGCCAGCAGGCAGACGATGATCAGCACGCTGTATTCCGCGCCATTGCGGCCCGGCCCGACCACGAACCATCCCGCCGGCGCATGCACCAGCCAGATGCCGCAGGCGTAGATGGCCGCGAACACCAGCGCGATCGGCGTCACCGCGCGGCCCCACGCAAGCACGGGCGCGGCGAGCAGTTCGAAGACGGTGACGAACCAGGCGATGCCGATGCCGAGCGGCAACCCGCGCGAATCCAGGAACGCGCCGAACGGGGTAACCCCATCGGCCATCACCCGCGCGACGCCGTGGGTGAACAGCAGCGCCGCCAAGGCGCTGCGGATCAAGGCCAGGGCCTGGGCGTTCGCGTGTTTGCCGGATGCGTGCATGACGATTGCTCCTGCGGCTGCCCGCTGCCGCGGATGGGAAATCCCAACGCAGCCGCGCGGCCAGTGCGTCTAGCGTAGCGCGATCGGCCAGCGGAGGCAGCCCATTGCCATGGATGCGCACGTTGCGGCGATCGCGCTGGCGGCTTGCCGGTGTCCGATAACGGCGCGAGAAGGGCGATCCGCGCTCAGCTTTCCAGAAAAAGATCCGGCAGCAGCGGCTGGGTGGGATCCACCGCGTAGCGCGAAAAATCCTCCATTCCGGCTTCGCGCAGCACGTCATCGTCGATCAGGAAATTCCCAGAAAATCCTGCGGCAGCGCGCGTCAGCACCGCGTGCGCGGCGTCGGCCATGATCTCGGGTTTGCGTCCGTTGCCGGCGCTGACGCCGGGGATCATGTTCAGCGCTTCGGTGGCGATCAACGTGCGCGGCCACAGCGCGTTCGCCGCCACGCCCTGCGCGCCGAACTCGGCCGCCAGCCCCAGGGTGACGAAGCTCATGCCCATCTTGGCCAAGGTGTAGCCGGTGTGCGGCGCCCACCATTTCGGATCTAGCGAAGGCGGCGGCGCCAGGGTCAGGATATGCGGATTCGGCGCCTGCAGCAGATAGGGCAGGCAGGCCTGCGCGCACAGGAAACTACCGCGCGCATTGACCTGGTTCATCAGGTCGAAACGCTTCATCGGCGTGTCCAGCGTGCCGCGCAACCAGATCGCGCTGGCGTTGTTGACCAGGATGTCGATGCCGCCGAACGTGTCCACGGTCGCGGCCACCGCGGCGCGCACCTGGTCTTCTTCGCGTATGTCGCATTTCAAGGCCAGGCCTTGACCGCCTGCCGCCTTGACCGCTTCGGCGGCAGTGAAAATCGTCCCCGCCAATTTCGGATTGGGCACCGCCGATTTCGCGGCGATGGCCACGTTGGCGCCATCGCGCGCGGCGCGCAGCGCGATCGCCAGACCAATGCCGCGCGAGGCGCCGGTGATGAACAGGGTTTTGCCGGTGAGGGTGGGCATGGGAGTCCAATACGGAGCGGTGGTGGGAGGTGGGAGGTGGGAGGTGGGAGGTGGGAGCAGGGAGGTGGGAGGTGGGAGGTGGGAGCAGGGAGCAGGGAGCAGGAGAGCACACGCATTGGATTTCCGGCTACCGATTACCGGCTCCCCGCCGCCGCCCCATCCGCGCCTCCCGCCTCCCGTCTCCCGCCCAACGTCCCAGCCTTCACGGCTTCGGCCCCTGCCCCTCGTTGTCTTCCCATTTCAGAATCCTACGGGTGACGAAGCGGTACACCGGCTTGCCGGTGCGGAACCACAGGTCGCGCAGCCACGAGGTGCGCTTGAGCAGGCGCAGTTCCACCGGGGTCAGCGCGCTGCGGCAGTACATGCGCTTGTGCTTGAGCAGGTGGCGCAGATCCTCGCGCGCCAGCAGCCGCATCCAGCGCGAACGCGGATCGCCGCGCACCGCCAGCTGGAAATCGATCAGGGCCGGGCTGCCGTCGGCGCGCACCAGCCAGTTGGCTTCCTTGGCCAGGTCGTTGTGCGCGACGCCGCGCCGATGCACCTGCTGCAGCAAACGCCGCGCCGCGCGGAAATACGCCACGTCGCCGCGCGGCGGGTTCTTGTACATGGCCACGCCGTCCATGAAGCTGCGGTCCAGATGCCGGCCGTTCCAGGCGCGCAGCTGCGGAGTCTGCGCCTGACCCGCCAATTGCCGCAGCGCCAAAGCTTCGCGGCGCGCGAGGCGCGAGGCGGGCAGGCGCAGCCACCAGGCCAGCGCCGACAGATCGCGGCGGATGAACATGCCCTGCGCATCGCGCATCAGCACGATGCGGCCGAAGCTGTCGGCCTTGAACGCTTCGATCTCGATGGCCGGCGCTTCGAGTGCCGGCGCTTTACTGGTGTGTTCGCGATCCATGGCATCAGTCTAAACCGTGGCGACTCGCGCGCCGCCTATAATCCGGGCCAATGAATGTTTCCTGGATCGACAGCCTGCTGGCCTGGATCGCCGCGCATCCGGTGGCCGCAGGCGCGGTGATTTTCGCCATCGCGTTCTGCGATTCGCTGATCGTACTGGGCGCGATCGTGCCTGCGCTGCCGCTGCTGTTCGCGGTGGGCATGCTGATCGGACTGGGCGAAATCTCCGGCCCGTACGCGGTGGTATCGGCGGCGCTGGGCGCATTCGCCGGCGATGCGATCAGCTACCAGGTGGGCCGGCGCTGGGGCCCGCAGCTGCGCAGCCACTGGCCGTTCCGCAAATATCCGCAGCTGCTGGAACGCGGCGAGACGCTGTTCCGTCGCAACGGCATCAAGAGCCTGCTGATCGCACGCTATGTGGGGCCCATCCGGCCGTTCGTGCCGGCCGTGGCCGGCATGCTGCGGATGCCGCTGAAGCGCTACCTGCCGGCCAGCGCGCTGGCAGCGGTGTCGTGGGCGCTGCTGTTCCTGGGCCCGGGCTGGATGCTGGGCGAGGCCTACGACGCGGTGGCGGCGGTGGCCGGACGCCTGGCGCTGGTGCTGGTCCTGCTGCTGGCGGCGGTGGCGCTGGCCTGGGCGGCGGTGCTGTACACCTACCGCTGGTTCGCCGCGCATGCCGATGCGCTGCTGGCGCGTGCGCTGGCGTGGTCGCACGAGCATCCGGTGCTGGGGCGCTATTCGATGGCGGTGTTCGACCCGCAGCGCCGCGAATCGGTGTCGCTGGCGCTGCTGGCGGTGATGCTGCTGGCGTTCGGCTGGATCTGGTTCGGCTTCCTGGCGCTGGTGATCGGCCACGGCGAGCCGCTGGGCCTGGACGTGGCCATCCACGAACTGATGCTGGCCCTGCGCAATCCGCTGGCCGACCACCCGATGGCGGTGCTGGCCTCGCTGGGCGATGCGCAGGTGCTGACGCCCGCGGCCGCGCTGGTGCTGGCGTACCTGGTGTGGCGCAAGCGCTGGATGGCGGCGGCGCACTGGCTGGCGGCGCTGGCGTTCGGCCTGGCGCTGACCGCGTGGTTGGGCGCGTCGGTGGATTTCCCGCGGCCGCCGGCGGTGGGCGAAGGCTTCAGCTTCCCTTCCATCCCCATCACCATGTCTACGATCACTTTCGGTTTTTTCGCCGTGCTGATCGCGCGCGAACTACCGGGCCGGAGCCGCATCTGGCCGTATCTGGTGTCCGGCATCGTGGTCACCCTGATCGGTTTCGCGCGCGTCTACCTGGGTGCGCACTGGCTGAGCGATGTGATCGGCGGCATGCTGTTCGGGATTTTCTGGCTGTTGATCCTGGGCATCGCCTACCGCGTGCGCACGGTGCGCTCGTTCTGGATGAAGCCGCTGGCCTGGCTGTTCTACGGCGCGCTGTCCGTCGCCGCGCTGTGGCATGCGCCGCGCAACATCGGTCCGATGCTGGCGCGCTCCGAGATCCCGCTGCGGACCGACCCGATGGCGCTGGACGCATGGTGGGCGCAGGACTGGCGGCGCCTGCCGGCGCAGCGCAACGAGTTCGACGATCAGCAGCGTTGGCCGCTGGACGTGCAGGTGGCCGGACCGCTGGCGCCGCTGCGCGCGCAGCTGGAAAGCAGCGGTTGGCGCGTGCAGCCGCAGGCCGGCTGGGAGCAGGCCCTGTACCTGCTCGACGGCGATGTGCCGGACCAGGCGCAGCCGGTGCTGCCGGCCACGCTGGACACGCGCGCCGAAAGCCTGCTGATGCTGCGCGCCGGCGCGCGCCCGGGCGAACTGCTGGCGCTGCGCTTGTGGCCAGCGCCAGTGCGGCTGCGGCCGGACGATCGTTTGACGGGCTCGGGGCAGTATCTACCGCTGTGGATCGGCAGCGTGCAGACGCTGGAGCATCAGGAAGCGTTCGAATTCGTCGGCATGTGGCGGCCGCTGCGCCAGGCCAGCCCTTCGCTGCAGGCGCTGTCGGCGGCGATGGGACCACTGCCGCACCGGATCGCGCCGCATCCGGATTCGCAGCTGCCGGTGCTGCGCATCCGTACCGACAGCAGCGCGCGCTAGCAGCTCACCTCGCGGGAGGGAGCTTCAGCCGCGATCCCCCTGCCTGAAGCTTTGTCGGGACTGAAGCCCCTCCCACAGTTCAAGGCATCAGCCGCAGCAGCTGCTCCAGGCGCGCATGCGGATCGTCCTGCTGCAGCACCGACAGGCGATGCGCATCGACCAGCGGCATGAATTCCGCCAGCCGCCAGCTGACCCACGCGGCCTCATCGAACTTCGCCTGCGGCGCCTTGCTGTGTTCGCCGCCCACCTTTTCCAGAAAATGCTGCAGCAACGTGGACAGAAGCGCGTGCTCCGGACGCACCCGGTCCAAGCTTTCGGCCTGGCGCCATTCCACTTCGCCCACGATCAGGCCGTTGTCGCGCACGCGCGTGCGCTCCACATGGAAACGGCGCGCGCCGCGCACCTGCAGGGTGAGCAGCCCGTCGGCGCTGTTGCCGAAATCCTCGATCACCGCCTCGGTGCCGAACGCCGCCGGCGTGGCCGGCACGCCGGCTTCGTTGCCGTCCAGAATCATGCACACGCCAAAGCCGCTGCCGCTGCGCCCGCAGTCGCGCACCATGTCGATGTAGCGGCGCTCGAACAAGCGCAGACCCAGCGAGGCGCCAGGCAGCAGCACGGTTTGCAGCGGGAAAAGCGGCAGCGATTCGGTCATGGGAAGCGTTTTTTTAATGCGGGTTGACGCAAATGAAAAGAAGGGAACGAGTATTCATAGCCGGGGCGTGAACGAACGAAGCTTCTCACTGGCTGTGGGAGGGGTTTCAGCCCGGACGCTTTGTGCTGCTGCGTTCGTCGGGGCTCAAGCCCCTCCCACACATGTAAGTAAATCGCTAAAAAAACGGTACTGCAGCGATCCGCCGGGCCTTCGATAGCTTATTCGTTTTTACCCGCGCCGATCCGCGTCTCGGTATTTTGCAGTGCCGCAAGAAACCGGCGCGGCGCGCCATCGAAGCCGCCGTTGGACATGAATACGACATGGTCGCCGGATCCCGCGATGCCTTGCAGCGCCGCGATCAGGGCGTCCACGTCGCCGGCGGTGCGCGCATCGCCGCGGATCGCCGCGACCACTTTCCCCGCATCCCAGGCCAGCTCCGGCCGATGCAGGAATACCACGGCATCGGCGCCTTCCAGCGAAGGCGCCAGCGCCTCGGCGTGCGCGCCCAGGCGCATTGAATTGCTGCGCGGCTCCATGGCCACCAGGATGCGCGCCGCGCCGACCCTGGCGCGCAAACCCTGCAGCGTGGTGCGGATGGCGGTGGGGTGATGGGCGAAGTCGTCGTAGACGGTGATGCCGTCGTGGGCGCCGATGATTTCCATGCGGCGCTTGACGCTGCGGAATTGCGCCAGCGCCGGCATCACCGCGGCCAGGTCCACGCCGACCGCGTGCGCGGCCGCCAGCGCGGCAAGCCCATTGAGCACGTTGTGCCGGCCCAGCAGCGGCCAGTGCACTTCGCCGATCTCGTGGCCGTCATGCATGACCGCGAACGCGCTGCCGTCTTCGGCCAGCAAACGCGCGCGCCATTCGAACGAGGACGCGAAGCCGAAGCGTTCCACCGGCGTCCAGCAGCCCATCGCCAACACTTCGGCCAGGTGCGCGTCTTCGCCGTTGACGATCAGGCGCCCGCGCTGCGGCACGGTGCGCACCAGATGATGGAACTGGCGCTGGATCGCGGCCACGTCGGGGAAGATATCGGCGTGGTCGTATTCCAGGTTGTTGAGGATCGCCACCAGCGGCCGGTAGTGCACGAACTTGCTGCGCTTGTCGAAGAACGCGGTGTCGTATTCGTCGGCTTCCACCACAAACTCACGGCCGCTGCCGACGCGCGCCGACACGCCGAAATCCTCGGCCACGCCGCCGATCAGGAAACCCGGCGCGCGCGCGGCCGCTTCCAGCAGATAAGTCAGGATGGTGGTGGTGGTGGTCTTGCCGTGCGTGCCGGCCACCGCCAGCGTGTCGCGGTCCGGCAGCACGGCTTCGGCCAGCCACTGCGCGCCGGAGGTGTATTTGCGCCCCGCATCCAGCACCGCCTCGACCGCCGCATTGCCGCGCGACAACGCGTTGCCGATCACGATCTGCTCACAATCATCGGAAATGTTGTCGGGCAAGTAACCCCGCCTGAGCGATATGCCCAGCGTTTCCAGCTGGGTCGACATCGGCGGATAAATGTTCTGGTCGCTGCCCTCGACCGCATGGCCAAGTTCCCGCGCCAACGCCGCCACGCCGCCCATGAAAGTGCCGGCGATGCCCAAAATGTGAAGTTTGCTCATGCGGGAATTGTCGCCGATTTACCCAAGCTTTTGCCGCTGCTGTTGCTCCTCGGGGCCCCTGAGGCGCGGCAGGCGGCGCGGGCAAACCCGCATGGCGGCGCACAGGGATGTGCGCCGTTTTCGGAGCAGCAGGATGCTGCTTCCGAAAATTCCCGCGACGGCTGCGAACCCCGCGCGCAAAGCGCGTGGGGCGCGCCGCCGGGGTGTGCTTTCTTTTGGTTACTTTTCTTTGCACAAGCAAAGAAAAGTGACTCGCGCGGCAGCGCGAAACGCCTTTCGAATAATTAGCTGGGAATCTTTGCGAAATTGACGCTGAGGCTTGTCTCATCGGCCATCAGCTCTGCGCGAAAAGCCCCTCATCCGCCCTTTGGGCACCTTCTCCCGCGGTAGCGGGAGAAGGATCAATCAACTCAACCCACTTCCTTCGCCGGCGACAACGCCTCGATCAACCGACTGAACACCTGATCCAGCGACCCCACCCCATTCACCACCGTCAACCGGCCGTGCTGGCGGTAGTAATCGATCACCGGCGCGGTCTGATCGTCGTAGATTTTCAGGCGGGTACGCACCGATTCCGGCGTGTCGTCGGCGCGGCCCTCGGCGGCGGCGCGGCCGGCGATGCGTTCCACCAGCAGCTCGTTGGGCACTGCCAGCTGCACCGCGTAGTCCATCGGCTGGGCCAGCTTCTTCAGCAGCACATCCAGCGCATCGGCCTGGGCCTGGTTGCGCGGATAGCCGTCCAGAATGAAACCGTTGGCGGTATCGGCGCGGCTCAAGCGCGATTCCAGCATGCCCAGCAGGATCGCGTCGGACACCAGCTCGCCGCGCGCCATCACTTCCTTGGCCTGCACGCCCAGCGCGCTGCCGGCCGCGACTTCCGCGCGCAGCAGATCGCCGGTGGAGATATGGGGAACCTGCAGATATTCCTTCAGACGCGCCGCCTGCGTGCCCTTGCCCGACCCGGGCGGGCCCAGTAGAACCAATCGCATTGACTCACTCCCAAACTAATAATCTGCTGGCGGCCGGCGGCGTTCAGGCTTGCGCCACGCCCGCGCTGCACCGCGTCATATATGTGAAGCTTACCCCATCCCTCCAACCCGGAATGCCCCCACCATGGCCCAAGGTACCCTGCTTTATGCCCAGTCCGGCGGCGTCACCGCCGTCATCAACGCTTCCGCAGCCGCCGTCATCGGCGAGGCGCGGACCCGCAAGGTCAAGGTGCTGGCCGCACGCAACGGCATCCTGGGCGCGCTGCGCGAAGACCTGATCGACACCAGCAAGGAAACCGCCGCGGCCATCCGCGCGCTGGCGCATACGCCGGGCGGCGCCTTCGGCTCCTGCCGCTACAAACTGAAATCGCTGGACGCCGACCGCGCCAAGTACGAGCGCCTGATGGACGTGTTCAAGGCCCACGACGTGCGCTACTTCCTCTACAACGGCGGCAACGATTCGGCCGACACCGCGCTCAAAGTGTCGCAGCTGGCCCAGGCTTACGACTACCCGCTGCGCTGCATTGGCGTGCCCAAGACCGTGGACAACGATCTCGCCGTTACCGACACCTGTCCCGGCTTCGGCTCGGCCGCCAAATACACCGCCGTGTCGGTGCGCGAAGCGGCGCTGGACGTGGCCGCCATGGCCGAGACGTCGACCAAGGTGTTCGTCTACGAAGCCATGGGCCGCCACGCCGGCTGGCTGGCCGCTGCCGCTGGCCTGGCGGGAAAGAATCCGGATGAAGCGCCGCAAATCATCCTGTTCCCGGAACGCGCCTACGACGAAGCCGCATTCCTCGCCCAGGTGAAGAAAGTGGTGGCCAAGGTCGGCTGGTGCGTGGTGGTGGCCAGCGAAGGCATCCAGTACGCCGACGGCCGCTTCGTCGCCGATGCGGGCGGCGGCAAGGATTCGTTCGGGCACACGCAGTTGGGCGGCGTGGCCTCGTACCTCGCCGGTCGGGTCAAGAACGAACTCGGCATGAAAGTGCACTGGACCCTGCCCGACTACCTGCAGCGCTCGGCGCGCCACATCGCCTCGAAAACCGACTGGGAACAGGCGCAGGCCGCGGGCAAGGCCGCCGTGCAGTTCGCGCTGAAAGGCCACAACGCGGTGATGCCGGTGATCGTACGCACCTCCGACTCGCCATATAAATGGAAGATCGAAGCCGCGCCGCTGACCAAGGTGGCCAACCACGAAAAGAAGATGCCCAACAACTTCCTGCGCAAGGACGGCTACGGCATCACCGCCGCCGCGCGCACGTACCTGGAGCCGCTGATCCGCGGCGAAGCGTACCCACCGTATGGGCGAGATGGATTGCCGGCTTACGTGACGCTGAAGAATGTGGCGGTGAAGAAGAAGCTGCCGAAATGGGAAGGCTGATTCGGCTGGCGATTACCAGGAAGGCCAATGCCCACTTATAGTCTTAAGCCACGCATACATATGAATTGGGCGCTCTTACTCACCACATTAGCGATGAGCTCCTGCGCTCATTTGACATCCAGTCCCAGCCCATAATCGCGCCTTCGTGCCTGTCGAACAGGCGATACAAACCACAGTCGAGCAATCGGATCAGAAGGTACTGGCGGCCGACCAGGTCATTCCCCAGCAGCAGGAAATTGCTCGGCAGCATGAACTCACACGCGGCCCGGACCATCAATCCCGGGCCGCTCCGGCCATGGCGCGATGAACAAGCAAGCCAGCTGGTGGCGGCAGGGAAATCGGCCGGTACCGCTGACCAGAAGTGCGTATGAAGTGCGCAGAGAGAGAATTCAGGCCCATACAAGACGCTCGCTCTGGTGTCTGCATTTTTCTACAAGACAGCGTACAGGGCCTGAATGATCATGCTTGCTCTCATCAAGGAGCCGGATCATGGCCGTACACGAGCTATTCCCCTACCTCTGCGTCCGCGACACCGCGCAGGCGATTTCGTTCTATTGCGAGGTTTTCGGCGCCAGCGAGAAATTCCGCCTCAACGAACCTGGCGGGCGTATCGGCCACGCAGAGCTCGATTTCGGCGGAACTACGCTGATGCTGTGCGACGAGTATCCGGAATATGGCATCACCCGGCCCGACCCCGCGGCCGGCGCCAGCGTCACCCTGCATATTCACGTGGACGATGCCGACCACACGATCGAACGCGCGATCGCCGCGGGCGCTGCGTTGCTCAGACCGGCGACGGATGCGTTCTATGGCGAGCGCTCGGGCGTGATCCGCGATCCGTTCGGCCATCGCTGGAACATCGGCCACAGTATCGAGGAAGTGACGCCGGAGGAAATGCAGCGGCGTTACGATCGCATTACGGAGCCGTGCTGAGCGAAGCCGGCGCGCAGATCATCAAAGCGCTTCGTGGCCGAAGTCGAGCTCGCGCACGCGCTTGGCGTCGCGGCGCGCCTCGACCAGCCCGCGCAGCGTGTCGCGCACCGCGTCCGCATTGCCGATGTTGGCCAGCCGCACCAGCGGCGTGGTGGCGTCGGACGTGCTGAGTTCGATATCGCCCAGGCCGACCATGCGCTGCCAGAACGATTGCTCGAAGCGCGTGTCCTTGATCCGGTACAGCTCCAGATCGTCGGTGACGCGGTTGAATACGCCATGGGTGGACTTCAGCCGCTGGTCCGTGAGTACATAGCGCATGTTGCGCACCACCAGCCAGCGCCACAGCGCGAACGGAATCGGCAGCACCAGCACGCAGGCCATCCACCAGCCCAGGTTCTGCCACTGCGAGGGCGCGCCGCGCCAGACTTCGCGCTCGTTCTGCGGACCGGCAAAGGATTCGGTTGGATCGGACATGACGGCGGCTCCATTCGCGCAACCGACCTGATGCGGGTGCGGGGCCATCATAAAGGAACGTGCGAATGCGCCGCTATCGGTCGCTCCACGGACAGCACAGCTGAAAAATGCGGGACTAAAACAGACTAGAGCGAATGCGGGAGGGCTTCAGCCCCGATGCTTCCATGCCAAAGCGTCGGGGCTGAAGCCCTCCCACATCAAGCCACTATCGCACCATGCAGGCTACTGGCAGGCCTTGCCCTCCACCTTCATCTCCGCCGCGTATATCGTCACCGCCGGCAGCTTCTTGCCTGCGTTCGCGGCCTCTTTCGCATCCTGCAGGTACACGCGCGCCTGGCCTTGACCGTCCAGCGCCGGCGCATTGTCGGCCGGCTTGCGCCACACGCGCACCACCGCCTGCTGCGAGGCGCAGGCGGCGTTGGGCACGCGGATCACGTCGTTGAACTTCCAGCCCTCGGCCAGAGACGGCGTGGCCTTGGCGTAGTCGACGAAGCGCGCGCGCGGCTGGCAATTCGGATTGGTCCGCACCACGGCGTACTTGTATGGCTGCGCGGCGTCGCCGGTGAATACGCCCTCCAGACGCGCGCAGGCCTCGGGGATGGTGCGCAGGGTATGGGCCGCGCCTACCGCCTGCGCGGTGCCGGTGTCGCGCTGGATTTCCGGTTCGGGGTCCGCGGCCAACAAAGGCGACGAGGCCGCCCAGAGGCCCGCAGCCAACAGGAAAACGAGGGGGCGCATGGCGGTCTCCGATGCATGGAAAGGCCGCAGGCTGCCACGCGGCGGCTGAACCCCGCCCCGCGCGTGTGGCGGTGCGAAGGCCATGCGGGCATACTCGGCGTGCTCCAGGGATTGCTGAACACAATGCGACACGGGCTGCCGGCACATTAGAATCGCGCCGGGCAGTCGCCAAGTCCGCTGCTTCGTTCGAGTGACTTGCCCGGTTGTCGCATTGCTTGTTCGCCAAGCGGTTCGCTGGATGACATCCACAACCTTGGGAGGGGTCATGCTGGAACAACACGGTTTGACGCTGGCGCTGGTCTGCGCCGCGGTCGCGATTCTCTACGGCATCATTTCCGCACGCTGGATCCTGAAACAGCCCGCCGGCAACGCCCGCATGCAGGAGATCGCCGCGGCGATCCAGGAAGGCGCCAGCGCTTACCTCAACCGGCAGTACACCACCATCGCCATCGCCGGCGCGGTGCTGTTCGTGCTGGTCGGATTCTTCCTCAGCTGGCCCAGCGCGGTCGGCTTCCTGATCGGCGCGGTGCTGTCGGGCGCGGCCGGTTACATCGGCATGAACGTATCGGTGCGCGCCAACGTGCGCACCGCCGAGGCCGCGCGCAAGGGCATCGGCGCGGCCATGGATGTGGCCTTCCGCGGCGGCGCCATCACCGGCATGCTGGTGGTCGGGCTGGGCCTGTTGGGCGTGGCCGGCTACTACTTGGTGCTGCTGCGCATGGGCTACGGCATGGACGCGACCCTGCACGCGCTGGTCGGTCTGGCGTTCGGCTCTTCGCTGATCTCGATCTTCGCGCGACTGGGCGGCGGCATCTTCACCAAGGGCGCCGACGTGGGCGCCGACCTGGTGGGCAAGGTGGAAGCCGGCATTCCGGAGGACGACCCGCGCAACCCGGCGGTCATCGCCGACAACGTGGGCGACAACGTGGGCGACTGCGCCGGCATGGCCGCGGACCTGTTCGAAACCTACGCGGTCACCGTGATCGCCACGATGCTGCTGGGCAGTCTGATGATGGACCAGGCGGGCCAGAACGCGGTGCTTTATCCGCTGGTGCTGGGCGGGGTGTCGATCATCGCGTCCATCATTGGCGCCTTTTTTGTGAAGGTGAAGGAAGGCGGCTCGATCATGGGCGCGCTGTACAAGGGCGTGATCGTGTCGGCGCTGCTGTCGGCAGTCGCGTTCTACCCCATCACCACGCAGCTGATGGGCGACAACAGCTATGGGGCGATGAGTTTGTACGGCTGCGCGATCATCGGGTTGGTGCTGACCGGGCTGATCGTGTGGATCACCGAGTACTACACCGGCACGCAGTTCAAGCCAGTGCAGCACATCGCCGCGGCGTCGACCACCGGCCACGGCACCAACATCATCGCCGGCCTGGGCATTTCCATGAAATCCACCGCGCTGCCGGTGCTGGTGGTGTGCGTGGCGATCTGGGGCGCGCATGCGCTGGGCGGGCTGTACGGCATCGCCATCGCCGCCACCGCGATGCTGTCGATGGCCGGCATGATCGTGGCGCTGGACGCGTACGGCCCAATCACCGACAACGCCGGCGGCATCGCCGAGATGGCGGAGCTGCCGCCGGAGATCCGCAACATCACCGATCCACTGGACGCGGTGGGCAACACCACCAAGGCGGTGACCAAGGGCTATGCGATCGGTTCGGCCGCGCTGGCCGCGCTGGTGCTGTTCGCCGACTACACGCACAACCTGGACACGATCGGCGCGGCCAAAGCCTCCGCCGCGGGCTTGCCCTATGTGGCCACCACCTTCGATCTGTCCAACCACATGGTGATCATCGGTCTGCTGATCGGCGGATTGATTCCGTTCCTGTTCGGCGCCATGGCCATGGAAGCCGTGGGCCGCGCGGCCGGCTCGGTGGTGGAGGAAGTGCGCCGCCAGTTCCGCGAGATTCCCGGGATCATGGAAGGCACCGGCAAGCCCGATTACAGCAAGGCCGTCGACCTGCTGACCAAATCGGCGATCAAGGAAATGATCGTGCCGTCCTTGCTACCGGTAGCGGTGCCGATCGTGGTCGGGCTGCTGCTGGGACCGCAGGCGCTGGGCGGACTGCTGATCGGCACCATCGTGACCGGCCTGTTCGTGGCCATCTCCATGACCACCGGCGGCGGCGCCTGGGACAACGCCAAGAAATACATCGAAGACGGCCACCACGGCGGCAAGGGTTCCGAGGCGCACAAGGCCGCGGTCACCGGCGACACCGTGGGCGATCCGTACAAGGACACCGCTGGCCCGGCGATCAATCCGCTGATCAAGATCATCAACATCGTCGCCTTGCTGCTGGTGCCGGTGCTGCCGGTCAACGGCTGGCTGGGCGGTTCCGCGGAAGCCGGCGGCGCGCATGCGCCGGCGGCGCATGCCGCGGCGGCGCCGACGGCCGATGGCACGGCCAGGCTGTATTTCGACATGGGTTCGGTGGTGCTGCCGGCCGACGCCAGCGCTTCGCTGGCCGGCGTGCTCGGCGCCCTGCATGCCGACCCCGCACGCATCGCCAAGGTTTCCGGCTACCACGACCCCAGTGGCGATCTGGCGGCGAACGCCGAGCTGGCCAAGCAGCGCGCGATGGCGGTGCGGCAATGGCTGGTGACCAACGGCATCGGCCAGGAACGGGTCGAACTCAGCAAGCCGAAGGTGACCACCGGCGATGGCGCGGCCGAAGAAGCCCGCCGGGTAGAAGTAGTCATCGTCGACTAGTCCGCGACACCCGCACGACACCGGAAAAGGCGGCTAAGGCCGCCTTTTCCGTTTCCGTCTCGCGAATCCACTGCTGCAGCGCAACACCCAACCGCGTAGAATGCCGGCCCTCGCATAACGCACGCTTGGAGCACGCCATGGGCCTGGACCTCGTTTCCACCGGCAACAATCCCCCCGACGAAATCAACGTCGTCATCGAAATCCCCAAGGATTCCGAACCGGTGAAGTACGAAGTGGACAAGCAAAGCGGCGCCATCTTCGTCGACCGCATCCTCTCCACGCCCATGCGCTACCCCTGCAACTACGGCTACGTGCCGCACACCCTGTGCGGCGATGGCGACCCCGCCGACATCCTGGTGGTGCTGCCGCTGTCGCTGATCCCCGGCTCGGTGATCCGCTGCCGTCCGGTCGGCGTGCTGCGCATGGTCGACGAGGCCGGCGGCGACGAAAAAATCCTGGCCGTGCCCGCCACCAAGGTCTTCAACGGCTACGCCCACATCGAAGACATCGGCCAGGTCTCGTCGCACTGGCTGGAGCGCATCGGCCATTTCTTCGAACACTACAAGGATCTGGAAAAAGGCAAGTGGGTCAAGCTGGACGGCTGGGGCGACGCCGCCGAAGCGAAGCAGATCCTGCGCGACTCGATGAGCCGCTACGAAGCGACGGCGGAGAAGCCGAAGTTCTGATTTGTCGCCGCACCCACGCCGGTTGGGCGCGACAACGGGCTTCACAAACAACTACGGCCCCTTTCGGGGCCGTAGTCGGTTTTGCATGAACGCGCGAATCAGAAGCGCTGCTGGTACTTCATGTACACGAAACGTCCGATGTCGTACCCGCCGTAGTACGAATAGCCCGAATTCGGCGCATCGTATTGCGGTGCGGAGTAATGCTCGAACACATTGTTGGCGCCGACGGCGATCGTTGCATTCCAAGGCGCAGTCCAGCGGAACTGGACGTCGTGGAAGGTGTTTGAACCGATCTCGTTCTGTGGCGTGATGTTGCCGCCCAGGTCGGGAGCCGTGTAGTTCGGCAGGGTGCAGTACTCGGGATAAGCCTCGGCATCGTAGCAGCTGTCTTTGACGCCCGAATAATAACGGGCAGTCCAGCTGACTCCGAATGCGCCCAGATCCCAACCCAGCGTCAGATTCGAACGCAGGCGGAAATTGCCGCCAAAACCATTCAGCTGCTGCGGTGGGTTCTCTGCCAGATCGTCGGTCTTCAGCTCATTCTTGGTGACATAAGTGCTGAGCCAGGCGGCGGTGAAATTGCCATAGTCGGTCGGCAGGCGATAGCTTACGTCGAAGTCATAACCTTCCGTTTCCTGATAACCGGCATTGATCCCGGTGCGGGTTGCGGAATCGACCGCACCGGTAACCGGATCGCGGGTGAACTGCGTGCCGGAAATCGCGTTGCAGCGCGCCTCGATACCGCGTAGATAGCAGTCGTTGAGCGCCTGCTCCACCGTGTCGGCGATGATGGTGTTTTCGATCTTGATCTGCCACCAGTCCAACGACAGGTTCAAACCTTCCACGAACCCAGGGCTCCACACCAACCCAAGCGTCTTCGATGTCGAGAGTTCAGGGGTCAACTCCGGATTGGAGCCGGACAGGAACGCCACGTAGGTCTGCTCGTTCACACCGTCTGCAGGTCCCGTGTTGGAGGCATTGGGTTGACGGAAATTGACCGGCACGTCCTGTAAGCAGCGCGTGGTGCCGCCTGCCGAACCGAACGACGTGTCGCAGGGGTCGGTGAAGCTGTCGAAGGTCTGCGACAGGCCGCCGAACAGATCGGAAATGGTCGGCGCCCGGAACCCGTCGGCGTACGTGCCACGGACCAGCACGGAGTCGACCGGCTTCCACTTCAGACCGAACTTGTTATTGGTGGTGTCGCCGAAAGTGTCGTAATCCGAATAGCGGCTGGCCAAACTGAGAGTCAATTCCTGCGCGCCCGGAACATCTGCCAGCAGCGGAACTTGCAGCTCGGCGTAAATTTCGTCGAGGCTGTAGGCGCCGCTGGTCGGACCACCGGCCAGGTCGGTCGAGATGCCGGTCTGGGCCAAAGCATCAGGCGAGAAGAACCCGCTTTCCTTGCGATGCTCCACGCCTACCGCGATTCCGAGATCACCGGCCGGCAGGGTGGCCAACGTGCCGCTGATGTTGGCGAAGTAATTGGTGGTTTCGGTTTCGGACAGAGCCTGTCCAGGCAGGTACAGATACCCGCGGACGTTCGCGTCAGCTGCGGTATTGGCGCCGCCATAGCCGAAAGGAACCAGCGGATTCCATGGCGTGCATTGACCGCCACCGACGCCGAGCTGGATCGGATTATCCGGAGTGCCGCACTGGACCACGCCATCCGAGTTCAGGAAGGACGGACCCACCGCTTGGCCAACGGCCAAGGTGTTCAGATTGCCGGTGCTGAGCTGCACGCCCTTGTTCTGGTTGTACAGATAACCGACGTCCCAGTCCCAGAAGCGCTCGCCGATTTCAAAGGCGCCCGTCAGAGCACCCGAAAAGCGATAAGTGGTGAGATTGTTTTGCACCTGCCGGGGCACTTCCCAACCGCGGCGGACGAACTGAATGTCCTGCGGGGTCACGCCAGCCGGGAGCGTGCCTGCCGCTGCCGCCTGATTACCTACCGGATTGAAATAGCTGTCTGCGGACATGGGGACGCCATAGACGGCGGACTGGAACGGGAAACCCGCGTTCTGCGCGAACGATTCGCGGTCGGTATAGAGGATATCGGTTTCGAAACTCACCGAATCGGTGATATCGAAGCGTCCATTGAGGAACACCGACTTGCGCTCGATTCCGCTGTACACGGTCGACTGCTCGGCGGGGTTGGACGTATCGCCCGCCGAATTGCGGTAGTTGGCGAAATTACGCGGATCCAGGCCGGGTTGTTCGCGACGCAGCGTGCGGTTGGCGAACACCGGATCACCTGCCTGACGGCCGGGCGTATCTGCATCGAACCCGGGAACGCCGGGGCCGTAGAGCTGCCCGGTGTTGTAAGAGAATCGGCCGAACTGGGTCGTGCCTGAACGGCCGCCCGGCAACGGCGGGCTCTTCTCACCCGTCGGGAAGGCGTCTATCGCGAACCAGCGGTTCCGCGCGAACACGGGATCTTCTTTCGTGTATTCCACGCCAGCGGTCAGAGAACCGCGATCGCCCGTAAAGCCCATCGTGAAATCGTAGACCTGGCGCTGACCGTCGCCCTCGCCCCACTGACCCACATAGGCGTTGGCTTCCGCGCCCTCGAAATCCTGGCGGGTGATGATATTGACCACGCCAGCGATGGCATCGGAACCGTAGATGGTGGATGCGCCGTCCTTGAGCACTTCGATGCGTTCAACCATCGAAGCCGGAATCGAAGCCACGTCCTGCAGACCGCCGTTGCTGATGCCAAGGCGCTTGCCGTTGAGCAAGATGAGCGTGCGATTGGGGCCGAGGTTGCGGATGTCGATGTAATAGCCGCCCACTTCCTCGCCAGAACTGAGGGGCGAAGTGCGGCTGATCGCCGGCGAGCCGGCGGCCGGAATGTTCTGGAGGATGTCGGCGACCGACCTGAAACCCTGTTTCTCGATGTTCTCACGGCTGATCAGCACCACCGGAGCGGCCGTTTCCGTGTCGACCTGACGAATGCGCGAGCCGGTGACTTCGATGCGATCTAGCGTGGTCGGATCTCCAGCTTGGGGCTGGGCTTGCTCTTGTGCGCCAGCGAGCGCAGGCGCCAATGCGAGCGCGATGCCGGCCGACAACAAGCGGACTCGCACCGCGGAACGCGGAATGCGATTGTTCATTGAATCTCTCCTCGGATTTAATCGTTATGGGCGTGTTAAGAACGCTGTGCAAACTTACGGTCCTACGCGCATGCCTGCTTTGCGCGCCGAGCCCAACGGCTTTGCCGAGTCTGTCCTGGCGTGGCTCAGCGCGATCCGGTAACGGCTGGCCGACACGCCGAAGCGCGCCCTGAACGCGCGCGCGAAGCTGCAGCAGTTGTCGAACCCCGACGCGGCCGCCACTTCTCCCACCATCATCGAGGTGCTGCCCAACAGATCAGCGGCGCGATCCAGGCGCATGCGCGCGGCTGCGGACTGCGGGCTCTCGTTGTACAAACTGTAGAAAGTGCGCGAGAAATACCAGCTGGAAAAGCTGGTCAACTCCGCCAGTTCGCTGATCCGCACCACGCGGTCGCAGTTGCCTTCCAAATACAGGCGCGCGCGCTGAAGGCGGCCGAAGACCTGACGTTTGCGGCTGCGCGAGCGCCCCGGGCAGCGCTGGATGAAGTCGGAAAACTCGTTCTGCACGCTGGCCATGTGCAGCAGCAGCGGGCGGATCGCGCCGATATCAGAGGCGGCGGCCTTGTCGTTCGCGCGCCGGCTGGTTTCGCGCCACAGGCGGCAGGCCATGCGCTGGTCGTGCATGCGCATGCGTCCGCGTCCGGGATACAGCGCACAGTCGGCGTATCGGGCCATGGCCCTCAGGCCTTCCGCACTCAGGGTCAGACCCAGACATACGCCCGACTTTCCGGTTTGCACGAGCGGCTTGGAGTCCTTCTCCAGTGCGATCCACTGACCGGGGCGCAGACGGAATTTGCCCTCGCGCGCCTCTACCCACGAGGTGCCGCGCAGCTGGATCCAGAACGAGAATTGATCGCCGGACACCTGCACGTTGCCCAGCCGGGAAGCGCCGACGCACCTGCCGATGTCTTCCTGCTCGGAAAGCTCCAGCTTGATGAACTGGCCGCGGTCGGCCCAGCAGGTTTGCTCCATCGCTCATTTCGCTTTGCGTAAACGGGCGGTTGGTTTAGCCCAATGCGGACGCAGGCGCAGGAAAGTGCGGCGAGAGTTGGGCGAAATCGAAGCGAAGCCGTAACGAAAGAAAGACGAAGGACATTTACCTTTTCGAATCAATAACCTGATTGCCAACCGGGCGCGCTTCGGTGACCGGAAGCGGCATGAATCCTATGTCGGAGCCATCTTCTGTTGCGACCGAAAGATAAACCGACCGGCTGCGTGCGCTGGCGCTGAAGCCGTTCGACGCAGCCAGCAGGGTCGCCTGTACGCAGCGTCCAGGTTCAATTGCCGCCCCGATCTCGCGCAGGCTGATCAGGCAATCGGCCCCCTGCTCCACATAAAAAATGGCGCCTCGTTCGTCCACGTTCCAAGTGCGGTAGCGCAGGCTGGAGGGATAGCGCGCGTCCACTCGGCGGATGCTGTCGGGTGTCAGCGCCGCATCCACCCGCCACAGCCCGTCGCGGGCAAGCCGGGTAAACAATACGCTGCCGTCCGAGGGATCCAGCCGGGCAAGCGAGACGCCCTCGATGGCCGCCAGCGATCGCCACGGCTTTGCGCTGCGATCGAACAGGCGCAACACCTGTTTGCCGCCCTCGTCCGCCTCCAGCACGAGCAACCGCGCAGGATCCGGCAGATAAGCGGCGGTGAGCAACTTATCGGATGGAACCGGCACCGGCACCCGCTGCATCTGGCCGTTGGCGGCATTTATTTCATAAAGCCCGGGCGGTTCGCCCTGATCGGTGCCGACCAGCAGAATCCGGCGGCTGTCGGGCGACCAGACCGGCAGATAGCGGGATTCCGGACGGATATCCTTGATGATGCGAAGCGATTCCGGCCGCGTCGTATCCGCCCACCACAGCCCGAATTCCCCGGATCGTTCTGAGGTGAACACAAGCTGCCGGCCGTCGGGAGCGATTGCGGGCAGCGTGTCGCGGCCCGAAGAAGGAAACAGCGCTTCCTGCGACACCGTGCCGGCTGGATCGGCGGTAACCCGATAAAGGCCGAAGGAAGTCTTGCGCTGCACGAACGCCAGCGCAGGCGTGCGCAGGGCCACGGTAGGCGCCTGCGCGTCTTCGATGCCCAGATCCTCGATGCTGCGGGTCGCCAGGGTCAACCGATACAGGCGCGTGTGACCTTCCACACGCCGGCTGTAAAGGATCGAGCGACCGTCCGGACTCCAATCCCAGCCGCGAAATTCCTCGCGATGCTGGGTCAACTGTTCGGCCACACCGCCCGACGCCGGAATACGCCACAGATCGCCGAGCGGCGCTCCGCGGATGAACGCGATCCATTGGCCGTCGGGCGAATAGCGCGGCGCCGAGTCCACGTCGTTCTCGCCGGCGCCGTAGCGCAGCGATCGCCATTGCCCCGTGGCCAGTTCGAGAACGCGCAGGCCGGGCGGCGCTTGACCCGGGGCAGGACTGCTGGCGATCAGCCCTGCGTCGTCGGGCGTCCAGGCGAAACTCGGGCGATAGTCGGGATCGCATGGGGCCAGCACGCGCTCTTCGCGTCCGCTGGCGGCGACGCTCATGATCATGCAGTCCTTGCCGGAGTTGCCGCGCACAAACGCAACCTCACGGCCGCTCCTGGACCAGACCGGATGGCTGTCCGACACGCCCGCGGGCTTGCTGGTCAGTTCGCGTGGCTGGCTGGGGTCGCTGGTCTGCACCATGATGGTCGAGCTGGCGACATCGTTGATCGGGCTGGAAAGATAGGCGACGAGCGCACCGTCCGGCGACAGCGTCGGCGAAAATTCGAAATCCTTCGAGGAAGTGATCAGACGATAAGGGCGAGCGGGCGTTGCGGGCTGTTGCGTCGCGGGACTCACTGCATTCTCCGCAGGCGACAGGGCACGCACGCCCAGCCACAGCGCCGCGACGACCGCCAGGATTCCCGCCGCGAGCAGGATCGATTTTGCGAGCGGCACACGCCCGACCGACGCCTGCCAAGGAAGCGCATCCACTTCCGCTGTTCCAGGTCTCGGTTCGTGGTCGCCCGCGGACGGCGCGGCGTCCGCTTGCGGGTGATCGTTTTCGTTTGAAAAAGGCTCGGACAGAGGAATCGTCGCCTCAGTCGGCACCCACTCCACGGGAGCAAGCAGCCTATAGCCGCTTTTGGCGATGGTTTCAATGTAGCGCGGGTTCTCCCGGTCCTCTGAAAACGCCTTTCGCAGCTGCGTGATGGCCTGCGTGAGCACGTCGTTGGTGGGCAGCGTATCCGGCCAGATCTGCGCCAACAGGGCATCACGGCCGACGACCTTTCCCGCATTCTCGACCAGCATCAGCAGCACTCCCATCGCCTTGGGAGTAATGCGCATCGGCCTGCGCGTATCGGGCGCATGCACTTCGCGCAGAGAAACCTCCACGGTGCACTCACCTATCCGCAGGCGCTCGGACGCAGGCCGATAAAGAGGATGAACGAGTTTTGACATGAAAATAGAAGCTTTCAGGGCCGCAAACAGGAGTCGCTCGTTTAACTGCGGACTCGGGGGCCAGTCGACAGATTCGGCAAAGAACGGCGACGCGCAGGGGAAAACCGCGGCGATGGATGGAGTCTACAGTTCTCGAGGTGTCCTGCCGTGAACGGTGGCGGCACGCAGGCACTCTCTCTCTCGCCCATGTCCTATTATTATCAGCTTCAATATTCGCGCCCCTGGCGCGAATTTTTTTGCTTCGAGTTTGGGTTCTAGCGCTTCTATCTCACGCGCAGCACAGTCAGCCCTATGAGCCGCGACACCACCAGCGCGATGTACATCACCCCGGCGAAGGATTCCAGCATCACCAGTGCGCGCGCCTGCGGCAGGACCGGGACGATGTCGCTCAGGCCCACGCTGGACAGCACGCTGAAGCTCAGGAACAGCAGCTCCATCCAGCTGCGCGGATCCTGCGGATTGATCGCGGCGATGAAGCTGCCCGGATACCACTGCTGACAGACGGAGAACGCGAAAGCGAACGCCCACGCCAACAGCGTGAACGTGGCGCCGGCGGCGTAGAGCTCATCGCGGGTGACGTTGTGGTCCTGCAGCATGTAGACGGTCAGGCTGGCTGCCGTGTAGAAGTACAGCGCGCCTTCCAGCAGGTGCGCATACACCAGCAGGCCGGGCAGTTGCGCCCAGGCCGACAGTAGCGACAGGAACACCGCGGGAACCGCCAGGCACCAGGCGATCCAGTTGATCGAGGCGCTGCGGTTGACCACCCACAGCGCGAGCGCCAGCACCAGCACGCCGAACGCGCCGAACACGGCGCGCCCCTGCGCGGTGCCTTCCATCGCCGGATACAGCAATACGCCCAGCAGCTGGACCGCCAACAGCAAGGCCGAGGGATGCCGACGCGCGGTAACCAGCCAGCGCAGCCACTTGAGCGTCATATTCAGGTGCGGAAATGAGGGACCGGCGCGTAGTAAACCACGTAGTTTGGAGACCGTAACCCAGGAGAGACCGCCCACCGCTGCACTTGGTTGGCGTTTGAGCAGATAGCAACGCTCAGCGCGGCGCCAGAAGCCATGCCGGCCCGAACGATGCCGGCATCGTTTCCACGCTCGCGTCACCAGCGCGGCGCTGCCGCCGCGATCGGGTGAGGGGCGAAAGTATCCGCTGAACGCTCAGCCCTGCCGGTACACCTGCGCGCCCTGCGCGCGGAATTCGGCGGACTTCTCGGCCATGCCTTCTTCCAGCGCCGCGGTTTCCTCCACGCCGTGCTCGGCCGCGTAGTCGCGCACGTCCTGCGTGATCTTCATCGAACAGAAATGCGGGCCACACATCGAGCAGAAATGGGCGAGTTTGTGCGCGTCCTTTGGCAAGGTTTCGTCGTGGAATTCCTTGGCTTTCTCCGGATCCAGGCCAAGGTGGAACTGGTCTTCCCAGCGGAATTCGAAACGCGCCTTGCTCAAGGCGTTGTCGCGCACCTGCGCGCCGGGATGGCCCTTGGCCAGGTCCGCGGCATGCGCGGCGATCTTGTAGGCCATGATGCCGTCGCGCACGTCCTGGCGATTGGGCAGGCCCAGGTGTTCCTTCGGCGTCACGTAACACAGCATCGCGGTGCCGAACCAGCCGATCATGGCTGCGCCGATGGCGCTGGTGATGTGGTCGTAACCCGGTGCGATGTCGGTGGTCAGCGGACCGAGCGTGTAGAACGGCGCCTCGCCGCATTCGGCCAGCTGCTTGTCCATGTTCTCCTTGATCAGCTGCATCGGCACGTGGCCGGGGCCTTCGATCATGGTCTGCACATCGTGCTTCCACGCGATTTTGGTGAGCTCACCCAGCGTTTCGAGCTCACCGAACTGCGCCGCGTCGTTGGCATCGGCGATGCAGCCCGGACGCAGGCCGTCGCCGAGCGAGAAGGCCACGTCGTAGGCCTTCATGATGTCGCAGATGTCCTCGAAGTGGGTGTAGAGGAAGTTTTCCTTGTGGTGCGACAGGCACCATTTGGCCAGGATCGATCCGCCACGCGAAACGATACCGGTCACGCGCTTTGCAGTCAGCGGCACGTAGCGCAGCAGCACGCCCGCGTGAATGGTGAAATAGTCCACGCCCTGCTCGGCCTGTTCGATCAAAGTGTCGCGGAAGATTTCCCAGGTCAGTTCCTCGGCGCGGCCGTCGACTTTCTCCAGCGCCTGGTAGATCGGCACGGTCCCGATCGGCACCGGCGAATTGCGGATG
>JAESGX010000150.1_pt1 | contig 55647 bp, 49 predicted proteins | sample 9269801 | NCBI WGS metagenome assembly JAESGX01 (sample SAMN16773122, study PRJNA677054) | algae metagenome | isolation source: Pleurocapsa minor GSE-CHR-MK-17-07R and co-occurring heterotrophs from wet... | place: USA: Lower Calf Creek Falls, Grand Staircase Escalante National Monument, UT ... | reverse complement strand
GTTCCTGTGGATCCAGGACCTGACCGCGCGCGATCCGTACTTCATCCTGCCGGTGCTGAACATGCTGGTGATGTGGTTGACCCAGAAGATGACGCCGTCGCCGGGCATGGATCCGCTGCAGCAGAAGATGATGCAGTTCATGCCGCTGGTGTTCGGCGTGATGATGGCCTTCTTCCCGTCCGGTCTGGTGCTGTACTGGGTGACCAACGGCGGCCTGGGCCTGCTGCAGCAGTGGTGGATGACCAAGCGTCACGGCCAGCCGCCGGCGGCCAAGGCCATCGCCACGAAGTGAGTGGGTCGCTACCGTATCGGCCGCATGCGAAAACCCGCCATTCGGCGGGTTTTCCATTTGCGGTATGCAAGACTTCGCTTCGATGAAATCGCTCCTCACCAATTCCGAAACCGGTACCGACACCATCGCCGCCATCGCCACCGCGGCCGGCGCCGGCGGGGTCGGCATCGTGCGCCTGTCCGGGCCGCGCGCGCGCGCCATCGCCCAGGACATCTGCGCGATCGCGCTGAAGCCGCGTCACGTGCATCGCGCGCATTTCCTCGATGCGCACCACGAAGTCATCGACGACGGCATCGCGCTGTCGTTTCCCGCGCCGCACAGCTTCACCGGCGAAGACGTGGTGGAACTGCAGGCGCATGGCAGCCCGGTGGCGCTGCAGCAGCTGGTCGCGCGCGCCTGCGCGCTGGGCGCGCGGCATGCGCGCCCGGGCGAGTTCAGCGAACGCGCCTTCCTCAACGGCCGCCTGGATCTGGCTCAGGCCGAGGCCATCGCCGATCTGATCGCCGCCGCCGATACGCGCGCCCTGCGCGCGGCGCGGCGCGCGCTGGACGGCGTGTTCTCGCAGCGCGTCGACGCGATCGCCGCCGGCCTATCGGCGCTGCGGGTGCATGTGGAAGCGGCGATCGATTTCGCCGACGAGTCGCTGGACACGCTGGGCGGCGGCGCGGTGCGCGAGAAGCTGGCGCGGACGCAGCGCGATTTATCCGAACTGCTGGCCCAGGCCGAACGCGGGCGCAAACTGCGCGACGGCCTGCACGCGGTGATCGTGGGGCCGCCCAACGCCGGCAAAAGCTCACTGCTGAACGCACTGGCCGGCAGCGACCGCGCCATCGTCACCGACGTGGCCGGCACCACCCGCGACACCCTGCACGAAACCATCCGCCTGGACGGGCTGGAACTGACCCTGGTCGACACCGCCGGCCTGCGCGAAGGCGGCGATGCGATCGAGCGCGAAGGCATGCGCCGGGCCCGGGCCGAACTGGCGGGCGCCGACCTGGCCCTGGCCGTGGTCGACGCCCGCGCCCCGCAGGCCGATCGTGCCGCCCTGGAAGCCGCCCTAGGCGCCGTGCCGCTGCGGCTCTGGATCCACAACAAGAGCGACCTGCTGGCGCAGCCGCCGCAGGACAGCGAAAGCGTGGTGCACGTGTCCGCGCTCAGCGGCCACGGCCTGCTAACGCTGCACCAGCGCCTGCGCAGCCTAGCCCTGGGCGGACCGGACGCGGCCGAAAGCAGCGGCGAATTCTCCGCGCGCGCGCGCCACGTCGAGGCGCTGCAGCGCGCCGGCCGGCACGCGGAAGCCGCAAACCGTGAACTGCATCACGAACGGCTGGAACTGGCCGCCGAAGAATTGCGCCTGTCCCACGATGCCCTGGGCGAGATCACCGGGAAGATCTCGCCGGACGACATGTTGGGCCGCATTTTCTCCACTTTCTGCATCGGCAAGTAGACTGGGAGGTCTGTGGGAGTGCGCTGGCATGCTTCGTGCATGCAGGGTGTGCAGGTAAATGGGGTTATCCGAAGCTTGTTCTGGGGAGAAAAACAAATGTCTTTTGCCACGATTTCCAAGAAGTCGCGTTATGCGGCGCTGCTGCTGCTGGCCGTGGTGGCCGCCTGCTCCAAGGACCAGCAGGCCGACAATCAGGCCGCCACCAGTGCGCCCGCCACCGCGCCCGCCGCGCCGCCGGCGCCGGCGGTGTCGGCCCAGGTGCAGGCGATGGGCGCCGAGGACCTGCGCGCCGCGGCCAGCAAGGCGCTGAGCGAGAACCGCATCTACGCCCCGGGCGGCGACAACGCCATGGAGTACTACCTGGCCCTGCGCGACAAGCTGCCCAGCGACCCGGCCGTGACCAGCGCGTTGACTGACCTGATGCCCTACACCCTGATCGCCACCGAGCAGAGCATCGGCCGCGAGGACTTCGTCGAGGCCCAGCGCCTGTCGGCGCTGATCGAGAAAGCCGATCCCAAGGCGCCGGCCCTGCCGCGCTTGAAGCAGACCATCGTCACCGCCCAGCAGACCGTGGCCGCGCGCGCGCTGACTGAAGAAGCCAAGGCCGTTACCGACGCCGAGGCCAAGCTGCTGGAAGATAGGCGCTTGGCGCAGCAGGCCGAACAGCAGCAGGCCGCCGCCGCCGCGCTGGCCGCGCAACAGCAGCAGGAAGCCGCGCGCACGGCCGAGGCCGAACGCACCGCCGCCGCGCAGCGTGAAGCCGCCGCCGCGGCGCAGCGCGAAGCCGCCGCCCGCGAAGCCGCCGCACCACCGCCGCCGGCCGCGCCCGTGGCCGCCGCATCGCTGCGGGTGGTCAGCGCGCCGTCGCCGCGCTATCCGCCCGAAGCGCTGCGCGCCGGCACCAGCGGCGAAGTGCTGGTGGAGATCACCGTGGGCACCGACGGCTCGGTCACCAATGCCCGCGTCGTGCGCGCCACGCCGGCGCGCGTGTTCGATCGCGAAGCGCTGAACGCGGTGCGCCGCTGGAAGTTCGAGCCGATCGACGCATCCACCACCACGCGCCGCACCATCGCCTTCAATCCCGGCTGAGCCGCGCAGCCCGAATGAGCGCCCACGGATGCAGCGCCTTGTGATTGCTTTCGCCCTCGGGCTCGCAGCCGGACTGCTGCCAAGCCCGCCCGCGCGCGGCGAACACGCCCTGTGCGAATCGCTGCGCGGCGCCCGCATCGTGGCCCAGGACGCCGCCGGCACCTACCTGGGCAAGATCGCCGCCCGCTCCGACAGCGACTCCATCTTCAACCGCTTCGGCCCCTACGGCGACAAGTTCGGTGGCAAGTCGATCTGGAACGAATTCGGCGCCTACGGCAACGCCTTCCAGCCTGACTCCGCGTTCAACCCGCTCGCCACTAAGCCGCCCAAAGTGATGAAGGGCGAACAGGTGCTGATTTACCTGACCGTCAACGAGGGCATTGCGAATGGGTTGTCGCCAGCGATGCTCAAAGCGGTTTGCGAAAGCGAGTTCTGAGTGTGAACGACAGTGGAGTTGGGTGGTTTGATGCAGTACTTGTATGCAGGAGTTATGACTCTCTTCCAATCCCGGGGTGATTCAGTGAACCGAGATCAACAAATCCTCGTCTAGAACGAAGCGATCTGCGATTCTGATTTGCGCCTCGCACCGGCAGGGAACGAGTCCATCTAATCGTTCAAGTCGCTTCGCCGGTCCGATTACAAGATGTCAAGCGGCAGGTTCAGACTCATCAGATCGCTTGACAGACTATATTTGTACTAGACACAATGTGGCATGTGGAAGATCCTAGAGCACCGTCAGGCAGACAAAGAGCTCTCCTCCAAGCGTGTGCCGGTTGAGATCCTCAAGCGGTACGAGAAATGGAAAGACATTGCCATGCTCTCAGGCCCGCAAGGGCTTCGCGCCATTAAAGGCTTTCGGGACGAGACGCTATCTGGCGACTGGAAAGGCTTCAGGTCGTCCCGGCTTAACGAGCAATGGCGGGTCATTTACTCGGTGGAGGCTGACATCATGGTCGTTCAGGTCGTACGTGTCACCCCACATGACTATAGGAAACGCTGATATGCGCAAGCTTATTCCCGCCAAGAAACGCGTCGATGTCACTCCTGGTGAGTCGGTGCGAATCATCCGTGAATTGCAGGGTCTTAGTCAGACTCAACTCTCGGCTCTGTGTGGCATTCCCCAGACCACCATCTCCAGCATCGAGAATGGCCGCGTCAATCTGGGCGTTGAGCGGGCTAAGGTATTGGGCAGTGCGCTCCACTGCCATCCGGCCGTGCTTGTTTTCCCCGGCTGGCAACTTGAGTCCGCTGCCTAACAATGCATGTATGAATTCCGGTAGTAGTCGTTGCCTGATGGAACCCGGATCGCAGGGAAGCCGAACGAATGTCGCTGGACGTGCTCGGTAGCTCCGCGGTGAAGCGAGACCAACGAGGCTTCGTCGAGAGCGAAGCGGTCCGCGATTCCGATCTGCATCTTGTGGTCACGCGGGCGAGAGCAACGGTAGAAGGGAAGCGGGTTGATCTGATCAAGAGCTACGGCTTGAGCCTATTTTGAAATCGTCGAACAATCTATCTAAGCCGCCATCCCCGCCTTCGTAGGATGACGGAAAAAAACATGAGCCTCTAATTGCGAGACGGGCTTCAGTGATCAAGCTGAGCCGATTCGCCTCGACGTTTATCCCGAAATCGCCAGCTGCTCCTGCTGATAGCGTTTCGTCGCCGCGAACCACAGCAGGGCGGCCAGGCCGAAACCGGCGGCCAGATACACGGCCCACTGCTGCGCGCTGATCGCTTCGCCGCGGACCACTTTCAGGATCAGCTGGTTCTGGGCCAGGAACGGCACCGCGAACTGCCACAGCTGGGTCTTCACTGGGTTCACGATCAGCACGATGGTCGGCAGCATCGGCAGCAGCATCAGCCAGGTCATGTGGCTCTGCGCCTCCTTCATGCTCTTGGCCGACGCCGCGAGGTAGGTCAGCAGGGTCGTGCCGATGAACACCATCGGCACCAGCACCAGCAGCAATTGCGCGATGGCCGCGAAGCTGACTTCCATCTGCCGGCCCACCGACGGCGACAGCAGCGCGCCGGCCTTGAACGCGAGCAGCGTCAGCAGCAGCGAGATCAGCGCGATCACGCACGCCGCCGCGATCTTGCCGCTGACGATCGCACCGCGCGAGGCCGGCGTGGCCAACAGCGGCTCCAGCGACTGGCGCTCGCGTTCGCCGGCGGTGGCGTCGAGGATCAAATAGGCGCCGCCGAGGAACGCGCTGATGATCAGGAAGTAGGGCAGGATGAAGGACAGCATGCGGCCGCGCTGCGCTTCGGGCGTGGCCAGGTCGGTCTGCCGCATCTGAACTGCGCTGGCCGTGCCGGGATTGACTCCGCGCGCGAGCAGGCGCAGCGCGCCGGCCTGGCTGCCGTAGCTGGCCAGCAGTCCCTGCAGGCGCCTGACCGGAATTTCCGCATCCTGACGGGTGCTGTCCTGGATGATTTCCAGCGGCGCCGGCAGGCTCTTGCGCCACTGCGCGGGGAAGTCGGCGCCGATGCGCAGGATCACGTCTTCTTCCTGGCTGGCGATGGCGGCGCCGATATCTTTCGGCGGCGCCTTGATGGTCACGTTCTGGCCTTCCAGCCAGGCGATCAGGTTGGGCGCATGCTCGCGTCCGACCACGGGCAGCTCCAGCGGTTTTTCGATCTGGCTGCGCGCGCGGCTTTCGCCCAGCGTGCCCAGGCCGATCAGCAGGATCGGGGTCAGCAGCGGGCTCATGCCCAAAGCCAGCAGCAGGGTGCGGCGGTCGCGGAAGATATCGCGCAGTTCCTTGCGCATCACGGTCATCAGGGCGCGGAGCGAGTTCATGCGAGCAGTCCTTCTTCCGAACCGATGGCTTTCACGAACGCGTCCTCGAGATTGTCTTCGCCGGTCAGCGCGCGCAGCTCGTCGGCGGTGCCCGCGGCCACCACCTGGCCGCGCGCGATGATGACGATGCGGTCGCACAGCGCGGCGACCTCCTGCATGATGTGGCTGGAGAACACCACGCAGCGCCCCTCCGCGCGCAGCCCGCGCAGGAATTCGCGCAGGCCGCGCGTGGTCATCACGTCCAGGCCGTTGGTGGGTTCGTCCAGGATCACGTTTTTCGGATCGTGCACCAGCGCGCGCGCGATCGCGGTCTTGGTGCGCTGGCCCTGCGAAAAACCTTCGGTGCGGCGGTCGATGAAATCCTGCATGTTCAGCGCCTGCACCAGGCGCTCGGTGCGCGCGGCGACGGTTGCAGCGTCCAGGCCATGCAGTTCACCGAAGTAGGCGATGTTCTCGCGCGCGGTCAGGCGTTTGTACACGCCGCGCGCGTCCGGCAGCACGCCCAGCGCGCGCCGCACCGCTTCCTGTTCGGTCGCCACGTCATGGCCGTCGACCAGCACGCGCCCGCGGTCCGGCTTCATCAGCGTGTACAGCATGCGCAGGGTGGTGGTCTTGCCGGCGCCGTTGGGGCCGAGCAGGCCGGTGATCTCGCCGTCGCGCGCGCTGAAGCTGACGCCGTCGACGGCTTTCACCGTGGCCTTCTTGGCGGCGAAGGATTTGTGCAGGTCCTGGACTTCGATCATGACTAGCTTCTTGGTTGACGGTTCGTGGTTGGTGGATCGTGGAAATGATGGGCCGGTGGTTCGACTACGAACCTCCAACCATCAACCTCAACCGTGTCACGGCTCCCACCCGTAAAAGCCGGTGAACGGCGGCGTGTACGGCAGCTTCGCCAGGCATTGGGCGTCGAGCGCCTTCGCATCGGCGGTTTCGACGAACTGCGCCATCAGCCGCGGCATGCAGCCCACGCCGATCACGTTGTGGCCCTGACCACGCAGCACCAAATGGCGGCCGTTGGGCAGCGACTTGGCCACCGCGTCGCCATAGCGCGGCGGCGTGACCGGGTCGAACTCGCCGGACAGCAGCAGCGCCGGCACGTTGGTCTTCAGCGGCGCGCGGAAATCGTCCGGACGTTTGCCTTTCGGCCAGACCGCGCACTGCGCGGTCAGATAGTTGGCGAAATCGTTGCCCAGCAGCGTGCCTTCATCGGCGGGATCGGCTTTCAGTTCGCTGCCGTCCTCGCTGCAGATCACCGACAGCTGCATGCCGAGGGTGATGCTTTCGGACATCTGCGCGCTGAGCATGTTGGCCAGCGCCATCAGGCCGTCGTAGCGGCCGTTGGCGGCTTCGTTCAGCTGCAGCGGCAGCAGCGAGGACGCCAGCGGCATATAGGCGTACATGCGCACCAGGCCGGCGACCAGCTGCGGGGTCAGCTTCTCCTTTTTGTTTTCGCCGGTCATGCCGTCGCGGTAGCCGACCAGCGGCGGATCGCTTTGCAGCTTGGCCATCAGCGCGCGCAGTTTTTCGCGCGGGTTGCCCAGTCGCTGCGCGCAGGCCGGAGTTTTGGCGCAACGCGCGAACTGCAGGTCCAGCGCGTCTTCCAGATTGCGCGCGAACTCGTTGCCCAGCACCAGCGAGTTCGGCGCCACGCTGTCCAACACGATCGTGCGCGTGCTGGCCGGATACCGGGCCGCGTACTGCTGCGCCACGCGCGTGCCGTAGGAAATGCCGACCAGGTTGATTCGCTCCGCGCCGATCGCCTTGCGCACCGTGTCCAGGTCCTGGATGGCCTGGCTGGTGGTGTAGTAGCGCGGGTCGGCGCGCTTGGACAGCGCGGCCAGGCAGCGCTGCGTGTAGGCGCGCGCGGTCTCGGGCGAGGGCAGCACGGTTTCATCGAACTTCTCGCTGCAGCTCAGCGCGTTGGAGCCGCCGGTGCCGCGCTGGTCGACCAGCACCACATGCCGCTTCTTGCGCAGATCGGCGAAGGCGGCGGCCGTTTGCGGATAGCTATCCAGCGCCGACTGGCCGGGGCCGCCGGCGAGCATGAACACCGGATCGGGTTCGGCCGCGTCGTCGCGCCCGGCTGGAATCCAGGCGATCCTCAGCCCGATCTTGCGGCCGGTGGGCGCCGCCGGATTTTCCGCCACCGGCAGGGTCGCGCACTGCGCGGCGATGGCCTCGCCGGAGAACGGCGCGCTGAGCGAACAAGGTTCGAATTCCAGCGCGCCCAGCGTGCGCGCCTGCGCCGCGGGCGCGCAGGCCGCGGCCAGTGCGGCGACGGCGATCAGTAGTGGACGCATGGAGTCTCCGGTAAGCGGGGTGGCGTGGCGCATGGTGACATGACGCGCGCGCGCGCCGGATGTGACAGGGGACAGGGGGTCGAGCGGGTTTCACTGGGCATGGAGGTTCGCTCGCTCAGGCCGCGCTGGACGCCGGCGCGGAAGTCGACAGCGCGCGGCGCAACGCGGTGATCTGGTCGGCGCCCAGCCGCGCGTAGCCGGCATCCATGCCGTGATGCAGCCGGCGCTCGGCCGCATCCAGCGCGCGCAGGGCGGGTTCGCGCCGCCCTTCCAGCGCGTCCAGCGCCGCCTGCGCCAGGTCGCGGCGCGACGCGTCGACCACGCCGCCCTTCGCGCGCAGCAGCCACTGCCGCGCCTCGTCGGCGCGGCGGCGGTACAGCGATTCGAAAATCGAAAGTTCGATCGCCACGGCCTGGCGGAAACCGTCCGCATAGCCGTCCAGCGCCGCGGCCATGCGTTCGCCCCAGACGCCGGCAGCCTCGATGTCGCCCTGGTCCAGCGCCTGCGCATGGCTGTACAGCCACACGCCCATGTCGCAGAGGATTTCCTTGCCGGTGGTCGCCTGCGCCTGCTGCAGCAGCGCCGCGTCCAGTTCGCGCGGGCGCGTGCCGGCCAGGCTCATGCCCATCAACGCGGTCAGCCGCGCGCGCCGCTCCACGTCCTGTCCGCCGCGCCGATACGACAGCCACTGCATGCCGTCGCTCATGAAGCCGCCGGCGCGGAACGGCAGCGCGGTGACCGCGAAAATCAGCGCCGATATCAGCCCGGTCGCCAATGCGTACGCCGAGAGCCTACCGTGCGTGCCCACGCTCACCGCGAACGCCAGGGCGGCCAGCAGCAGGCTGGCCAGCGGGCCGCCCAGCACCACCGGTTTCATCTGCGCCGCCAGCGCGCGCTCGGGTTTTGGCAAGGTCGCGGCCAGTCCGCCGATCGTGCCCAGATTGAAGAACCAGCGGAAGCGCACGCCGTCGCCGCCGCGCACCCAGCCGAACGGACCCACCACATACAGCAGGAAGCGCATGCCCTGGCGCAGCCCGGCCAGCAGATGCCCGGCCTCGTGCACGGCGATGACCACCAGGAACAGCGCCGGCAGCGCCAGCAGGTCCCACGCGTTCAGCATGTCGAAGCGCGCGCTCAGGCCGTCCAGCTGGGCCAGGCCGCGGCCGACGACGTAACCGACCGCGCCGCCGCCGCCTAGCAAGACCGCCATCGCCAGCGGTTTCTTCCAGGATTTCGTGAGTTGGTTCGTGCGGCTCACGGGCTGCGGCCTCGTTGGGCGGCGAGGCGGGGGCTGCGCTGCTTGCGCAGTATGGCGGCAGGCGCGTCGGACCGCAGCTCGTTGGGATACAGGGCCTCGGCGAAGGCGTAGAAGCGTCCGTCTTCAGCCGGCTGCTTGGCGATGGTTTCGTACTCGCTCCCAAATTTGCGCAGGCGCACGTACAGCCGCGCGGCCTGTTCGGCCGACAGTTTCAGCACGCAGCGGTACGCCATCAGCGCGCCGGGCGCGGGCGCGCGCAGGCGGCCATCCCCCAGTCCGCGCGCGATCTCCACCCGGCTCTGGTCGAACACGAAGCCGGGCAGCGCCTCGCGCTTCAGCACCAGGTCGCTAGCCGCGGCGCGGTAGTGTTTCTCGCGGATGCCCGACACCAGCCGGGTGCGCTCCACGAACACCAGGCCGTGCTTCTCCAGCTGCTGCAGGTGACCGTACAGCCGCGTGGGTGCACAGCCGCGTTCGGCGGGAAGCTGCTTGGCGGTCTTGGCCGCGCCGACCAGCGAGTAGACGATGAATGAGCGCATGGGGTCGGCCATCATCCGCAGCAGGGTCGGGTCGATCGGCATGCGTTCGCGGATCCGGCGCTGCACGGCCACGGCAAAGCCCGTTCACCATTCAATTGATTTGAATGGTGGCCGCGCGGGAAACGGCTGCGCAACCCAACTGATGGCACGCAGGCGGCAAACCGCGCCGCGGCGTGACTACTTGCTGCTGACGTATTTCTCGCGCCGGATCTGCGGGATCGCCAGGCCGGCCTGCTTCAGCTCTTCGAAGCACGCGTCGACCATGTTGGGATTGCCGCACAGGTAGGCGATGTCGGTGTCCGCATTGGGCGCGAACTCGGCCAGGAACTGCTGCACATAGCCGTGGCGCACGTCGGCGTGCGGATCGGCGGGCACCTGGCGCGAAAAGCAGGGCACGAAGCGGAACTGCGGATGCTTGTCGGCGAAGGCGCGGAAGTCGTCGCCGTACAGCAGCTCCTGCGGGGTGCGCGCGCCGAACAGCAGCACGACTTCGACGCCGCGCTCGGCGATCAGCTGTTCCACCCGCGGCAGCATCGCGCGGTACGGAGTGACGCCGGTGCCGGTGCCGATGAACAAATAGCGCCGGTTAGCGTCGCCCGGCATCAGGCAGAAGCGGCCGTAGGGCCCGCTGGCGTCGATATGGCCGCCGATCTCCAGGCCTTCGAACAGCGCCGTCGCCGATCCGCCCGGCACATAGCTGACCGCGATCTCCACCGCATCGCCCGCGCCCAGCGCGTGGTCGTGGATGGTGGCCAGCGAATAGCTGCGCTTGGCCGCGGTGCCGTCGGCATAGCTGAAATGCACCTGGATGAACTGTCCGGGGATGAAGTCCAGCGGCTGCCCGTCGTCGCGCACGAACACATAATGACCAACGGAGGGCGCCAGCATGCGGCGTTCGACGAGTTTCAGCGGGAAATGCACGATGGCCAAAGGCGGGACTGCGGCAGTCTGGTGCCGGGTCCACCCCGGCGGGACGCCTATAATAAGCGCTTGCCTACTTCCGGACGCCCCGTCGGCGTCGCAAGGCCTTACATGCCCGATCACGCTGTCCTCACCGCGGCCGCGCCCGCACTTTCCATCACCGACCTGCGCAAGACCTACGACACCGGCGTGCAGGCGCTCAAGGGCGTGTCGATGCAGGTCGCGCCTGGCGATTTCTACGCGCTGCTGGGCCCCAACGGCGCCGGCAAATCCACCCTGATCGGCATCGTCAGCTCGCTGGTCAACAAGAGCGCGGGCGAGGTGGAGGTGTTCGGCGTGAATTTGTCGAAGGACCGCGACGCGGCCATGCGCCTGCTCGGCCTGGTGCCGCAGGAGCTGAACTTCAACATGTTCGAGAAGCCGCTGGACATCCTGGTCAACTACGCCGGGTTCTACGGCATCCCGCGCGCCGAAGCGCTGGTTCGCGCGGAACAGGAACTCAAACGCGCGCAGCTGTGGGACAAGGCCGGCAGCATGTCGCGCACGCTGTCCGGCGGCATGAAGCGCCGCCTGATGATCGCGCGCGCCATGATGACCCGGCCGCGCCTGCTGATCCTGGACGAACCCACCGCTGGCGTGGACATCGAGATCCGCCGCGGCATGTGGAAGACGCTGAAGGAAATCAACGAAGCCGGCACCACCATCATCCTGACCACGCACTACCTGGAGGAAGCCGAAAGCCTGTGCCGCAACCTGGCCATCATCGACCGCGGCGTGATCGTCGAGCAGGGCCCGATGCGCGCGCTGCTGGCCAAGTTGGACGTGGAGGGTTTCGTGTTCGACATCGACGGCGCGTTGCCCGCGCGATTGCCTGCGATCGAAGGCACCACGCTGGTCGCCACCGACGACCACACCCTCGATCTGGACATGCCGCGCGCGATGGACCTCAATCGTGTGTTCGCCGCCCTGGGCGACGCCGGCATCCGCGTGCGCTCGATGCGCACCAAGAGCAATCGCCTGGAGGAGCTGTTCGTGCGCCTGACCGGCGACGAGGCGGCGGCGAAGCGGGAGCAGGCGGCCTAAGTCCCTTCCCTTGCGCCGCAGGCGCAGGGGAGGACCAGGGAGCGGTGCTTTTGATCTTGCTCTTCTGGCGACTGCAAAAAACCAGGATCAAGAGCTATCCCTCCCCGACCCTCCTCTGCGCTGCGCGCAAGGGAAGTGGCAAAAGCAACGCAACGAGTACTTGGACATCAAGATGACCCACGCTGTCGCCACCACCTCACTGCAAAAAAACTTCGTCGCGCTGGGCACCATCGTGCGTCGCGAGATCATGCGCATCCTGCGCATCTGGGGGCAGACGCTGGTGCCGCCGGCAATCACCATGACCCTGTATTTCCTGATCTTCGGCGGGCTGATCGGCTCGCGCATCGGGCAGATGGACGGCTACAGCTACATGGAGTTCATCGTGCCGGGGCTGGTGATGATGAGCGTGATCCAGAACAGCTACGGCAACATTTCCTCCAGCTTCTTCGGCGCCAAGTTCGGCCGCCACATCGAGGAACTGCTGGTCAGCCCGATGCCCAACTGGGTGATCCTGGGCGGCTACGTGGCCGGCGCGGTGCTGCGCGGGCTGATGGTCGGCGCCATCGTGCTGATGATCGCCATGTTCTTCACCAAGGTGCGCGTGCCGCACCCTTTCGTCACCCTGACCACCGTGCTGCTGGGCGCCATCATTTTCTCCCTGGCCGGCTTCATCAATGCGGTGTACGCGAAGAAGTTCGACGACGTGGCCATCGTGCCGACCTTCATCCTCACTCCGCTGACCTACCTGGGCGGCGTGTTCTATTCGGTCAAGCTGCTGCCGCCCTGGGCCGAAGCCGCCACCCACGCCAACCCGATCTTCTACATGGTCAACGCCTTCCGCTACGGCCTGCTGGGCACCAGCGACGTGCCGCTGTGGGTGGCGTATGCGCTGATGCTCGGTTTCGCGGCCGGATTGGGCGCGCTGGGCCTGTGGCTGCTGAAGCGCGGAGTGGGATTGCGCAGCTGAACGCGGATTTTTTTCTATTAAAAATCAAAAAGTTACGAACAAACATGCACGGGTTGTGATTTGGTCTTGCATTTCTAGTCGTTATTGTTTTATTAAGTAAGCCTGAATGAGAGCCGTCTTGATGGGCTCAAAACAGTCTTTCTAGGGGAACGGTATGTCGAATAAGCAAGCAATCCGTGCTTCTCTTCGCCGCAGCCGGCTGATGTTGGGCATAACTGTGGCCTTGGCCGCACCAGCCTTTGCGCAGGACACCGCGCAAACCCAAAATCAGCAACCTGTAGCGGCGGAAGAACAGACCGCATCCGACGTAACCGAACTGGATACCATTTTTGTCACCGGTTCACGCATCCGCCGCGCCGGGTTTGACACTTTGGAACCAGCCACCGTAGTCACGCGCCAGTACATCGATGACCGCGGCATCACCAATGTTGCCGATGCGCTCAACGAGATTCCAGGTTTCGGTGTTGGTATAACCCCGGAAGGCGCGCAGTCGGGCTTCGGCGTTGGTGTCAACTTCGTTGACCGTTTCGGTTTGGGCAGCAATCGCACATTGACCTTGGTCAACGGCCGACGCTTCGTTTCTAGTAATGCCCCCACGCTGTTTGGCCCGGCAACGCCTGGCATCCAAGTCGACTTGAACGCTATTCCGACGTCGATGGTCGAACGCGTGGAAAACCTCGCCATCGGTGGCGCGCCTACCTACGGCTCCGACGCCATCGCCGGTGTGGTTAACGTAATCCTGCGCAAGGATTACGAAGGTGCGGAGTTCGGTGGCAGCTATGGCGTAACCGAGCGCGGTGACAACAACCGCCTTAATGGCTACGCCTTAGTTGGCGCCAATTTCGGCGAGGATAATCGTGGCAACGTCACGTTCTCGTTGTCCTTCGACAATGTCGACGGCTTGCTGCAGAAAGACCGTGATTTCTTCGCTGCCGGTTTCTTTAATACGACCAACCCGTTAGCTAGCCAGCTTACCCAGTTTCCGGGGCGCACGCCTGGGAACGATGGTCGCTTCAATCCGGATGTTCCCTTCAATACCGGTACCGGTGATGGCATTCCCAACGGAGTATTGATCGCTAATCGACGCATCTGGACCACGCCGTTTGGCGGTCTGATCTCGCCGGTGTCTGGAGCGTTTCGAGCGGGTTCGTCCAATCTGCGGCCGGGCGGCTTCGGCCCCACCGGGGACGTCGTCCTCGGCTTCGACCCTAATGGTAACTTGGTGCCCTATAACCCGGGCAGCACTTTCACAGCCACCGATGCCAGTGGTGGCGACGGACTCGATCTGATCGAAGCGGGTCAAATCACATCTGATCTGGAGCGCATGTCGATTTTGTCCACTGCGCGCTGGGGGATCGCTGAGTCCGTTGATTTGTTCTTCGAGGGCTCGTTCTATTCGGCTAAAAGCAACGAGCTGGTCGATCAATACGCATTCAATTCGCCGCTATTCGGCGGGCTTAGTGCCATGATCAGTTTCCCGACCTCCTATCCGACATTGACCGACCAAGCCCGCAACACGCTGACGGGGCTGGGCGTAACATCGTTCAACCTGTCGCGCGCCTCGCGCGATTTAGTGACCAACAACGGTAGCGGTACCACCGACCTTGGCCGCGCGGTGATCGGCCTGGACGGCGATTTCGAGCTGGCGAATCGAATTTTCTATTGGGAAGCCTCGGCCAACTATGGCCGTAGCGATGCGAGGTCTACTGGAACCTCGCTAATCCAGCAGAATTTCATCAATGCGCTGAACGTTGTGCGCGATGCCAGCGGCCAAGTGGTGTGCGCTGGCGTGCCGATTGCAGGGCTAGTGATTCCGGGGGGCAATACGCCACGCCCGGATCCCAACTGCGTGCCGCTAGATCTGTTTGGTGAAGGCCGACCAAGCGAAGCCGCGAGGCGCTACGTGACTACACGCACAGTGACACAAGCGTTGCTCGAACAAGAGGTTTACAACGTCAACCTGTCTAGTACGTTATTTGAGTTGTGGAGCGGACCGTTGCTTTACGCCGTCGGTTACGAACATCGTAAGGAAAGCGGTTTGTTCGACCCCGACAATTTCCTGGAGCAGGGGTTGGGACGCGGCGTCGCTATCACACCACTGCAGGGTAGCTATACCACCGACGAGTGGTTCGGGGAGTTTGTTTTCCCCTTGGTCAGTCCCGATGCCGACCTGCCGTTACTGAAGAAACTGGATGTGGTCGGCAAGTACCGGAACGTCGACAACACCATCAACGGAAAAGCCGACACCTATACTTACGGATTGCAATGGAAGCCTATTAATGACCTAGAACTGCGCGGTAATTTTACTCAGTCGATCCGCGCACCGGCCATTACCGAACTTTTCTTGCCGCAAGCGACCTCGTTCCAATTCGTTACTGGCGATCCCTGCGACTCGCGTTTCATCAGCGGCGGGCCAAACCCGGCAGTGCGTGCGCAAAATTGCCAGGCATTTCTGAACTATATCGGCCGTACCGCGTTCACTTCGAATGCGTCTAGCGCCACTATCCAGGGCATCTCGGGCGGTAATCCTACTTTGGAAAACGAGACCGCTGATTCGCTGACGTACGGTTTTACCTGGACACCATCATTTCTGAAAGGGCTGACCGTCGCAGCGGACTACTACAAGATCGAAATCGAGGACGTCATCACCAACCTAACCGCCACCCAGCTCGCTTCGGCCTGCTTCGACAACGTCGACTTTAACCCTGGGGACGTGCCCAATGCCAACGCGTTCTGCAGCCAGATCATTCGTACCCCCCCGGGTAGCGCGGATCCGGGCCAGGCGACCACCTTCACGAGCGGGTTCGTCAATGGCAAGTTCTTCGACATGGAGGCCTACTCGGCGGAAGTCAGTTATCAGTTCGATACCGATCGTTACGGCACCTTTGCCTTCGGCTTTTCCGGTTATTTCCCGAAGGTATTGACTATCGACGCTACTGGCGTCAGTCCTAATCCGGCGGTAGGCGAGATCGGTACCTCGGAGCGCCAATACCAGTTCAGCAGCCGTTGGCAGGGCAAGAAACTAGGCTTGAACCTATCGGCCAACTACCAGAGCAGCGCGGTCTTTAATGTGCTCGATACGCCTGAGACGCGTGACATCCCAGGAGTTGATAGCTACTGGTTGCTCAATGGTGGTGCTAGTTATAAATTCAATGATCAAGTGACGCTGCGGGTGGCGGTCAGCAACTTGCTAGACGAAGACCCCCCTTTCCCGGGCTTCGGTGTCGGTATCGGCAACTACGACATTCTCGGCCGCCGCTATAATGTTGCATTCCAATGGAAGTATTGATTTTCGCTTGATAGCTCTTCTCCCCGGCTCCGGTTTGAATAAACCGGGGCCGTTTAATTTCGATGAGGGCGAGGTGAGATAACGCTTAGCATTTGTGAGTCGCGCCTTACTGACTTTTGAGTGGTCATGATCGCTGCTTTGTTCACCATAGCGTTGAGAACGTTGTCCGAACCAGTGCATTAGAATCCAGTTGAGCTGCCTTCCATTCCTGCGAGACATGGTTCGGAAGCGTTGCGGCTAATTCCTCTAGCAGGCCGTTGGAATTCTTCCCCGCCGCACCTTGCATCCGGGCGATCAATTTGCAATACCAGGTCTGATCTGTAGAAGCCAGGCCCATGCGTGGAGCGAACATCACTCAGGAATTGTTGTTCACGACCGCGACGTTGGCGGACTTCGCTCCTGACGATCATCCGCTGCGCGAGATCCGCGTCCTGATCGATGAAGCTCTTGTCAGGACAAACAACCTGTTCTCGACGCTCTACCCGCAGACAGGACGGGCATCGATAGCCTCGAAGAAGCTGCTACGGGCGCAGTTGCTGCAACCGTTCTACTCGATCCGTAGCGAGCGGCTGCTGATGGAGCAACTGCAGTACAACCTGCTATTCCGCTGGTTCGTCGGGATTGCCATCGACGAAGCGGTCTGGGGTCACTCGGTGTTTTCCAAGAGCCGCGACCGGCTCAACGGCAACGAGGTGGCGGCAGAATTCCTGCGTGAAGTGGTGGTGCTGGCGCAGAAGCGCGATCTGATGTCGGACGAATATTTCTCAGTCGACGGTATGCTGCTGCAGGCTTGGGCCTCGCACAAGAGTTTTTGTCCGAAGGATGAACCGCCGCCGGGTGCCGGCGGGCAGCGCAATGCGCCTGCGGATTTCAAGAGACAGACGCGAAAGAACGATACGCATGCTTCGGCCAGCGACCCGGATGCGCGGCTGTATCGCAAGGGCAATACTGGGCGCAGTTGAGCTATCAGGGATGTGTTTATGGAGAGCCGCAACGGATTGGTGCGCGGTACCCGGCTCACGCACGCCAGTGGTCATGGCGAGCGCAATGCGGCACTGACGATGATCGATGCGCTTCCCGTGCGACGACGACGCACATTGGGAATGGACAAGGGCTACGATAGCGCCGAGTTTGTGGCGAACTTTCGGGCCACTGGCGTGACACCGCACGTTGCGCAGAACACGACCAATCGGCGCAGTGCGATCAATGGTCGCAGGACCCGCCATAGCGGCTATGCGGTAAGCCTGAAGATCCGGGCGTGGATCGAGGCGCACTTCGGCTGGCTGAAGTCGTCGGCAGGGATGCGTCAGGTCAAGCAGCGCGGCATCGAGAAGATCGAAGCGCTGTTCCAACTGGCGATGGCCGCGAGCAATCTGGTGCGGCTGCCGAGGTTAATCGCTGCCGGAGACGCGGCATGACGGCGCTGGCGTGGAAAGTACGCCCCGCAGTGGGCGCAGATGCAAGGGAAGACCGAATTCCAAGCCAAATTCACAGCCCGAACGGCCTGCCAACGAGTCGTAATTACAGCAACTTCGTTATTATCGGCTCGAATTTCAACAGCCCGTTAGACATGCGAATCCTAGTGCTGGGCGCCGGCGGCACCGGCGGTTACTTCGGTGGACGACTGGCGCAATCCGGCGCGGACCTCACTTTCCTGGTGCGTCCAGCGCGCGCGGCGCAGCTCGAACAGCGCGGCCTGCAGATCCGCAGTCCGCTCGGCGATGCGGATTTCCCGGTCGCGCATGTGCTCGCGGAAGATCTCGGCGCATTGGCCAACGAGCAGCCCTTCGACCTGGTGCTGCTGAGCTGCAAGGCCTACGACCTGGACAGCGCGCTCGACGCCGTCGCGCCTGCGGTCGGCGCGCGAACCACGGTCATGCCGATCCTCAACGGCCTGCTGCATTACGCGCAACTCGATGCGCGCTTCGGTCGCGCGCGCGTGCTCGGCGGTTTGTGTTTCATCAGTGCGATGAAAGGACCGGAAGGCGAAGTGCTGCATCTGGGCAAGCCCGCGGCCATCACCTTCGGTGAGCGAGATGGAGATCCGCACAGTGCGCGCGTCCGCGGCCTCGCCAAGCGATGCGAACAGGCTGGCATCGACTACCTCGCCACGCCCAACATCCACCAGCAGCTCTGGATCAAGTACGGCTTCCTGACCGCGCTCGCCGCCGGCACCTGCCTGATGCGCGCCAGCGTGGGGCGGATCGTGGCGGGCGAGGGCGGGGCGGAGTTCATGCGCGCGCTGTACGCCGAATGCGTGCGCGTGGCCGCAGCGGCGGGCGAACCGATCCCCGACAGCGCGCAGACGAATGCGCTCGCTACGCTGCTACAGGCCGATTCTCCGGTCAAGGCGTCGATGCTGCGCGATTTGGAAGCCGGGCAACGGGTGGAAGCCGCGCATATCGTTGGCGACATGCTGCATCGCGCGCGGACGGCCAAGATCGATGCGCCGCTACTGAACGCGGCGTGGTGCCATCTGCAGGCGTACGAAGCGCAAAGAACGGCTTGAGAGCTTCAGTCGCAGACCGTGGCATGGCTGTGCGCGCGGCACTGCGGCGGGAAACCGTGTTGTTTCCAATGGCCAGGATGCGGTTGTCGCGCAGATAGTCCTGAAGCGCCGCATCGCGGCGCAGGTAGCCGAAATACTTGGTCCACAGCAGGAGATCGCAGCTGGAATAGGAGCGCTCGCGCACTTCGTCCAGGCCGGTGATGAATGCAGGCGCGCCCGCCCGTGGCGGCGGCACGCGCCGAAAGTTCATCAGCCTAGTTCTGCGCGCGCTGGCTATCCGCCAACGGGCTGCCCGCCATCACTGCAATAGCCAACTGATCATCGATTGCGCCGCTTCATGCGCCGCGCAATCTGCAGCAAGTCGGCGAGCTGCTGGATCTGCATAACTTCAGCCGCGCTTACTCCGCGTGCCCGACTGATGATCAGGCCGGCTGTGCCTGCAAGCGAACCAGCGCGGCCGTTGCGTCTGGTTTTGCAAGCGATGTCGATTGGCGGCTTTGAAGCTGCGCGCTGTCCGGCTCACCAGCAACGGCAGGGTTCTTGAAATCCTTCGTGCAAGGTTTGGACCGCAACTCATCGCGAAACGGAACACCACATATCTGCATGCGAGATACGAAAACACAGATAAATGAGAGATCGATCACACAATTTCGAATGCAGCGCTCGTGTCGTGATGGCAATCCTTCTGCGACCGGGTCAGAAACCCTTGGCCTAGAACCGAGTTGATCAAATACCCGCAGTTCAATCTGGGCGCTTGTAACTAATTGATTCCAAAAGCCGGGAATCCATGGGGCGCCTTTTCAGCGTTGCCGCAGATCGAAAATGCATGAGCCTGCCCGACCTGGAAAAGCACTTGCGCGCACGGACATAAAAATATACAAAAAACAAGCTTGATCAGCATGGGGAGTGCTGCTATGTCAAAGCGATTCGTGAATGTTGTCGCTGTGCGCCGTCGTCCGTTGATGCTCGGTATCTTGATGGCGCTTTCCATGCCTGGCTGGGCCCAGCAAGCAGCCGACCCGCCGTCTGCGCCTGCAGCCGTCAATGAGACGGCATCCGAGCAACCGGTCGAGCTGGACAGGGTCGTCGTCACCGGCTCCCGCATCCCGCGCGCGGGCTTCGATACGCTAGAGCCCGCAACGGTGATCAGCGGCGAGCGGATCCGTGAGCGCGGCTTCATCAACGTCGCCGATGCGTTGAACGACAGCATCGGCTTCGGTGTCGCTCAGACGCCCGAAGGCGGCCAGGGCAGTTTCGCCACCGGCGTGAATTTCGTCAATCGCTTCGGCCTGGGCAGCAACCGCACCCTGACCCTGATCAACGGTCGCCGCGTGGTCACTTCGCGCGCCTTGACCAACTTCGGTTTCGCGGCAGGCTTGCAGGTGGATCTCAACGCAATCCCCATCCAGATGGTGGAGCGCATCGAAAATCTATCGATCGGCGGCGCTCCTACCTACGGCTCGGACGCCATCTCAGGCGTGGTCAACATCATCCTCAAGGACAGGTACGAAGGCGCCGAAGTCAATTTCAATTACGGCTTGAGTGACCGCGGCGACAACGAAACCCTCGGTTACAGCTTCATCGCCGGCATGAACTTCGGTCCGGAAGAGCGCGGCAACATCGCGTTGGCCGGCAATATCGTTCAAGTCGACGGCCTACTGCGCACCGATCGCGAGGACTTCGCCAAGTCATATGCGTTCGGGCTCAACCCCAATGCCGGACTGATGGCGACCAATCAGCCCGGGCGCAATCCCGCCACCGACGGTCGCATCAACAGCGGAGTGCCGTTCGACACGGGCACCACCGACGGTATTCCTGGTTCCGTGCTCATTCCTGACGCGCGTACCTTCACCTCGACCTTCGGCGGCTTGGTGCTGCCGGCAACCGGCGCCATCAACCGACCCGGCGGCGCGCTGGTCGGCTTTGGCCCCAACAATACCCGCCTGCAGTTCGACCCCAGCGGCAATCTCGTCCCCTACGATCCCGGCGTGAATTTCGGCAACACCACGGCAGTCGGTGGACAAGGCCTGTTCACCGCCCCGCTCACTGCTCTGCTGACCAGTCAGGAGCGGTATTCGCTCAACCTCATCGGCCATTACGATCTGACCGACCGCCTGCGCGTGTTCTGGGAAGGCACGCATTACCATTCGGAAAACACCAGCCCGGCTACGGCCACTTTCGGCAATGCCACTACCGGGACCCGATTGAACAGTGCGCTGCTGGTGCGTGCCGACCACCCGCTGCTCACGGCCCAGGCCCGCACCGCGCTGGCTGGCGTCGGTATCACCGGCACCCAAACCTTCCGACTCAACCGCACCTTCAAGAACTTCGGACTGACTCCCGAGCAAACGGTCGGCGATATCAACCGTTGGGTATTCGGCGTCAAAGGCGATTTCGACCTGGGTTCGAAGATCATCGATTGGGAAGTCTCGGCCAATTATGGACGGATGCATGCGCTCAATTCGCAGACCTCGCTGAATCACCAGAACTTCATCAATGCGGTCAACAACTGCCAGACGGCCATCCCCTACGTGACGCTGTCCGGTTTCCCCGCGGGGTCGGGCCGGACGTCCGATCCCAACTGCGTACCTATCACCCCCTTCGGCGACGGCGAAATTTCGCAGGCCGCCAAAGACTACGTGACCGACTATCAGGCCACCGACTTTCTGCAGGAACAGTACGTCTACACTGCCTTCGCCCACACCGATCTCGTCGACCTGTGGGCTGGTCCGCTAGCGGTGGCGGTCGGGTTCGAATACCGCAAGGAGGAGGGCGGCTTCGAGCCGAACGAATTCACCCGCCGCGGCCTGGGCCGCGCGGTCGCAATTCCAGGGCTGCAAGGCAGTTTCCGCACCAACGAGTATTACGGTGAAATCGCTCTGCCGCTGGCCTCGGAAGACAATGGCATTCCGGGGCTGCACAGTCTCGATGTCGACCTCAAGTTCCGTCATGTGGACAACAGCGTCAACGGCGGCTTCAACGCCTATACCTACGGGCTGCGCTGGCAGCCGATCGAAGGCCTGATGTTCCGGGGCAACAAAACGCGATCACTGCGTGCACCGGTGATCACCGAGCTGTTCCTGCCGCCAGTGGAGTTGTTCCAGACCGCAGGCGACCCGTGCGACGTACGCAACATCAACAGCGGCCCCAACCCCACCGTGCGGCGCGCCAATTGCCAAGCCTTCTATACGGCCTATGGCGTCAGTCCGACCAGCTTTCAGCAGAACAGCACCAACGTCCGCGGCTCGCGCCAGGGCAATCCCGACCTGCGCAACGAAGCGGCCGATTCGTGGACCGCTGGCGTGGTGTGGACGCCATCGTTCATCGAGAATCTGCGCGTCGCGGTGGATTACAACAAGATCCTGCTGCGCGATCAGATCTTCGCCCAAAGCATCAACAATGTCCTGTCGGCTTGCTTCGACAACCCTGACTTCAACGCGGCCGACGTGAACAACGCCAATGCGTTCTGCACGCGCATCACCCGCGTGCCGGGGCCGTTCGACGCCGCGACCAATCCGAATGCAGGCCAGTTCGATATCGTGGCGGTACCCTACCGGAACGGCGATTTCATCAAGTTCGGCGCGTGGACCGGCGAGATTATTTATACGTTCGATGCAGGCGGTGCGGGCAGGTTCGGCTTCTCGGCCAATGGACAAGTGATGCGCCACTTCGAAAGCTCCACAACCGGAGTGACGATTACCAAAGATGTTGGCGAGATCGGCCTGTCCAAGTACCAATACCAGTTCGGAGTGAACTGGGATAAAGGCCCCTGGGGCATTAACGCTGGTGCGAGGTACCTGAGTCGGGCGACGTTCGACAACGACAACACGGCGGACACCCAGGATATCCTGGAGTTGCCGAGCTACTGGCTGTTGAACGCCGGAGCCGACTACAAATTCGGCCCGGACGGCAGCGGTATCGTTCGCCTCAGCGTCAACAACCTCGCCGACAAGGCGCCACCGCTTGGAAGCACACCCGGCGAATTGGGTATCGGCACTTACGATATCTTGGGCCGCCGCTACGCGCTGAGCTTGACCTGGCGGTTCAAGTAAGCCGCAAGGAAGCTGTTGAACAAACAGCCAGACCTACTCCGGCCTGGAGTTTGGCGTTTTCTAGGGCAGACCGCATGCGCGGCGGACGGATTCGCGGTAAACCGGTCGTTGAGAACGGCATCCTTACCCAGGGAGTCGAAAGAACCTGCGCGCTGTAGCAGTGGTGTGTTCGGCTGAGACTGTGGCCGGCTCGCCGCGATCGCGCGCCAGCTCCTCGACGATGTGCGCCAGCCATTTCGGCTCGTTGCGCCGATGCGCCGGCGCGGGTTTGACCGTGCGCGGCAGCAGGTACGGCGAATCGGTTTCGATCATCAGCCGGTTCGCGGGAATGTGCTTCACCAGTTCGCGCAGGTGCAGGCCGCGTCGTTCGTCGCAGAGCCAGCCGGTGATGCCAATGTGCCAGTCGTGGTCCAGGCACTCGAACAGCTCCTCGCGCGTGCCGGTGAAGCAGTGGACCACCGCCGGGCCCAGCCGGCCGTCGAAATCCTTCATCATCGCCACCAGATCGGCATGCGCGTCGCGCTGGTGCAGGAACAGCGGCTTGCCCACGCCGTTGCTGGCAAGGTCCGCGGCGATCTGCAGCTGCCGCTCGAAGGCGCGGCGCTGGGCCGGGCGCGGCGAAAAGTCGCGGAAGTAATCCAGCCCGCATTCGCCCACCGCCACCACCGCGTCGTGCGCCAGCAGCGCGCGCATCTCCGCATCGCATTCGTCGGTGTATTCCAGCGCGTGATGCGGATGCACGCCGGCGGTGGCGAACAAAAAGCTCGCGTGGTCCCGTGCCAACGCCAGCGCCTTGGGCGAATGTTCGCGGCTGGCGCCGGTGACCACCATCTGCACCACGCCGGCGTCGCGCGCACGCTGCAGCACCGCAGCGCGGTCGTGGTCGAAACTGTCGTGGGTGAGGTTGGCGCCGATGTCGATGAGTTGCATGCGCGCAGTGTAAGGGCGACGACGAAGCTTGTGGGAGCGACGCAAGTCGCGACGGGCGATATCTCTATAACCTGTCGCGACTTGCGTCGCTCCCACAACAGACCACGCTCGCCGCAATCACCTGCCGCGGCAAATTCAATTCAACTGACAGCCCGCCGGCTTGCTCGACGTGAACAGCGCGTTGCTCGCCCATTCCGGATGATCGATGAACGGGTTGCGGTTGCCCTGGAAGCTGTAGATCACCTCGTTGCGCTCGCGCTCGGCCGCATCCGGCGGATCGGCCTGGTGCCAGGCCAGCAGCGTCGACAGCAGGCCCATGTACGCGGGCGAGGAAGAAGTGATGACGATCAGGCTGCGGTTGTCGGTCAGCTCCAGGTCCGGTTCGGACTGGCCGGTGGACGGATGCACGCCGCCTTCGTAACGCATCGCCATGTACAGCACCGCGCGCGCCATGTCGCCCTTGCGCTTGCCCCAGACTTCGAACGAGCCGGCGTTGCCGTCCGGGCCTTTCACCCAGTTGGAATTGCCCGGGTAGACGCCGCTACCGCCGCCCGAGCCGTTGTTGGTTTCGGTGACGCGCTCGCCGCAGCTGGCGGCCGCCGCGCAGCCTGCGAACGGCTTGTTGCCGCGGTCCGAATTGTAGGTGGCGTCGGTGAGGTACAGCATGTGGGTGTCGGTGTACGGCGCGTACGGCAGGCCCAGGTTGCCGGTGTCCGAGCCGAAACCGAGCGAGTTGGGCCAGGTGTGTTCGCGGTTGTAGCGCAGGCCGCTGCCGCTGCCGGCGCGGTCGGTAACCTTGGCGTAGCTGCGGTTGCGGTAGGCGTCGAGGATGCGGCCGGCGTCGTTCGGATCTTCATCGGCGATCTCCAGGATCGTCCAGGTGCTGGTGCCGCTGCCGCTGTACGGATACGCGGTGTGGCCCTTGATCGTGGCGTGCAGCGAGCAGCGCAGCTGCGGCGCGCTGCTGGTGTTGACCCGGTCGTAGTAACCGCCGACACCGCCGCCGCCGGTGGCGACGCTGAAATCGATCGCGGTGTCCTGCGCCGCGCGCGCGCCGCCGGCATCGGTCACCTTGCTGGCGATCACGCGGAAGGTGCAGCTTTCGCCGCCGCTGAGCGCGGTGTTGGTGGACACCACGAAGCCGCTGCCGCTGCCGGCATGGGTCAGCGGCACGTTGCCGGACGTGGCGCAGCTCAGGGTGAAGGCGCCGCTGGCCAGGTTCACCGTTTCGCTGAAGCCCACCGACAGATCGCCGGCCGCGGGAAAATCGCTGGCGCCCTGCAGCGGCGTGGTCGCAGTCACCGCGGGCGGCGGATTGGGCGCGGAAAAACTCTGGCCGTTGTTGCAGCCGCCGAAGGTCTGGGTGGCCGAGCTGCGCCAGGTGAGGTTCGCCAGTGCGCCGCTGCCGCCGAGCTGCAGCGACGTACCGGCGACGGTGCTGCCGCTTTCCGATACCGGCAGGTTGGTGCTGGTGCGGCCGGCGGCGGGGCCGTTGCTGGCGGTGATGGTGCCTTCATAGCTGAGGAACTGGACCACATTGCCGCTGCCGTCCACCAAGGCCAAGCCGTCGTTGGCGCCGTTCTGGATGCCGTTGCTGGGATAGCTGAGCGTGGCGATGCGCACGCCGGCGCCGCAGCTGACCACGCTGCCGGCGGGCACCAGGTCGTTGTCGTAAGTGACCGCAGCGCCGGGCGAGGCGCCGTTGTACAGGTGCACGCGGTACGCGCCGAGGTTTTCGCCGGCGGTGGCCACCACTTCGATGCGTTCGCCGACATCGCCGCTGGCGGTGGCGTCGTCGTAATGCAGTTCATTGATGAAGACCTCGGCGTGCGCGCTGGCGCACAGCGGCAGCAGGGCGAGGGCGAGCAGGCGGCGGAATGCGGACGCGGACGGCATGGGCGAATCCTTTCCAAGGGACGTGCCCGAAACCTAGCGCATGCCCATGACAGCCGCCACCACGCGGTCGCCGGTCACGCAATCCGGCGCCGTGCAGGTCTCGGCAGCGCGATTCTGCAGTGCGCGCGCGTACCCGTTAGCCTTAGCCGATGGCCTTGCCCTCGTTTCCGATCCAATCGCTGCTGCCGCAGATCCGCGAGTCGCTCGCCGTGCATCCGCGGCTGGTGCTTGAGGCGCCGCCCGGCGCGGGCAAGACCACGCAGGTGCCGCTGGCGCTGCTGGACGCACCGTGGCTGGCGGGCCGCAGGCTTGTGATGCTGGAACCGCGCCGCGTGGCCGCGCGCGCCGCCGCCGGGTTCATGGCCGCGCAGCTGGGCGAAGCAGTCGGTGAAACCGTTGGCTACCGCATCCGCTTCGAAAACAAGGTGTCCGCACGCACGCGGATCGAAGTGGTCACCGAAGGCATCCTCACCCGCCTGCTGCAGGACGACCCCATGCTGGACGGCATCGGCGCGATCGTGTTCGACGAATTCCACGAACGGCATCTGGCCGGCGACCTGGGTCTGGCGCTGGCGCTGGACGTGCAGGCGCAGCTGCGCGAAGGCCTGCGCCTGGTGCTGATGTCGGCCACGCTGGACGGCGAAAAGCTGGCGCGTTTCCTCGATGCGCCGCGCCTGAGCAGCGTCGGCCGCAGCCACCCGGTCGAAGTCGCGCACTTTGCCGCACGCCGCGACGAATCGCTGGAAGCGCACGCGAGGCGCGCGATTGAGGAATCATTGGCGAAACACCCGGGCGATGTACTGGTGTTCCTGCCGGGGCAGCGCGAGATCGCGCGCATGCAGACCACACTTCAGTTCGAAGAGGCGAATCGAATCGTCGTGCTCCCCCTGCACGGCGAACTCTCTATCGAACACCAGTCGCAGGCCCTGCAGCCCGACCCGCACGGCCGCCGCCGTGTCGTCCTGGCCACCAATGTCGCCGAATCCTCGGTCACCCTGCCGGGCGTGCGCGTGGTCATCGACAGTGGCCTGGCGCGCGAGCCGCGCTACGACCCCAACAGCGGTTTCGCGCGTCTCGAAACAGTGAACATTTCGCAGGCCTCCGCCGATCAGCGCGCCGGCCGCGCGGGTCGCGTCGCCGACGGCTGGGCGTATCGGCTGTGGCCGCAGTCGCAGCGGCTGGAGCCGCAGCGACGTCCTGAAATCGCGCAGGTGGAACTCGCCGCGCTGGCGTTGGAGCTCGCTGCCTGGGGCAGCGCCGATCTGCGCTTCGTCGATCCGCCGCCGCCCGGCGCGCTGTCGGCGGCGCGCGATCTGCTGCAACGGCTGGGCGCACTGAGCGAATCGCACACCATTACTGCGCTGGGCAAACGCATGCTCGCGCTCGGCACGCATCCGCGCCTGGCGGCGATGCTGCTGTGCGCGCAGGGCGAAGAAGATCGCGCCCTGGCCTGCGATCTGGCCGCGCTGATCGAAGCGCGCGATCCGCTGCGCAGCGGCGGCGACGCCTTGGCTGCGCGTTGGCGCGCGCTGGCCGCGTTCCGCCAGGGTCGTGCGTCGGCCGACGCGCACCGCTCCGCATTGGCGGTGATCGACGCGGCGGCCAAACAGTGGCGCCGCCGCCTGCGCGCGGACGGCACGCCGCCGCGCGAGATCGAAGCGCACCGTCTCGGCGATCTGCTCACGCATGCGTTTCCCGACCGCATCGCGCGCCAGCACGCGTCCGATCCGCGCCGCTACCAGCTCGCCAACGGTCGCATGGCGCGGCTGTTCGACGACAGCGCGTTGTTCGGCGAACCGTGGCTGGTCGCCAGCGAACTGCGCTTCGAGGCCAAAGACGCGCTGCTCCTGCGCGCCGCGCCGGTCGACGAAACCTACCTGCGCGCGGCATTCGGCGCGCGCTTCGTCAGCGAAGACGCGGTGCGCTGGGACCCCGACCGCCGCGCGCTGTCGGCGCAGCGCGAAACCCGCTTCGACCGCATCGTGCTGGAGTCCAAACCCGCCGGCCGCGTCGATCCGCAGCGCGCCGCCGCCGCATTGACCGATGCGGTGCGCGATCTCGGACTCGCCGCGCTGCCGTGGAGCGAATCGCTGCGGCAATGGTGCGAGCGCGTGCGCTGCCTGCGCGAGTGGATGCCGGAACTGGCGCTGCCCGATCTGTCCGACCAAGCCTTGCTCGACACCTCGAACGACTGGCTGCAGCCCGCCTTCGCCGGCAAGACCCGGCTCGACGCGCTGGGCGAAGACGAACTGGCCGAAGCGCTGAAATCGCGCCTCGACTGGGCGCAGCGCCAGCGCATCGACCCGCTCGCGCCCACGCGCATCGCGGTGCCTTCCGGCATGGAGCGCCGCATCGATTACGCGCACGGCCAGGCGCCGGTGCTGGCGGTGAAGCTGCAGGAGCTGTTCGGCCTGGCCGACACCCCGCGCATCGCCGACGGCCGCATCGCCCTGACCCTGCACCTGCTTTCGCCCGGCGGCAAACCGCTGCAGATCACCCAGGACCTGCGCGGCTTCTGGGAACGCACCTATCCGGAAGTGAAGAAGGAAATGAAGGGGCGCTACCCCCGGCATCCGTGGCCAGACGACCCGTGGTCCGCAACCGCTACCCATCGCGCCAAACCGCGCGGTACGTGATCGGCCGAGATTTCGCTACCCCGCATTGCCGCCCACTGCGGCGGCGCGAACAGGATGATGGCGGAAGACGTATCGGGCGCGGCCGGATGACCCGTGGTCCGCAACCGCCACCCATCGCGCCCAACCGCGCGGTACGTGATCACGCAGCGCGCGCATTCAGCGCAGGGTCGGCGAATTGCGCACGCGCTAACACGCCCTGAACATCCGCCGGTGGACACTGTGGCTCTCGATAAGCGATAGGAAAAACGCACATGAGCAGGCTCACTGTCATTACCGATCGCGCGCTGGAGCTCGCTACCCAGGCCGGCGCCAGCCTGAAACAGGCCGTGCCGAGCGCCGACAAGCTGCTTCAGACCGGCGCCGCCCTGGGCGCGGTCAAGACCGGCGGCAAGGTGGCGGTCGCTTTCGTGCGCCGCAATCCCGTGGTCGCGGTCGCCGCGGCGCTGGGCGTCGGCGTGCTGGCCTACGCCGCGCACCGCAAGCGCAAGCGCGAAGAACAGAATGCGCCGATCGAAGGCAAGTCCAAGCGCGTCGAAGCCAAGCGAGTCAACGGCGCCGGTAAGCGCGGCGGCGGCACGAGCGCGCGCAAGCCCAGCGCTACGGGGACCCGCAGCGGCCCGTCCGCCGAAGCCTGAGCATTCGAATTTCGAATAGAGATAGCGCGGTTCGCCTCAGCCTTGTGGCCGAGCTCACTCGGCTGCGCTTCGCGTAGCGTGAAACCAGCCCAACAAGCTCGGGTTTACAACCCCTTGCGATCGAGCTAACTAGGGCGACACGCGTTTACGCCTGCACAATCCGCCACCCGCCGGGTTCCGTGTCGTCCAGGTCGTGAACGCCCATCGCCACCCGCACCAGCCTCAGCGTCGGCAGCCCGACTGCGGCGCTCATGCGCCGCACTTGACGGTTGCGGCCTTCCTGCAGCACCAGTTCGATCCACGCGTCGGGCACGGTCTTGCGATAGCGTACCGGCGGCTCGCGCGGCCACAGCGTCGGCGGTGTTTCCAGCAGACGCGCTTGCACCGCCCGTGCAGGACCGTCACTCAGCATCACGCCCTCACGTAAAGACCGCAGTCGCGCTTCGTCAGGCGCGCCTTCCACCTGCACCCAATAGGTCTTCGGCTGCTTGTGCGCGGGATCGGTCAGCCGGTGCGCCAGCGCGCCGTCGTCGGTAAGCAGCAGCAATCCTTCGCTGTCGTAGTCCAGGCGACCGGCCGCGTACACGCCCGCGGGCAAACCGAACTCCGCCAGCGTCCGCCGCGCAGGCTGGCTGCGGTCGGTGAACTGGCACAAGACGTTAAAGGGTTTGTTGAAGGCGATCAGCATGGATCGCCTTCAACGGGCAGCGTGCCGTGGAACAACCGCGTCAGCCTTATCGGCCGCGCGCGCGGCAGCGGCGCCATCGCCGATCAGGTCATTCGCGGGCGGGCTTCACGAACCGCAGCGTCATCCGGTCGCTTTCGCCGATGGCCTGGTACTTGGCCGCATCGGCCGGCTCGTGGCGGTTGACCGGCGGCAGCGTCCACACGCCGTTCGGATGGTCTTTGGTGTCCAGCGGGTTGGCGTTGACTTCGCTCTTGGCGTCCAGCTTGAAGCCGGCGGCTTCGGCCAGGGCGATCACCTGCGCTTCGCCCACGTAGCCGCTCTTGTCGTCTGCGGGCACGTCGGCCTTGGCGCGATGCTCGACCACGCCCAGCACGCCGCCCGGCTTGAGCACGGCGAAGAAGCCCTTGAACATGCCCTCGGCCTGCTTGCCCATGCGCCAGTTGTGCACGTTGCGGAAGGTCAGCACTGCGTCGGCGGAACCGGCCGGGCCGAACACCGGCGCGGCCGGATCGTAGCCGACCACGCGCGCCTTGCCGTACTGCGCGGAGGCCGCGGCGAACTTGCTTTCCAGCGCGGTCTTGCTCTTCTGCTGGTAATCGCGGCTGCGGCCTTCGGCGGCTGCGGCCGGATCCACCACGGCGGCCACGTACTGGCCCTTGTCGTTCAAGTACGGCGCCAGGATTTCGGCATACCAGCCGCCGCCAGGGGTGATCTCAATCACGGTCTGGGTGGGCGCGACGCCGAAAAAGCCTAGCGTTTCCTTCGGGTGCCGGTACTGGTCGCGCGCCACGTTGGCCGGGTCGCGCCAGGCGCCCTGCAGCATGGCATCCAGCGGCGTGGCGGCCGCGGCGGCGACGGTTTGCTTCGCATCAGGCGCCGGCGTTTGCGCCTGCGCTGAAAAAGAGGCGGCCAAGGCGACCGCGATACCCAGGGACAGACCAAAACGATGCATGCGCAACCCTCCGTAATGAAAGTGGCGCGAGCCTAGCATGGCCGCCGGAAACTTCGCGTGGTTCAGGCCAGCCGCAGCGCTTCCGGATACGGCGGCGTGTCCGGATAGTCGCCCGCGCGCAGCCGCGCCTGCAGCTGCCGCCACCACTCCGGTTCGAAGATCTCGCCGTGGGCGGCGCGCAGCGCTTCCATCAGCGCCGGCGACAGGCCCAGGAACTTCGGGAACTGCTCCGGGAAGATGTCGTTGGGCGCGGCGTAGAACCAGGCGTCCTCCATCTCTTCCTCGTGGTGCCGCGGCTGCGGAATCCTGCGGAAGTTGCACTGGGTCATCAGGCACAGCTCGTCGTAGTCGTAGAACACCGCGCGGCCGTGGCCGGAGACGCCGAAGTTCTTCAGCAGCAGGTCGCCGGGAAAGATGTTGTTGCGGGCCAGGTCCTTGATCGCCTGGCCGTAGTCGATCGCCGCCAGCCGTGCGGCCTCCGGCGGCTGCTCGCGCAGGTACAGATTCAGCGGGCGCATGCGCCGTTCCACGTAGCACAGGTGCACCACGATATCGTCGCCATCCTCGGTCAGCCCGTTGGCGCAGGTCTCGCGCAACTCCTGCAGCAGGCCCGGCGAAAAACGCGCGCGCGGGAAGCGCAGGAAGCGGTAAGGCTGCGCATCCACCAGACGGCCGACGCGGTCGTGCAGGAACACCAGCGAATACTTGGCCTCCACCTGGGCGCGGTTCATTTCCTTCGGATAGGCGAAGCGGTCGCGGATCACCTTGAACACCAGCGCGTAGCTGGGCAGCGTGAACACCGCCATGACCATGCCGCGCTCGCCTTCGGCCTGGGTCAGCAGCTCCTGCTTATGCGCGGCGAAGTGGCGGAAGAAGGTGCGGAAACGTTCGGTCTTGCCCTGCTTGGCGCGGCCCAGCACGGTGTAGATCTCGTCGATGGGCTTGCCCGGCAGCAGCGTGCGCAGGAACACCACCGCATCGCCCACCGTGCCCAGATCGGCATGGAAATAGCTGCGCGAATAACTGAAGAGGTGCACCACGTCGGCGCGATGGGTGAGCACCGCATCCACGCGCAGGCCGCCCGCGTCGTTGACCAGCGCGATCACGAACGGCGAAAAGCGGTGCTCGCCGAACACGCGCCCAATCAGATAAGCGCGGCGCTCGCGGTAGAACACCGTGTCCAGCAGTTCCACCGAGCGCAGTGGATTATCGCCCCAGTGCGCCAGGTCGTCCTGCAGCCGCACAGTGATCGCGGCGGCGCAGCGCGTGCGGTGCGCGTAGGGCACGTTGAAGCGGTAGTCGCCGAGCACGCGGGTGAAGGTGTCGACCGGGCGCAGGTCGGACACCGCGTAGCTGTGGCGCTCGACCGGATGGGTGATGGCGTCGGTGGGCTCGATGTCCAGGGCGATGAATTCGATCGCGCCGTCCACGCCACTGGTGCGGAAGAAACGCCGGGTCAGGGTGTTGTAGAAGGTCTTGAACAGTTCGCGGTCGATCAGGCCCTCGATCAGGCGCCCGTAGCTGTCGCGGATCTGCGACCACAGGCCACGGTCGTGGGCGCCCTGCTGCAGGCTGGCCTCCAGCCGCAGCATGCATTCGCCAACGCATTGGTCGTACAGCTCGATGCGCTCCACCGCATCGATGCGCGCCGCCGCCCAGTCGCGGGTCTCGAACCGCAGCTTCGCCCGCCGGCTGATCTCGGCGAAACGCGCGTGATAGTCCTCGAACGCGTCGCGGATGATGGTGGCGTAGGTGTCGGCGGGGTTCATACCTTTATCGTAAGGCCAATTGCTGGCGGGCCGGGATGGCCTGGATAAGGCCTCGTAGGGCGCAATCCCGCAAGGGGACTTGCTTCGCGGCGTAACCGAAGGGCATTGCGCCGCATGAGCATCCGAAGGAGAGAGAACCTCAGTCGTCGTAAACCAGCCTGCTGCCCTCTACGCTTCCACCCCAATCAGCGGGATAGACCCCTTGTTCCACCAACCGGTGGAAAGTGGAATACGGCCAATCTACTACCCGCGTGACCAGGCCATGCTTGGCCGGGTTGAAGTGCACATAATCCATGTGCGCCTGAAAATCCTCCTCGTCGCGGATCAGGTGCTCCCAGAACCGGCGCTGCCAGATGCCGCGCTCGCCACGGCGCTGGCGTACCGCCGATCTACGTTCGGTTGCGGGCATGCCCTTTGAAAATCCCATCTTGATCAACCGCCAGCGGACGGAGAAATCAACGTCGCCTTCCGGAAGCTCGATCACGCAATGCAGGTGATCCGGCAACACCACCCAAACATGGATGCGGAATGGATGCCGACGACGCACGTCTGCGACCACCGTGCGCAAAAGATCGATTTCCCGCGTCAGCAAGTCATTGCCGCGTCGCTGCAACAGGGTGACGGTGAAGAAGTAAGTGCCGCCGGGGTGCCAGATGCGGCGATAGTTGGGCATGGCTGCAATCCTTTGCGAGCGTTGGGCGTATCGAATGGCGGGGCATCTCGGCGCAATGCCCTTCGGTTACGCCGCGAAGCAAGTCCCCTTGCGGGATTGCGCCCTACGATACCTGCAGGAAGTCCCCTTGGGGGATTGCGCTATACGATAGCTGAAAGCGAAAGAGTGATTCGGGAATGAGGAATTCGCCTTCCGGAAAGCAAAAAAATCCCTCTGGAATCTCCCGCCCGCATTCGCGAAAGCGAAATGATCATTCCGGAATGCCAAATTGCTTTACCGGAATGACCATTTCGCCTTCGGTTGGACAAAATTTCATCAACCGAATGACTTTTTCGCCTTCCGGAAAGCAAAAAAGGCTTGCCGGAAAGACTAAACGGCCTTTACTCCCGCCTGCTCCAGCAACCAGCCCCGCAGCGTCTGGAAACCCGCGTGCTCCAAGCTGCGGGGCGGGTACACCAGGTAATGGGCGAATTCCGCCTTCAGGCGTTTGCGGGTCAGTAGCACCAGGCGGCCGCTGTCGATCAAGGGTTGCGCCAGGGTCTGCCGGGCCAGGGCGATGCCCAGTCCCTGCGCCGCCGCCTGGTGCAGGGTTTCGGTGTCGTCGAAGGCCGCCGCGAAACGGGCGGGCGCGGTGCCGCCGAACGCGGCGAACCAGTCACGCCAGCGGTCGGCCGGATCGCCCAGCAGCGGCAAAGCTGAAATCGCGGAAAGTTTCGGCTTGCCGTGGCGCGCGATGAAGCCGGGGCTGGCCACCGGCGTGATCCATTCGTCGAACAAGAATTCCGAAGTGACTCCCGGCCACTTGCCGGCGCCGAGCCGCAGCGCCGCATCGACCGGCTCGCGCTCGAAATCGACCACGTGGGTGCTCGCCTGCAGGCTCAGGCCCAGCTCCGGATGCCGCGACAGGAAGCCCGGCAGTCGCGGCACCAGCCACGCGGTGGCCATCGACGGGATCAGGCTGAGCGTCAGCAGGTTGTCGGTGCGCGCGCCGAGGCGACGCAGGGCGTGCTCGATGGCGTCGATCGGTTCGGCCACCGCCTCGAACAGGCGTTGGCCCTGCGGGGTCAATACCACGCCGCGCGGACCGCGTGCCAGCAGCGGGTGCCCCACGCGTTCCTCCAGCAGGCGCATGCGATGGCTGAGCGCGCTGACGGTCAGATGCATGGCCTCGGCGGCGCGGGTCAGATTGCCCAGCCGCGCGGCGATCACGAAGGCATCCAACTGGTCCAGCGGCGGTCGGCTCATCTTGAATATGCCTCAAGTCAGGCTTGCGGAAGTTTCGCTTTTTCAAGCCTGAGGATGGGCCTAACTTGGCTGCCATTCAAGCCGGATGGGCCGGCGCAGGAGCCAACCATGACTACGAACTCGTACCACTCCTGGCGGCGGGAAATGGGCGCGATCAGCCGCGGCATGATGTTCATCGAAGGCAACATCGCCACGCCCGCCGCGCTGGAGTGTGCCGAATCAACCGGGCATAGCCATCCGTCGGCCGCCGTTACGTCATCGATCTCCGACATGCCTCGTCGATCGATTTCGCGAGCGCTGAAGAAAAGCGCGCGGCAGCTTTACCGGAACCTGCTGTTTCTAGGCGGCCGGCCGATGACGGCGGGGCGCAACGACGATATCGACGAGCCGTTTCCTCAGGACGGGGCCGATGAAACCGAGTTTCAGGCCACGCCGCATCGGTTCAACGAACGTATTCGCCGCGAAACCGCGCCGCAGTCCTGTGCAACCTGCTGAGAAAACGGCCAGGCGCTTCGCGATGGCCTGGCTGGAATCGATCGGAACGAACATCATGACTATCAAACTTCTTTTCGCCATCTTGGCCGCCACTCTGCTGACCGTGGCCAGCATTCCGCAATGGGTCGAAACAAGTCCCATCGCCGCGCCAGCGGTTGACCGCATCGTCGACCTGCCCACCGTTACCGTACGTCCGGCGGCACAAGACGCGGCGTATTACCAAGCCCACAGGATCGTCGATCTGGCCGTGATCATCGTGTATGCGGATGCCGCGGATCAGGCGTCGTTCCTGGCCGACACCGCATTGCGCGCTTCATTGGCGTGTCGCTGTTGAGCGCGATGGCGGAGCATTGTGAGATCAGGCAGAGAGTCGTCCTTATCCACGCGCGCCGGGCGAGGGACGAAAAAAAAGCCCGGCGATGCCGGGCTTTTTTGTTGCGCGATCGCAACCCGATCAAAGCTGCTTGATGATCTCGTCCGCGAACTCGCTGCACTTTACTTCGGTGGCGCCTTCCATCAGGCGGGCGAAGTCGTAGGTGACGCGCTTGTTGGCGATGGCCTTGTTGATGCCATCGATCACCGCGTCGGCCGCTTCGGTCCAGCCCAGGTAGCGCAGCATCATTTCGCCGGACAGGATCACCGAGCCCGGGTTGACCTTGTCCAGGTCCGCGTACTTGGGCGCGGTGCCGTGGGTGGCTTCGAACACGGCGTGGCCGGTGACGTAGTTGATGTTGGCGCCCGGCGCGATGCCGATGCCGCCGACCTGCGCGGCGAGCGCATCGCTCAGATAGTCGCCATTGAGGTTCAACGTGGCCGATACGTCGTACTCCTTCGGGCGCAGCAGGATCTGCTGCAGGAAGGCGTCGGCGATGGCGTCCTTGATGATCAGGCCCGCGCCGGGTTTGCCTTCCGGGATCACCATCCACGGGCCGCCGTCCAGCTCGACCGCGCCGTAGAAATCGCGCGCCACCTGGTAGCCCCAGTCGCGGAAGCCGCCTTCGGTGTACTTCATGATGTTGCCCTTGTGCACCAGGGTCACCGACTTGCGCTTGTTGGCGATCGCGTAGCCGATGGCGCTGTGCACCAGGCGTTCGGTGCCCAGACGGCTGACCGGCTTGATGCCGATGCCGACTTCCACGCCCATCTGCCGCGGCGGCGCGCCGATGCCCTCCAGCGCCTTCTGCCATTCATCCACCTTTTCCTGCGTGCCGAAGCGGATCTTGCCGAACGGCTGCGGGAATTCCTTCTGCAGGAAATCCAGCACCTTCTGCGACTCGGCGCTGCCGCCGGCCCATTCGATGCCGGCGTAGATGTCCTCGGTGTTCTCGCGGAAGATCACCATGTCCACGTCGCCGGGACGCTTGACCGGCGAGGGCACGCCTTCGAACCAGCGCACCGGGCGCAGACACACGTACAGGTCCAGCATCTGCCGCAGGGCGACGTTGAGCGAGCGGATGCCGCCGCCGACCGGCGTGGTCAGCGGACCCTTGATCGACACCAGGTAATCGCGGCAGGCTTGCACCGTGCTGTCAGGCAACCAGGTGCCGTAATGGTTGTTGGCTTTTTCGCCGGCGAACACTTCCAGCCAGTGGATCTTCTTCTTGCCGCCATACGCCTTCTGCACCGCCGCGTCGAGCACGCGCACGCTGGCGCGCCAGATGTCCGGGCCGGTGCCGTCGCCTTCGATGAAGGGAATGATCGGGTGGTTGGGGACGTTGAGCTTGCCGCCGCTGATGGTGATTTTTTCGCCGCCAGCGGGCGGGGTGAGTACGGGTTCTGCCATGGAGTTGCTCCTGGTGTGGAATGCGGCGTGCCGGTCGCGGATGCGCGTGGTGCGGGGAACAGCGCAGTGGAAGCGCGGAACGCGCATTGTCGCGCTTTAAGCCGGTAGGGGCAAAGTCCGGGCCTGCCGCCGACACAAGCTGCGACCAGGCCCGTAGAAGCGTCCCATGGGGCGCTCCTACGGTTGCGGGGAGAAGTTAGGTGAAAAGAAAACAAAGAAGGGCGCGGATTGCTCCGCGCCCTTTTTTCCGGTTTGAATCAAAGGCTGGATCCCCGCCCCCGACTACAGCATTCGAGGGCAAGCTCTTCGCGGGGATGACGCTTTGGCAATGCCGCGCTAAAGCGCGGGCCAAAGCGTCACTTGACTTCGATTTCCTGGGTCATGCCGGCGGGCTGGCCGTTGACGGTCACGTCGACCTTGTACTTGCCGGTAGGCCACGGCGTGGCCTTGGTGAATTCGACGTTGGTCGTGCCCGCGTCCTCCGCTTTCACGTTGGCGGTCTGCTGGCCGGCCACTTGGCCATCCTGATAAGTCAGCTTGGCGTCGATGGCGGCGTTGGCCGCGGTCGCGGCGTCGGTCTTCACCGACACGATGATCTTATCCTTGGCGCCGAACGTGCTCATTGCGACCACCGACTTGTCGGCGGCGGCGGTGTTGCCCACGGTAACGCTGGTGGCGACGACCGGTGCGGGCGCGGGCTCCATTGGCGTCGGGGCGGGTGCCGGCTCGGTGACGACCGGGGCTGGTGCCACGGCTTCCTCTTTCTTTTTGCAGCCGGCCAAGGCGACGCTGCCGGCCAACGCAACGATCAGGGCGTAGGAAATGCGGTTGAGTTTCATGGTGTCGGTCCTTCAATGAAAAAGTGGAGGGTGGGAATCAGGCTTCCGGATCTTTCGCGGGCAGCTTGATTACCTGGCCGGGGAAAATGCGGTCGGGATCGTCGATTACGTCGCGGTTGGCTTCGAAGATCTGCTTCCAGGCGCTGGAGCGGCCCAGGTGCTCCTTCGCGATTTTGGACAGCGTGTCGCCCTTCTCGATGGTGTAGGTCCGCTCGCCGATGATTTCCTCGGTACTGTCGACCTTGGCGGTCACGTCCGAGAAATCGGCCGCCTTTTGCTCGGTGCTGTCGACCTTGGCGGTGACGTCGGAAAAATCCGCTTTCTTCTCGGTGCTCATGCAGCGCTCCTCCCTGGGGGAGTCGGGAATTCGAGACCCGAATCTACACGCGCACTGTTAAGGATTCATCGCGTCTGGGTGAAACCGGCATTCTTGTTGCATGAGGCCTTACTGGCGAACCTCGCGGGTCGGCGCGGGCGCGTCGTGACCGGGCGTCGCGCGCCAGGGATTGATGTCCAGGCCGCCGCGCCGCGTGTAGCGCGCCTCGACCGACAGCGCCTGCGGCCGGCACTGCGCCAGCAGGTCGCTGAAGATGCGCTCCACGCAGTGCTCGTGGAAGTCGGCGTGGTCGCGAAAGCTGACCAGGTAACGCAGCAGACCGTCGCGGTCGATGCGCGGACCGCGGTAGCGGATCGAGACGCTGGCCCAGTCCGGCTGGCCGGTCACCGGGCAGTTGGACTTGAGCAGGTGCGAGAGCAGCGATTCCTCCACGGGCTGCGTCGCATCGGCCGACAGATAGCTTGGGTTGGGCGGGCCGTAGTCGTCGATGTCCAGGTCCTGCGCATCGATCGATTCGGCTTCCTTCTCCGCCATCATCGGCGGCAGGCCCAGCTGCACCGACACGTCGGCGCCGGCGCGCACCGACAGATCGGTGGCGATGCGTTCGCGCGCGGCTTCGTCGCTGTTGAAGCGCTCGGCGTTCAGTGAATTCAGATAGAGCTTGAGCGATTTGGATTCCACCAGGCTCGGCGAATCGCAGGGCACGGTCAGCGTCGCCGTGGCCACGCACGGCTTGCCGCGCGCATCCAGCCAGCTCAGTTCGTAGGCGTGCCAGCGATCGTGGCCGACGAACGGCAGCGCGTCGTCGGCGATGCCGAGTTCGGCGCGGCCGGCGGCGCGCGCGATCGGAAACAGCAGGGTGGCGTCGTACTGCGAGGGATAGGCGGTTTCGCGCCCCAACAGGGAGTCTTGCGGAGTAGTCATGCGCCCAGTTTAGCGGCGCGCGGGTTATGCGGGCGTTGGGTGGGAGCGACGTCGCGCCGTGCGCTTTTTACTATCGGCGAAGCATAGGGCGGGTCCCAGCCCGCCGGATGGAAGGTGCGATCTGCCTGGACGGCGGGTCGAGACCCGCCCTACGTCCCATGCAGATAATCCAAGGACACCTGCAGCAGCGCGCGCAGGCCCAGGTCCAGTGCGGATTCGTCCAGGAAGAATTCCGGCGAGTGGTTGCTGGGCGCAGTCACCGGATCCTGGCCGGCGGGCGTGGCGCCGACGAAGAAGAACATCGCCGGCACTTCCCGGGCGTAGTACGAAAAATTCTCGGCGCCCATCTGCAGCGGGGATTCGATCACCCGGTCCTGGCCCGCCGCGGCCTGCAGGCTGGGCCGCATGCGCGCGGTCAGCGCCGGGTCGTTGAACGTCACCGGGTTGCCGGCCTGGTCGGGGATGTTCGTTTCCACCATGGCCCCGTGGGCGGCGGCCACGTGTTCGGACACGTTCTTCAGGTCGGCGAAGATTTTCTGGCGCACGTTCTCGTCGAAGGTGCGGATGGTGCCGATCAGCTCCACGCGCTCGGGAATGATGTTGTAGCGGATGCCGCCCTTGACCGCGCCGAAGGTGACCACCGCCGGCAGCTTGGCGATGTCGGTGCGGCGGCTGACGATGGTTTGCGCGCTGCCGATCAGCTCGGCGGCGGCCACGATGGGGTCAATACCGCCCCACGGCCGCGAGCCGTGCGTCTGCCGGCCGATCACCTGGATGTTGAAGCGGTCCGAGGCCGCCATCAGCGGTCCTTCGCGCACGCCGATGGTGCCGACCGGCAGCGTGGAAAACACGTGCAGGCCGAACATCGCCTGCGGCTTGAACTCGCGAAAAATGCCTTCGGCCAGCATCTGCGGGGCGCCGCCTTTCTCGCCGTCGGGCGGGCCCTCTTCGGCCGGCTGGAACACGAACAGCACTTCGCCGGGCAATTCGGCTTGCATCGCCGCCAGCGCCTCGGCCACGCCCATCAGGATGCCGGTGTGCGCGTCGTGGCCGCAGGCGTGCATCACGCCAACCTGCTCGCCGCGGAACATCGCGGTCGCCTTGGATGCGAACGGCAGGTCCACGCGCTCGGTCACCGGCAGCGCGTCCATGTCCGCGCGCAGGGCGAGGCGCGGGCCGGGCTTACCGCCTTTCAGCAGCGCGACCACGCCGGTGGTGGCGATGCCGGTCTTCACTTCCAGGCCCAGCTTGCGCAGATGCGAGGCCACGATCTTGGCGGTGCGGGTCTCGCGGTTGCCGAGTTCCGGATGCTGGTGGAAGTCGCGGCGCCAGGCAACCACCTTGGGCTGCAGCCGCTGCGCGGCGTCGGCGACCTCGGGCCGCTGCGCAGCGGTGTCTTGCGCATGGGCGGAGAAAGCGCAGGCGAGTGCGGCGAACAGCAGCGGGGCAACACGCGAGGCAACGGACATGGCGCACTCCTTGGGCAAGGCGCCGATCCTAACCCGATCGTCTCTGTTGTAGGAGCGACGCGAGTCGCGACCGGAACCACGACTGTCCTGAAATATTCCGCATTCCAGAATTCATGGCCGCGACTCGCGTCGCTGCTGCAGGGAATCGGAGAATCAACGCGCGCCCTGCCGCAGATAATCCAGCGCCACCTGCAGCATCGCCCGGCTGCCGATCTGCAGCGCGGTTTCGTCCAGCACGAACTGCGGCGAATGGTTGATCGGCGCGGTGGCCGGATCGGTGCCCGGCGCGGTCGAGCCGACGAAGAAGAAAAAAGTCGGCGCGACGGTCGCGTACTGCGAGAAATCCTCGGCCACGGTCACCAGCGGCATGTCCACCACGCTGTCCGCGCCCACGGCTTTTTCCAGCGACGCGCGCGCACGCTGCGCCAGCGCCGGGTCGTTGACCGTGGCCGGGGCGTTGTTGACCACCTCCAGCTCCGCGCTGCCGCCGCCGGCGTGCGCGAAATCCTGCGCGGTACGGCGGAAACGCGCGATCACGTCTTCGCGCACCCTGGGGTCGAACGTGCGCAGCGTGCCCACCAGCTTCGCTTCGTCGGGAATGATGTTGAAACGCACGCCGCTCTGGAACTGGCCGGCGGTCAGCACCACCGGCGTGGCGGCGATATTGACCTGGCGCGCGATGATGCTCTGCGTGCCCAGCAGGATCTGCGCGCCGATGGTGATCGGGTCCACGCCGTCCCACGGGCGCGAGCCGTGGGTCTGCTTGCCGCGCACGGTCAGCGTCCACTCGTCGGCGCTGGCCATCAGCGCGCCGCTGCGCGTGCCCACTTGCCCGGCCGCCAACCCGGCCCACACGTGCAGGCCGAACACCGCGTCCGGTTTGAAGTCGTTGAAGATGCCCTGCTGCAGCATCAGCGCCGCGCCGAAGGTTTCCCCCGCGACCGGCGGGCCTTCCTCGGCCGGCTGGAACACGAACATCACCTCGCCCGGCAGCTCGTCCTTCGCCGCCACCAGCGCCGCGGCCACGCCCATCAGGATCGACACGTGCGCGTCGTGGCCGCAGGCATGCATCACCCCGACCGGCTGCCCGCGGTACACGCTCTTGACTTGCGAAGCGAACGGCAATCCGGTCTGTTCCGTTACCGGCAGCGCGTCCATGTCGGCGCGCAGGGCGATGCGCGGGCCTGGCTTTCCGCCTTTCAGGATCGCGGTGACGCCGGTGGGCGCGATGCCGGTCTTCGGCTGCAGCCCGAGCGCGCGCAGGTGATCGGTGACGCGCTTGGCGGTGCGCACCTCGTTGTTGCCCAGCTCCGGATGCTGGTGCAGGTCGCGCCGCCATTCGACCATCTTCGGCTGCAGGCGCTGCAAGGCGTCGTTCGCCGCGGAGTCCTGCGCCTGAGCGCACATCGCGGCGCCCAGTGCCAGTAGGCAAAGGACCACGCGCATCGTGATTCGATCGGGACAAGGCATCGGCAAGCTCCACACAGGGCGCGCGAATGGTATCGCAGCGCACCGTGCGCGTTCGAGCCTGGCGCATGCAGCGCCACATGATCGAACGTCATATCGACAACCCGCGTACGGCTCGCATTCCCCTGGCGCTCGTGCGACGCTGCGCGCGCCCCAGAACAAGGACATCCATGAGCAACGCACCCACGACCCACACCGCCGCCAAACCTCTGGAAGGCGACGCCGCGCTGATCCGCGCCGTCGGTTCGTTCGCGTTGGCCGCGGCGGTGATGAACGTCATCGTCGGCGGCGGCATCTTCCGCATGCCGGCCGCGCTCTCCGGGCAGCTCGGCGCCGCGGCGCCGCTGGCGCTGGTGGCCGGTGCCCTGGCGATCATCCCGGTGGCGCTGTGCTTCGCCGCGGTCGGCAGCCGCGCCGTCGCCACCGGTGGGCCTTACAGTTATCTGGCCGCGACCTTCGGCAGCTTCGCCGGCTTCATCGCCGGCGCGCTGATGTGGATCAGCAACGTGGCCTCCAGCGCGGGCGTGGCGGCGGCGTTCTCGGTGCAGGTGGCCAATCTGCTGCCTTGGTTCGCCCAGCCGCTGCCGCGCGCGGCGCTATTGACCGCGCTGTACCTCACGCTGTTCGCGCTCAATGCGTTCGGCGTGAAGCTGGGCGCGCGCGCGATCACCGTGCTGGCCGGACTGAAGCTGACGCCGCTGTTCCTGCTGGCGGGCGTGGGACTGTTTTTCGTGGACTGGTCGCAGGTGAGTTTCGCTATCGGCGATCTGCCTTCGTGGACCGCGCTGGGCACCGGCATGGTGCTGGTGATGTTCGCCTATTCGGGCATGGAAACCGCGCTGGTGCCTTCGGGCGAAGTGCGCGATCCCTCGCGCAGCGTGCCGCGCGCGACCATGGTGGCGATCCTGCTGGTGGTGCTGCTGTATCTGGGTTTGCAGATCGTCAATCAGGGCTTGCTGGGCCCGGCCCTGGCCGACAGCGGCGTGCCCATCGCCGACACCGCCGGCGCGCTGTGGGCGCCGGGGCGCACGCTGCTGCTGATCACCGCGTGCATTTCCATGGCCGGTTTCCTGCTGGGCAATCTGCTGGGCTCCTCGCGGCTGCTGTTCGCGCTGGGCCGCGACGGTTACCTGCCGCACGTCTACGCCCGGGTCAGCGCCACGCATCGCGTGCCGCTGCTCGCTTTGGTCACCCATGCCGGTCTGGCCTGGCTGCTGGCGCTGGGCGGCACCTTCGATGCGCTGGCGCTTATTTCCGGCGGCGCGATCTGCCTGGTGTACGTGCTGGTCAGCATCGCCGCCTGGCGCGCGCAGAAGACCGATCTGCGCGAACGCGACCAGCCCTTCGTCCTCTGGGGCGGCCCGCTGGTGCCGCTGCTGGCCGTGGTGGCGATGCTGCTGATCGTGACCACGCTGACCGGCAAGGAGTGGCTGGCGATCGGCGTGGCGCTGGCGGGGTTGGTGGTGGTTTATGGGGTGGTGCGTGGGGCTAAGGGGAATTAGGTTTCAGTCGATGCCTTTGTTGCGACTCTATACAAGAGCCAAGTAAGACCTCCTGCTAGTCGTAGTGGCCGTCATCTGTCTTTGAACGATGCTTGCGGCTATTTCAGGTCTATTGCCTTCTCGGCTTCAGGGGTGGGCAGTTGCCGCAGCGCTCCAGCAATTCCCCACAGGCGACCAGATTGCGTTCGATCTTTCAGTCGGTGTAGTCGCCGCTCCATTCGCCTACTACCGCTTAGTGCGCCTGCCGGAATATGAGCGAAGGAACAACTCATAAGGTGGGCCCTGGCCCACCATGACAACGCGTCGAGTGCAGCTAGCTTCGGATGGAATGGTGGGCTTGAGCCCACCCTATGGCTATCGAAGTCTTGTCTGATCGGCGAAAGCATGGCGGGTGGATTCACCCCGGCCGCATCACCCCACGCCTCGGCGGCGCGGTGCCCAGCGTCTCCTCGCTCACCGGCGCGCCCAGCCCCTTCAACACTTCGCGCTGCTTAGACAGCGGCGTGCGCATGCTTTTCTCTTCCAGCTCGGCCAGCTTGCGGAAAGGCGGCAAAGCCCAGGCGCGTTCCAGAAAGGCGGCGGTGCGCGGCCAGCGTGTGGCGTCCACGGCGTAGCGCACGAACGTGGCGTTGCGGAAGAAGCTGGCAATACTGATGTCGGCCACGCTGAGCGCGCCGAACAGGAATCCCTCGGCCGGCATCATCGCCTCCAGGTAGTCCAGCGTTACCGGCAGCTGTTCATCGCGCGCGCGGGCGATGATGGCTTCGTCCGGTTCTTCGCCGAACAGATAACGCTTCACGCCCTTCTGGTAGAACATGCCCCAGATCACCACGTCGCCCAGCCAGGAATCGCAGTACTCCTCGACCCAGCGCGCCTGCGCGCGGTCGCCGATATCGACCGGATACAGCGAAGGCTGCGGATGGCGGTCGTCCAGGTACTGGCAGATCACCGTCGAATCGTTGATCACGCGCTCGCCGTCGATCAGCACGGGGATGCGGCGCAGCGGGCTCAGCGCGCTGAAACGCTCGTTGCCCACGAACGGCGCGATCGGATCGATCGTGTACTCCAGCCCCTTCAACTCCATGCACACCAGCACCTTGCGCACGTAAGGCGAGATGTAGTTGCCGATCAGGTGGTAGCGGGTGGTCATGGGGTTATCCCTGTCGAATAGAAGCGAAATAGTTTGTTCGTCATCCCAGCGAAGGCTGGGATGACGGCAAGGGCGTTTGGATTTTCCTTAGCGGAACACCACCGTGCGATGCCCGTTCAACAGGATGCGGTGCTCCACGTGCCGGCGTACCGCGCGCGCCAGCACCTGCGATTCGGTGTCGCTGCCCACGCGCACCAATTCCTTGGGCGTCATCGCGTGGTCCACGCGCGCCACGTCCTGTTCGATGATCGGACCTTCGTCCAGTTCGCGCGTGACGTAATGCGCGGTGGCGCCGATGATCTTGACCCCGCGCCGATGCGCCTGGTGATAAGGCTTGGCGCCCTTGAAGCTGGGCAGGAAGCTGTGGTGGATGTTGATGGCGCGCCCGGCCAGCGCGTCGCACAGCGCGGGCGACAGGATCTGCATGTAGCGCGCCAGCACCACCAGGTCGATCCGCTCGCGTTCGATCAAATCGATGAGCTGCCGCTCCTGCGCGGCCTTGTTGGCGGCGCTGACCGGCAGATGATGGAAGGCGACGCCGTAGGAGGCGGCCAGCGCGGCGAAATCGTCATGGTTGGACGCCACCGCGGCGATGGCCACCGGCAGTTGCCCGCTGTGCGCGCGGAACAAGAGATCATTGAGGCAGTGACCCTGTTTGCTGACCAACACCAGCAGCCGCGCGCGCCGTTGCGCATCGTGGATGCGCCACTCCATGCCGAACACTTCGGCCAGCGAGGCGAAACCCTCCCGCAGCGTTTCCATCTCCCCCGCATCGGGCACGTCGAAATGCACGCGCAGGAAGAAGCGCTTGGTTTCCTCGTCGCCGAACTGCTGCGCGTCCAAAATGTTGCAGCCCGATTCGAACAGCAGTCCGCTCACCCGATAGACGATGCCGGTGCGGTCGGGGCAAGACAGGGTGAGGATGTAGTCGGGGCGCATGCGGGGATTCTAGCTTTTCCGCAGTTTGGGAGTAATTCGATGCGGACTGCCGGAAGGTTGACTCCAGCCTCCCCCTTTGCAAAAGGGGGATCAAGGGGGGATTTGCTTTTGCTGTTGCTCGCAGAAGATCAAGAGCAAATCCCCCATAGCCCCCTTTTTCCAAAGGGGGCAAAGCGACAGTGCTAGAACGCGTGGTCGAATCCCACCTCGCCCTGCACGCCCACCTGGTACGCCGACACGCGGCGCTCGAAGAAGTTGGTCAGTTCCTGCACGTCCTGCAGGTCCATGAACGGGAACGGGTTGGCGCTGCCGAAATGCCTGGCCATGCCCAGCTGCGCCATGCGCTGGTCCGCGCAATATTCCAGATATTGCCGCATGTCCTTGATCGACAGGCCCGCGACGCCGCCGCTCAGCGTGTCCTCGGCGAAAGCGACCTCGCAGTCCACCGCCTCGCGCATCATCTGCACCACCTGCGCTTTCAGGTCGTCGTCGAACAGGCCCGGTTCCTCCTCGCGCGCGGTGCGGATCACTTCGAAGGCGAAAGCCATGTGCGCGCTTTCGTCGCGGAACACCCAGTTGGTGCCGCTGGCCAAGCCGTGCAGCAGACCGCGCGAACGCAGGTAGTACACGTAGGCGAAGGCGCCGAAAAAGAACAGACCCTCGATGCAGGCGGCGAAGCAGACCATGTTGAGCAGGAACTGGCGGCGCTGTTCGCGCGTCTCGATGCGCTGCACGCCCTGCAGCGAGTCGATCCACTTGAAGCAGAACTCGGCCTTGCGCTGGATCGACGGGATGTTCTTCACCGCCGCGAAGGCTTTGGCGCGCTCGTTGGGGTCGGGCAGGTAGGTGTCCAGCAGGGTCAGATAGAACTGCACGTGCAGCGCTTCCTCGTACAGCTGCCGCGACAGGTACATGCGGGCCTCCGGCGCGTTGATGTGCTGGTACAGATTCAAGACCAGATTGTTGGAAACGATAGAATCGCCGGTGGCGAAGAACGCGATCAGGCGTTCGATCAAATGCCGTTCCGCGGGCCCGAACTTGTTCTTCAGGTCGTTGGTGTCCAGCGAGAAATCCACCTCCTCCACCGTCCAGGTATTGCGGATGGCATCGCGGTACATCTCGTAGAACCGCGGGTAGCGCATGGGGCGCAGGGTGAGTTCGAACCCGGGGTCGAGGAGGCTAGGAACGGGGAGAGAGGAACGAGGAGCGAGAGTGTGCGGGAAGTTTTCCGAGTTTGGCATGGGAGTTTCCTGATAGTCGGCAGTGGGCAAAGGTGTAAACATGCTTGGCATGCAAGGAGGCATCTATGCACTACCGGAACGCAGTGGTGTGGCAAAAGGCAATGGCCCTGGCCGAGCAGGCGTGTCGGCTAGCGGGAACCTTGCCCGCCGCGGAACGCTTCGGATTGCGCTCGCAACTGAGTCGGGCCGCCGTATCCGTGCCCAGCAACATCGCCGAAGGCTGGTCGCGGGAATCCAGGCGCGAAAAAGCGCAGTTCCTGGCCATCGCCCAAGGTTCGCTCTCCGAGCTGCACACACAGCTGCTGCTCGGAGAGCGATTAGGATGGTTGAATGCCGAGCCGCTGAAGCCGATACACGAATTGATCGACGAAGTCAGCCGCATGCTGACCAGTCTTCGCAGACAGCTGAGAACCGAGAATCCGATGTCAAGATCGAACTAGCTGGATCCGCCGCCCGAACAGACGCAGCCCCTACTCGTTCCTCGTTCCTCTCCACTCGTTCCTGCCTCACTGGCACGCCTCGCAACTCTCCGGATTTTCCAGCGAGCAGCTCACCGCTGCTTCCGGCGAATACGTGGCCGCCGCGTTGCCCAGCGTGGTCTTGGCGATCTTCGTCGCGGGGCGCGAACGCAGGTAGTAGGTGGTTTTGATGCCCTTCTTCCACGCATACATGTACATGGACGACATCGCGCCGATGTTCGGGCTTTCCATGAACAGGTTCAGCGAGGCCGACTGGTCGATGTAGGCGCCTCGGTCGGCGGCCATGTCGATCAGCGAACGCATCGGCACTTCCCAGGTGGTGCGGTAAATCCCGCGCAAGGCCTGTGGAATGCGCGCGATCGACTGGATCGAACCCTCGGCCTGTTTGATCTCTTCGCGCACTTCCGGCGTCCACAGGCCCAACTTCTTCAGCTCGTCGACCAGATAGCGGTTGACCTGCAGGAAGTCGCCGGACAGCGTTTCGCGCTTGAACAGGTTGCTGGTCTGCGGCTCCACGCATTCGTAGCAGCCGGCGATGGAGGCGATGGTCGCGGTCGGGGCGATGGCGATCAGCAGCGAGTTGCGCAGGCCGCTGCTCTTGATACGTTCGCGCAGGGTTTCCCAGCGCTCCATGCTGTCCGGCGCCACATCCCAGGCTTCGAACTGGAATTCGCCGGCCGCCGCGCGCGTGTCGGCGAACGACGGATGGCGGCCGCGCTCTTCGGCCAGCTCCACCGAGGTTTCCAGCGCGTGGTAGTAGATGGTCTCGGCGATCTTCGCCGACAGTTTGCGCGCGCCCTCGCTGTCGAACGGCAGGCGCAGCTTGAAGAACACGTCCTGCAATCCCATCACGCCCAGCCCGACCGGGCGCCAGCGCAGGTTGCCGCGGCGCGCGGTTTCGATGGGATAGAAGTTCAGGTCGATCACGCGGTCCAGCTGGCGCACGGCCAGGCGCACGGTCTCGGCCAGCTTGTCGAAGTCGAACACCTGATTGGAAGCAGGCGCGTCCTGGTCCAGGTGATGACTGAGGTTGATCGAACCCAGGTTGCACACCGCCGTCTCTTCGGCGGAAGTGACTTCCAGGATCTCGGTGCACAGATTGGACAGATGGATGACGTTGCCGGCCTTGGCGGTCTGGTTGCTGGCGCGGTTGCAGGTGTCCTTGAAGGTCATCCAGCCGTTGCCGGTCTGGGCCAGGGTGCGCATCATCCGGCCGTACAGCTCGCGCGCCTTGATCGACTTGCTGGCCTTGCCCTGCCGCTCGGCCTGCTCGTAGGCGCGTTCGAAATCGGCGCCGAACAGATCGGTGAATTCCGGCACCACCCGCGGGTCGAACAGCGACCAGTCGGCGTCGGCTTCGACGCGCCGCATGAAAAGATCGGGTATCCAGTTCGCCAAGTTCAGATTATGCGTGCGCCGCGCCTCGTCGCCGGTGTTGTCGCGCAGCTCCAGGAATTCCTCCACGTCGGCGTGCCACGGTTCCAGGTACACGCAGGCCGCGCCCTTGCGCTTGCCGCCCTGGTTGACCGCCGCCACCGACGAATCCAGCGTCTTCAGCCACGGCACGATGCCGTTGGAATGGCCGTTGGTCGACTTGATCAGCGAGCCGCGCGAACGCACGCGGGTGAAGCTGACGCCGATGCCGCCGCTGAACTTGCTGAGCTGGGCGATATCGCCGTACTTCTGGTAGATCGATTCCAGCGAATCGACCGGCGAATCCAGCAGGAAGCAGCTGGACAGCTGCTCATGCGTGGTGCCGGCGTTGAACAGCGTCGGCGAACTGGGCAGATAGTCCAGATTGCCCATGCGCCGGTACAGGGCCAGGGCTTCGGGCACGTCCTCGCTCAGCGCGCAGGCGATGCGCAGGAAGAACTGCTGCGGGGTTTCGATGACCTTGCGCGTGCGCGGGTGGCGCAGCAGGTAGCGGTCGTACAGGGTGCGCAAGCCGAAATAGTCGAAGCGCCGGTCCAGCGACGCGTCCAGCGCGTCGTTCAACTTGCGTGCGTTGGTCTGCACGAAGCCGAGCAGACGGTCGTTGATCAGGCCGACCTCATGGCCGCGCGCGACCGACTGCGAGAACGCGTGGATTTCCTGGCCGGTGACTTCCTTGGTGATGTAATTCGCCAGCAGGCGCGCGCCCAGACGGCCGTATTCCGGTTCCTCGGCGGTCAGCAGCGCGGCGGTGCGGATCGAAAGCTCGTCCAGCTCGCGCGTGGTGGCGCCGTCGTAGAGACCGGAAATCGTGCGCGTGGCCACGCGCATCGGATCCACGGCGTGCAGGCCTTCGCAGTTGCGCTGCACCGCGCGCACGATCTTGTTGAGGTCGACCGGCTCCTGGCCGCCGTTGCGCTTGGTCACGCGCATCGCGGTGGCGGTGGGCGGTGCCGTCAGGTCGAAGCCAGGCGCTAGGTCGGCAGAAGCCGTTGTGGGAGGGGCTTCAGCCCCGACTTCGTCAACGGTCGTGGCGTCGGGGCTGAAGCCCCTCCCACGCCCCGAAGGAAGTCCCCTTGGGGGACAAGAAAGATCGGTGGGGTGTGTGGACATGCTTTTCTCCATGCGTGATGCACGCGGCGGCCTGTCCCTCGCAGGCAGCGCAGGCCTTGTGCCTCACAGGAGGGGAAAGCGGCGTCGCAGGCACCGCGACGGAGGTCGCCATGCATCGCGTCGCCAGCCCTCTCCCCCCGGAGATTCCGCAGCCGGCACCGCGCGGTGTGCTTCGCGCGGCTGTCGGCAGGTCTTCGGACTCGTGGACTTGGAGCGAGGAGTGAGCGGAGAGGAGTGAGGAGTGAGTGGAAAAGCGTGAGCTTTTGCCTCTACTCGTTTCTCACTCCTCTCCGCTCACTCCTCGCCTTTTCCTAGCCCCCCGCTTCCCGGAATCAGTTTCCCAGTGCTTTGAGGGGTTCGTTTCCACTTACCGCTGCGGGGCAGTGCCGGATTCGAACCGGCTTCCCTTTTCATCCGAAGGCGCGAGCCGCCGGAACCGACGGCCACAACATAATGGGGTTGCCGGAGTACGTCAACGCAATATGTGGAATTCCGCAGGGCTGCAGGTGGGGTCAAGGGAGTGTGAACCACATACTCAAGTTTCGCGCCAGATGCGCGAACGCTGCAGCTCGTGGAACACGCCCATCGGGCTGTGCGCAACGATCCATGAATGTTGCGTATGCGCAGGCTGCGATCAGTCGTGGCGCGGCCGTTGCCCGGCGCGCAGCCGGCAATCAAATGAGATAGCGGTGATTCAGCGACTGCGATTGGCAAGCCTCGCCGCCATCGCCCTGAACTCATCCTGCGACAACTTGCCGTCGCGATTGGTATCGAGCTTGTCGAAATTCTTGCCGACGCGCGGCAGGCTGGCGTCGGCTTCCGCCTTGTCTATGAAACCGTCCTGATTGACGTCGGCGGCCTGCAAGCGCTCGAGCGCGGCCTGCTTACGTTCTTCGCTTATCGATGGCTGCTGCGCATAGGCGGCAGAGAAAGAAAAGGCCAGGGAGACAGCGGCTGCGGCCTTCAGAAACATCATGTTCATGATTTCACTCGCGAGTTAGGAGAAGGTGGCGTTGCGAATCCTTGCAGGGAGGGTGGCTTGGCTTCGCAACGCCAGTCAGGCGGGAATCGGGCTCAGTTGCCGCCGCGGCAGGAAATGGATTCTCCGGCTGCATTGGTGCAACTACCGGTGCGGGTCACGACGCCGTCCGAAACGGTGGTCGAACCGCTGTAGCTGTTGCCGTTCGGTCCGGTCGCGTTGGTATTGCGCGCGCCGTCGACGTTGCCGTCCGCATCGCGGGTGAATCCGCCGGTGGTGGAAACGGTGCCGCCATTGGGGCCGGTCGCCGACGCGCTGCCTTGGCGGCCGGCGCTGCCGTCGGCATTGCGGTAGAAGCTGCGCTGGCGTTCAGCCGAGCCGCCGTTCGCGCCGTTGACCGTCGCACTGCGGCCGCCAGAAGCATTGCCTTGACCGTCGGCCTGCCACTGACGTCCGCGCGCATAGCTGCCTCTTTCGCCGCTGCCTCGCGCCTCGACTGCTGCGCCGCGCGCGCCGTCCATGTTGCTGGCGGTGCGGGTACGCGTGCGTTCGCGGGACTCGGCATCGGGAACAGCGACAGCGAAGGCGCCAGCCAAGGTCAGTACGGCCAGCAACACAGGGGTTTTATGGATGCTCATGGGTGTCTCCTCTGGGTAGCGCGACACGGAGCGCATCGCGGCAGGGACACGGTAGGCACGTGGCGCGGGCAAGGTGTTTCGACATTGCCAGTGGATGTTTCCCAGCCTTCTTCCTGAAACATCCGCTTACAAAGCAGCGGTCGAAGCGGTTTGCCGGCGCCGGCCGCCAACGGCGATAGTGGTGTCATGGATGAAACCTCCGCCCGCCTGCTCCTGGTAGACGACGACGAGCGCCTGCGCGAACTGCTGGTGCGCTACCTGGAAACGCAGGGCTTCAGCGTGAAGGGCGTGGGCGATGCCGCGCAGATGCGACAGGCGATGGATCGCGGCCACTTCGACCTGATGGTGCTGGACCTGATGCTGCCCGGCGAAAACGGGCTGGATATCTGCCGCCGCCTGCGCGGACTGGGCGATGCCATTCCCATCGTCATGCTCACCGCCAAGGGCGACGAGATCGACCGCATCGTCGGCCTGGAGATCGGTGCGGACGACTACCTGCCCAAGCCGGTGAATCCGCGCGAGCTGCTCGCACGGATCCGTTCGGTGCTACGCCGCGTGCGCCCGACCGCCGGCGCGCCGCAGGCCGAAGGCGGGGAGATCGCGTTCGGTCCGTTCCGCCTGGATCTCGGCCGGCGCGAACTGAGCCGTGATGGAAACGCCCTGAAACTCACCTCCGGGGAATTCGCGGTGCTGTCGGTGCTGCTTCGCCATCCGCGCCAGCCGCTCAGCCGAGACCGTTTGATGAGCCTGGCCCGCGGACGCGAACACGACGCCCTCGAGCGCAGCATCGACGTGGCCATCGCGCGTCTGCGCAAGCTGCTGGAAGCCGATCCGCGCTCCCCGCGTCTATTGCAGACCGTGTGGGGCGTCGGTTACGTGTACGTGCCGCCGGAGGAATCCGCATGAGCTTCCGCCTGCTCCCGCGCAGCGTGTTCGGTCAACTGGTGCTGGTGATCGCGCTGGTGTTGCTGGGCGCGGCGTTGCTGGCCGGCCTGCTCGGCCGCGAGCTGGCGGTTCGGCCGGGCACGCAGCGGTTGCTGCAAGCGATGAACGGCTTCGCCAGCATGGTGGAGGAGCTGGAGCAGGTCGAGTCCGGAGAACGCATCGTGCAGCAGCTGCGCGAAGCCGGACTGGAAGTACGCGAATCTCGTCCGCAAGGCGGCCGGCTACGGCTGGCGCCGTTCCTGCACGAACTGCGCGAGCAATCCGGGACGCAGCTCGGGGCCGGGCGCGAAATACAACTGGGTCGTCACCAAGGCGGCAACGTGATCTGGCTGAAGCTGGCCACGCGGAAACCGATCTGGGTGTCGTTCGCTTTCGATCGTCGCGGGCAGGGCGTGCGCCGCTTTTCCGTGCTGATGCTGATCGGCTGCGTACTGCTGGTATGGCTGGCGGCCGCGTACTTCGCGCGACGCCTGGTGGTTCCGTTGCGTCAGTTGGCGCAGGCGGCACCGGGCATCGTGCGCGGCGATCCGCCGCAGGCCACGACGGCGACCGGGCCGCGCGAAGTGACCGAGCTGGCGCAGGCGTTGACGCGCTCCAGCCAGGACGTGCGCGCCGCCGCGGAGGAACGCGCCTTCATGCTGGCCGGCATCTCGCACGATCTGCGCACGCCGTTGACCCGGGTCCAGTTCGCGTTGGAACTTCTGCCGCAGACCGATCCGGAGTTGCGCGCCGGCATCAGCCGCGACATCGAGGAGATCGACGCCATCCTGACCCAGTTCATCGCCTACGCGCGCGATGGACGCGACGAAGCCAGCGAAGCTTTGGACCTGGTGGAGATCTGCCGCAATGCGCTGGCCGCTTCCGCCGTGGAATGGCAGGTGTCGCTGCCGGCCACCGCGCCGCTGCACGGCAAGCCGATGGCGCTGCTGCGCGCGGTGGAGAATCTGCTGGTCAACGCGCAGCGCCACGGGGCGTTTCCGTTTGCGCTGCGGCTGCAACGCGAAGGCGACGCCTGGTGCGTGGAAGTTTCCGACCACGGCCCGGGCCTGTCCCCCGAAGCGAGCGAACGCGTGTGCCAGCCGTTCGTGCACAACGGGCAGAACGGCGGCAGCGGACTGGGGCTGGCGATCGTCGAGCGCGTGGCGCGCCAGCATGGCGGCGATTTGCGGCTGTTGCCCAACCCCCCGCGCGGCTTGCGTGCGGTGTTGCGCCTGCGCAACGCGTGATCCCGACGATCCCGGGTATGGGTCGAGGAACCAACCGATGAGAGTGTCGTTGTCAGCCTTGCTCGCCATCACCTGCCTTGCCCCCATCGGTGGCACCGGCATCGGCGCAAACTTTCCGCGAAAGACCCGCCGCGGGTCGCGCAGCTTCCGTCCAGCCCGGCAAGGCTCCCGTCGTACCGGTGGGCACGCGCGTGCTGCGCGACGTCGCGTACGGCGACGATCCGCGCCAGCGTTTCGATGTCTACTTGCCCGCGCTGACCAAGAACGCACCGGCGATATTCCTGGCGCATGGCGGCGGCTGGGCCTACGGCAATAAGGACAATCCCGGCCTGGTCGACGACAAGGCCGCGTACTGGCTGCCGAAAGGCTACGTACTGATTTCGGCCGACTACCGGCTGCTGCCCGCCGCCGCGCCACTGGACCAGGCGCGCGATGTGGGGCAGATGATGGAACTGCCGCGCATTCCATCGCTGTACCACCGCGCCTTCGGCAAGGATCGCGCGTACCGGATCTCGGTTTCTCCCTACCATGCGCTGACGCGCCGGGCGCTGCCGATGCTGGCGGTGTGTTCCTCGCGCCGCCCCGATGCCTGCCCGCAGGCGCGCGCCCTTTCCACAAAGGCCGCACCGCTCGGCGTACGCGTGCAGGTGCTGCCCGAAGATCTCTCGCACCTGGAGATCAATCGCGCCCTGGGTCAACGATCGGCTTACACCGAAGCGGTGGACGCGTTCCTGCAGAGCCTGGAACCCCGATGACCCGCAAGGGACGAGCCTCGCCCTGCCCCCCACTCACGCCTTGTGCGGGGCGGTCAGGTAGTCGGCGCTCTGCATTTCGATCAGGCGCGAGGCGGTGCGTTCGAACGCGCCCTGCAGGCGCGCGCCGGAATACAGCGACGCCGGCGCGGCGGCGGCGGTGCAGACCAGGTTGACGTGGCGATCGTAGAACTCGTCGACCAGGTTGACGAAGCGGCGCGCGGCGTCTTCGTTGAGCGCGCCGAAGGCGGGAATGCCGCCCAGCAGCACCGTGTTGAACTCGCGCGCGATCTCGATGTAGTCCGACGTGCCGCGCGGGCCTTCGCACAGCGCGGCGAAGTCGAACCAGGCGATGCTCTTGCCGCGCGCGCGCACCGGAATCCGACGCGCTTCGATCTCGATGCTGCGGCCGCGCGCCGCCGCGCCGCCGCTGAGTTCGCGCCAGCGCGCGTCCAGCCAGGCGTCGCTGGCCGCATCCAGCGGCGCGCGGTACACCGGCGAACGCGTCAGCGCGCGCAGCCGGTAGTCCTCGGTGCCGGCTGCGTGCAGCTCCACGCAGTGTTGCTGCAGCAGCGCGATCGCCGGCAGGAAGCGCTCGCGCTGCAGGCCATCCTGATACAGCTGGCCCGGCGCGGTGTTGGAAGTGGTCACCAGGGTCACGCCCTCGGCGAACAGGCGTTCCAGCAACCGCCCCAGCAGCATCGCATCGCCGATATCGGTGACGAAGAATTCGTCCAGCACCAGCACGCGCAGTTCGTCGCGCCACTCCTGCGCGATCTTCGCCAGCGGATCGCTCTGTCCGGCGTGTTCGCGCAGGCGCTGGTGCACGCCGCGCATGAAGCGGTGGAAATGGGTGCGGTACTTCTGCTGCAGCGGCAGGTGGTCGTAGAACAGGTCCACCAGGAAAGTCTTGCCGCGGCCCACGCCGCCCCACAGGTACAGGCCGCGCACCGGTTCGGGCTGTTTCCAGAACGACAGTTTTTCGCGCCAGCCGGCGTCCGCCGCGTCCAGCAGCGCGGCGTGCACGCGGTCGAGCTCCTGCAGCACCGCGCGCTGCGCGGGATCGTCCTGCCATTCGCCGCGCTGCACGCCGGCGGCATAGGTTTGCGAAGGCGTCGGCGCGCCGAGCGCCTGCGCGCGCGCGCTCACGCAGTCGGCAGCCAGCGCTTCACGCCGTGCTGCAGCGCGCCGCGCAGATCGATCAGCTTGCGGTGGAAGAAGTGGCTGGTGTCGGGCATGCGCACCAAGTCCGGTTTGCGCTTGAGGGTGTCGATCCAGGCGTAGACCGCCTGCGGCTCCACGATTTCATCGGCGTCGCCCTGGATCACCAGCCAGGGGCAGTCCGGGATCGCGATTCTGGCGAAATCCCAGCGTCCGGCCGGCGGCGCGATGGAAATCAAGGCGTCCGGCTGCAGCCCAGCGGCGGCGCGCAGCGACACGTATGCGCCGAAGCTGAAACCCGCCAGCCACAGATCGTCCTGCGGGCGCTGTTCGCGCACCCATGCGGCTACCGCCTGCAGATCGTCGCGCTCGCCTTCGCCGTGATCGTAGCTGCCGGCCGACGCGCCGACGCCGCGGAAGTTGAAGCGCACCGTGCACGCGCCGAGTTCGCGCAGGCTGCGTGCGGTCATGGTCACGACCTTGTTGTTGAGGCTGCCGCCTTCGGTGGACAGCGGATGGCACACCACCACGGTCAGCGGCAAAGGCGTTACGTCGTTTTCCGGCGGATCGATTGCCAGCTCCAGCGCGCCAGCCGGGCCGGGCAGCATGAGCGTGGAGGAGGTGGTGGGGAAGGCGGGAGAGGTCATGGAGCGAATGATAGCGCCAGCCCTTTTTATTCCTTTGGCGCCAGGTAGATACCGTCTTGCTCACCCCCTCGCAAGCGCTGCGTTCGGATCGAAGTCTTGTTGGTTTTTGAGTACGCCAAAGATCATGTGCATGAGTTTGCGCATGGCCGCGCAGATCAGGACT
>JAESGX010000149.1_pt1 | contig 55647 bp, 33 predicted proteins | sample 9269801 | NCBI WGS metagenome assembly JAESGX01 (sample SAMN16773122, study PRJNA677054) | algae metagenome | isolation source: Pleurocapsa minor GSE-CHR-MK-17-07R and co-occurring heterotrophs from wet... | place: USA: Lower Calf Creek Falls, Grand Staircase Escalante National Monument, UT ... | reverse complement strand
TTTGGGATCCAGAGCCGAGACAATGGCCCACGCCGGCTCTCGACGCCTACCTTGCCAAATTCCGAACAGATAAGAGCCGAGCCTGCTCGGCTGCTGTACTGCAAAACGCAGCTGGGCAAGCTAGGCTCCATGCCCGAAGGAAGTCCCTTGCGGGACAAAAAATCGAAATACACCGCATGGATCAGGAATAAATCCGGAGGGATTGACCTTCTCCTAACGGTCGTGCGCTTTCCACGATAAGCATCTGTAGTAAACAGAGCCGACCACCTCGTGCAGCGCCAGTTCGGTCTTTTCCAACGCGCTGCGCTGCGGAATCAGGGCGCCGGGCAGCGCGAACGGCACATGGCGACGGTCGACGGCGACCAAGCAAGTATCGAATCCGGCCCGGCGCATCGCGTAGTCCGCACGCCGCATGTGCGATGCCGAGGTGATCAGCACTACGCGCCGCGGCAGCGCGGGCGCCAATCGCGCGAGCAGCTGCGCGTTCTCCCAGGTGGTGGTCGAGGCGTCCTCCACGCGCATCGCTGCGCGCGGCACGCCCCTGGCTTCCGCATAGCGCCGCATCAGATGGCTTTCGGGCACGGCGCCTTCGCTCGCCGGGCCGGCGGACAGGATCAGTCGCCGCGCGGGCTGCGTGCGCCACCACGCGACGGCTTCGTCCAGGCGTCGACGGCTGGCCAGGCTCAATACCGCAATGTCGGTGAAATCCCGCGCCGCATCGGTCATGCCGCCGCCGAGCACGACGGCCGTGGCCGGCGGATTCGCCGCGCAATCCGCCGATGGGGGAGCGATGGACTCAAGCCGCCCCAGCAGCAGATTGGCGAACAGCGGCGTCATGGCGATGACCGCCAACAAGCCTATTGCGAAGCAGCCAAACCACGCGCATTTGCGCCAGCGCGGCAGCCAGATCGCGACGCAGGCGCACGCCAGCGCGAGCAGCAGCCAGCTGAGCGGCGAGTTCAGCCACATCGGCCTGCGCCCTCATCGCGTCGGCATGATGCGCGGAAACGGCAACGCCGCATGCTCGAAACCGTTGGCAGGAGATCACCCAAACCGCGGTTCGCGCCGCTTGCCCAACTCGATCTGCAGCAGCCAGGCTTGATCCTGCAAAAAGCGATGGCGCAGCAGGCGCTCATCCAGCCAGCGCGAAGCGCGGGTAACCGCCCTACTGTTCAAGAACAGCATCGGCGCATAGGGGCGCAACAGCGCGTGATAGGAAATGCGCACGTCGAAATGGCGCTTCAACAGATCGATCGCGGCGCGATCGAACGGATATTCGTCCGGCGTGCGCAGCCGCGGCGTCAGCTTGCGGAACGCGCGCAAAAAAACATTGCCCTGCGCCGGCTCCACGAAGCGCGCATAGCCGCGCGCCGACAGCTTGCTGGCCAGCGCGGGCGCGAAGCGCGGCAGATCCAGGTGATGCAGCACGCCGGAACCGAACGCGTAGTCCACCGCGCCGTCGTCGATCGTGCCCAGCACATTGGCGTCGTCGACACGGAATTCGAACGAGGCCGGCAGCCCCAGCCTGGCGCAGTGCTCGATCGCCGCAGGGCTGATGTCGATGCCCACGTAGCGGCCGCTGAAGTTCGACAGCCCTAGAGCGTGGTCGCCGCGGAAGCATCCCAGTTCCAGCACGCTGCGGTCCATGCACTCGCCCGGCACCGCGCCGAACTCATAGACGTCGGCCACGGAAGCGTACGCGTAGCCTAGGCGGTGCTCGTCGGGGGTGTTGATGCGCGCATCGTGGAAGTCGGCTTCGCTGACGGCGCGCGCCTCCAGATCGTGCTGTCCCGTGCTCATCGTGCTTCCCCCGTCATTGGCTATCCCGGCACGGCCGCCGGGCGCACCTTCAGCATTCTTTACGTCGGATACACGAATCAACGGCCATCGCGGTCGCCTGTCCGCCGGGCTAGTTACGCCGCGCTTTGCGCCAACCCAGCATCAGAACGCGCAGGCGCGCGTCCAGGGTCAGCGCAGGCAGCACGTACAGCAGCAGCCACAGGCCGCCGGCCACGAACAGGCGCGCCCACGGCGAAACCAGTCCGAAAAGATCGCTGGTTTCCACCGCCAGGAGAAACAGCGCCGCCGCGCCGAACGCGATGGTCGCCGCCTTGGCGTCCGGCAGCTTCAGTAGCTCCCGGGGGCACAGCGCGCACACGGCGATGCCGATGAACGCGTAGCTGATCGCCTTGGCGTACACCGCGCCCATGATGCCGTACTGCGGAATCAGCAGTAGATTGAGGCCTATGTTCAACCCCGCCGAGATCAGGGTGACCGCCAGCACCGTCATCGAGCGCTTGTACAGCAGCAGGCCGTAGCCGCTGATGTCCAGCAGCGGATACAGCGCGTACATGGCGCCGATCCAGGCGAACACCGGCCCCGAAGCGGCCTTGTCGGCGCCGCTGATCGCCTGCAGCGCGTCGCTGCCCAGGCACCATATGGCCACCGCCACGCCCACCGACGCATAGGTCATCGGCAGCAGCACCCGCGACTTCAGTGCGCGCACCTGGGCCGCGCCTTCGGTTTCGTGGGTGCGGTTGGCCACCGGCACGAACGATTCCGACAGCGTGCCGTGCATGAAAATGCTGACCTGCAGCGCCAAACCGGTGCCGATGGAATAGATGCCCACCGCGGCAAAATCGCCCAGCATGCTTTTCAGCATGATCCGGTCTATGGAAATCAGCGCCACCGTGGCGATTTCGTTGCTGATCAGCGGCAGCCCGTATTTCAGCAACTGCCTGAATTCGGCCGGATCCACCGCCTCGCGCAGGAAGCGCAGGTTCTGCTTCACCCAGCGCAGGTAGAACAGCATCACCAGCACTGCGGCCAGGATGCGCCCGCCGTACGCGGCCAGCGCGCTGCGCTCGATCAGGATCACCGCGCCCAGCATCGCCACCAGCTCCAGCCAGCGTCCAGCCACGCGCGTCACCATCAAGATGCCGGACTGCTCGCCTGCGCGCAGCACCATCTGCACCAGGCTGGCGAACACCATCAGCGGGATGGCCAGCACCGCGCACCACAGCACCGGCGAAAACGACGCGCCTCCGAACCAGTCCAGGCACGCGAACACCACGATGGCCGCCAGCCACAGCGTGGTCGACACCAGCAGGGGTAGGAAAAAATAATTGGTGGCGAAGCGGTCGGTGCGCGCCTTGTCGCCGCCGAACGGATAGAACCGCAGGATGGCGTGCTGCGCGCCCAGCTTGAGCACGGCCACCGCCATCATCACCCAGGTTTCGTAGTAGCCCAGGATGCCGTACTGGGTGTTGTCCAGCAGCCGCGTCAGCGCCGGGAAGGACACCAGCCCGGCCACCAGTACCAGCAGATTCGCGGTGGAGTAGCGCAGGTAATGCGTGCCCACGCCGGTAGGCGCTTTAGGCTTTGGCGGCGCGGCGGTTCCGTCGCTCTCGGAAGGAGGCGCGCTCATGCCGCTGGCAGCCCGGCCCATGTTTTCTCCGGGCATGGGAAAGCGTTATGTGCGATTGCGAAACCAGCGAGCGACTGCATGTTCGGTATGTGCTTCCGTGTGCTCTTGCGAGCCTTCCTATTTCGCCGTGCAGGCATCGATGGATTTCTGCAAACGCAGCGCAAGTTCCGGCTGGCCGACGAAATTATCATGCCGGCCCGCCAGTTCGATCACCGCCACGCCTTGCTCCGCCCATCCCGCCCAACCCAGGCTGGGATCGTCGCTACGACGCGTGCGCATCGTTCTGAACAACGTGACCTCGCCCGGATACAGGACCGGGCGATGACGGGTGAGCGCCTGCAGGTTGGATCGTTCCACCCGCTCGATCCTCAGCGCGGCGGGAATCGCGCCGCGTTTCGGTTTCAAAGCATGCTGCGATTTGGCCAAGGGCAGCCAGAATAGACGGAATCGGATGCGCCGCCAGAGTTCGGTTTTCTGCGTTGCTTCCAGCTGCCGGTACAGCGGCCACCAGCGCAGCGGCTGCCGCCACAGCTTGCGCTGGGAAGCGAACGCATGGTCGGGGCCGTAGGTGTCGAACATCGCCAGCAACGCGATTTTTTCGCCACTCGCCCTGAGCCGTCTGGCGACTTCCATCGCGATCACGCCGCCCATCGATCCGCCCGCAAGCAGATAGGGTCCGTGCGGCCGCAGCCTGCGGATTTCCGTTGCGTAGCGCTCGGCCATGCGGTCGATCGAACGCAAAGGCGCGGTCAGGCCATCCAGACCCAACGACTGTAGGCCGTACACCGGCTGATCCTTGGCCAGACCGTTCGCAAGCGGCAGGTAGTTCAGCACGTTGCCGCCGACCGCATGCATCAGGAACAAAGGCGGCTTGTCGGCGCCGGCGCGCAGCGCGACCAGCGCATCCCAACCGGGTGCACCGCCTGCGTCGGCCGGATCCGATGGGTGCGAACCCTCGACGGGCCGCAGCGAACGCAGGGCGTGCGCGAGCTCGGCGATGGTCGGGTGTTCGATCAGCGTGGCCAGCGGCAAATCGATTCCGTAGGTTGCGTGCAGCTCGGCGAACATCCGCACCGCCAGCAGCGAATAACCGCCCAGCGCGAAGAAATCGTCGTGAATTCCAATCCCGTCGCGCTGCAGCAGGCGCTGCCATTGCTGCACCAGCTCGCGCTCCAACGGATCGCGCGGCGCGACGGTTTGCGCATTTTCTTCGGTCGTTTCGGTCGTCGGCGCAGGCAGCGATTTCCGGTCTATCTTGCCGTTGGGCGTTTTCGGCAAGGCGGGCAGCAGCACCACGTGCTGTGGACGCATATAGCCCGGCAAGGTCCGCGCAAGCCGGGCGCCGACCCGCGCTGGCAGGTCTGGCTGCGCATCCCCGGCGACATACAGCACCAATATCTGATCGCCGTTGGCCGCCGGCCGAACCACCGCCACGCATTCCGCCACGCCCGGTTCGGCCGCCGCCGCCGCTTCGATTTCCCCGGGCTCGATGCGGTAGCCGCGCAGCTTGATTTGTTCATCCGCTCTTCCACAAAAAACCAGATTCCCTTCGTGGATGCGGCCCAGATCGCCGGTGCGGTACATGCGCGATCCGTCGTTGGCGAAAACATCCGCGACGAAGCGTTCGGCGCTCAGCTCCGGACGATTCAGATAACCGGCGGCCACGCCCGCGCCGCCTATCCATAGTTCGCCCACCGCGCCGGGCAGCGCCGGCCGCGCGCGCGGATCCAGAATATAGAGGCGCGTATTGGCGATGGGCCTGCCCAGCGTCACCGCCTCCGCTCCGGCGTGGAAGCGGCCGACGCTGGACCACACCGTGGTTTCGGTGGGGCCGTACAGGTTCCACAGCTCTCGGCATCCGCCGGCCAGCGATTTGGCCAGCGCCAGCGGCAGCGCCTCGCCGCCCACGAACATGCGCAGCGGCTTCAGCACCTCCGCGCGCCCCACCTCCTGCAGCAGCGCCACCAGCGAAGGCGTGGTCTGCATCACCGTGCAGGCTTCGTTTTCGATCAGCCTGCACAGCGCCGCCGGGTCGCGGTGTTCGCTGTCGTCCGCAATCACCACGCGTCCGCCGCACAGCAGCGGCAGGTAAAGCTCCAGCGCGGCGATATCGAAGGACAGCGTGGTCGCCGCGCAGATCGTATCGTCTGGTCCGAACCCGGGCGCGACCCGCATCGCCTGCAGGAAGTTGACCAGGTTGCGCTGCAGTATGCACACGCCCTTGGGCACGCCGGTGGAACCGGACGTATAAAGCACGTAAGCCAATGCGTCTGCGGATACCGCCGGCAGCGTTCGGTCCGCCGGTTCGTTCGCCAATGCTTGGACCGACAGCAAGGTGCGTCCTTCTGCGATGACGGCGGGAACTTGCCTACCGTCGGCCCCCAGGATCGTCTTCAGCCCGGAATCCTCGGCCATGAAGCGCAGGCGCTCTTCCGGAAACGACGGATCCAGCGGCACGTACGCCGCGCCGGCGCGCATCACGCCCAGCAACGCGATCAGCATGTCGAGCGAGCGCGGCAAGCAGATGCCCACTTTCTGATCGGGGCCGATCCCACGCTCGAGCAATCCCGTCGCCACATTGCGGCTGGCCGCATCCAGCGCGGCATAGTCGACGCTGCGGTCGCCGCATTGCGCCGCGGTGCGGGTTGCGAATTCGGCCAGACAGTTGTCCAGCAGATCGGGAAACGACTGCGTCGCGTCCTGCGTCGGCAACGCGCCTTCGATCAACGAGAAGGTGGAAGCGGAAGGGCTGGCTGCTTCAAGCTCGATATCGTCCGCGGTGCCAGCGGGTTTCAGAAACATTTTCTCCAACAAGTCGATATAGATGCCGCACCAGGTGCGCAGGGTCGACTCGCGGTAAAGGTCGCTCTGGTACTGCACTTCCAATACCACTTGCCCGGTCATCTGCCTCCAGTGCAGCGCCAATTCCCAGGCCGATGCGCGACGCGGCGGCATGTTCAACGCGCACTCCGCGCCGTCGAACGTCAGCCGGTCCATGGCCGGTTCCAGGGTCAGGATCGAATCCACCAGCAGCAGCCTGCCGGTATTGCGCGGCAGCCGCAGCGCTTCGACGATGCGTCCCAGCGAAACATCCTGGTGCGCGGCGGCTTCCAGCAATGAAGTCTGCACCGATTGCAGCAGGCCCGAAACCGCGGCGTCCGGATCGACCGTAATGCGCAGAGGCAGCGTGTTGTCGGTGTCGCCGATCATGCGCGAACCGCCGCCTTTCGCCGCGCCGGCGAAAGGGACGCCGCAGACGATATCGGTCTGGCCGGTAAGCCGGTAAAGAAACAGCGCATATGCGCCGAGCAGCACGCTGAATCGGGTGACCTTCAGTTCGCGCGCCAGCGCGCGCAGCCCTTTCCACAGCGATGGCGACACTTCCAGGCAGAAATTGCGCGCCGAAAAACCGATGCTCGCGCTGCGCGGAATATCGGTGGGCCACTGCAGCGGCTCCGGCAGCCGGGCGAACTTGCCGGTCCAGTAGTCCAGCGAACGATGTCCTTCGCCGCCTTCGCGCCGCGCGTGCTCGGCCTTGGCGTAGGCCGACCAGGAATCCGGCTCGGGCAGACGGACCACCGTTCCGGCCCGGTCCGCATTGTAAAAAGCCGCCCATTCCCGCATGAACACCCGTATCGACCAGCCATCGATAATCAGATGGTGGGCGCGCATGAAGACACGGTGCTCGCGTGCGGACAATCGGCACAGACAGGCGCTGGCCAGCGGCGACACCGCCGTGTCCATCGGCGATGCGGACCGGTGTTCGCGATAATCCGCATAGGCGGCCCGCGAGTCGGGCTGCGCGCTGAAATCGCGATACTCAAGGTATAGCGCGCTGGGAAAATCGAAATATTGCGCCGTGCCGTCTTGCTGCACGCGCATCGAGAATGCTTCGTGCCTTTCGACCACGCGGCGGAACGCCCCCGTCAGCTTTTCCTTATGTATCTCTCCGATGAGGGACAGCTCGATGGACTCGATGAAAGCCAGCCCAGCGCTGGCGCTGTAGCGGCTGCCGATCCATTTCTCCGACTGCGCATCGGTCAGCGGAAATCGTTCGCCCGATACCGCACGCGCGCTATCGGCATGCGTGGTAATGCCGCCATGACTCAATGCCTGCCCCCTAGAAACAATGCTTTTTTACCCAACCGATGCTTTGGCCGCAGCAACCGGCTTTCCCAGGCCAGCCTGGCGAATCACCGGTCGACCGCAAAATAAAACCCACCTCCGGCTATTGCGATTCTTCAGGAACTCTTATCGTATCGCCCCCTCCGCAGAGGTAATCCCAATAGCGAGCGCGGGCCAGCGCCAATATCCGTAGCTTGATTACCGGCAGTTATTCCATGCAAAAAAAGGGTTGTCCGCTGCCGCGAATGTCCAAACCGGCGTTGTCGGGCTGGATATCGAAATGTTTTGGCTCGGGCCATCCTTGATCATTTATGTGACTTAGTTGGAACAACTCTACACAAATCACTGATTTTCATGAATTTTGCGTTAATAGACGGGTCTCGCACCCCGGATAAGTGAACCAAGCCTCATTCACTGGAAATACGTCATGTAGACTCCGGTCCGGACAGGGGTCACCACAATTAGATTGTATTAGGCCGGAGTCGCTCCTGATGACCGCTGTATTTCTGCGCACCAAATTCTTGATTTTTTCCGCACTGTCCCTGTTTGGCTTGATTGCAACCGGTCAAGCCCAGGCTCAAAGCGTCTGCAGTTCTTTCTACAGCGCCGGTTTCACCCTCAGCGAAGGAAAGGTCAACCCGGCCATGCCGGCGCTGGGCAAGCCGGCCAAAGGGGCGGTACTGAGGGAGCCCAACTTCAACACCTGCCTGGTGCGGGCCACTTCGCACTCCACTGAGCCGCCTTCGACTTTCGCCCGCAACGATTATTCCCGCCGTCAGGCCTTCAACGCCGACAACACCTACTTCATCGTCTACTCCAACGACGGCTGGTGGCACCTTTACAACGCCAATACCTTGCAGCATCTTCGCCAGCTTTCGCCGCGCGTGACCGCTCCTTCGACTCCAGCGCAGTTCCACATGGCGGGGGACGCCGAGCCGCAATGGCACCCGACCGACCCCAACGTGCTTTATTACCTGCCCACCAACGGCGGCACCAAGCTGCTCAAGCTGGATGTCCGCACCAACGCCTACTCCATCGCCGCGGATTTCGCCGGCAAGCTGCCGTCGTGGGGCGCCAGCGCGGTGCATATCTGGACGAAATCCGAAGGCTCCCCTTCGGCCGATGGCCGCTACTGGGGCTTCCAGGTCGAAAACAACAGCTTCGGACTGCTGGGCTATATGGTCTGGGATCTGCAGAACAACCGGCTGGCCGGCAGCTACCAGAGCAACAGCCGTCCGGACCACTCCAGCATGTCCGCCTCGGGCCGTTGGTACATCACTTCCAGCGACAGCATCGGCACCTGGGCGTGGTCGCCCGATTTCACCAAGAAGAAAAAGCTGCACCACAAGAGCGAGCACTCCGACCTGGCGTTCGGCCCCAGCCTGCAGGACTACTACGTTTCGGTGGATTACCAGAGCAATGCGGGCGACGTGTTCTTCACCAACATCGACAGCTGCCCGGCCGTGGCCGCCAGCGCGACCGATGCGCCGATCTGCCCACGCACGGTCATGTTCCCCAGCTATGTCGACGGCGCGGCCACCGCCATGCACTTCTCCGGCAAAGGATATTCGAAGCCGGGCTGGGTGGCGTTCAGCACCTACGCCAGCAGCGCGTCGCGTAACGGCGTCTATCCCTGGTTCACCAACAAGATCTACGCGCTTGAGCTGACGGCGAACCCGCGTGCGTATGCGCTCGCCTACACGCGTCGTACGGAATCGGCCGGCGGCTACTGGTCGGAACCGCACGCATCGGTGAGCCGCGATTTCACCCGCGTCGCCTTCAACAGCAATTGGGGCGTCAACAACGCGGAGGACATCGACACTTACGTCGTGCAAATTCCGCAGTCCGCGCTTCCCGGCGGCGTTACCCCTCCCACAATTCCTCCCCGAGTTACCGGTGGCAATTCGCAGCCCAGGTTGTCCACGACCGGTGCCACCGCCGCCAGCAGCAGGCCCGCGCAAGGCCAGGCTGGTTCGACAGCCGTTGCCCCAAGCGCCAGCACAACGCAGGGCGATGCGGATACGCAATGGACCTCGCCGGGCGAAAGATTGTTACGCAGGACGTCCCAGTATCTCAGGCAGGCCGCCAGCCACGCGCGTAAGCGCAACTCCGCTGCGCGCCTTGCGTTGTGGTCCGTGCCTGGAGGGGCCTGGTGGATGCGGTCGTTGTCCGCTGATTCGCGGGAAGCACGCAACTAAACCTACCCCTCCCCGCCTTGGGTTGGCGATCCCGGACCCTGCGAAGGTCCGGGATTTTTTTTGGGGGTAATGCAACCGTCGCCTACGTGTCGAAAGGCAGTGATCGTGCCGTCAGAAATACCACGGGTATGTGGTGAACAGAGCGGCCGCGTCGAAGGTCGAACGCGCCTGCGATACCGCGCCCGCCGGCGATTCGGCCGACCCGCGATCCGGCGAAGGATCCTGATGCCGGACCTGGGTCAACGGAATCCTGCCGCTTTCGGCAGGCGGCTCGCCGTGGGCATCCAGCACCTCGAGCCCGCCGGCGCGATTATAGGTATGGCAGCCATCCAGGCCAGGCAGCATGTTCGGCTCCAGTTTCGCCAGCGCACGCTCGCGGTAGCGCTGGGGCGTGAGTTCCAGCACTTCGTTGAACACGATCGCCGCCCCGTAGACAGGGGCGCAACACTGCGCGGGTCGGACCAGCCGCGAACCATGCAGGAAAAGCCCGCCCGCGGGCCGCGACCGCCTGACATCCGGCACGATCGGGTTGCACGGATGCGCGCGATAAGGGCCGGTCAGATGCTCGGATACGAACAGGAACAGTTCGTCCGACGGGTTTCCGCCGCTCTCCGATACATTGCCGAACAGATACCAGTGGCCGTCGTGGTACCGAAGCGTGGGGTCCACGCAAACGCAGTCGCCAAGCAGCTCCGCGACGCGGCGCCAGCCGAACGGGAACTCATCGGCCTGGTAGAGCAGCACACGGCGGGTTTCGCAAGACTCCACGGTCATGTACCAATGCCCTTCCCACTGGAACGCCTGCGGGTAGGACAAATGGAAAGGCTCATCCAGCACGACGCCGTGCCGCAGCGCGGTTCCATCGGCCTGCAGTTCCAGGCAGGCGATCACCCCCCTGCCCTTGTCCGCAACGAATTCTTCGACCAGCAGCAGCCGCTGCTGCCCGTTGCCGACTAGAAAAGGGTCGGCCCAGTAGTCGCTGCCCGGCGCCACCAGCGCGCGGTGCCGCCCGAGGCTAGGCGCCGTCGGGTCGATCGATGTCCGCCCCTCGGGAATCAGCAGGAACCAGGGCTGATTGGCGCGGCGCCTGCGCGCGCCCGATTCCGCGATCAGTTTGGTGGTGATCGACAGGGCGCGCAGACCCGCCCCGGACGCGAAATCGGGCGCGGACGGGGCCGCGTGCAGCGTCGCCACGCGTCCCGGCAGCGCGGGCGCCTTGCCGTCCGCGAACTGGCGCAGGGCACGCATCAACAGCGCGGGCAACTTGAGGAAAGCCTGGTCGCGATGCTGGCTGAAAGACACCGCCCGGGTTGCGCCCCAGCTCATGACGAGCGGCAGCGCAGGCGCGTGCGCGAACCGCAGTTGCAGGCCGAAGGCGGCGGCTTCCTCGCCTTGCAGGATCGGCTCCAGCAGGCTCAGGGCCGCGTACTTTTCGTCGATGAGATCGGGCGACAGCGTCCAGCATCCTTGGACTGCGCATTCCGACAAGGGCATCGCCCATTCGGCCGGGCCGCACAGCAAGATCAGATCGGCTCGCAGTTCCGTCACGTGCGGCCGCAGCGTGGAAAGGCCAGCATGCGGCTTCGGCGCACCGGCAGGATCGGCCGCGTTGCGCATGTCGGTCCTGACGCGCGAAAGCGGGCTCTGCGAATCGCGGCCGGACGCCCACAGGAACAGGGCCAGCAAGGCCCGCTCCAGTTTCAGGAACAGGCGCAGATCCAAGGGCAAGTCCGATTTCAAAACAACCCGATGTGGCTCGATCGGCACCGTAACGAGTTCGATGCGCCGGCTGCGCGCCGCCAGTTCGAGAAAACCTTCGATCCAGCGCGGCACCACCGCAGGCCTGATCAACACTATGCGCATCGGGCGCGTGCCGGGCGGCGGATCCGCGTACAGATAGGTGCGCTGCTCGCTTGGCGTGCGCGCAGACACCGCCTGGGGTTCGGTTGCCGGCCGGCTATTCACGTCCGCAGCTCCTTCGGATACGGATCGTGCGGCGGAGCTGCTCCGGCGCATGCGAGCGAATCGGACGGAAGCGCGCTCACAGGCTGGTTGCCCAGACGTGGATACGATCCAATATCCGCCTGCGGTGCACCGGCGAGAACAACAGGTGATCGATTTCCGGCATGAAATCCAAGTGCAGCCCCGGATGCCGGCGCCATGCCCCGTACCCGGCGTCGAGTTGCCGTGGATGCAGGAGATAGTAGGAAATTCCACCGGTGTACAAAGCCAGTACGTTGACGCCGCGCGCCAGCATCTGCGCCAGCTGTTGCCGGAATTGCGCGGGCTCTGGCCAATCGCGGTAATCCATGATGCCCGGCAACGCGGCCGACTTGGGCCTGAAGAAACGCAGCGCCATGCCGGGCCACGACACCGCGGGGCGCTTCAAAAATAGCGACAACTGCCCGACACGGAACCAGAAATTCCGCACCGCCATGCCGTCCATCAGCAGCAGCCCGACGACCCGCGCGTCGGTCGAAGCCATTTTCCACCCCAGATCGGCCGCGCTGCAGATGCCGCCGACGATGAAATGACGGCTGCCGGTAACAGCTTCGATGGCATCGAAAGCCTCGTCCACCGCCTGCTCCTTGCTGGAGTGGCTGCCGGTCGGCGCATCGCCCCGCTGCGGCAAGTCGAAACGGAACACATCGAATCCCTGCTCGCTCAGCTCCCGCGCCAGCTGCACATGCAGGCGGAACGGTCCCACCCGGTGGATCAGGCCAGCATTGAACAACACGACCGCCTTGCGGCGGCGCTGGCCGATGCCACGGGTCAGCACGCCGAAGCTGCGGCCCCCGTCGAGCGCGATCACCTCATCCATGCGCGACCCACAACGGCAGGTCCGCAAGCAGCCCATCCAGCGCCGGGCGCGCCTCGCGCAACGGGATCAGGCTGCTGAGGTCGACCTCGGAGGCCCAGGCCGTCGCCGATTCCGGCAATGGGTAACGCCGTTCGGCGCCGGGGGACTGCGCAAGATCTTGCGCATCGCCCAGCACCGCCGCAGGCGCGGGAAGGACAGCGCCGGCAAGCGAACAGGCCGATAATTCCCTGCGGAACCCAGCGCTTAGCCGGAATCCCATCAAATCGTGGGCTTCCGCCGGCGCCCCGCCTTCGAGCAAAGGGTAACGAAAGAGCGAACCACGCTCGGCGCGGTCCCGGCTTTCGAGTTCCGCGACGTATTTCCCGCCATCGGCGACCGGCTGCCACAGCCAGAACGCCGATGCGCGCAAACGTTTTGCGTCGCGCTGCACGAACAGCGCAGAGCCCCGGATAGCCAGCAGGATCAGCGGCAGGTCGCCGCTCAAACCCCGCAGCGCCTGCGCCGCCAGCATCGTATCGGCAGCGGTTCCGTCGGGGCTGAAATCGGCGTCCTCGCCCTCCGAATCGCCGGTGCCGTAGTAATCGAAACGCAGGCAGGCCAGGCCCGCTTCCGCCAGCGCGCCCGCCACCTGGGAAAAGAAACGGTAACTGCGGAAATGCTCGTGCAACAGCGGCGGACAAATCAGCACCGATGCGCGCGCGGGGATTGCCGCGGGATGGTACGCACCGAACATGCGCCGCTCCGTCGGTCCGAAGTAGAAAGCCTGCAAGCCGGGATCCATCAGGCGGCAGCTCCCCGGCGCCGATCGATGCGCTCGGATACGAGCGCAGGCGCGCCCTTGCCATGCTCTTGCGCAGCGCACGATTCAGCGCGCGTGAGTCCGTACAGCTTCATGCCTGCCCCCCTGCTTGCCGAATACGGTTCCGAGCGTCTTTCCAGGCATCGCGCACGCACCGTGCGGTGCCGGCCGGGCGCAGCCGCAATATTGCTCCGCACCCGCGCTTCCGCTGTGTTGATCGCATCACAGTATCCGTTCCGTTTCCTGTCCACCGAGCTAACCGGCAGCGCCGCCCCACATGCGCTTGAAATAGCGCAGCAGGCGATGGCCGGTGCGGTCGGAGGCGCTCGCGGAAGCGCGCGGGTTCGCGCTGGACGCTTCCCGCGCCGACTGTCCGGGCAGTGCGGAAGCGACCTGGGAAAGGCTCTGGGTCGCCAACGACATCAGCTTCAAGCGAACGCCGGTTTCGCGCGCGACGCGGTTGGCCATTTGCACGGCCAGCATCGAATGACCGCCCAGATCGAAGAAGTTGTCTTGTGGATCGACGCGCGTGCCCAGCAGTTCGCTCCACAGCAGGATCAGGTAGTCGATGCGGGAATCGGCATGCTGCGGATCGGCCGCGATGGCGGAAGAAACGGGTTTATCCGCCGCGGCGAGCGCGAAAGGCGGCAGTCCGGCTTCGTTTTGCGTTTTTAGGCTCTGCGCAGGCGAAGGCTGGGGCGATGGCGACATGGGCGACGGCAGCGCATTGCGGTCTATTTTCCCGTTGGGCAGCAGCGGAATCGCGGACAGCGCCACGACATGCTGCGGCACCATGTAATGCGGCAAGCGGTCGCGCAGCTGCGCGATCGCCTCACGCTCGGCGACCCTGGCGCCGGCATCCGCAACCACGTAAGCCACCAGCCGCACGTCGCCCGGCCGGTCCTCGCGCACGATGACCAGCGCGCGCGCTATGCCGGGATGCCGGGCCAGCGCAACTTCTATCTCGCCCAGCTCGATACGATGGCCGCGCACCTTCACCTGGAAATCCAGACGCCCCTGGTGCTCCAGCACGCCGTCGATGCGCCAGCGCCCACGGTCGCCGGTCCGATAAAGACGGGACGACGAGGGAGCGGTCTTGGGGCCGTCATGCATGACCAGAAGATCCGGGACGAAGCGTTCGCGAGTGAGCTCGGGTTTGTGCAGATAGCCCCGGGCGACGCCAGCGCCACCGATATAAAGCTCGCCCGAAACGCCGGGCGGGCACACCCCGCCCTGCGGATCCAGAACCCAGACGCTCGTGTTGGCGACCGGGGTGCCGATGGAGATATCGGGCGCGGCCGCATCGGCTCCCGGTCGTATGCGCATGCAGGTGGACCACACCGTGGTTTCCGTGGGCCCGTACATGTTCCAGAGTTCGCCGCAGCGCGGCAGCAGCTGCAGGGCGAGGTCCGCCGGCAGCGGTTCGCCGCCGCACAATGCCTTGAAGGACGGCCCGCCTTTCCAACCGGCATCGATCAGCATCCGCCAGGTGGAAGGAGTGGCTTGCATCACCGTCACCGCGTTGCCGTCCAGCATGGCTGAGAGCTCCTGGCCGTCCATCGCCGCATCGCGGCTGGCCAGCACGACCTCCGCACCGACGCTCAGCGGCAGGAACAGCTCCAGCACCGCGATATCGAACGAAGTGGTGGTGACCGCGAGCAGACGATCGTCGGACGCCATCCCGGGACTGCGGGCCATGCTGCGCAGGAAGTTCAGCACCGCGCCGTGGTGCACCTGCACGCCCTTGGGCTTGCCGGTGGAACCGGAGGTGTAGATGACGTAGGCCAGCGAATCCGCATTGGCCGGATCGGTGGCGGAGTTTCCGATCAGCGCCGGCGCGGCGTCGATAGTTTCGGCATCGGCATCGAGCAGCAGCAGACGCTCGCGCGGCAGGTCCAGCGGCGCCGCAAGATCGCCTTCGCTCACTACCAGGACCAGCCCGGCATCGGCGGTCATGAAGCGCAGACGTTCCGCCGGATAGGCCGGATCCAGCGGCACGTAGGCCGCGCCCAGCTTCCACACCGCGATCAACGTTGCGATCAGGTCAGGATGGCGGTCCAGCGACACACCCACCAGATCGCCCGAGCGCACGCCGCGCGCCATCAGCGCATCGGCGATGCGGGTGCTGCGGGTCTGCAGGCGGGAGTAAGTGGTCGTTTGCCCACCGAACCGAATGGCGTTGCGCGATGGCGTGCGCCTGGCTTGCGCAGCGAGCAGCGCATGCACGGTCTGTTCCCGGGGCATGTCCGCCGCGGTCGAGTTCCACTTCGCCAGGGCGTTGCGGTCTTCTTCGCACAGGAGGTTAGCCTGTCCGATCGCCATGCGCGGATCCTGGCAAAACGACTTCAGCAGCGCCACGAAACGGCGGTTGATCAGCGCCGCCGATTCGGCGGAGAGTATGTCGGTGTTGTAGCCCATCGCTCCCGACAGGCCTTGCTCGTGCTCCAGGAACCACAGGCCCAGGTCGTTGCTCATGCCTTTCTGGAACATCAGCAGATGCTCGTGCTCCAGCTCGCCCCAACGCGTTTTGCGCGCGCGCACATCCTGGAAAGAGAACAGCGCCTGGTAGAGCGGCGAGCGGCCCTGATCGCGCGGCAGCTTGAGCTCGCGGACCAGATGCTCGAAAGGCACGTCCGGATAGGCGAAGGATTCGATCACCGCCTCGCGCACTTGCCCCAGCAGATCCAGGAATGTCAGCTGCGGATCGATCCGCAGCCGCAGCGGCAGCGCGTTGACGAAGAACCCCATGACTTTTTCCAGCGCCTCGGAATTGCGGTTGCGCACGGGCAGGCCGACGATCAGATCGGTCTGTCCGGTGAGGCGATGCAGCAATACGTAGTAGGCCGTGAGCAGCGCTATGAACAAGGTAGCGCCGGCCTGCGCGCCGATCTCGCGCATCGCATCGGCCGTGGCGCGGTCGACCTTGACCCATTCGGTGCTGCCTTTGCCGCTCGCCAGCGCCGGGCGCGGGAAGTCCTCCGGCAGGTGCAGGGGCTCCAGTTCGCCGGCCAGGTGCTGCTTCCAATGGGCGAGCTGCTGCTGCAGCTCGCCATCGCCGAGCCAATGCCGATGCCATTCCGCGAAATCGCCGTAAGTCACTTCCAGCCCGGGCAGCGGCGAGGGCCGGCCTTCGCTGAAGGCTTCGTACAGGGCCGACATTTCGCTGTAGAACACGTCGAAAGACCAACCGTCCCAGATCGCATGATGGGTCATGAAATACAACACGTGATCCTGCTCGCCGAGGCGGTACAGCTTGGCGCGGAACAGCGGCGCCCGATCCAGCGCGAAAGGCATCGCGGTCATCGCTTCCAGCTGCCGCATCAATTCGGCGTCGCGCTCGACTGGCGGTAGAGCGGAAATATCGACAGGCGGCAGCAGGGTGAAGTCCAGCGTATCCAGCACCTGCTGCACCGCACCGTCGCCTTCCGCGACAAGGATGGTCCGCAGCGAGGCCTGGCGCCGGATCATTTCCTGGAAAGCTTTCTCGAAAGCCCGCACATCCATCGGCCCGCGCAGGCGGTGCGCCGACGGCGTGTTGTAGACCACTCCACCGGGATCCATTTGCTCCAGCACCCATAGCCGCTGCTGCATGGGTGTCATCGGCGCTCGGTTTTGCTGCGCGCGGTGCGGAATGAGGCGCGCCGCGGCGTCGGAGGGTTTCGACGACGCCAGGCTTTCCTTCAACGCATCGGCCAGTTGCGCGATGCAGGGAGCGCTGAACAGCGTGCGCATCGGCACCTTGATCCCGAGCTCATCGGTCAAGCGTGTGCAAAGCTTGGCGGCCAGCAGCGAATGCCCGCCGATGGCGAAGAAATTGTCGTGGACGCCGATCTGCGACAGGCCCAGCACCTTGGCCATGGCGTCGCCGATATTGCGTTCCAGTTCGCTGCGCGGCGCGACCGGCGCCTGCGCGCGGTGCGGCTCCTGGCTCGGCGGCGGCAGCGCCTTGCGGTCCATCTTGCCGTTGGGCAGCAGCGGCAGCGCGTCGAGCGCGACGATATGCTGCGGCACCATGTAGTCGGGCAACGTGGCGCGCAGATGCGCGATCAGTTCGGCTTCCTGCGCCGCCGCGCCGGCATGCAGGGCGACATAAGCGACCAGCCTGATATCGCCGGGCCGGTCTTCGCGCGCCAGCGCGATGCTGCGCGACACCGCGGCGTGGGCGGACAGGTTGCTTTCGATCTCGCCCAGTTCGATCCGGTAGCCGCGGATCTTCACCTGGAAATCCAGGCGACCCAGGTGCTCCAGGTTGCCGTCCGCGCGCCAGCGGCCGCGGTCGCCGGTGCGGTACAGCGGCAGCGCGCTGCCTTCCGTGCGCGCGCTAAAGGCGGCGCCGAAAAGATCCGGCACGAAGCGGTCGGCGGTCAGTTCCGGGCGCTGCAGATAGCCCAGGGTGACGCCTTCGCCGCCGATGCAGATTTCGCCGGGCACGCCGCGCGGGCAGAGTTCGCCCTGCGCGTCGAGTATCCAGACCTGGGTGTTGAAGATGGGTTTGCCGATGTGGATATCCGGCGCGCTCCTGGATTCGCCCGCCAACACCCGCGCGCAGGTCGACCACACCGTGGTTTCGGTGGGGCCGTACAGATTCCACAGCTGGCCGCAGCGCGGCAGCAGCTGCGCGGCCAGATCGGGCGGCAGCGGCTCGCCGCCGCACAGCGCCTTGAATGCGGGGCCGCCGTTCCAGCCCGCATCCAGCAGCAGCCGCCACATCGCCGGCGTGGCTTGAACAATCGTCGCCGCGCTCGTCTGCAGCAGGCGCATGAAGGCGCCGCCGTCCATCACCGTGTCACGGCTGGCCAGCACCACCTGCGCGCCGACCTTCAGCGGCAGCATCAGTTCCAGCACCGCGATGTCGAAGGAAAGCGTGGTCACCGCGACCAGCACGTCGTCCGCGTCGATGCCGGGCTCGTGCGCCATGCTGGCCAGGAAATTGGCCACCGCGCGATGCGGCACCTGCACGCCTTTGGGCCGACCGGTGGAACCGGAGGTATAGATGACGTAGGCCACCGACTCGGGCTGCGCGGCGCCTTCGTCGCGGCCGATGCGTTGGGTGGAAGCGGCGTCGAGTTCGGCCTGCAGCGCATCCAGCCTCAGCACCGGGCGGCCGCGCAGATCGAAATGTTCCGCGTGCCAGCTCTGCGTGAGCAGCGCGGCCAGCCCCGCATCGCCGGCCATGTAAGCCAGGCGGTCGGGCGGAAACTGCGGATCCAGCGGCACGTAGCCCGCGCCGGCTTTGAGGATGCCCAGCAGCCCCGCCAGCATGTCGATGCCGCGGTCCATGGCCAGGCCGACCAGGCTGCCGTGGCGCACGCCTTCGGCGCGCAGCAGATGCGCGATGCGGTTGGCGCGCGCTTCCAGTTCGACGTAGCTGAGCGCGTCGGCTTCATAGCGTACGGCGACGCGGTGCGGATCATGGTCGCACTGCTGCTCGAAGTGTTCGTGCATGCGGCATTCGCGGTCGAACGCGGCGGCCGGCGGCTGCAGCGCCAGCAGTTCGGCTCGGGCATCGGCGTCCAGCATTGACAGGTTGGCGAACTTCTCTTCCGGCGCATGCACCGCCGCGCGCAGCAGCGCCTCAAAGGCCGACAGCCAGCGGCGGATGGTCGCCTGGTCGAACAGCTCGCGGTGGTACTGGCACTCCAGCCGCAGCATGCCCTGCACCTGCACCGCGTTGATCGACAGCTCGAAGTTTTCATGGCTGCGCGGATTGGTGCCGAATTCCAGCTCCAGCCCGGGGAAGCCGGCTTTCTCCTGGTCCAGCGCCTGGTCGATGTTGAACATCACGCTGACCAGCGGCAGGCGGCTGGGATCGCGGCCGATGCGCAGTTTCTTGAGCAGCGTGCCGAAGGTGTAGCGCTGGTGCTCGATCGCATCCAGCAGGGTGCTCTGCGCCTCGTCCAGCACGCGCGCGAACGGCTGCGCCGGGTCGATCTCGAAACGCAGCGGCAGCAGGTTGACGCAGTGCCCGACCAGGTCGCCGTGCCCGTCCACCGACTGGCCCGCCGCCGGAATGCCGACCACGATCTCCGGCTGGCCGCTGATCCGCGACAGCAGACCGGCGAAACCGCCGAGCAGGGTCGCGAACAGGCTGGCGCCGCGGCGCGCGCCCAGACGCCGGATCGCGCTCACCAGTTCCGCATCCAGCACGTAGTCTTCGCGCAGCGCGGCGAAACAGCGGCGCGCGGGACGCGGATGGTCGCTGGGCAGATCCAGCACCGGCGCTTCGCCGGGGAAGCGCGACAGCCAGTAGGCTTCGTCGGCTTCGAACTCCGCACCGCCCGGATGCAGGGCTTCGCTCAACGCATAGTCGGCGTACGCATCGGCCGCGGGAAGTTCGCGTGCGGTGCCATCGCGGTGCTGCGCGTAGCGTTCGCCCAGCTCGCGCACGATCACCCACCACGACCAGCCGTCGCAGACGATGTGGTGCGCGTTCATCACCAGCAGGTGTTCGTTGGCGGACAGGCGCAGCAGCTCGGCCTGGAACAACTGCCCCGTTTCCAGGCGGAACGGCGTGTCCACCCCGGCGCGCTTGATCGACGCCACGCGCGCCTCGCGCTCTTGCGCGGACAGCGCGGTGAGATCGATCAGCGGCAGCGTGAAGGCGCCGCTTTCCAGCACGCAGAAGGTTTCCCCATCGGGGCCGAAGCTGGCGCGCAGTGCATCGTGACGGGCCACTACTTCCTGCAGCGCCTTGCTCAGCGCAGCCGTTTCCAGCGCGCCCCGCAGGCGCAGCGACACCGATTCGTTGAACGCCAGCGAAGCGTCGTCGCCCAGGCGCGCGGCCAACCAGACTTCGCGCTGCGGCTCGGTAGTCGGCACCACGCGCGACAGCGCGCCGCCGGCGAACGGATCGTAGTCGACTGCGATCTCGACCGGTCCTGCGACCTGCGTTGCGGCGACATGGGTCATCCGCCCACCTTCATGAACTTGCCCGGCTGTTCCGGATTGGGCAGATACCATGCCGGCCGGCCCTCCGGGTCGCGCCCCAGGCGCGCGCCGGCGACGGCGGGTTTGGCCCCGTCCATCACCGTGCGCGAGGTCGCAGCGTGGCGCGGAATGAAGCCCGACTCCTGCAGTTCAAGCACCGAATCCTTGTAGGCATGGGTGATGGCCTGGAAATCGGCTTCGCTGTGCGCAGTGGTGAAGAAGCACGGGAAGTTGTCCAGGATATGGATGCCGCGGCTGCGCATCATGGCGAACAGCAGATCCTGCAGCGCATGGTCTTCGCTGAAATACGTGCGCCACATCGACGCGAAGTGGCGGATCTCCAGCGGCGCGCCGATCGATTCGCAGAACGCGTTGACGTCCTGCGCCATGGCTGCGGTGCGCTCGTTGAGGCGCTGCTGCAGGGCCGCGCCGTGCTGCTTCATGTGCTCCAGCGAGGCTTTGGCCGCGGCCAATGTCAGCGGATGGCGCACGAAGGTGCCGGCGAAATAGGTAACACCGACGGTCGGGATGGAGTCGTCGCCGTACTGCCAGTGGCCGCCGTCCAGCGCGTCCATGAATTCGCGCCTGCCCGCCATTACGCCGATGGGGTAACCGCCGCCGACCACCTTGCCATAGGTGGCCAGGTCCGCATGCACGCCGAACAGCGCCTGGGTGCCGCCCGGATGCGAACGGAAACCGGTGATCACTTCATCGAAGATCAGCACCGCGCCGGAATCTTGGGTGATCCGGCGCACTTCCCTGAGGAATTCGACCGGCTGGAAATCCGGGCGACGGCTCTGCACCGGTTCCACCAGCACCGCGGCCAGTTCGTGCGCGCGCTCGCGGATGATCTGCAGCGACTCGGGCGTGCCGTAATCCAGCACCAGCACGTTCTCGGCGGTGTTGCGCAGGATGCCCGGCGCGGCCGGCACCGCGCGCAGCTTCTTGGTGCCGCGCACTATCACTTCGTCGTTGATGCCGTGGTAGGAGCCGGTGAAGATCACCACCGTGTTGCGCCCGGTCACGGTGCGCGCGATACGCAGCGCGCCCAGCACCGCCTCGGAGCCGGTATTGCACAGCGCGGCGCGTTCGTGGCCGGTCAGCTCGCAGACCAGTTTAGCAACCTCGCCGGCCAGCGGATGCTGCGGTCCGATCTCGTAGCCCAGCTCCAGCTGGCGCTTCACCGCCTCCATCACGAACTCCGGCTGCCAGCCGAACAGGCTGGTGCCGAAACCGTTCAACGCATCCACGTATTCGTTGCCGTCGATGTCCCACAGGTGCGAACCCTTGGAGCGTTCGATCACGATCTGGTAGACGATCTCCTTGGTCAGCGGACGGAAGCCGGTGACCACGCGCGGATCGGCCATGTGCGCGCGGTGCTGTTGGGTGTATTCCCTGGACTTGGGCGTGCGCGCCAGGTAGCGCTGCACGAAGCCATCCAGCCGGCCGCGCTGATGCGCGCTCAGCTCGGTGCCGCCGCTGCTGTCGATGCGGGCGATGGCGCCGAAGGCTTTCTTGACGTCGTACTTGGTGTGGGCGATGGCCGCTTCGTCATCGGCCAGGGTGGAAGAAGACGCGACTACGGCCACCGCCGTGGGCGCGGCGACGGCAGGCGCGATTGCTGGTGCCGGAGCAGCGGTCGCCGCCGCCATCGGCGGAACCGTCACCGCGCCGCCGGCCAGCAGCGCCAGCTGCTGCGACATCAGCTGCATCTGCTGTTCGATGATCTGGCGCACGTAATCGCCGCCGGCGGCGACGGGCGCGGCGCTGCCGATGGAATGAGGCGTTGGCGCGACTGGTGCCGGCGCAGGCGCAGGCGAAACCTGCACCGGCGCAGCAGGCGCGGCTTCCTGCGGCAGCTGCGCATCCAGCGTGTCGGCCAGGCGATCCAGACTGGCGCATTCGCCCATCAGCTGACGGAAAGTGATCTTGACCGCGAAGGTCTTCTGCAGCTGCAGCGCGACCTGGGTGAGCATCAGGCTGTCCAAGCCCAGTTCGATGAAGTTCGACTCCGCATCGGCGTCGGCCAGGTCGAAACCGGCGACCTCTTCGAACACGTCCTTGAGCTGCGCCATCAGGCGCGGCTTGCGGTCGGCGGGTGCGGCGGCGGATGCGGAAGCAGGAACCATGAAGTTCTCCAGGGCCGCGCGCGCGGCGATGGTCGGATGGGGGACGACGTTGCTGGGGGCCGGACTCGCGGCCGGCTCCACCCAATAACGTTGACGCTCGAAGGGATAGGTCGGCAGGCGCAGGCGGCGGCGCGCGCGGCGCGGGTCGAACCGCACCGGATCCAGCGCTATGCCGCGGCACCACAGCTGGCCGGCGGCGGCGCGCAGGCACGACGCTTCGGCTGCGGCGCTGTCGGCCAGCGAAGCGACGCTGGCGATCTTGTGCTGCTGCAGCTGCGGATGCTGCCGCGCCAGCGTGCTCAACACCGCACGTGGGCCGATTTCCAGCAAGGTCTTGCCGGGACCGTCCAGCACGCGGCCCAGCGCCGCAGCGAAACGCACCGGCTCGCGCAGATGCCGGGCCCAGTAGTCAGGCGAAACCGCGGCGGCGGCGCTCAACCAGTCGCCGCTGGCGGTGGAGACGATGGGCAGGGTTGGCGCCGAACGCGCGATCGATACGACCTCGGCGCGGAAGCCGTCGATCACCGGATCCATCATCGCCGAATGGAACGCGTGCGAGGTCTTCAGCGCGCGGCAGGCGATGCCGTCGGCTTCGAGTTCGGCCTGGAACCGCGCGACCGCTTCGTGCGTGCCCGCCACCACGCACGCGCCGGGCGCGTTTTCCGCCGCCAGGGAAAGGTCCGGCGGCAGGCGCGGGTGCAGCGCCTCCAGCGGCAGCCGCACCGACAGCATCGCGCCCGCGGGCTGCGCCTGCATCATGCGCCCGCGCCGCGCCACCAGGCGCAGGGCATCCGGCAGCGCGAACACGCCGGCCAGCGTGGCCGCGACGAATTCGCCGACGCTGTGGCCGACCATCGCCGCGGGCGCGATGCCCTGGCTCAGCCACCAGCGCGCCAGGCAATATTCCGTGGTGAAGATCGCCGGCTGCATGATCGCGGTCGGCAGCAGCGCGCCGGCATCGTCGCCGAACATCAGCGGCTGCAGATCCAGCCGCAGCTCGGTGTTCAGCACTTCCATGCATTCGTCGAAAGCCGCGCGGAACGCCGGCTCGCGCCGATACAGCTCGCGGCCCATGCCGGCGTACTGCGAGCCTTGACCGGGAAACAGGAACACCACTTCGCTGGCGTGCGCGGGGCGGCTGCGGCTGGCGGCGGACGCGGTATCCGCGCTGCGCAACTGCGCGATCGCATCGTTCACGCCGTCGGCGCTGATGGAAACGCGGTGCGCGAACGCCTTGCGCCCGCTGGCGAGCGTCCACGCCACGTCGGCCAGATTGACGTCGGCGTGCGTTTCCAGATGATCGGCCAGGCGCGTCACCGCGCTGGATAACGCCGCCGGCGTGCGCGCCGACAGCAGCAGCAGCTGCGGACCCGAAGCGGCTTCGGATTCTGGCGCCGGCGGGGCTTGCTCCATCACCAGATGCGCGTTGGTGCCGCCCACGCCGAACGAACTGACGCCAGCGCGCAGCGGCGCGCCGTCTTCGCCGCGCCAATCGTGCAGTTCCGCATTCACCACGAACGGCGAGGCGGCGAAATCGATATTCGGATGCGCGGACTTGAAATGCGCGGTGGCTGGAATCCTACGCTCGCTCAAGGCCAGCGCGGTCTTGATGGCGCCCGCCGCGCCAGCCGCCATCAGCAGATGGCCGACATTGCTTTTCACCGAACCCAAGCGGCAGAACGCCTTGTCGTCCGTGGACAGACGAAACGCCTTGCTCAGGCCTTCGATCTCGATCGGGTCGCCCACCGGCGTCGCGGTGCCGTGGGTTTCCACGTAACCGATGCTGCGCGCATCGACGCCGGCGTTGTGATGAGCCATGGCGATCACCGCCGCCTGCCCTTCGCTGCTGGGCGCGGTGAAGCTGGCCTTGCCGCCGCCGTCGTTGTTGATGGCGCCGCCGCGGATCACCGCCACTACCGGGTTGCCGTCCGCGTGCGCGTCGGACAGGCGCTTCAGCAGCAGCACCGCGGCGCCGTCGCTGAACACCGTGCCCTGCGCATCGGCGTCGAAACTGCGCGTGTGCCCGTCGGGCGACAGCATGGCGCCTTCCTGATGCAGGTAGCCGCTGCGCACCGGGCAGGTGATGGCGATGCCGCCGGCCAGGGCCATGTCGCACTGCCCGGCGCGCAGGCTGTCGACCGCCTGGCAGATCGCCACCAGCGAGGTGGAGCACGCGGTGTGCACGCTGATCGCCGGACCGGTGAGGTTGAGCTTGTGCGCCACGCGCGTGGCGATGTAGTCCTTCTCGTTGCCCAGCATCACCTGGAACTCGCCGACCTTGTCGATCAGCTCCGGATGCGCCAGCACGTTGCGCTGGTAGTAGCTGGCGTTGTACATGCCGGCGAACACGCCGACCGGGCCGGGCGTGGCGTCGGGCGCGTGGCCGGCGCGTTCGATGCACTCCCAGCACAACTCCAGGAAGATGCGCTGCTGCGGATCCATGAGCTCGGCTTCCCTCGGCGGAATGCCGAAGAACGCGGCGTCGAAATTCTCCACGCCGTCGATCACGCCGCGCGCGGGCACGTAGTTCGGGTCGCGACGCAGCGCTTCGGGAATGCTGGGGTCGAGCTCTTCCGGCGCGAACACGGACACCGTGTCGCGCCCTTCGCACAGGTTGTTCCAGAAGGTTTCCACGTCGTTCGCGCCGGGGAAGCGTCCGGCCATGGCGACGATGGCGATGGGCTCGTCCTGCGCAGTCGTGCGCTTGCGCGACATGCGCGAGGGATCGATGGCGGCCTGCGCGCCGCCTTCCAACTCGAGCGCCAGCGCCGCTGGGGAAGGATCGCGGAACAGCGCGGTGGTGGAAATCTCGCCCAGACCTTCGCGGCGGATGCTTTCCAGCAGCCGTACCGCCAGCAGCGAGGTGCCGCCGAGATCGAAGAAGTGATCGTCGCGGCCGATCTTTTCCAGATCCAGCGCTTCGGCCACCAGCCGGCACAGCGCCGCTTCGGTCGCATTGCGCGGCGGGGCGTAGGCACCGGCCCATTCCGGACGCTGCCGGCCCGGCGCCGGCAGTTTGGCGCGATCGAGCTTTCCATTGGGCGACAGCGGCATGGCGTCCATTTCCACATAGGCCACCGGCACCATGTAATCGGGCAGCTGCGCGATCAGGTGGCGACGCAGCGCTTCCACTTGCACCGGACGCCGCGGATCCAGCGGCGCGAAATACGCGACCAGGCGTTTGTGCCCCGGGCTGTCTTCGCGCGCCAGCACGCCGGCCTCGCGCACGCCGGGGAACGCCATGACCTGCGCCTCTATCTCGCCTAGCTCGATGCGGAAGCCGCGGATCTTCACCTGGAAATCGCTGCGCCCAAGAAATTCGAGTGCGCCGTCCGGCAGCCATCTGCCCAAATCGCCGGTCTTGTACATGCGCGCGTCGGGCGCATCGACGAACGGATCGACAAGGAAACGTTCGGCGGTCAGGTCCGGACGTTCCAGATAGCCGCGCGCGACCACCGGGCCAGCCAGATACAGTTCGCCGACCACGCCCTGCGGCACCGGCTCGGCGTGCTTGTCCAGCAAATACACGCGCGCATTGGCGATGGGGTTGCCGATGGTCGGCAGGCGCGGCCACTGCGCCGGATCGTCGTGCAGCGTCAAGGCGGTCACCACATGCGTTTCGGTGGGGCCGTAATGGTTGTGCAGGCGGCAGCCGGGAATGCGCTGGAAGAAGCGGGCGATCTTCGGCTCGATGCGCAGCTGTTCGCCGGCGGTGATGACTTCGCGCAGTGCGCAGTCGATCGGCGCATCGGCAGGCAGTTTCGCGGCGAAGTTGTGCAGGCCTTCGGCCAGCATCTGCAGCGCGAAGTACGGCACGAAGATGCGCTCGATGCGATGATCGACGATGAACTGGAACAGGCCGTTGGCGCTGAGCCGGATGTCCTGGTCGATCAGATACAGCGCGCCGCCCGCGCACAGCGTGGCGAAAGTTTCCTGGAACGCCACATCGAAGCCCAGCGCCGCGAACTGCAGCGTGCGCTGCGCCGCGACCGAGCCCGGTTGCCGCACCTGCCAGGCGATCAGATTGACCAGCGGCGCATGCGGCATGGCCACGCCTTTCGGCTTGCCGGTGGAGCCGGAGGTGTACAGCACATAGGCCAGATGCCGCGGGGTCAGACCGATAGCCGCGGGATCCGGATTGCGGTCCGGATGCGCAGCCCACGGCGGCGCAGCCTCGCCTAGATCCAGCACACGCATCCTTTGCGCGGCATCGGGGAACACTGTGCGCCAGTCGTTTTCCATGCCGCTGTGGGTCAGCAGCACGGTCGGTTCGCTGTCCTGCAGCGTATAGGCCAGACGTTCGGCCGGGTATGTGGGATCCAGCGGCACGTAAGCCGCGCCGGCCTTCAGCGTGGCCAGCAGGCCCAGCACCATCTGCGGCCCGCGGTCCACGTAAATCGCCACGCGATCGTCCGCGCCGACGCCGCATCCGCGCAGGTAGTGGGCCAGGCGATTGGCCTGGCGGTTGAGTTCGGCATATCCGAGGGTTGTTTCCCGATGCACCAGCGCGGCCGCGTCGGGTGTTTTCTCCACCTGCGCTTCGAACAGCTGGTGGATGCACTGCGTCTGCGGATACGCGCAGGCGGTGTCGTTGCCCTGCTCCACCGCGCGCACGCGCTGCGCGGCGTTCAGCAGCGGCAGCCGATCCACCGCACAGGCGTCGTCATTCAGCATCGCCTGCAGCAGATGCAGCCAGTAGTCCAGATAGCGCCCAATGGTGGCTGGCTGGAACAGCTCGGCGGCGTAGTCGATCGTGGCGATAAGCCCAACGTCCGCTTTCGCAAGCGCCAGCGTCAGTTCGGTGCCACGCAGCAGCGAAAGGTCGGCCGAGTCGCCCGCTGCAGATCCGGCGCGCTCGCCGCACAGGAACGCGCTTTGAAAAAAAGCGCGTTGGGCCGCCTCCATCGCGGGTCGCGGCGTGCCTGCCGTTTCTGCGAAAGAAATAGCGCCGTGCTCGAGCGCCGTCTTCGCCTGCGCATCGGTCGTCGCCCAAAGATCGGCGGCCGACGGCGCGCTGGACAGATCGATGCGCAGCGCGAGCGCACCGTCGGAAACTGTGCCCTCAAGATCGCTCCAGGTGGAAACCGACGTGCCCAACAGCATGTCGTGCTGACCGGACAGGCGCGCCATCAGCGCGGCCCAGGCCACCGCGGGGATGACCGGCATTGCGATGCCCGCATGCCGACTGCGGGCATTCAACGATGCGGTAAGCCGGGGGTCCAGCCTCGCTTCGCACAGCGCACGCGTGCTCAACCCGGCGCCTACGCGCGCATGGTCGGCCGGCACCTGCATTGCCGCGGGCGCGTCCGCCAACATGGTTTTCCAATAATCCGCCTGCCGTCGCGCCATACTCACCGAGAGAACCCCCTGACGTGCATCGAGTCTTGCTTCCTTTCCTGCATTAACCGAGAACGCGCCGAAGCGCCTGAAACGGCCAGTTCAACGGCGTGGCTGCAAATCGCGCAGCGGCGGGCTAGGATGGCGCCGCCTCGGAAAAAGCAGCCATGAAACCGGATTTCCCGTTCCTCTATTCCCAACTTGGGTTGAATCCGGACTGCAGCCTGGACGAACTCAAGCACGCGTATCGCCGACGCATCGCGGAATTGCATCCCGACCGGCAACCGCAGCTGCCGGCGAACGACATGGCCCTGTCCGATCTGAATTCGATCTACGCCCTGGCCCTGCGTTTCCACAAACAGCACGGCCGTCTTCCTGGCGGCAAATCGCCGGTGGCCGAACGCATTAAAACCGCGGCACGGACGCAGGCGCCGGAGCCCGCACCGCGCGAGAACGCGCTGGTCGCCGCCGCTTCGCCCGAAACCGGCACCGGTGCCATCCCGCAGCGCAACTTCACGCTGTGGATACTGTTGGTGCTGGCCATCCTGATCCTGTCCCTGTTCCTCGATTCTTATTCGTCGAAAACCGCGGCCGAGCCTAAATTCCTGCCCGCGCAAAACGCGCGGCCCCCTAGCGTGGAACCGGATGCATTCGTACAGCTCGAGATCGGAATGCGGGCGGCCGACGTGGTTGCGCTGCAGGGCCGGCCCGTGGGCGTACGCGGCGAAGACTGGGACTACGGCCCGTCCTGGCTGCGCTTCGACAAGCGCGGCCGCCTGGTGGACTGGCACAGCTCGCCGCTGCGCCCGCTCAAAGCCGCGACCGAGTCGCCGCCCGAACCGATGGCGGAATGAACCCGTCACTCGCGTCGCGCCGGCTTGCGCTCAGCGCGCGCCGCGACCGAACAACACCACCTCCACGGTCTGCAGCAGGATCATCAGGTCGAACACCAGGCCGTGGTTCTTGACGTAGAACAGGTCGAACTTCAGTTTTTCCTCCGCATCGCGCACCGAGGCGCCGTACGGATAGCGCAGTTGCGCCCAGCCGGTCAGCCCGGGCTTCACGCAGTGGCGCACGCCGTAGTAACGGATCTCGTCGTTCAGCAGATCCACGAAATGCGGCCGCTCCGGGCGCGGACCTACGAAGCTCATATGCCCGCGCAGCACCGCGAACAGCTGCGGCAGTTCGTCCAGGCGGGTCAGGCGGATGAAACGCCCGACCCGCGTGCTGCGGTCGTCGTCCTTGCTGGCCCAGCGCGCCACGCCGTCTTTTTCGGCATCCACGCGCATGCTGCGGAACTTGGTGAGCACGAAATGCTGGCCGCGTTCGCCCACCCGGACCTGGCTGTAGAGCACCGGTCCGCGCGAATCCAGCCTGACCGCCAGCGCCACCAGCAGCATCAGCGGCCAGGCGAACAGCAGCAGCACGCTGGCCGCCGTCAGATCGAAGAAACGCTTGCTGAGCCGGCGCGGCGTGGAATAGTCGAAGCCGCCGGAGAACACCAGCCACGAAGGATCCACCACATTGAGCTGCACCATGCCCGCTTCGCGCTCGAAGAACGTCGATACGTCGATGACCGAGACGCCGCGCTGCACGCAGGTCAGCATTTGCTCCATCGGCAGGCCGCCACGGCGCTCGTCCGGCGCGATCACGATTTCGTCGATCTGCAGCCGCTCGGTCAGTTCGGCCAGGCCATGCTCGGGGTGGATGCAGAGCTCCTCGCGCACCAGCGCCGGCTGGCCGGGCACCGGCACAAAACCGACGACCACGAACGAGCGGCGGTCCGAATTCCGGCGCAGGCGGCTGTTGATCAGATCGGCGTTCTTGCCGGCGCCCAGCACCAGCACCCGCTGCCTCAGCGCATCGCTGCGGAACACATGCACCAGCAGCAGGCGCACCGTGACCACCGCCACCAGACCCAGCGCCAGCGCCAGCGCCATCACGCCGCGGCCGATATAGGTTTGCGGGACAAGGTAATACACCACCAGCAGGGCGACTCCGCCGAAGGCGAAGGACAAGGCCAGCCTGAGGATGAAATCGATGCGGTTGTGGCGCATGTGCGCCTGGTACAGACCGAAAGCGGTCATCGCGCCGGTGATGAATACCGCGACCAGGAATCCGCGTATCAGCGCATGTTCGGCGAAGACGCCGTGGGTGTCGGGGTCGTTGATGAATCTGATCCACGCCGCGGCCAGCACCGAAAGCGTGATCAACGCAAGTTCCAGCACCCAGAGGGTTCTGAGGGCGCGATCCTTGCGGCTGGCCAGCGGATTCTTCATGGCGTCGCTCCCGCCAAGCCTGTGCATCGGTCAGCAGGGCCGGCATGCAAATGACCCGGAGCCGTTCCGCACTCCACATGCATATCTGCCGGCTTACCGAAGAGAAACGCCCACAACACGGGCGAGTAGAACGCGCCCACGCATTCGTTCAGAACGTGCATATAGCCCCCTGAAGCACCAAAAGAACAGCGAACCCCAGTCCGTGGCTCCACATCCCCGATTTCTTGCCCCATAAGATAGCCGAATTAAGTGTGACCGGATTTGCATATCCAACGCGATGATCTGCTCAATTCGGCCACTGATCGGCTGCGTATCGCCACCGGGGCTCACCCGCCCCCGTTCAGGCCAGGCTCGGTATCAGGCGGATGACCGCAACCGGTACGCCGCAGGGGCCGGCGACCGCGGCCAGACAGGCAGGTGCCGCTTGCTGCAGCATCTGGACACAGGTGGTTTGGCCTGCCTCATCGAGCGAAACCGGGCCCTCTGGCGCAGTGAAGCCGCTCATCTCCCGGGACAGCCCTACCCCGGCCGCCTTCAGCGCAGCCTCCTTGCGCACCCACAGCGCCAGCAGCGCCTCGGCGTAACGGTCGGCAGGCAACGCATCAAGGGCGGTAGCTTCGACAGGGTGGCAGACGCTATCGGCGATTTCCGGCATCGCGTCCGCTCGGGTCAGCGGCTCGATATCCACCCCTACCCGGCCGGCACCAGACAAAGCAAACGCCAACCATGAGTCGGCATGGCTCAGGCTCGTGTGCAGCGTGCCATCGCCTACCCGCGGACATCCCAGGGCGTCGCGCCACACCGGCACCGCATGCGGTTCCACGTTCAGCGCGCGCGCCAGCAACAGACGGTGCAGCGCATAGGTCAAGGCCAGTATCTCGCGGTCGCGGGGATTGCGTCTGCGCTGCATGCGCCCGGTTTCGGCCGTATCGATCAGGGCGACGGCGTCGGGCAGCCAGGGCTTCCAGTCGCCGGCGTGCGCGAGCACTACCAGCACGCGATCCTCCGTCTTGGCCGCCCATTGCAGCGAAGGCAGGGCGGCTGCGAAAACGCGGCTCAATTCCATCGCGGCACGGAAATCCATAGCGGCACGAGAGGTCGAAAGGGGAGCGAACGGAGTCACCCGCACGACTGCGGCAAGCGCCGCCGTGACCATGTTAACGCCGAAGCGTTCGGCCGCACGCCAGCAGGACAGGCAAGAAAAAAGCCAGCAACCGCATGCGGGCACTGGCTTTGTTTTTTTCGTTCTAGTGGTGCGCCCGGAGAGATTCGAACTCCCGACCGCCTGGTTCGTAGCCAGGTACTCTATCCAACTGAGCTACGGGCGCACAAGAAACGCAATGTTGCCTGATAGGGCCTGCGCCCGTCAATCTTGGTCCGCTTACAGACGCGTACCGCTCTCGCCGAAAATACCGAAACTCGCGGCTAAATCCGCTCTTTCCGCGCAGTGGCGGAGAGTGAGGGATTCGAACCCTCGATAAGGCTTTTGACCCTATACTCCCTTAGCAGGGGAGCCCCTTCAGCCGCTCGGGCAACTCTCCGGATCGATTCCGGCAAACCGCTGTCGTACGCAACGGCCGGTCAGGATACCGGCTGAGCGCGATGGCGGCAAACGAAATCGTTAGCTCGAAGGAGTGGTTTCGGCCGGATGCGCGTGCGCGTTGGCTTCCTCGCCACGCTGGATGCGCTGATAGATTTCTTCGCGATGCACGGCGACGTCTTTGGGTGCGGTGATGCCGATGCGCACCTGATTGCCCTTGACGCCCAGCACGGTCACGGTGACCGCATCGCCAATCATCAAGGTTTCGCCCACACGGCGAGTCAAAATCAACATTACTTAGTCTCCATAATCCTGCAAGAGTAATGCCGGGAAGGCATTTGCGCCTTACTCGCGGTTTAAACGCTTCCAGATATATTCATCAACGTGAAACATGGTAACGGGCGGCCACAGTAGCCGGCAAGCTCGGGATTCAGCGAAACGATCAGTGCAGACGTTCTGCGACCCAGTCACGCACCCCCAGCAGGGCGGATGCAAGGGCGGGCCCGTCCTCGCCACCACCCTGGGCGAGATCCGGGCGGCCGCCGCCCTTGCCCCCGGTCAGAGCGGCGATATGCGCCAGCAGTTCCCCCGCCTTGACCTTGCCGATTGCGGAGCCGTTCACCCCCGCCACCAGCGCGGCTTTGCCGTCCGCTGCGCCCGCCAGAACGATCACCGCGTCGCCCAGCTGCTGCTTGAGCCGGTCGACGGCGTCGCGCAAGGCCTTGGCGTCGAATCCCTCGAGGCGCGCCGCGAGCACGCGCACGCCGCCGACTTCCACCGCCGAACCTGCCAGATCGGCAGTTGCGCCGGAAGCGGCCTTCGCCTTCAGTGTTTCCAACTCGCGCTCCAGCTTTTTCTGACGTTCGGCCAGTGCGCGAATGCGTTCGACCACGTCGCCGCTGCTGCCGCCCAGCAGCTCAGCGGCCTGATCCAGGCGCTGTTCCTCCGCGGCCACGAAATCCAGTGCGCCCTGCCCGGTTACGGCCTCGATGCGGCGCACGCCCGCGGAGACGCCGCCTTCGCCGACCAACTTGAACAATCCGATATCGCCGGTGCGGCCGACGTGCGTGCCGCCGCACAGCTCAGTGGAATAACCGCCCATCTTCAGCACGCGCACGCGCTCGCCGTATTTTTCGCCGAACAGCGCCATGGCGCCGAATTCCAGCGCTTCCTGCATGCCCATCAGATGCACTTCGGCACTGTGGTTGGCGCGGATCTGCGCGTTGACGCGGCGCTCGATCTCGGCCAGTTCTTCCTGCGTCATCGGCTGGAAATGCGAGAAGTCGAAACGCAGCCGGTCCGGCGCCACCAGCGAGCCTTTCTGCTGCACATGCGCGCCCAATACCTCGCGCAGGGCGGCATGCAGCAGATGGGTAGCGGAGTGGTTGAGGATGGTGGTCGCGCGGCGCTCGGAGTCGACCGACGCGACCACATGATCGCCCAGCTTCAATACGCCTGCCGCCAGCGTGCCCACGTGGCCATGGAACTGACCGGCCAACTTCTGTGTATCGGTCACGTCGAACTCGACGCCTTTTTCCGCCAGCATGCCGGTGTCGCCCACCTGGCCACCGGATTCGGCGTAGAACGGCGTGCGGTCGAGGATCACCATCGCCTCTTCGCCGGCTTCTAAGGCATTCACCGGGCGGCCGTCCTTCAACAGCGCGACCACCTGCAGGCCACCGGCATCCAGCGCGTCGTAACCGACGAACTCGGTAGGTTTTAGTTTCGCCACCAACTCCGCCGGCAGGCCGGCGCCGGAGGAAAACTTGCCGGCGGCGCGCGCGGTTTCGCGCTGCTGTTCCATCGCCGCGTCAAAACCCTGCATATCCACCGACAGGCCGCGCTCGCGCGCGATATCGGCGGTGAGGTCCACCGGGAAACCATACGTGTCGTAGAGGCGGAACGCATCGGCGCCGGCGATCACGCCATTCGCGCGCGCGGCCAGATCGTCGAAGATGCGCATGCCCGAATCCAGCGTTTCGGCGAAGCGCTCTTCCTCCGCTTTCAGGGCCCGCTGCACCAGCTGCTGCGCGGCCGGCAGCTCCGGGTACGCCTGGCCCATCTGTTCGACCAGCGTCGGCACCATCTTGTGGAAAAACGGCTGGCGTACGCCCAGCATCCAGCCATGGCGCAGCGCGCGGCGGATGATCCGGCGCAGCACATAACCGCGGCCCTCATTGGACGGCAGCACGCCGTCGACGATCAGGAACGAGCAGGCGCGGATGTGATCGGCGATCACGCGCAGCGACTTGTTTTCGAGGTCTGGCGTGCCGGTAAGCGCAGAGGCTTGCCTGATCAGGGCCTGGAACAGGTCGATCTCGTAGTTGGTGTGCACGTGCTGCAGGATCGCCGCCAGGCGTTCCATGCCCATGCCCGTGTCCACGCACGGCGCGGGCAGCGGCTGCAGGCTGCCGTCGGGCTGGCGGTCGAACTGCATGAACACCAGGTTCCAGATTTCGATGAATCGGTCGCCGTCTTCGTCCGGCGAGCCGGGCGGGCCGCCGGCGATGTGCGCGCCATGGTCGTAGAAGATTTCGGTGCACGGACCGCACGGACCGGTATCGGCCATCTGCCAGAAGTTATCGGACGCGTACGGCGCTCCCTTGTTGTCGCCGATGCGCACGATGCGTTCGGCGGGGATGCCGATGCGCTGGTTCCAAAGCTCATAGGCCTCGTCATCGGTGTGGTACACGGTGACCAGCAGGCGGTCTTTCGGCAGCTTCCACACTTCGGTCAGCAGCTCCCAGGCCCAGTCGATCGCCTCCTGCTTGAAGTAGTCGCCGAACGACCAGTTGCCGAGCATCTCGAAAAAGGTGTGGTGGCGCGCGGTGTAGCCCACCGAATCCAGGTCGTTATGCTTGCCGCCCGCGCGCAGGCAGCGTTGCACGTCGGCCGCGCGCACGTAGCTGCGCTTTTCGGCGCCCAGGAACACGTCCTTGAATTGGACCATGCCCGAGTTGGTGAACAGCAGGGTGGGGTCGTTGCCCGGCACCAGCGACGCGGACGGCACGATCGTGTGGCCCTTGCCTTGGAAAAACGCAAGGAAGTCGCTGCGAATCTGGTTGCTGCTGAGCTTGGGAGTGTTCATCTGGCTGGCAATAGCGGGCGGGCACGTCTGGGGTGCCGCGATGCCGACAAAGATGCGGACGCGTGCTGGAGCAGACAACCCAATGCGTAAAGGTTAACAGGCCGGGCCGGATCAGTCCTCCAGGTCGCCCCGCAATGCGGACCGCACCGTATCGCCATCGAAACCGCGCCGGTAGAGGAAATCAGCGGCTTTGCGGCGCTGCGTCAGGTTCGTTTCCAGATCCGGACCGAAGCGGCGACGCGCTAGCTCTTGAGCGGTCCGGCGCCAGTCGCCTTCAAAAGCGCCCATCGCGGCCTCGATCGCCTCACGATCCAGCCCGTGCGTTCCCAGCTCCGCCCGGATGCGGATCGGGCCCTGGCCATGGGCGATGCGGGTGCGCACCAGCATCTCGGCGAAGCGCGCGTCGCTTTGCCAGCCGTCGCCGGCCAGCCTGTCGATCGCTGCTGCCGCCGCATCGCTCTCTATGCCACGCTCGGACAGCTTACGGGCCAGTTCCTTGCGCGAGTGCTCGCGCCGCACCAGCAGCGCCAGCGCGCGCTGCACGGGCGTAAGCTCCCGCAGCTTGCGCTTGCGGGAGCTTGAACGGACGGCGGCATCTTCAGGCATGTCGACTCAACCGCGGCTCGCGCATTACGACCGAAAGCGGCGCGTCCCTGCGCCAATCCCGATCAAACCTCTGCGTCCTCTTCCGCTTCTTCCGGCTTTATTTCCGCCGGCTTGAACTTCTCGCGCAGTTCGGTTTCCAGCTTGTTGGCGACCTGCGGGTTGTCCTTGAGGTACTGGCGGGAGTTGTCCTTGCCCTGACCGATGCGTTCGTCGCCATAGCTGTACCAGGCGCCCGCCTTGTCCACCAGCTTGGCTTCCACGCCCATGTCGATGAGCTCGCCCTCGCGGCTGATGCCTTCGCCGTAGAGGATCTCGGTGATGACCTGCTTGAAGGGCGGCGCCAGCTTGTTCTTGACCACCTTGATTTTGGTCTGATTGCCTATAATCTCGTCGCCCTTCTTGATCGCGCCGATGCGGCGGATATCCAGGCGCACCGAGGCATAGAACTTCAGCGCGTTGCCGCCGGTGGTCACTTCCGGGCTCTGGCCCGGCATCATGGCGCCGATCTTCATACGCAGCTGATTGATGAACAGCACCATGCAGTTGGAGCGCTTGATGTTGCCGGTCAGCTTGCGCAGCGCCTGGCTCATCAGACGCGCCTGCAGGCCGGGCAGCACATCGCCCATTTCGCCCTCGATTTCGGCCTTGGGCGTCAGCGCGGCGACGGAATCGATCACCACCATGTCCACCGCGTTGGAGCGCACCAGCATGTCGCAGATTTCCAGGGCCTGCTCGCCGGTATCCGGCTGCGACAGCAGCAGATCGTCGACGTTGACGCCCAGCTTGGCAGCATAGATAGGGTCCAGCGCGTGCTCCGCATCGATGAACGCCGCGGTACCGCCGCGCTTCTGGCACTGGGCGATGGTCTGCAGCGCCAGCGTGGTCTTGCCGGACGACTCCGGCCCATAGATCTCCACTACCCGGCCCTTGGGCAGGCCGCCGATGCCGAGCGCGATATCGAGCATCAGCGAGCCGGTGGAAATGGTTTCCACGGCCTCGATGATCTGGTCGCCCATGCGCATCACCGCGCCCTTGCCGAACTGGCGCTCGATCTGGGTCAGGGCAGCGGAAAGTGCGCGTTTCTTGTTCTCGTCCATGGCGTTGTCCTTGGTGGTTTGTCGGGTTGAGGGCAATTTAGCGGCCATGGGTCGCACAACTTGCGACGCGGCTGGCCGTGATCGAAATTAAGGCTCCAGCACCGGTTGCCGCTAGCGGGCAATGGCGCGACGACGTGTCAGAAAATTCCTGTTTGATGGGACAACCCCTGTAAAAGATGGAAGATAAGAGAATGGAAAAAAGGCCGGCGCTCAGCGGTTCGGTCTGACCAGACCGCAGTACAGGCCTTCGATGGCGAAGTCTTGGTCGGGCATGACGTCGATGGGCGAGTAGTCGGGATTGCGCGGCAGCAGGCGGATGCGATCCTTGCCGATCTTGAGCAGCTTGACGGTGATTTCGTCGTCGATGCGCGCCACCACGATCTGGCCCGAGCGCGCGTCGGGCGTGCGGTGCACGCCGATCAGATCGCCATCGAAGATACCCTCGTCGCGCATCGAGTCGCCCTGCACTTTCAGCAGGTAATCCGGCGCCGGGGCGAAGAAGGTGCGGTCCAGCAGCACGTAGTCGTCGGAACCGATGTCCGCGCCGATCGGCGCGCCGGCCGCGACCCGGCCCAGCACCGGCAGCCTGAGCGCGTCTTGCGAGACGGCGGCAGCCGTGGGAGCGCTGCCGGCGTCGTCATGAACCAGCCGGATCCCCCGTGCCTGGCCCGGAATACGGCGAATGGCGCCCTCCGCCTCCAATGCCTCCAGGTGGTACTGGGCCGCACGGACGCCCTTGAAGCCGAACGCACGGGCGATCTCGGTTTGCGAGGGCGGTACGCCATCGGTCCCGATGCGCTCGGCGATCATGGCGAGGATAGCCTGTTGGGTATCGGTCAGATTCATGGTTAGTAGTAATACTACTAACGAAATGAGAATGCAACCAGTGGCCCGAAATCTCTGGCAACCAATTTCCGCGGCCTGACTTTTTACGAATGGTCAGCCCGCGACCGCGTCCAACCCACTCAACGCCGCCGCCACCGTTTGCCTACGCACCGCGTCGCGGTCGCCATCGAAGTGGAACACTTCGGCATGCGCGTAGCCGCCGCGGCGTTTCCAGCCTATCCAAACCGTGCCTACCGGTTTGCCTTCGCTGCCGCCGCCGGGGCCGGCGATGCCGGTGACGGCGACGGCGACGCTGGCGCCGGAATTGACCAGCGCGCCCGAGACCATTTCGATCACCGTTTCGCGGCTGACCGCACCGTGGGTTTCCAGGGTCTGCGGGCGCACGCCCAACAGCGCCTGTTTGGCTTCGTAGCTGTAGGCGGCCATGCCGCAGTCGAACCAATCCGAAGAGCCCGGAATATCGGTCACCGCTTTGGCGATCCAGCCGCCGGTGCAGCTTTCGGCGGTGACCAGCCGGTCGCGCGCGGCGAGCAGGCGCTCGCCCAGGCTTTCGGCGAGTTGGCGCAGCGCTTCATCGGTGGGGTTAGGCATGGGAACGCTTGAAGTTGAACGACGCGGACGTTGTAGCCGAAATCCGCACGCTTGTCTGCCGCGCAAGCAAAAGGCCCGCCACTCGCGTGACGGGCCTTGTTGGTGCGGTGGATTGCGGTCAGTACTGGATGCGGAACGTCATGCCGTACGTGCGCGGCGCGCCCAGGAACGCGTTGTAGGTGTTGCGCGGATCGCCGGGCGTGGGATTGGCGGTCTGCAGCGGGCCGTCGAAGCCGACCTGCACGTACTCCTCGTCGAAGATGTTCAAGCCCCAGAACTCTAGCATCCAGCGTTTGCTCTTGGCGCCGATGCCGAAGCGCGCGTTGACGATGGTGTAGGCGTCCTGGATTTTTTCCACGTCCAGATCCGAGCCGGTGTTGAATTCCGAGGTGTACTTGGCGCCGACGTTGAAACGAGCGACCAGGCTGCTGCCGAAATCCCATTCGTACGTGGCCGACGCCGTGCCCGACCATTCGGGCGCGAAGCTGGTCTTGTTGCCCGGCAGTTTGAACAGCGCGCCATCTGGGCCGATGAAATCGGCGGTGGGCCTTTCGTCGCCGTAGAACGTGTCGGCATACATCAGGCCGCCCTGCAGCATCAGGCTCTGGGTGGGCTGCCACAGCAGTTCGGTGTCGATACCGCGCGAGGTGACTTTAGGGATGGACCGGACCACGAAGCTGGTGCCCAGGAAGCTGTTGAGCTGGAAGTCGTCGTAGGTCTGGTGGAACAGAGTGGCGTTGAGCAACAGGTTGCCGTCCAGCCAGGTGGTCTTGGCGCCCAGCTCGTAGCTGTCCACGAACTCGCCTTCGAACGAGGTGTCGTTGACCGGGACGATGCCCTGCCCACCGCTCGAAAGCCCGTTGGAGGTCTGCACGCGGTCCAGGTTGAAACCGCCGCCCTTGTAGCCGCGCGCGGCAGAAACGTAGGTCATCACGTTCTCGTTCCAGCGATAGGCCGCCTTCACCGTGCCGGACCATTCCTTCTCTTCGCGATCCTGCTCGGTGCTGCGGCCGTTGTGCAGCGCGTTGGCCCACGGCAGGCAGGTGAAACCAATCACGGTCGGCGCCAACGCGCTGGCCTGCGCCACCGTCAGTCCCCGAGCTACCAGCGCGCCCACAACCTGTGCGGAGTTACCAAGCGCAGCTGCGCAACCGGGCGCTCCGTTTGGATTCGAGTACTGCGAGTTAAGCGTCTTTTCCTCGCGCGTATAACGCAGACCCAGAGTCAGATCGAGCGCCTCGGTGGCATGCCAGGTGTTGTTGGTGAATAGCGCCAAGCTCTTAGCGTTCTGATCGTAACGGTCTAGCGCACCAAGCCCTGGAGCGAAGACGGTACCGACGGGACGACCGGTGGCCTGCGAGAGGAACAGCGGCGCGGTCGGCGATGCCGCCAGAGCCGGATTGATGCGTGCCAGCAGCGCGGTCGAGAGGAACGGCTCGTAGCCGACGCCGATGCGGTAGGAGTCGTTGCGGGTCAGATCCTCGTCGGCGTAGAACGCGCCGACCATCCAGTCGATGCTGTCGGTGGCGCCGGTCAGGCGGAATTCCTGGCTGAAGGTTTCGAACCGGGTCAGCGATTCGTCCTCATCCGCGCTGCGATGCAGCAAATCGGCGCCGGTGTAGTCGAAGTCCAGCGCGTTGATGGTCTGCCAGTCGCGCGCCGCGGTAATCGAGGTCAGCGTGGCGCCGCCGAACCAGGGCGAGTTCCAGTTCACTTCCGCGGACACGCCCTTGTCCTTGATGTCCTGCTCGGTGCTGCGGTTGCCGTAGGCGACGCGCGCGAACGGATCGGCCACGGTGGGAATGGAGCCCGGGCCGCCCACGCCGTTGATGATGGCGCCGGTGGAGCCGACCACGGTCTGCACGGCCGAGCAGCAGTTTTCTTCGCGGCTGGTGTAGTCGCCGATGAAATTGATGTCCAGATTCTCGGTGGGTTCCAGCAGCAGCTGGGCGCGCAGCGAGTGGAAGTTCTGGTCGTTGTCTTCGTCCACATTGCGCGGGCCGCGTCCGGTTTCCACGTCCAGGAAGCCGTCGCGCTTGCGCTTGGCCGCATACACGCGGAACGCCGCGTTGTCGCCCAAAGCATCGTTGTACGAACCGGACACGCCGAGCGCGCCGTAGTTGCCCACGGTGATCTCGCCTTCGGCGCTCTGCGTATAGCTGGGACGGCGGGTGATGACATTGATGACGCCGGCCGAAGTGTTCTTGCCGAACACCGTGCCTTGCGGCCCCTTAAGCACTTCCACGCGCTCTATTTCGCCCAGATCGCCGAAGCCCACGCCGTTACGCGCGCGGTATACGCCGTCGATCACGATGCCGACCGACGATTCCAGGCCGGCGTTGTCGCCGACCGTGCCGATGCCGCGGATGCGCGCGGTGGTCAGCGCTTCGCTCTGGGTGCTGGTGACGGTCAGGCCCGGCACCAGCACCTGCAGATCCTTGATGTCGCGCACGCCGGTGTCCTTCAACAACTGTTCCGGGAGCGCGGTCACCGAGATCGGCACGTCCTGCATCGCTTCTTCGCGCTTCTGCGCGGTGACGGTCATGGTGGCGAGCGTCTTGGGTTCTTCGTCCGCGGACGGTGGCGTGGCGGCGGTCTGCGCGTACGCCTGCGGCATCGCGCACAGCGCGGAGAAAACGGCGAGCGCGAGCGCTTTGTGCTGTAGTTTTGTAACGACCATGTTGTCCCCTCCCAGGGTCATCGAATTACGGATAAAGAGTAGTGGAAGTGATTAGCTGCCCCGAACGCATGTGATGGATGGCACCTTCCCCGAAGCCACCGGTCAAAATTAACATCATCTTTACGAAACGGCATTTTGCACTGCACCCATACTTGAGCAGCGCTATCGGGATGGGTTGCGGACCGCGGACTCAATGGTAGACCGGATAGACTGCCGCCGCGCGACCGCGCTGCATCAACTTCCGAGTCGACCTTGACCCTCTTTCCGCGCCCGTGAACGACCAGGCCCTTCCCGCCCACACCCCGCTGATGAAGCAGTATTAGTAGCTGCTCGTTTTAAGGCGTTTTTCTTCTTTTCTATCAATCACTTAGCAATGCCTAATAAAACTGTTCCAGTTCATGGATACGCTATGGATACACTGGAACGCAGAAAAGACTTAGGTAAGGTGAATGGCGAAGATTGGTCAAATCGAGCACTTCGACGGGGATGAGTTCCACATCCGGATCAAGGCCGTCTAGCTATGGCCCCCGCCTCTCGATGACTTCCCAGCCCGGCCGCAATCAACCCTGCCCTTGCGGCAGCGGCAAGAAGTTCAAGCGATGCCATGGCGGTCCCAATGCCGACTACGAAGAGATGATTTCTCGTGGCGCCCGGGAAGCGGAGCGACAAGCCGCAATCCATCGCCTGCAGCGGGAGCGCCAGCAGGGACTGGGCCGCGGCATCATTTCGGCGGATGCTAGCGGCACTCGCCTAGTCGTTGTGGGTTATCGCAAGTGCTGGGGCAATTGGAAGACGTTCCATGACTTCCTTTATGCATATGCCATCGACGTTCTTGGCAGGGAGTGGTTTCAAGCCGAGTCAGCAAAGCCCCGCGCCCTGCGCCATCCCATCTTTGGATGGCATGAGCGTCTAATGGCCCTGTCCAAGTCCGTTCAGGTGGAGCCGGGGCAGGTAAAGCAGATCCAGATAACGGGCGCGGTCAACGCCTACCTCACACTGGCCCACGATCTCTACACCCTTGAACACAACGCGAGCCAGGCTCACACGCCTGGCATCCAGGAGCGCCTGCTTGGCCGGTTGAAGCATCCAGACCAGTTCGTAGGTGCCAGATACGAGATCCGCGTTGCATCGATGTTCCTACGAGCCGGGTTCGATCTGACTTGGGAGGACGAAACTGATCGCTCTATCACCCATTGCGAGTTCACTGCGACCTATCCCAAGACGGGGAAGAGCTTCTGGGTCGAGTGCAAGATGCGGAACCAGAGCCCAGCCGCCAAGTCCCAAACGGGTTTTGGAAGGTTCGTTGGCTTGGTAAGCGATGCGCTACGGAAGGAGACAGAAGCAGAGCGCCTGATCTTCGTGGATATCAACACACCTGCCAAACCACGAGTCTTGGAAAGCTATTACGACTGGCGCACCGCGGCCGTAAGCGATCTTCGGCGCTTTGAAGGAAGCAAGGCAGCGGAGGAGTTTCCCGCAGCCCTAGTGTTCATCACTAACTTCCCTGACCACCACCACCTAGATGAGATAGTCGCCGACTCGGGCGCAATCCTGGAAGGGTTCAAGACCAACGAGTATCGAACCGGCGAACCCACCACCATTCGTCAGAAGCTTCAACAAAGGGAACGGCACCCGGAAGTGGAGGCTTTCTTCGCGTCCATGGTCGAGCATACCGAAGTGCCCTCCGCTTTCGGCGGGGAAATTCCAGGGTTGAATGAGGACCAGCGGCTGCTGATCGGTCGCAAGTATCAAATGGATGACGGACAAATCGGCGAGCTGGAAGACGCTTGCGTAGACGAGCTAAGCGGCAACGCCTGGCTAGTCATGCATATGGACGACGGGCGGAGACTGATCTACCAGAACCAACTATCCGAACGGGAATTTGCTGCATGGAAGCGGTATCCAGAAACCTTCTTTGGTGATGTGCGCGAGCCGCAAGGTCGGATAGACGATCCGATGGAGTTCTTTGACCGAATGCTTTCCGTCTACTCCCAGACCCCAAAGGAAAAGCTGTTGGAATTCTTGGCGCCCGAGCCCGGGCCCAACCGTTACGTCTTTGCGGCATTGGATCAATCAGAACTTGCAACGCTTTACGCGGAGAGCATCACCAATTCGATGCTGCAACAAGCAGGACCTCAGCCGGTTCCGGCCATCATGCAGAGGATGCGAAAGCCTCCGGTTGTCTAGGCCCGCCCTGCTAGTTCCGCATTGAGAGCATTTCCTATCCCATGCAGAAGCGTTTCCTGCCGCTGATACTCGGCGACCAGGGTTGGACGAACCCAGCGGGCGGGATGATCTTTCTCGTCGTATCGGAAGGCGTTGAACTTCAACCCATGCGACTCCTCGTCTTTGCCGGTTAGGTCCAATGAGAACCCCACCGGCACCACGCTTCGGTGTTTGGAGTGATTGTTCATGGCCGCCAGATAGAGGAAGTCGTCGTGCTTCACCAGCTCCGCTACCTGGTCCGCCAAGGATCCGGGGGCGAGCAACTTGGCAACACTAGCGACGCTAATGGCCCGCTCCCTCTTGAACGCCAAAGTCGGATCCAAGTTCATCCCCAAGCCCAGATAGATGGTCTGGCCGAGGATGTCCGCCAGAGAATGCATGGCGTGGACGCATGCAGTGATGTGGGCTTCGGCCTGGAAACGCGCCTTCTCAAACTCGCCCTCCTCCCGATCAAAGACTCCGAGCATAAGGTCGAACACCTCAAAGAACTCGTGGTCTCCAACGCTCTCGGCCATCAGCCGCTTGGCCTCGGAGTAGTGGTAACGAGCAAAGCCACGCCAGCCCCGGATCGAATTGAGGCACGGCTGGATCAGCTTGACCTGATCGCGCCCGAACAGTCGCTCGATATCCGTCCGCAGCGGCTTGAAATCCCACATCAGCTTTCCCCTTCACTCGACTATCTAGTGTCGCCGACCTCCTTCTCAAAAAGCGAGCCAAGAGGGCTTGCGCACGTTCCAATTTCCCTTTTACTGGAAGGAGGCAAACAACCAACGGGAGAAATCAATGGATATCGAATGGGCGGGACGTAGCGATGCAGACGATGCCAAGCGCGAGCGCATTGACGCTGAAATTAGCGACACATTGCAGCAATTTGATGACTTGGACGGACACGAATTGATGCAATTCGCATTTCAGCTTGATCCAGAAATGGGAAAGGAAATTCTGGAAAGCAAACTCGATCTATACGAAGATGCTGATCTTGAGGATGGCTTCAACGACTATCTTGATGAAATCTACGGAGAAGTTAAGGTTGGCTGGAATAGTTACTCAACCTCGCACATTCTGAAAAGCGTAGACCCATCGGCCTATCGCACTGCATTGGGTGAACACATTGATGGATACACCGAGGTTTCAACCGAGCTAGGCATTGAGCGTGCGGATTGGCAAGGTGGCGACATGATGGTGAAGCGCGACGATTGGGAAAGTCTCAAGGTAGAAGCCGACGATCTGCGCGGCGAAATCATGGATCGCCGCCCAGACATTCGAGCCATGGAGGAAGCGCGGCAGCTGACCGCCCAGACGTTCAAGGCTTCCGATTCCTGGTCTCCCTCCCAAGCGGACGCTGACGCCCTGGTTGCTCCTAGCGCTGGCGGGCGTAGGCAGGAAGCCACCTCGCAGCAAAGCCGGCGCCTGTAAGGCTCGGGCGCCTAACTGACGCGAATAGCGTGGTTGCGCCAGTGATAGCCCCTGTTGTGTAGGATTTCTGGTCAACCGGCGCAGGAGCTTGGGAATGGATCGTTTTCGACCGCTGATGAAGCGCGGTGCAGCCGTGGCCCCTCTCCTTGCCTAGGCAGGAATGGATCCCGCCTATTTGCGCACCGATCGTGCTTTTGCCAGCAACTGGGCGTGGGATGACGGTCAGCAGGCGTTTGCCACCGTTTGGCTTCGCGACATTCTCGACCCCGAAGGTGTTCCGAAATGGAGCATCACCAACCCTGCTTCCCGCACGGACTTGCATGGCACGCGGAAGACACGGGCACAGGAGATCTTTGACATTCTTGTGCGCCGCGCTGGACAGCCGGCTCGGGTCGTCCTGGTCGAGAAGAAGGATCCTGGCAGCGACACAAGCTCTGGACTGTCCAAGGCACGCGGTCTCGACCCTGAGCCCTGGTTCGCCGTCGTTGAGGGCAACACGGTGCTCCTGCAACGCAGTTCGCCGCCTGGTCGTAGGGACGTAAGCGTCGAGGGCGAGCCGATGCAGCCCCGTGCGCCGTCTTGGTCCCTGCGCGAAACCCGACCCGACCAATCCCTATTCCGCCAACGCGTTGCCGCCAAGACCGGCAATCGCTGTGCGCTAACCGGTGCTCCACCAGAGGTTTGCGACGCAGCGCATTTCTCCTGGGCGAATTGGCGAACAGAGAACGAGGCACACCATGGCCTCTTGCTCCGCCGGGATTTGCATGCAGCTCTGGACTGCGGGTTGATCGAAATTGAGCAGTCAGGGCGCGTAGTCGTTAGCGAATATTTGGCTACGACCTCGGACGAATACCGAGATCTGCACGATCGCGAAGTGTCGGTAGGCGCTTAGGTCCGTCATGGGCGTGTGTTTCGCTTTCCAGTCATCCACAAAAGGCACCGATGCCATTGAATGCACACACGTTTTTGAGCAGCAGGCAGTATCCATGGATCGAACGGGCTGCACAGTTCCGGGCTCACTGTATCCACGGAGCTGTGCAGATGGGCGGAGCTTTCTCATGGATACGATATGGATACATTTCCGGGCGTTTTGAGCGCCCCTCCCCTACACTTGTTCGAGTCCAGGCGACGATGACGTCGCCTTCTTTTTGCGTGTAAACAACGACTTACGCCGTGCGACGAGGGCCAGTCATGCCACACGCCCCTGACGCGTAGGTATTTCGCATAGCGCATCACAGAAACTTTCTTTTGGTTGTTATTCAAGCACTTATGAGCGTCGATAAAGCACCAGAACACAGCCCCCTCATGCGCCAGTTCTTCGCCGCCAAGGCGGAGTATCCGGACCTGCTGCTGTTCTTCCGCATGGGCGATTTCTACGAATTGTTCTACGACGACGCACGCAGGGCGGCGCGGTTGCTGGACATCACCCTGACCCAGCGCGGCAGCTCCGGCGGCGCGCCGATTCCCATGGCGGGGGTGCCGGTACATGCCTATGAAGGCTATCTGGCGCGGCTGGTAGCGCTGGGCGAATCGGTGGCGATCTGCGAACAGATCGGCGATCCCGCGCTGGCCAAGGGCCTGGTGGAGCGCAAGGTGGTGCGCGTGGTCACCCCCGGCACGGTCACCGACGAAGCCTTGTTGAACGAGCGCCGGGACACGCTGCTGATGGCGCTGGCGCGCGGCGGCACATCAACGAAAAGCGGAGGCTACGGCCTGGCCTGGGCTGATCTGGCCGGCGGGCGCTTCCTGGTCAACGAAGTGGAAACGGCCGACGCGCTGGAAGCCGAACTCTCGCGGCTGGAGCCGGCCGAACTGCTGTTGCCCGACGAGGAAGGCTGGCCCGCGTTCCTGCACGGCCGCAGCGGCGTCCGTCGCAGGGCGCCGTGGCTGTTCGATGCCGACAGCGGCCGCCGCCAGCTGTTGAAATTCTTCGGCCTGCACGATCTGACCGGTTTCGGTATAGACGACAGCATGCCCTGCAAAGGCGGGCTGGCCACCGCCGCAGCGGGCGCGCTGCTGGGCTATGTCGAAGAAACCCAGAAGCAGCGCCTGCCGCACCTGACCGCCATCGCGGTGGAGGCCTCCGGCGACGCTATCGCCATGAACGCGGCCACGCGCCGGCATCTGGAGCTGGACACTCGCGTGGATGGCGATACCAAGAACACTTTGCTCGGCGTGCTGGATTCCACCATCACCCCGATGGGCGGGCGCCTGCTGCGGCGCTGGCTGCACCGTCCGCTGCGCGACCGCCACGTGCTGGCGCAGCGGCACCAGGCGGTGGCCACGCTGATCCACAGCGGCGCGGACCGCAGTTCCGCATCCAGTGCGGGGCAGGCTCTGCGCGATGGATTCCGCGCGCTGGGCGACGTGGAACGCATCCTCACTCGCGTCGCGCTGCGCTCGGCGCGCCCGCGCGACTTGTCCACGCTGCGCGATGGCCTGGCCATGCTTCCCGCCGTGCGTGCGCTGCTGGAGCCGCTGGATTCGCCGCGGCTGAGCGCGTTGTCCGCTTCCCTGGGCGAACACACCGGGATCGCCGCGCTGCTGCTGCGCGCCGTCGCCGAACAGCCGCCGATGAAACTCAGCGACGGCGGCGTCATCGCCACCGGGCTCGATGAAGCGCTCGATGAGCTACGCCGCCTCAGCACGCATGCCGACCAGTTCCTGATCGATCTGGAAACCCGCGAGCGCGAAAGCAGCGGCATTCCCACGCTGAAAGTCGGCTACAACCGCGTGCACGGCTACTACATCGAGATCAGCAAGGGCCAGGCCGGCAAGGCGCCGGTGCACTACACGCGCCGCCAGACTCTGACCGGCGCCGAGCGCTACATCACCGAAGAACTGAAAAACTTCGAGGACAAGGTGCTGTCGGCGCGCGAGCGTTCGCTGTCGCGCGAAAAACTGCTGTACGAGCAGCTGCTGGACACGCTGAACGAGCATCTGGAGCCGCTGAAGCGCTGCGCCGCCGCGCTCAGCGAACTCGACGTGCTGGCCGGTTTCGGCGAACGCGCGCACGCGCTGGACTGGTCGCAGCCGGAGCTGCGCGCCGCGCCCGGCCTAAATATCGAACGCGGCCGCCACCCGGTGGTGGAAGCGGTGCGCGACGAGCCGTTCGAGCCCAACGACCTGGAGCTGCATCCGGACCGGCGCATGCTGGTCATCACCGGTCCCAACATGGGCGGCAAATCCACCTACATGCGCCAGAACGCGCTGATCGTGCTGCTGGCGCATATCGGCAGCTTCGTGCCCGCGCTGCGCGCGGCGATCGGCCCGATCGACCGCATCCTGACCCGCATCGGCGCCGGCGACGACCTGGCGCGCGGACAGTCCACCTTCATGGTGGAAATGGCCGAGACCAGCTACATCCTGCATCACGCCACGCCGCAGTCGCTGGTGCTGATGGACGAGATCGGCCGCGGCACCTCCACTTACGACGGCCTGGCCCTGGCTGACGCGGTAGCGCGGCATCTGGCCGAAACCAACCGTTGCTGCACCCTGTTCGCCACGCACTACTTCGAACTCACCGCCCTGGCCGAGCCCGGCAGCGGCATCGCCAACGTGCATCTGGACGCGGTGGAACACCACGACAGGGAGCGCGGCGACACCCTGGTGTTCATGCACGCGGTGAAGGACGGCCCGGCCGACCGCAGCTTCGGCCTGCAGGTCGCGGCGCTGGCCGGCCTGCCGAAATCCACGGTGCAGCAGGCGCGGCGCCGGCTGGCGGAACTGGAACAGCGCGGCCGCGCAAGCCATGCTTCGGAAATGGCCCCGCCGGCGCTGGACCAGCCGCAGCAGTTCGGACTGTTCGCAGCCGCGCCCTCGGCCGCACAGGAGGCGCTGGCCGCGCTGGATCCGGACGAGCTGACTCCCAAGCAGGCGCTGGAAGCGGTGTATCGCCTCAAAGCGCTGCTTTGAGCGTCCGGCGCCGTTCGCTACCCCCTGCGATTATTAGGCCTCTTGCACGGGGAATTCCGCGAGTGCCTGTGGAAAGAGGGTCATCGTTTATAGGCATTCGCTATCGAAATCTTCGCCACAAACGATTTTCATTGATCGCCCGCGCCGTCTAGTCTGCTTGCTCACGCTTTTCAGCTGAGGAGAACCAAGCCCCGACCAGGCCGGAAGACAAGCTTCCGAAACACAGCGGCGATAACTTGATCGCTGTCTACCCGCGCAATTGAATGCAGAAGCAACGTGACCCGGCTTGTCGGTCTGCTGACCATCCGCAGTGACGATTTCATCCACAGGTACTCGGACTCGTGACGGGATCGAGCACCGCGGTTCCAACCACCTAAGGAGAAGACCATGCCCAGCGACATGTCGAATGCACCCAAATGCCCCTTTTCGGGCGGCGCGCGCGTCCACGCCCTGGCCAACGCACCCGGCAACGCAAGCTGGTGGCCCGAACAGCTGAACCTGAAAATCCTGCATCAGCATTCTTCGCTGTCCAATCCGATGGGCGATGAATACAAATACGCCGAGGAGTTCAAGACCCTCGACCTGGACGCGGTGGTCCAGGATCTGCATGCGCTGATGACCGATTCGCAGCCCTGGTGGCCCGCCGACTACGGCCACTACGGGCCGTTCTTCATCCGCATGGCCTGGCATGCCGCGGGCACGTACCGCATCTCCGACGGACGCGGCGGCAGCGGCAGCGGCGAACAGCGCTTCGCCCCGCTCAACAGCTGGCCCGACAACGGCAATCTGGATAAAGCCCGCCGGCTGCTGTGGCCGATCAAGGCCAAATACGGCCGCAAGCTGTCGTGGGCGGATCTTTTCATCCTGACCGGCAACGTGGCGCTGGAGTCGATGGGCTTCAAGACCTTCGGTTTCGGCGGCGGCCGCCCGGACGTATGGGAGCCGGACGAAGCCATCTATTGGGGTCCGGAAACCGCGTGGCTGGGCGACGAACGCTACAGCGGCGACCGTGAACTGGCCAACCCGCTGGCGGCCGTGCAGATGGGTCTGATCTACGTCAACCCGGAAGGCCCGAACGGCAATCCGGACCCGCTGGGCTCCGCGCGCGACATCCGCGAGACTTTCGCCCGCATGGCGATGAATGACGAAGAGACCGTGGCGCTCACCGCCGGTGGCCACACTTTCGGCAAGTGCCACGGCGCGGTCGGCGACATGAAGTACATCGGGGTCGAGCCCGAGCGTTCGCCCATCGAGCACCAGGGCCTGGGCTGGATCAATAGCTACGAGAGCGGCCACGGCGCGCACGCCTTCACCAGCGGCATCGAAGGCGCGTGGACCAACAATCCAACCCAGTGGGACAACGGCTACTTCGAGAACCTGTTCGGCCACGAGTGGGAGCTGACCAAGAGCCCGGCCGGCGCGCATCAGTGGAAGCCGGTGGGCAGCACCGGCGACGGCAAAGTGCCCGACGCGCACGACCCGTCCAAGCGTCACGCACCGATGATGACCACGGCCGACATGGCCATGCGCATGGACCCGGCCTACGAAAAGATCTCGCGCCGTTACCTGGCCAATCCGCAGGAGTTCGCGGATCAGTTCGCCCGCGCCTGGTTCAAGCTGACCCACCGCGACATGGGCCCCCTGCCCCGTTACCTGGGTCCGCTGGTGCCGAAGGAAGAATTGATCTGGCAGGACCCGGTGCCGGCCGTCGACCATCCGCTGATCGACGCGCAGGACATCGCGGCGCTGAAGATGAAGATCCTGGCCTCTGGCCTGACCACGCCGCAGCTGGTCACGGCCGCGTGGGCGTCGGCTTCGACCTTCCGCGGCAGCGACAAGCGTGGCGGCGCCAACGGCGCGCGCATCCGTTTGGCGCCGCAGAAGGATTGGGAAGTCAACCAGCCGGCCGAACTGGCGAAGGTGCTGGCGACGCTGGAAGCGATCCAGGCCGATTTCAACGCCGCGCAGTCCGGCGGCAAGAAAGTCTCGCTGGCCGACCTGATCGTGCTGGGCGGCTGCGCGGCGGTTGAGGCGGCCGCGAAGAAGGCAGGCCACGATGTGGGCGTGCCGTTCTCGCCCGGTCGCACCGATGCCTCGCAGGCGCAGACCGACGTGGAGTCGTTCGCCCCGTTGGAACCGACAGCCGATGGGTTCCGCAACTACGTCCGCAAGGGCCAGGAAGCCTCGGTGGCCGAGCAGCTAGTGGACCGGGCGAACCTGCTGACCCTGACCGCGCCCGAAATGACGGTGCTGGTCGGCGGCCTCCGCTCGTTGGGCGCGAATGTCGGCGGGGCCAAGCATGGCGTCTTCACCGAGCGCAAGGACGAGCTGACCAACGACTTCTTCGTCAACCTGCTGGACATGAACACCAAGTGGCAGAAGTCCGCGGACTCCGAATTCGTGCTGGAAGGCCGCGACCGCAAGACCGGGGAGCTCGAGCTCACCGGCACGGTGGTCGATCTGGTGTTCGGTTCGAACTCGCAGCTGCGCGCGCTGGCCGAAGTCTATGCGGCCAGCGATTCGGACAAGGTGTTCGTGCGCGACTTCGTGGCGGCATGGCACAAGGTGATGAACCTGGACCGCTACGACCTTGCGTGATCTCCGAAGATCGCGCTGATGCGGTGACCGCGGACGAGCGGGTAATGCGAAAAGACCGGATCCATCGCGATCCGGTCTTTTCGTTGGCCGCATCGGATGCGGAGACGATGGGAAGCGGAATCGGCGCTAGGATGAGCTTTGCGCTTCGACCATCGCGTCCGGGAGGACGACCTGCCATGAGCAACCAGTCGCTGACAGACGACCTTTTCTCGCAACTCCAGGGTGCGCCGCTGCAGCGGGTGTCGCAGCAGCTCGGCATCGGCCAAACCCAGACCGCGGGCGCGATCAGCGCCGCGCTGCCGCTGCTGATGGGCGCGCTGGGCAAGAACACGGCCGAGCCGCAGGGCGCCGAAGCGCTGTTCGGCGCGCTGCAGCGCGATCACACCGGCCTGGATCTGGGCAGCGTGCTCGGCGCGGTGCTGGGTGGTGGTGCGGCGGCGCAAGACAACGGCGCGGCGATGTTGGGCCACATTTTCGGCGGCAATCAGCCCCGCGCCGAGACAGGACTGGGCCAGGCCACCGGCCTGGGCGGAGACAAGGCCGGACAGTTGCTGAAGATCCTGGCGCCTGTCGTGCTTTCGTTCCTGGCGCAGCGATTCCTCAGCCAGGGCAACGCCAATGCCAGCGGCCTGAGCCAGATCCTCGGCCATGAACGCCAGGCGGTACAGCAGCAAGGCGGCCTGAGCGGCGGCTTGCTCGGCTCGGTGCTGGATCAGGATGGGGACGGCCAGCTGGGGCTGGGCGATATTCTCAAGATCGGCGGCGGCTTGTTCGGCGGCAAGCGCTGAGCCATCAAAAATTCGTGAACGCTGCCGGCGTTTTTTGCTTGCAACCATTACTGGCAGGCAAGTCGCATGATGCTACAAGTTGTAGGAGCGGGCCTTGCCCGCGATGTTTTTTTGTGTCCGTCGGATACAAGGGCATCGCGGGCAAGGCCCGCTCCTACAACAATGACAAGATACGCAGCAGTGCATCCGTCCGTTTTTCACAGCGCATCCAGATCGCCCAGCGCCTGGATCAGCCGGCGCGCACGCTTGTCCGGCTTGTGCGCCGGCGCGCGATAGCCGTTGCGCTCGGCCGCGCGCTGTGCGCGTTGCTGCTCGCGGCACCGGCACGAGTCCTCGGTTTCCGCGTACAAGGTCGAGGCGACACTGGCCGGACCGCGCTGTTCGCTCAACGCCAGCACTTCGATATCGAAATGCGCTTCGCCACGCGCGACCATCAGCGCATCGCCCACGCGCACCGTACGCGAAGGCTTCGCGCGCTGTCCGCCCACCTCCACCTTGCCGTTTTCCACGGCCTGCTTCGCCAGACTGCGCGTCCTGAAAAAACGCGCGGCCCAGAGCCAGATATCCAGCCTGACTGCGGCAAGCGCCGCGGCGTTGGGATACTTTGCGTCGGCCATAACCATGGATTGAGTTGTTGATCGCATACGCATATGAGCATGAACGGAACATCGTTCGAGTCGTGCGAAGGATATCCAGGAATTTCGGACCCTATGCGCCACTCCCTCAGTCTCGGCTTCGCCAGCGCATGACAAGCAGAAAACGCAAACGGCCACCCGAAGGTGGCCGTAGCGGCAAGGCATGAAGCCCTGGAGTTACTTGGCTGCGGACTGCGAGGCGGCGAGCTTGGCGGCTTTGGCCTGCTGGCCGGCGGCCAGGTCTTCCTTGATTCGCGCGGCTTTGCCTTCCAGATCGCGCAGGTAGTAAAGCTTGCCGGCGCGGACCTTGCCGCGGCGCTTCACTTCGACTGAGTCGATGGTGGCGCTGTGGGTCTGGAACACGCGCTCGACGCCGAAGCCATGGGAGATCTTGCGCACGGTGAAGGCGGAGTTGAGGCCGGCGTTCTTCTTGCCGATGACCACGCCCTCATAGGCCTGGACGCGCTCGCGGTTGCCTTCCTTGACCTTGACGTTGACCACGACGGTGTCGCCGGGGCCGAAGGCGGGAAGCTCGCGCTTGATTTGGGCGGCTTCGAATTCAGCCAGGAGGTTCATGTTGAGCTTGGTCATGGTGGCACCGTAGGAGTGTCGTGGGCGTGTCGTTCGACAACTGGAAACTGATGCAGTCACCGGATTGTGCTGCACGATATTATTGTGGTTTCGCGGCGATGGAACGGCCGCGAGCCGGGCATATTACCTGATTTTTCCGTGGGTTGCGCGGGCTTAGACCGGTTCGCCGACGGGACCTGGCAGGTCCTGGCGGAACGCCTGCAGCAGCGCCCGGTCGGCTTCGGACAGGGACGCCTCATCGAGCAGGTCCGGGCGTCGCAGCCAGGTCCGGCCTAGCGCCTGCTGGCGCCGCCAGCGTGCGATAGCGGCGTGATCGCCGGAACGCAGCACCGCCGGCACCTCGCCCAGGGCGTGGCTGGCCGGATGGGTGTAGTGCGGGCAATCGAGCAATCCATCGGCTTCGAAACTGTCCTGCGCGGCGGATTCGGCGTCGTTGAGCGCGCCTTCCTGCAAGCGCGCCACGGCGTCGATCAGCACCGCGGCCGCCAGCTCGCCGCCGGACAACACGTAGTCGCCGATGGAGATTTCCTCGTCCACTTCGGCCGCCACCAGGCGCTCGTCGACGCCTTCGTAGCGCCCGCAGAGCAGGATCAGACGCGGCAGTGCGGCCAGCTGGCGAACCCGCTTCTGGGTCAGCGGCCTACCCTGCGGCGTCAGGTAAATCACCGGTGCGGCCCGCGCTTGCGCAACGCGCGCCGCCGCCAGACAGGCCTGCAGCGGCTCGATCATCATCACCATGCCTGGCCCGCCGCCGAACGGCCGATCGTCGACACGTCTATAGCCGCCTTCGGCATGGTCGCGCGGGTTCCAACCGTGCAGTGACAGCAGCGCGCGCTCCTGTGCGCGTCCCACCACCCCAAAGCCCGCGCACTGCGCGATGAATTCGGGAAACAGGCTGACCACGTCGATGCGCATCAGAAATCCGGATCCCAGTCGACGGTGATCAGGCCGGCTTCGAAATCGATGGATTTTACGAAATCCGGCTCCACGAACGGCACCATGCGCTCGCGGTCGCCGCGTATCGACAGCACGTCGTTGGAACCTGTGGAGAACAGGTGCGACACGGCGCCGAAATGCACGCCGTCCACGTTGACCACCCGGAACCCTTCCAGATCGACCCAGTAGAACTCGCCCGCCTTCGGCGCTGGTAGCGCGGAACGCGGCACGTAGATCTCGGTGCCGCGCATGGCTTCCACTACGTTGCGATCGGTCACCTCCGGAAACGTGGCGACCAGATGTTTGCCGGACTCCTTGCCGCGCGCGCCGCCGAATTCGCGTTCGGCGCCGCTGGCGTCGACCAGGATCCACGGCTGGTAGCGGAAGATCGCATCGCGCGGCTCCGTCCAGGACTCGATCTTGATTTGCCCGCGTATGCCGAAGGCGCCGACGATCCTGCCCAGCAGGATCCGACGTTGGTTATCGCTCATAGGAAGAGGACGGCGCTCGAGGCGCCGTCCAGGCGGATCAGGCCGAAGCCTGCGCCGCGACCTTGCCCGCTTCCTTGTACAGGTTGCGGACCTTGTCGGTCATCTGCGCGCCCTGGCCGACCCAGTGGTCGACGCGCGCGGTGTCCAGCTCGATGCGCTTCTCGTTGCCTGCGGCAACGGGGTTGTAGTAGCCCAGGCGCTCGATGTTGCGGCCGTCGCGCGCGCTGCGCGAGTCGGTGACGATGATGTGGTAGAAGGGACGCTTCTTGGCGCCGCCCCGGGTTAGGCGAATCTTGACCATGGTGCTGCTTTCCTGTGTTGCCCAGTCGCCATTGCGGCGCGGTGAACCGGGGATTCTAAGCCATTGAATCTGCCAAGGAAACCCTTGGGTGCGTTAGAGGGTTTCCCAGCGCGCCAGCGCTGACGCTGCGCTGAGCCGGACCATTCCGTCATGACCGGTGGCGAAAGAAATCTCATCGATACTTGCGATTGACTGGATGCCGCTGGCGTTGCAAGCGAAAACGCCCTTGAAGTCCGGCAGCTCCGCTGCAAAGACGGGGCGGGTGACCTGTTCCACCCCTTGCCGGTCCAGCCCCGCCTGCAGCAATTTTTCCGCCGTGCCGCGCAGGGCCGCAGCCTGCGGCCAGACCACCCCTGTTCCGGTCCAGAAACCGATATTCCAGACCGAGCCTTCGGAAATCGCCCCAGCCGGGTCCACGAACAGCGCGTCGTCGAAACCCGACCGCATCGCCAACCGCCGGTAGTGGAACAGCGGGAAGATGCCGACATGCTTGATCTGCGGCAGCGGACGCTGGAACGGAAACGACTTGACCCGCAGCGGCAGCGTGCGCGGCGGCGTGGGCGGCGTGGGCGTCACCAGCACGTCGGGCGCCGCGCCGGCCGCGGGATTGCGGTAGTCGAAGTCGCGCGAGAACACGGTCACTCGCAGCGTGCAGTCGGGCGCATCGGCCACGGCCTGGCGCATCTGCGCGCGCACGGATTCGAAATCCAGCGCGCTGTCGAACAGCTCCCACGTAGCGGCGGTCAATCGCTGCCGGTGCAGTTCGAGGCCCTGCACCGAATGGTCGCGCACCTGCATCGAGCTGAAATGCCCGTAGTTCACCAAGGCTAAGGCGCGCAGATCGTCGGCGCCGGCCGGCTGCCCGTTGAGCAGCGCCACGCTCACCGGAACGGCATGCCGCCGCGCGCGCCCATCATGCTCTTCATGCCGCGCATCATGCCCTTCATGCCGCCGCCGGCCAGCTTGCCCATCATTTTTTCCATCTGCTGGTACTGTTTCATCAGCTTGTTGACGTCGGCCGGCTGGGTGCCGGAACCGCGCGCGATGCGGGCCCGGCGCGAGCCGTTGAGCAGCGCCGGATTGCGCCGCTCTTTCTTGGTCATGGAATTGATGATCGCCACCATGCGCGGCACTTCCTTGCCGGCCGCGACCTGCTGCTTCACGTGGTCCGGAATCTGGCCCATGCCCGGCAGCTTGTCCATCAGTCCGCTCAGGCCGCCCATGTTCTGCATCTGCTCCAGCTGGTCGCGCATGTCGTTG
>JAESGX010000148.1_pt1 | contig 55964 bp, 49 predicted proteins | sample 9269801 | NCBI WGS metagenome assembly JAESGX01 (sample SAMN16773122, study PRJNA677054) | algae metagenome | isolation source: Pleurocapsa minor GSE-CHR-MK-17-07R and co-occurring heterotrophs from wet... | place: USA: Lower Calf Creek Falls, Grand Staircase Escalante National Monument, UT ... | reverse complement strand
TCCTCGCGACCGTTAACAACAACGGGTCGGTGAGCTTCGGACCCTCAGCCGACAATACGCGGTTCACGGTCACCATCGAGGCGCGGCCGGAAGCTGTCGACGAGATCACAAACACCGCACTGCCGATCGCCGAGGAGACCGTCCGCTACTCGTCGAACCTGATCCCAATCGAGACCATGCCGGTTAAGGTGTGGCATGTCGCAACCAGCGCCGGGTCCAACCGCAGCCTTTATCGGGTAGCGGAGGGGCTGGCAGTTCCGCCCGGCCATGTGAGCGACGGCCGCTTCTATTCCCTCTACGACTTGGAGGAGATCGCCGAAACCATGGTAACGCCCTTCGATTCCAGCGAGATCGAGGCCTTGGCTTTCGACGAGCTGATCGCCCTGCCGGGTGGAGAGTCGATCGCGTTGAAACTGCTGCATGAGCTGCTTTTCGAGCACCTGAGGACCAAGGGTCTCCAGATCGAGTACGACCGCCGACGCGCCTACTACGCCCGGGGTGACGAGCCGGAGCTGAAGGTCAGCTATCAAGGACGCCTACGCAAAGCGACGAGGACCGTGGTCAAAGCGCGCACTAAGCGCGAGTCCGGCGATATCGTCTACTACGAGCACAAGGCGGTTAGTTTCTCCGTCATGCGCTTTGGTGGCGAGTGGGCGGTAGTCCTGACGCCTGGATACGCCTTCACGCGCGACGGTGTGCGCAACCCGATCAGCCGGGAGCGCACCAACGCGCTGTCCACCCGCCGTGCCGCGCGGGACTTTAATCCGAGTGTTCTTCAGGACGTGTCGTTCTGGCTTGCAATCCTGTCCGGCGAGGCCGAGGGCCTGTTCGCCCTCGAGTATCGCCCGGAGAACGACCTCGCGCGGTTCGCTCCGTCAGTGCTCCTTTCTCACCGCACGCCGACGATCTCGTTCAATGTGTCGGCTTTCGATGAACTAGCCCAACGCGACACAGAGATCGACGAGGACCTCCAAAGGCTTGACGCCGAGCTGGAAGCGCTCGCGCTGGAGCCCGATGACGAGGTCGAGGACGGCTCCTGGCGGAACGAGACCGGTTTACGGGATGGGGAACCTGACGATGTCGATTGAGCTTGCCATCGTTGAGCTGGCGCCACCGCGGCTCCAATTTGGAGGCGCGAGTACGCATACCGATCCCAAGGTCGGACTCCTCTCCGCAGGCCCCTTCGACCTGCGCTTCGGGTCGGCTCGAAAGGATCACATTCACGTCGGGATCATCGGGCCGGCCGAGCAAGTTACAGCGGCGGGCCGCTGGCTGGAGCGCTGCAGCCGTGAGATACCCGTCCTTGGTGAAGCCAGCCTGCTAAAGAAGCCCTTCCCGGGCTTCGAAGAGGCTTTCCACAAGAAGCTGATCGCGCCCGATGCGTCTTCGATCGCGCTCACCTCAAAGAACCACGATGGACTCGCTCACGCTTTGCAGGGCGATGCCTACCAGGCGTTCCAGCGGGTGGTCGATCTCTACGCGGACGCGCATGCACGCCTAGCGTCACGCGACCTGAACCGTCCTGACATCGTACTGATGTGCATACCGGACGATGTGTTCAGCAAGGTCAGCGCAGTTGAGCGCAAAGCGACTGAAATCGAACGGAGGCGCGCCAAAGCGATCCGGCGCGCTCGACCCAGCAATCAGCTGGATTTTTTTGACGCCCTTGATGAGATCGAGCAGACTCCTGAGGACTTCCTGAAGAGAGACCTAAGGCTGGCGCTCAAGGCGCGCGCCCTGCGAAGCCGACTTCCGATCCAGCTAGTCACGGACGCCTTGCTCAGCGACACAGCGAGAAACCAGGATCCAGCCACCCGCGCTTGGAATTTCGCGGTCGGTCTCTACTACAAGGCCGGCGGGGTTCCTTGGCGATTGCCGCCGACGGGCCCGGACACGTGCTTCGTCGGGATCAGTTTTCACCACTTCCGTACGACGCAGCGTGCAATTGTCCGCTCTAGCTTGGCTCAAGCTTTTTCAAGTGACGGTGAAGGCTTCGCGATACGCGGTGAGGGTGTGCCTGTCGAGCCAGAACAAGGTCGGAACGTGCACCTTTCCGAACAGCAGGCGTTCGAACTCGCTCAGAACGTGCTCGCCGAATATGAACTGCGAACTGGCGGAGCTCCACTCCGAGTCGTTCTCCACAAAACCTCCTATTTTGATCCCGCCGAACAGGCGGGTTTTACCGCCGCGCTCAAAGACATTCCTATCGTTTCGATGGTGACATTGGTGCCTAGCCTGTTTCGGTTACTTAGATACGGTGCATATCCGCCGAAGGTCGGGACGGTATGTACTGTGAACGACGATCGGTCATTCCTATTCACGTCAGGCTTCATGCCGGAGTTGGGCACCTATCCAGGTCCGCACGTTCCCCAACCTTTCGAGGTACGATGTCTCGGAGCCGAAAGCGCTGTGGCCGCCGCTCAGGACGTTCTGAACCTCACCCGCATGAACTGGAACACCGCGGACATTCGGGGGAAATGGCCGGTGTCGCTATCGTTTGCCCGTCGTGTCGGCGGAATATTGGATGAATATGGTGATGATGATCTAGCAGAGACTTCATTTCGATATTTTGTGTAGTTCGGAAAATGGCGAATCCTCGAATGTAGTTTCGCGTCCTCGACCATGGCGTAAGGCCAAGCTCGGAAGCAAAGGACCGTGCTTATCTGCTAATCGACAATTGGGATGATTGGTTCAAGTACAACACGATGTACACGCTTGTTGTCTATGACGAGGACGGCGAGCGCCATCAAATCGGGAGCGTGAAGATCGGCCAGTTCAAGATGGAGGAGGGCCAGCGGCGCGCCGCCAATCCGGAAAACTTTGATGAACTGGACGACCGCTTCTTCTCGCTCGGCCAAGACGACAGCCATTACGAGGCCTTGAACGCGCTCGGCCCCGAACAGCGCGACCGCATCTTACGTGCATTGAAGGACGTCGCCTTCGACACCGACCTCTTTCAGCAGGCTCTCGACGAGAAGGTGACCGGCGTCTCACTGCTGCGCGCCGTCACGCCAGCAAGCGTGCAGGGACAGTTCTACAGAATGGCGCGCGGTGGCGCGCGCCTGTCGAGCTACAAATTTAGCTATACGGCGTCGAAGCCGCCTCGATCGCGGATAAGCCCGGTTTGGCTCGATTTCGAGGTCCAGCCGGAGTCGCAGCCGCCCACCAATATCCACGTGCTTATCGGCCGGAACGGTGTGGGCAAAACGCGGCTGCTAAACGGGATGACCCGCGCGATCGTCGGCGCCGAGACCGACGAGGAGGATTCTGGCTCGTTCGAGGGCGATATGGAAGACCTGATCGACGAACGGTTGTTCGCCAACCTGGTCTCGGTAACGTTCAGCGCGTTCGATCCCTTCGGCCCTCTCCCGACCCGCCAGGATAAATCGAGCGGCGTGCAGTACGCCTATATTGGATTGCGGCGGACCGGCCTCGGCGAAGACGGCAAGCCGCATCCGCCGCGGACCCCCGATCAGCTTTCGTCGGTCTTCGGCAGTAGCGTCTGGCTGTGCCGGCAGGGTGCGCGCGTGAGCTGATGGCGGCGCGCCCTGGAGATGCTCGAGGCCGATCTGATCTTCAAGGACGCCGAGGTTGCGTCGCTTGCGGATGAAGACCTGCCCGAGAAGGAGTTTCGGGCGCGGGCGCGCTCCCTGTTCGGCAAACTGAGCTCGGGGCACAAGATCGTCCTGCTGACGATCACGCGCCTCGTGGAGACCGTCGAAGAGAGCACGCTCGTGTTGCTCGATGAGCCCGAGGCGCATCTTCATCCGCCGCTGCTGTCGGCCTTCGTCCGCGCGCTCTCCGATCTGCTGATCAACCGCAACGGCGTCGGCATCATCGCAACCCATTCGCCTGTCGTGTTGCAGGAGGTGCCGCGAAGCTGTGTCTGGAAGGTGCGCCGCACCAATTTTCGCGTGGAGGCGGACCGTCCCGAGATTGAGACCTTCGGCGAGAACGTTGGCATTCTGACGCGTGAGATCTTCGGACTGGAAGTCACCGACTCCGGCTTTCACAAGATGCTGCGAGACGCCGTCGCTGAGGGCGACGACTATGAGGACGTCGTCGGACGCTTCGACGGCGAGTTGGGCGGTGAAGCCAAGGCGATCATCCGGGCCCTCATCGCTGCACGCCAGATCGACGACGAGTGATGCTGAAGCTCAATCGTCCGCCATACTCAGCCGAAGACACGTTCGCCGCTTGCACCAGCCAGGTGCGTGTGCCGGCGTTGAAGGCAAAGCTGACAGCCGCCACCCAGGCGATCCGCGATGCGTCGGACGCCTATGTGGCGGCAGCGGAAGCGCAGGCGCTCGACCAGATCATACGCGATCCCCTCGTCAACGGCACGGTGACGACGGCGGAGATGGAGGCGGTCTACACGGGTCGCATGGCGAAGCAGAGCGGGCCCGGCCGCGCCATCTATGGCGACATCTTCGCGGCGGCCAAAGGGCGTTGTCCGTTGTGCGCGCATCGAACGGTGACGACGCTCGATCACCACCTGCCCAAGGCGCATTATCCGGCGCTCGCCGTAGTGCCGGTCAATCTCGTCCCGGCGTGCAGCGATTGCAACAAGGCCAAGCTCGCAAGCGTCCCCCATGCTCCTGAGGACGTTTCGATCCACCCGTACTTCGACGATGTCGCCGACGAACGTTGGCTGTACGCCGACGTCGTGGAGGTCGCGCCGGCCTCCATGCGCTTTCGAGTGGAGACCTCAGCTGCATGGGACCCGCTGCTCGCCGAGCGCGTGAAGAGGCATTTCCGAGTGCTGAAGCTTTCTTCGCTCTACGGTTCAGAGGCGGCGGAGGAGTTACTCAACATCCGACATCTTCTGATCAGACTTCAAGAAAGCGGTGGTGCCGACTATGTTCGCACTTATCTCGAAGAACACGCTGAGAGCTGTCTGGCCGGGCGTCTCAACGGCTGGCGAGGAGCAGCTTACGAGGCCTGGGCCGAGAGCGATTGGTTCTGCAACGGCGGCTTCGCGGCTGTCGGCTAAGAAGCGCTGGTTCTGCTGCTCAAGCACAAGCGTTTGGCAAAGTGTACGGTGCGCAGGTCTCAGGGGCGATCCGTCGTTAGTCTAAGTTCCGTCGTACTCAAATCTGGGCGGTTACTGCGAGACAGGGTTGGCGCCGTAGAGAACACGTTGAATAGCTTGTTGCCGCGCGCTCCGATCGAAGGTGTACGAATGGCGCTGAAACTTGGCTCCCGCGAGCAGCGCCTTGATATAGCCGGCAACTGTATCGGCTGCCATGACCAGCGTCGTGTCGAGTGTATGAACATAGCGGCTGGTCGCCGATCCCTTGGCGTGGCCGATCAGGGCGGCGATCGTGATCTCGGTGAAGCCGAGATCATTGGCGATACTGGCGAAGCTGTGGCGCAGGACGTGTGGCGTCACGTCGAACAGCGGACTCTGGCTGAAGAGTTTCTTCCAGTTCTGCGGAAAATTACCGACGGCGTTATCGTTGCCTTGCCCGGGGAAGACATAGGAGCCTGAGCGGTTGGCGTGCCGTTCCTCCAGAAAGCTGATCGCCGGTAGACCAATGGGTCTAACTGAAGCCCCTTCCTTGCTGTCCGACAGCCGCAGGCAGCTCCCTTCGAAGTCGACCTCGCTCCATTTGAGTTCGACGATCTCGCCCTTCCGACAGCCGGTGAGGGCGATGAGGCGCAGAATGTCGGCATGGATTCGTTGCCGTTCGTTCGTGCTCGCACGATCGAGGATTTCTCCGAGCGTCCGGTACTCGGCTTCGCTCAGTCGCCGGTCGCGGACCTTGTATTTCGGCTTCTTGAGGCCATGCGTCGGGTTGTGCTCGACGATCCCACGTTGGACAGCGTAGGTGAAGATGCCGCCGAGAAGGCCGATCGTCCGCGTCGCCGTACCCGGCCCGCCCCGGACGATCGCACGTCCACGGAGCTTTTCGGTCTTGACCGAGATGCGCGTCTTCCCAGCCATGATGTCGCGCATCAGATTGTTCATGTCGGCTTTGGTGATGTCCTGGACGCGGCGGTTGCCGACCAGCGGAATGATGTGGCGGCGGATGCGGCCGGTGTCGACCTCGATGGTCGAGGCTTTCTTTGGCCGACCGCCTTTGCCGAGAATGAGCCCGGCCTGCATGTCTATGACGTACTCCTCACAGAGCTGCTTCATGGTGAGCGCTTTGCGGTCTAGCTCGCGCTCCTCGGCCGGGTTGTCGCCTTGCGCGACGCGCCCCAGCTGCGCTTTCGCTTCCCGGCGCGCGGTTTCCGGGGTCCAGACGCCGTGCAGTCCGATCGCGTAGCGCCGCGACCGTCCGCGTGCGCGATACTGGATAACGTAGCTGCGCTTGCCCGACGCGAAGACGCGAAGGCCGAAGCCGGGCAGTTCATCGTCCCAGATGATGTAGTCCCGGTCGCGGGATTGTGCGGAGTCAACTGTGCGCTTCGTGATCTTTGCCATCGTCTTGGTCCCTGCCGGACCGGGATTTCACGTAAGCACCACGTAAGCACTTGAGCGGAAATTCCGGGGTTGTCGCGGGATAGAGACTTCGGAGCGCCGATCAGAAAAGTCCATTGAGAACAGTGTTTTATCGTGCTCCGTCGCGCTCTGTCGCGCAATTCGGAAAGGCCATTAGGCCAGCTCCGAAGGCAAAGGTCACACGTTCGAATCGTGTCGGGTGCGCCAAGTCTTTAAGACTCTAGAACTAAAGATACGAACTCCGAATGGAGTTGATTTAGCCCGCCTGTTTCTTGCTGCACCCACAAAACCCGTAACAATACTGCAGCAGGGAGTAAGTGGCTGTGCTCTGCCATCTGGCGCACCAGTTTCCCCTTTTCGTCGCAAACTTTCTTGAGAGCTCCCGCCCGCTGCGCCGCCGCTTCCGCGAAGAGACGGTTACTGACATGCTGATGGGCAGCCTTGTCACCGCGGGCGGGCGTCGGATCATCGTTGAGTTTCCGGACGAGCCCGTCACCGGTGCGGACATGGAGTGGAATTTCGTCAACCCCGACGACGGCACGTTCTTCCGCCTCCTGCTTCAGGCCAAGCAGTGCTACGGCGAAGGGACAGTTTGGACACGCCATGGTTACAAGGAACTTCTGCACACGGCAGGCAGCAGTACAAAACTTCAGGCCGTTGCCCTTTGCGATACGACAAGAAAAGAGGCGGCTACCTATCCGCTTTATATCTTCTATCATCCCAAAAGCGCGTGCGCAGCCGCAGGAGCCGCAGGTTTCACCGCCGTGACGGGTGCGAGCCTTGCCGATGGATACACAATTGAGCGTCTGGTCACGGGGGCGACAACTCGGACACTGCGCACGCGGAACAAGAGCTTGAAGACGATCGCGCCGCTGCTGTTTCCCCTGAGCGATCTCTTTTGCCCGCCCACGGTGCGTAAGGCAGGCCCCCAGGCCTTTGCGCCCGGACGGCCCCTGTTCCCGATGGTGATAGGGCGCGAAGGGGGACGGGCTGTTCTTGGGTTTTCCTTTCCGCCGACCCCGGCAGTCATCCGGGACCGGATCGCCGGCAGTCTCAAGGCCATGGCCAAAGACGGAGAAGAATCGGCAGCCGAGTTGCCCGCCGTGCCAGCGGTCGCCGAGCAAATCCCGGAAGAGGTGCTAGCCAGAATTGAAAGAGCAGGAGCCGCTCATCTTTCAGGCCACGGACTGAGGCGTTGGCGGGTGACTTTCGTGTCGGCAAGTCCGCGCGATATGGATGCCGAGCTGGCTCGTTTCAGGCAGGGCCGCGAGTAGATTAACGAGTCAGACAACTGCCTTTAGGGCCAGCTTCTCAAGTTTTTCCTGCGTTCCCGGCATCAGGAAACCGACGAGCGCCAGAGTGGCGCGGTCGGGCCGGTAATCGGGTTCGCCGCGCTCAAGCGACTGTCGCATAGTCTGACGCCGCTGTTTCCATTTGCCGGACCGGTCCTGGCTATCCACAACGTCGCCAGTGCCAAAGTGATGAAGCGCGTGACCGAAGGCGGCCACGTGCTGCTTGTATGCGTCCGCGATCCGGTGCCCGACCTCGACCAAGTTCTTGAAGTTCCAGCCCACGGGGCGGCCTTCCTTCGCGCTCACGATGCCGTTTAGCAGCGCAATCAAGCCGCTGTCATCATCAGGAACGTGCGGCAGGTCGATGTTGCGCCCGGCGAAAGCGCGGCGTAGATCGGCCCAGACGCGGAGCGTCTCCGTATCCGGCCTGGTGTTCGGCTCCCTCGCGATCCAGAAAGCGAACAGCGCCCGGCGTAGCGCCTCGGCATCGGAAGTCTCCCGCGCGCGCGCATCCTCTTCGATCGCCGCGCGGATCGCGGCCGCTTCCCCTTCATAGTCTAAGTGCCAGCATCGCTGGCGATCCTGTTCGAAGGTCAATTCGTCGAAGGGGACGAGAGCGCTCTCCCAACTGTCCACAAGCTGTCCACCCTCCCGCACAGGTCGCCGAAAGTGACAGCGCACGTGAAATAATCCCGTACTCTCCGAAAATGCCGCAGTCTCTTCATCAACAATGAGAATGTTGGAATTGTTCGTAAACAGCAGATCATCAGTGGTAAGTCGCCGGTAGTCCGGATCGAATCGGCCCATGACCCATATCAGAAGACCGTCTTCCCTCCGGTAGAAATTCCGACGTTCCACAACGACATCCAAAAAGGTGGTCGAAAGCTGGACCTCAAAAGCAAGCCTTCCCATCGGCCCGGTTGCCTGGACATCTGGCTGTCGTCGGGACGAAAGGTCATGTGACGACCGCCATTGCCGCTCCTGCAACACATTCAGATATCGCGGATCGGCTGCCAGGCTGCGCCCGATCAGCGACTTGATCCGCAGGTGAGGCTCGCTTTCCCGCAACCCGTGATACTTCCGCGCGAGTATCTCCTCCCGAGAGAGGGGATTGCGGGTCTGCGCTGGGCAGGAACCGTCCTCGATCTGATGTTTGAAGTAAAATCGTTTGCACTGGTCTGACACCAAATAGACGGGGACACTGCACACCGGACAGCGGAAGCTGGGCGAACGATTTAACCTCTCCCGGATTTCATTGCGTTGCCGGATTATCTGCTCGTATCGCCAGCCACTTATCCAGGTTTTGACGTTGTGATACTCTCCTGTTACGCAGTCGAGAATCTCCCCAATCTCAAGTTCACGCGCCGACGCTGCCGCAGAAAGCGGATCGACGGTAACGGTCCCGATGGGTCCAGTTAATGGTTGTTGGTCCTGTTCTACCAATGGCCTGCCCCCGCACTGAGAAGAGTAGCAGGACTCGATGCTCACCCAAATGGCGGAGGCATCATTTGAAGTTTCATTTAGAAACAATCACATATGAGTTCCAGGCTTCATCCTGTCTGGTCAGCGCCGCGATCGACACCACCGTCGGCTCTGGCACTCGCGTCTCCGCCAATGTGTTAACACGCGCGCCACCCGGCAGCCCATCGCCCCCATTCGCCACTCCTCAACACATCCCGCGCTATCCTCCGCCCCGTCCCCCACCGGAGGCCCGCGTTGGAAACGTCCCTGTATGAGCCCGTCAAGCGCTTCCTCGAAGGGCTCGGCTACGCCGTCAAGGGCGAGATCGGGCCCTGCGACCTGGTCGGGCTGCGGGGCGATGATCCGGCTGTGGTGGTGATCGGCGAGCTCAAGCTGGCGTTCAATCTCGAGCTCATCCTGCAGGGTGTCGACCGGGCGACCGCTGCGGACGAGATCTGGCTGGCGGCGCAGCTGTCCGCCAAAGGCAAGGGGCGGGAGAGCGATCCCCGCTACCGCAATCTCTGCCGGCGCCTCGGCTTCGGGCTGCTCGGGGTGTCGGCGTCCGGCCGCGTCGACATCCTCGTCTCCCCGGATGCAGCGATGCCAAGGAAGGCGTCCTCGCGGCGCTCGCGGCTGGTGGAAGAACACAAGCGGCGCCAGGGCGATCCCGTCGCCGGCGGCGGCACGCGCAAGCCGATCATGACGGCCTACCGGCAGCAGGCGCTCGCCTGCGCCGCCGCCATGGCGTCATCGCCCAAGCGGCCGCGCGATCTCAAGCCCGCCTTCCCCGACGCCCAGAAGATCCTCCACCGCAATGTCTACGGCTGGTTCGAGCGGTCGGGGCGCGGGGTCTACGCGCTGACCGACACCGGACGAAGCGCACTGGCATCGTGGGCCCCCGGCTCGTCCACCAGCCCTGTCGGCGAGGGCGACGCCACCCAGGATGGGCCATAGGCGGAGGCCGCGCACGCTCGGCCGCAGGGCGGTCATCGCGGGGCCGCGGTTGGTGCTAGCCGCGTTGCCGGTGATCCCGTCCGCATGACCGGATGGGCCGGGCCTTCGGCCCGGTTGTCGGCCCCGTCCCTTTTCCGGGCCCTCCGCTCACGGGCAAGCCCGAGAGCGGCGAGCGGGACCCCGTCAGGGGCGCCACTTCGGCTTTCCCTCGGGCGTTCCCTTGGGCGTTCCCTTGGGCTTTCCCTCGAATGCCTTGGGGTCCCGGCCTTTCGGCGGGCGCTCGCTCTTGCCATGACCCCACGGCTTGACTTCGCGCGGCGCCTCGCCCGCGGGCTTGCCGTGGTCCGCTCCGCCATCGGCCGGTTTCCCCGGCGCCGGCCCCTTGCGAAACTTGCGCCCGTGCGCGGGCTTCTCGGTCGGCGACAGGGCACGCGGCGGCTTGCCGTGGTCGAGACGCTTCGCATGGCCCGCTCCGGCCGGCGGGCGCCCGACGCGCCGCCGAAATCGCGGCCGGCGGCAAGGTCGCGCGCGGCCCGCGGCTCGCCGGGATCGGCCACCTCCGGAAGCGGGTCAACTCCACTCTGGTCCTGCATCACTTGCCCGCTCTTGTTTCCCGGTCTGTTTTCACTGGCCGATATCGCCCGAGGCGGGTGTGGCGGCACTGTCGTCGGGAGCGTCTGCGCCGAAGGGCCAGGCCGTTGCCAATAGTCCGGGCAAGGTCGCCTCGACGAAGTGTTCGGGGGACGTGCCGCCAAACAGGTACTTCGCCTTGCCGTCGACGACGAGGTTGGCCATGCCGTGGATCGAGGACCAGACCACGAAGAGGTCGGCCATCCTGTCCTTGCTCACCACCCGGTCCGCCTCCTGGCCCGCCACCCTGTCCGCCTCCTGGCCCGCCTCCTGGCCAGCGTCCTCACTCGCCGCAGGGCCCGCCCTCTGGCCCGCTTCCTGTCGCCGCGCGATGGCGGTGGCGAAACCCGACAGCGCGCGCGCACTGAACTCGGCGTAGCGGGGGTCGTCGCGGTTGACGAGATCGGGGCGGAACATCAGGCGGAAGCGCCCGGGATGGGCGAGCGCGAAGCCGACATAGGCGAGCGCCAGTCGCCGCAGGTCGCGGGCAGGATCGCCGGTGACGGCGACCCCGTTCAGCACCTCGCCGAGGCTCTCGTAGCCGAGCAGAGCGACCTCGGTCAAAAGGCCGATGGCCGAGCCGAAGTGATGTGCCGGCGCACCGATCGAGACACCGGCGCGACGCGCGGCCTCGCGCAGCGAGAACCCCTCGATCCCCTTCTCGCGGATGATCGCGTCCGCTGCCACGATCAGCGCGGATTTCAAGTTTCCGTGATGGTAGCCGCCTTTGGCCAGATTTGGTTCGGCTGTCATCTATGCGGTGATCAGATTGCGTGCTACCGCGATCTTATCGTCGATCAGATATCGGCTTCAAGGGAGATGTCCACATGAAACACTGGCTTGTCACGGGCGCAAACCGTGGACTCGGCCGCGCTTTCGCGCTGGCGGCGCTGAAGCGGGGCGACAGGGTGGCGGCGACTGCCCGCGATGCGGAGGGGCTGGCCGACCTGGTGGCGCAGTTCGGCGCCGCGGTGGCACCGCTGACGCTGGACGTCACCGACCGCGCGGCCTGCTTTGCCGTGGTGGAGCAGGCGACCCGCGCACTCGGGCGGCTGGATGTGGTGGTCAACAATGCGGGCTACGGCCTGTTCGGCATGGTCGAGGAACTGACCGACCGCCAGATGCGCGACCAGATGGAGGTCAACTTCTTCGGCCTCTTCAACATGACGCAGGCGGTGCTTCCGGTCCTGCGCGCTCAGGGTTCGGGCCACATCGTGCAAATCTCCACCGTCGGGGGCGTGATGACCTTCCCGGGCCTCGGCGGCTATCACGCCTCGAAATGGGCGGTCGAAGGCCTGAGCGACGCGCTGGCGCAAGAGGTCGGGGGCCTCGGCATCAAGGTGACGCTGGTCGAGCCCGGCCCCTATGCCACCGACTGGGCGGGCGCTTCCGCCACGCAGGCCACACCCATCGCGGCCTATGACCCGGTGCGTCAGGCCCTCGGCGCGCGTCAGCTGCCGCCGGAGTTCAACGGCGACCCGGCCGCCGTCGGTCCCGCGATCCTGCAACTGGTCGATGCCGCATCCCCGCCCCTGCGGCTGTTCCTCGGCATCGCGCCGACGATGATGGTGCCCGGCACCTATCAGGCGCGGCTGGCCGAATGGGAGGCCTGGAAGGACGTGTCGGTGGCGGCGACGAAGGTGCCGCATGCGTGAGCCCGCAACCGCGGCCGGCCGCAGCGGCATGATCGATTGGGCGCTGGCCGGGATCGTGGCCGTCGTCATGATCCTGGGTGGGGCTGCCCATTTGGCCAGCCCGCAGGGCTTTGCCCCGCTGGTGCCGCCGTTCCTGCCGGCGACGCCGGTGCTGATCCTGACCGGCCTGTTGCAGATCGCCATCGGTCTGGTGGCGCTGTGGCCGCGCACGCGCGCCTGGGGCGGCCTCGCCTTCGCGCTGTTGTGCGCGGTCTACATGCCGCTGCACCTCTGGGATTTCGTGCGACCCGATCCGGTCTTTGCGCCGCCGGTCGCGGCGACCATGCGGGTGGCGGTGCAGGGCTTGTTCATCTGGGCCGGTATCGCGCTGTGGCGACGCAACCGCGCCTGAGGCGCCGCGCTCGGCGCCATCCGGCGCAGGCGGTTCACCGGCGGCGGCCCACCAGCGGCGGCCGTTTCTCGAAGGCAGAAGGCGCCAGCGCCCGTGCCGGCAACGCTGGTCGATGCCGCGGCGCCCATCGCCCTCCGGGGTCGATCCCGCGACGCCCGTCGCGCCCCCCCCCGGGGTCGTCGGGCGTTGCCCCCCCTCACCCGCCGGCCACTAGCGCCCCCACCCCGGCCGTCTCCAGCACCATGACGTGGTCGTGGCCGTCGATCTCGAAGCCGAGGCGACCGTAGAAGGCGATGGCGTCGGTGTTCTGGCGGTCGACCTCGAGTTTGACGAAGGCGCAGCCGTTCGCGGCTTCGCGGCGGAGCGCGGCGGCGAGCAGGGTCCGGCCGAGGCCGGAGCCGCGCTCTGACGGATCGACAAAGAGGTCCTCGAGGAACAGGCCCGGCCGGCCGCGCCAGCCCGAGAACGCATAGGTGTAGAGACAGAGGCCGACAGGGCGGTCGCCGCGCATCGCCACCAGCGCCGCGAACAGCCCGAGACCCGTCGGCCCATAGCGGCCGAGGCACTCGGCATCCGCCTTCGGCACCGTGCCGGGGTGGATGTGGTCGGCGAGTTGCGCCAGCATGGCCGCGACGGCGGTAAGATCCGCCTTCCCGATCGGCCGGATGGCGACCGCTTCCTTCGTCTCCGCCCCGGTCATCGCCCGCCTCCCGCCTCGCCACCGTGAACCGTCCGCCCGCGAGCCCGGCACCCGCCGGCGCCCGGCCGTCGTTCGCGCGCCGCCAGATCGCCACAGAGCGGGGGCGCCTTCAAGCCGGCCCAACCCGTGCACCGGCCAGACCCCTGCACCCGCCAGACCCCTGCACCGGCCACCCCCCTGCCCCGGCGACATCATCGCTTGCCTGCCCGCCAGCCAGGCCGCGCCGCCCGCCGACGGCGCCCCGCGGCGCCATTTTTTTTCACCCTGCCATGGACTAGCAGCAGGGGTCGCTTCGTATACGGGTCATGAGCGACAGTTCCGACCGCTTCGATGTCCTGGCCGAGCTCGGTGCCCTGCGCCGCTATGCCGGGTCGTTGTCGCGCGGGGGCGAGGAGGCCGAGGACCTCGTGCACGACACGCTGGTGCGCGCCTACGAGCGCCGCGCCACCTTCCGGCGCGACCGCAACCTGCGCGTCTGGCTCATGTCGATCCTGCACAATTGTTTCGTCGACCGCCGGCGCCAGCGGCGCGGCGAGGCGGCGGGCGCGAGCCGGATGGCCGAGATCACCGAGACGGCGGCGCTGCCCGCCCAGGAACACTCCGTGCGGCTCGCCGAGGTGCGCCAGACCTTTCTGGCGCTGCCGGCCGACCAGCGCGCCGCCCTCCATCTGGTCGCCATCGAGGGGCTCTCCTATGCGGAGGCGGCAGCTTCCCTCGGCGTGCCGGTCGGCACCGTGATGTCGCGCCTCGCCCGCGCCCGCGCGTCACTGCGGGCCGTCGAGGACGGCACCCCGCGTGCCGGCCCGGCGCCGCGCCTGAGGATCGTCGGAGGCAACGATGAACCGCACTGAGCCGGTGAGCGAATTCGAGCTCGACGCCTATGTGGACGACCAGCTGTCGCCTCGGCGCCGCATCGCCGTGGAGGCCTATCTGTCGGGCCAGCCGGCGCTGGCGATGCGCGTCATGGCGGATCTGCGCACCCGCGACGAGCTGCGTCTCGCACTCGCCGAGACGGCCCATGCGCGTCGCCCGTCGACAACCGACGCCGCACGGCGGCTAATGCGCGGGCTGCGGCGCGGGGTGATGCTGTCGCATGTCCGCCGCGCCGCCTCGCTGGTGCTGCTCATCGGTGTCGGCTGGCTCGCCCACGCCGAGTTCGGCGCGCTCTCCGTCGGCGACGTCGCCGCCTCGACGCAGCCGCCCTCTTATGTGGAGGCGGCCGTGATGGCGCACCGCACCGTGCTGTTGCGCGCCGAGATGACCTCGCAGCCCGAAGTGCGCACCTTCGACCCGCAGGAGATCCGCGCCGCCACCGCCGTGGTGCTGCCGGAACTACCGGCCGGCTGGCAGGTGCGCGACGTGCAGGTCTTCCCCTCCGCCTTCGGGCCGAGCGTCGAGATGGCCCTCCACTCGCCCGAGCTCGGCGCCGCGTCGCTGTTCGCCGTGCGGCCGGGCGGCTTCGACGTCGTCGCGCCGGCGGTGACCCGGCAGGGCGACCTCAGCGCCGCCCACTGGCAGGTGGGCGATGTCGCCTACGCGCTCGTCGCCGCCACCGGTGACGACGACGATCTCGACCGGGCGGCCAAAGGGCTGTCCCGCTCCCTCCACTGACCCCCTTCCCTGACCTCCACGAGGCATCGCCATGACCAATGCAGGTTTCGGCCTCCCCCGCGGCACCGTCGCCGCTCCGATCGACCGCGCCGTCTTCGACGAGGGCCTGCGCCGCCACATGCTGCGCGTCTACAACTACATGGGCCTCGGGCTGGTGATGACGGGCCTCGTCGCCTTCATCGTCGCCTCGACGCCGGCCCTCTATGTGCCGATCTTCTCCACCCCGCTGAAGTGGGTGGTGATGCTGGCGCCGCTCGCCTTCGTGTTCTTCTTCGCCTTCCGCATCCAGACGATGTCGGCTTCCACCGCCCAGATGATGTTCTGGGCCTTCTGCGCCGTCATGGGGCTGTCGCTGTCCTCGGTGTTCCTGGTGTTCACCGGCACCAGCATCGCCCGCACGTTCTTCATCACGGCGGCGATGTTCGGGGCGACCAGCCTCTACGGCTACACGACGAAGCGGGACCTGTCGCAGTTCGGCTCGTTCCTGATCATGGGGCTGATCGGCGTGGTGATCGCGAGCCTGGTCAACCTGTTCGTCGGCTCGACGGCGCTGCAGTTCGCCATCTCGGTGATCGGCGTGCTCGTCTTCGTCGGCCTGACCGCCTGGGACACCCAGTCGATCAAGGAGCAGTACGCCGAGCACTTCGGCGACGAGTCCCTGCAGAAGCTCGCCGTTTCCGGCGCGCTGTCGCTCTACCTCAACTTCGTCAACATCTTCCAGCTTCTGCTGGCCTTCACCGGTCAGCGGGAAGAGTGATCCCCTCTCGGCCCCAGTACGGAGTTCATTCCATGGACAACAGTGACCGCCAGGCGATCCAGGGCCTGTTCCAGCGCCTCAACCAGGTCGAGAGCCAGTCGCCGCCACGCGACGGCGAGGCCGAGGCGCTCATCCGCGACGAGGTCAGCCGCCAGCCCGGCGCGCCCTATTACATGGCGCAGACGATCGTCATGCAGGACTACGCCCTGCAGTCGGCGCAGGCGCGCATCGAGGAGCTCGAGCAGGAGCTTTCCGCCCGCCCGGCCGGCGGCGGCGGTCTGCTCAGTGGCCTGTTCGGCGGCGGCTCGCGCGAGCCGCCGCGCCCCAGCCGCACGGTGCCGCGCGTCGGCATGGGCGCCCAGCCGATGGCCGCCCAGCCCATGGATTCGCAGGCGATGGGCGCCGGTGGAATGGGCGCCGGTGGAATGGGCGCCGGTGGAATGGGCGCCGGTGGAATGGGCGCCGGTGGAATGGGCGCCGGTGGAATGGCGCAACGGCCCGGTGGCGGCTTCCTCGCCGGCGCGGCGCAGACGGCGATGGGTGTCGCCGGCGGCATGCTGCTCGGCAGCGCCATCGCCGGCATGTTCCAGGGTGGCGAGGCCCAGGCGGCCGAGCCCGCCGCACCGCCGGCCGACGAGCCGCCCGCCGATGACGTCGGCGCCGCCGACGAGGGCGGCGGCGGCTTCTTCGACGGCTTCTTCGGCGGCGACGAGCTCTGATCAACCGCGCGGCCGCGCCGTAGCGGCCGCGGCCGCGCCCACAGACACGACATCGCCGCCCTGGCCAAGGGGCGGCGGTTTTGTTTTGCGCTAGAGCACATCCTGCTCGGATCGAACCGATCCGAGCAACGAGGATATGCTCAAGCTATTGAATCTTGAGCGATTTCTGATCGATTGGATGATTCAATCCCATCGGAAAGCGCTCTAGCAGGCCGTTGCAGAGGGATCGCATTGGCAGCGCATGGGGCGGGCCCTCGGCGGTCTCGGCAATCGATGGCGAGGCTGACGTGCTCGTCGTCCGCAGCGGAAGCTTGGCCTGCTGCAGGTTCCGCGCGCCGGCCTGTTGCTCGCACCGCGCCACAAGGCGTAACCACTGCCGTGACTCTGGTCTACGCCATATGACAGTTCAGGAGCGGGTCAGAGCCAGCCGGGTTTGCGGTCTGAGTGTCAGCGGTCTGAGTGTTAGCGGTCTGAGTGTTAGCGGGGTGGGTGTCTGCGATGGGCGTGATTTTTGCACTTCTGTTTGCACGGGTGGTCAAGGTATGCCTGATCGAACCCTTCGCTATTGCTGCATGTCGTAAGCCAATCTTCGACTGACCATCGGGCGGGCACTCGATCCAGCCGAGACGATCAGGCTACTACGCGCGTCAAATATATTTCAGTCCTTGGGAGAGCGGACCCTGAACTGGGTCGGCCAGAGCAAGATAACCGAAGGTTCCCGATGATGAGAATTGTCAAATCCCTTGCCGTACTTGCCGCTCTAAGCTCGCCGGCGCTCGCTGAAAGCCCACGTACAATCATCGTGATGGATGGCTCTGGCTCGATGTGGGGTCAGATCGATGGTCGCGCCAAGCTGGAGATCGCGCGCGAGACTGTAGCCAAGGTTCTGGGCGCCATCCCCGCCGATCAGGAACTGGGAATGATGGCCTATGGCCATCGCGAGAAGGGCAATTGCGGCGATATCGAACTGGTCGTAGCCCCGGCCCCTGGAACCGGGCCCGAGATTGCGGCACAGGTCGACAAGATGCGGTTCCTGGGCAAGACGCCGCTGTCGGAAGCCGTCCGTCAAGCCGCCGAGGCGCTTCGATATGGCGAAGAGGCTGCTACGGTGGTCTTGGTGACCGACGGAATTGAGACCTGCGACGCCGACCCTTGCGCCCTCGGGAGGGAACTGGAAGCGGCGGGGCTGAACTTCACCGCCCATGTCATCGGCTTTGGTCTGACCGAAGCGGAGGGCGCGAAGGTGGCTTGTCTGGCCACCGAAACCGGCGGGCGGTATCTTCAAGCCTCGGATGCCGGCGCATTATCGGATGCGTTGGCCGCTACGGTCACCGCCAAACTGCCCCCGCCACAGCCCGCGCCGGAGCCAGAACCGGAGCCGGTTCTTCCCAAGGCCACCCTGACTGCGCCGGCAAGCGCCCCGGCAGGATCGGTCGTGCGTGTCGCCTTTGAAGGGCCGCATGAGGAGTTCGACTATATCCGCATCCTGGATGCCGAGGGCAAGTCGCGCTCCGAAGCGGCTGTGAGCAACGAGCCGTTCGTCGATATTCGCCTTCCCTTTGCCATTGGCGCCTACGAAGTTATCTATTCCTACAAGTCCGTCGAAGTCATTGCCCAGAAGCCTCTGGCCGTCACGGAGGCTGTCGTCTCACTGACCGCGCCAGACAGCGCCCCTGCTGGATCTGCCATCACTATTGAATGGTCGGGTCCGGCGGCTGAATATGACTACATCAACCTTGTGAATGCCGCTGGAGAACGGGTAGCCGAAGCCAAGGTCGGAGACGCCAGCCCAGCATCACTTCGCCTGCCTTTCAAGACAGGGAATTTTACCCTGAACTATATGTTCCAGAGTAATGACATCATTTTCTCGCGCCCTATTATTCTGACGGAATCCCCAATTTCCATTTCTGTTCCGGAAAAATCGCAGGTTGGTAGCGATGTTATCGTTACATGGGAAGGGCCCAATGCAGAATACGATAACATCCAGCTTTACAGAAAAGCCGACGAAGAGCGCATCAGCTATCAATACCTTGGCGACACCAACCAGTTGACCTTTACCATGCCGGAAGAGCCGGGGATCTACGAGTTCCGGTACCAGTTTCAAGACAGCGAGGCGATCTACGCTCGACCGATCACCGTGACGCTGGACTAGATCGCTTTCCGATTGGATGAAATCATCCAATCGATCAGAAATCGCTCTAGATTCAATAGTTTGAACATATCCTCGTCGCTCGGATCGGTTCGATCCGAGCAGGATATGCCCTAGGCTGACGCCCGACCCTCGCGGGGCGGGCTTGTCGTCGTCCCGCTGCAGATTCAACGTCTGCCGCCTTTGCCGATCAGGCGATCCTCTGGTCGGCCAAACCTCTGGATTCACATCCTGATCGACACACCGGTCTCGCCTGGATTGTCGCCGGACAGGCCGGATAGCCATGGTCCCAGGGGGCGGTTCTCGAAGGCACCGAGCGCCGCCTCGCCGGCTGCCGCCTCGGCGGCATGACGTTCTCCCTCGGCGCGCAAGCGCCTTAGCGGCCGCGTCCTCGCCCGCAGACAGGACACCGCCACCCCGGTCGACGGGGCGGCGGTTTTGTTTTGCCATCGTGCCTGCGCGCCTCGGCCGCGCGACCGCGGCGGGCCGCCGCCCTCACTTCGGCTCGCTCTCTTGGGCTCGCTCTCTTGGGCTCGCTCACTTCGGCTCGCTCACTTCGGCTCGCTGTCTTGGGCGGCCTCCCGGGAAGCCTCCCGGGCCCGCTTCTTCTGCCGCCACGGCGGGTCCTGCAGCCAGTCCCCGGCCATCACCGAGCCATAGGGGCGCACCTCGTCGACCACCTCGGCGAGGCCGTACTTGCCGATCTGCGCCCGGACCGCCGCCGCACTCTTGTAGGCGCCCGGCAGCTCCGACACGTCGAGCGCCCCGCAATAGGAGCGGATGTCGACGCCCGGCGCGTAGTGCGCCGCGAGTTCCTCCGGCGTGCGCCCGGCTTGCGCCCGGACGAACGCCGCGCGGCTGGCGTTCCGCCCCGCCCCGTGCGGGGCGAAGCCGAGCGCGTCCGCCCGGTCGCGGTGCCGCGTGACGAGCACCGGCTCGGCCATGTTGAGCGGGATCAGCGTCAGCCCCGCGTCATCGGCCGAGAACCCCGCCCACGACGGCGTCGCCCCCTTGCCGTGGTAGAAGAGGCCGTCCGGCTTCCGGAAAACGAAGTTGTGCTCGTTCCAGAAGCGGCCGACGGTCTTCGTCCCGAGCTTGCGGGCGGCGCGGTCGTGGATGGCGAAGTGGCTCGCCTTCGTCCACGCCCGGACGATCTGCAGCGCCTCCCAGTAGGCCCGCCCGTCCTCGCTCTCCGCGTCGATCCAGGCGTTGTGGTCCGGCACGCGCGGGGCGTGGATGGCGGTGTGCTTCTTCGCCACCGCCATGCCGCGCTTGTAGAGCTGCGCGCCGAGGCCACGGCTGCCGTGGTGGGTGACGAGGGCCGGCCGGTCGGCACTCGCGAGCGTCCCGACGAAGGCGAAGTGGTTGCCGTCGCCCTGCGTCGCGAAGCCGAAGCGGGCCTGCGCCTCGAGCCCCTTCAGGAAGCGGTTCGCGGAGATCTCAGCCATCAGCTCTGCCGGCGGCTCGATGACGTCGCGCCGGCTCCCCGGCCCGAAGTGCGTCACCGCCTGCACCGCGTCGAGCACCTTGGCGAGGTCCTCGCGGCGGTTCAGCACGGTGATCGCCACCGAGCAGCAGATGTCGGCCGAGTGGAAGCCCGGATGGATGGCGTCCTTCGTCGCCACCGCCCCGCCGACGGGGATGGTCCCCGGCTGCCCGCCACTCGGACAGGCGTCCGGCATCACCGCCGCGCCGACGATCGTCGGCACGCGCAAAAGCGCGTCCATGTGGCGGGCGACCTCGCGCTTGTTCGCCTCCTCCTCGGGCGTCTCCGCATCGAGGAACATCGCGTAGTCGATGCCGCTGGTGAGCATCTGCGTCTCGATCGGGACGAACGCCTGCACGGCCGCGAACACGGCATCCGCGTCCGCGCCCGCCGCGGCGAGCCGGTTGGCCTCGGCGATCGCGGCCTTGAACCACGCCGCCGGCTTGAAGCCCCAGGCGATGAGGGTGTCGCCGGTGATCATCACACTCTCCTCCGGCGGCCCGGCCGCCTCGCTCAGTTCTGCCCGGCGATGCTTCCGCACACGGAGAAAGCAGCCGGATTGGTCTCCAGTCGGTCGCGGCGACGAGGGAGTGGTGAGACACCTACCTTCGCCCCAAGGGGCGACGGCGGCGGGTTCGAACCGCAGTCCCAATGTAGTCCCACCGGCATTCGCCGCGCTGGTCGATGGAAGCGTCGTGACGACGAGGTTCGACGAAACATCTGGCGATCCGGCCCGAAGACCCGCTCGCCCCTGCTCTACCGCTGAGCTACGGGCCGCCCGAAGGTGGCCCGGCGGGACTCGAACCCGCGACCAGGTCGTTAACAGCGATGTAGTTCCGTCAGCATTCGTCACGACGCCGTCTGCAAGGTCTCCTGTTGGTTCGGTCGGCCGCGGCGACGAGGGTGGCGAGAGGCGAGCATCCCGATAACGGTGAGTCGGGGGCGTTTTCCAGACGCCTGCGCTCTTGTTGGAGGTGTACTCTCGGCCGGCATTCGCCGCGTCTTCCCGGTCGTCTCCTGATCTGTCCGCCGCCCCCCCCCGGGCGCGCGGATTCGCGCCCGGGGCCGTCGTCAGAGATCGATCGCCTCGATCTCCCCGACGAAGTGGTCGACGCCGAGGGTGCCCCCGGCGAAGCGGCCGAGGATGTCGAACACCGCGTCGGAAAAGCCTCCGACGTTGAGGATGTCCGGCCGCTCGGTGGCCTGGGTCGTGGCGCCCGGCTGCAGGTCGATGCAGACGAGCCTTGCGGCCGGGTTGAGCCGCTTCAGCTTGGCGAACGCCTGCATCAACGGCGTGCCGCGACCGGTGCGGTGATCGATCCAGGACTCGTTGTCCGAGACGAACACCACCAGGTCGACCCGGGCCTGCTCCGCCACCAGCTGCTCGACCGGCGCCGCGCAGTTGGTGCCGCCGCCGCCGATCGCCGCGAGCTTCGCGGCGTTGGTGGCGACGCTGTCGCGCGCCGAGAGCTCGATCCCGACGACGCGCTGCTCGAACGGCAGCACCCGCGCCTCACGGTTGGCCCTGAGCAGCGCCGCCGTGGTCAGCGCCGCCACGTCGATGCAGCGCACCGCCGTGGTGGCCCCCGGCCGCCAGCCGGTCACGGACGACCTCATCGAGCCCGACACGTCCGGGCAGACGACCACGGCGCCGTCGATCGCCGGCACATTGGCGACGGCGGCCTCCATCGCGTCCTGCACCGCCTCCCGCACCGCCGCCGGCACCGCCTTGTCGAGGGCGCCGTGGGTGGCCATCAGCTGGTAGGGGAACGCCTTCGCCCGCCGGATCGCCTCCGGATCGCGCAGCCGCTCCGCCACCGACGCGGCGAACCCGTCCACCGCGAACGCGCCGTGGCGCGCGAAGGTGTTGAGGTTCATCCGCAGCATCTGCCAGACCGCCCGCCGCCCGATCGCCGCCCACTGCTCGCCCGAGAGCGGCAGGGTGGTGAGCATCTGGAACGGCACGTCCGGCGGCGCGCCGGTCGGGTCGCGCTTGAACGCCTCGAAGGCCCGGACGATCTCCGGCACCGCCGCGACGTCGTAGGGACGCCCGATCAGCCAGCCGTAGAGTGCCGCCCGCCCGGCCGAGGCCGGGTGCGGGTGGACCATGCGGACGACGTCGGCAAGCGACGGGTCCTGTCCGACCGATGCCCGCACGATCTCCGCGTCGGACGCCTGCGCCAGCCAGCCGCGCACGAGGTTGCGGGGCCGCGTGCCGAGCGACTTGCGCCCCGTCACGCCGGACCGCATCACCTGCACGAAGGTGCGCAGCATGCGGCCGTTGGTGACGACGTGCGGGAACGCCCGGGCGAACTCAGGACCCGGCATCATCGACAGGGCCGCCAGCATCACCGCCGGCATGTCCTTCATGTGCCCGGTGCGGCGCGCATAGACCGCCGCCTTGGCGAGGAACTCCGCGTCGACCTGAAACGCGAGCGCCAGGACGTCGGAGAGTTGCTCCTCGGCCTCGGCATAGAAGGTGCCGTTCAGCGCGCCCGTGACGGCCATCTGCGCCAGCGCCTGCCGCGGCGACAGCCCGTAGGCCCGGCCGCCTGCCCGGTTGACGGTGTCGGTCGGCGGAACGCGCCGTCCCGCCGCCGACTGGAAGAGTGCCTTGTTCGCCATGATCCTGGCTCCCTGTTTCACGCCACCTCATCTGCGAGGCGCGTGCCAAGTACCGCTCGCGGGATCACGAAATCTTATATCTGACTGATATTGTTGATTATTTTTTTTCCTTGCCAGCGACGGTCGTGCGATTGCCAGATGCAACCATGCCGAAGTACGATCGAGCAAGATAAGAACTTATCTGATTGGATAGAGCGTGGAACGGCGCCGCGTCGTCATCGGCTTCCTCGGCACCCGGCTCGACGCCGGCAACCGCGACCGCTGGCGGCCGACTGTGGCGCTGTGCCGTCACGAGACGCTGCCCGTCGACCGGCTCGAGCTCATCCACGATGAGCGCGCCGCGGCGCTGGCCGAGCGCGTCAAGGCGTCAATCGCCGCCGTCTCGCCGCGAACGGAGGTGCGTTCGCAGCCGATGACGCTGCGTGACCCGTGGGACTTCGAGGAGGTCTACGCGGCGATGCACGACTTCGCGCACGACTACCCCTTCGACACCGACGCGGAGGACTATCTCGTCAACTTCACCACCGGCACCCACGTCGCCCAGATCTGCTGGTTCCTGCTGATCGAGGCACGGCTCATCCCGGCGCGCATCCTGCAGCTGTCGCCGCCGCGCAACTGGGAGGGCGACAGCCCCGGCGGCTACTCCGTCATCGACATCGACCTGTCGCGCTACGACCGCATCGCCACCCGTTTCCGCCGCGACCGCGAGGATGCGACGAGCTTCCTCAAGGCCGGCATCGAGACGCGCAACGCCGCCTTCAACCGGATGATCGAGCGCATCGAGGCGGTGGCGATCCGCTCGAAGGCGCCGTTGCTGCTGTGCGGCCCGACGGGCGCCGGCAAGTCGAAGCTCGCCCGGCGCATCTACGAACTCAAGAAGGCGCGCCGGCAGGTGGCGGGGCCGTTCGTCGAGGTCAACTGCGCGACGCTGCGCGGCGACGGGGCGATGTCGGCCCTGTTCGGCCACGTCCGCGGCGCCTTCACCGGGGCGGCGCAGGAGCGCGCCGGGCTGCTGAAGGCGGCCGATGGCGGCGTGCTCTTCCTCGACGAGATCGGCGAGCTCGGCGCCGACGAGCAGGCGATGGTGCTGCGCGCCGTCGAGGACAAGCGCTTCCTGCCCGTCGGTGCCGACCGCGAGGCGGCGAGCGATTTCCAGCTGATCGCCGGCACCAACCGCGACCTCGCGGCGGCGGTGCGCACCGGTCGCTTTCGCGAGGACCTCTACGCCCGCCTCAATCTGTGGACCTTCACGCTGCCCGGCCTCGCCGAGCGGCGCGAGGACATCGAGCCGAACCTCGAGTTCGAGCTCGTCCGCCACGGCGAGCGCGAGGGCGCGCACGTCACCTTCAACCGCGAGGCGCGGCAGCGCTACCTCGTCTTCGCCGCAGCGCCCGAGGCGACCTGGCCGGCGAACTTCCGCGATCTCGGCGCCTCCGTCACCCGCATGGCGACACTCGCCCCGAAGGGCCGCATCGACGAGGCGACGGTGGCCGACGAGATCGCCCACCTGCGCGCGCTCTGGGCCGGCGGCAGCGAAGAGCCTGACGCTCTGAGTGAGGTGCTGGGTGCCGAGGCGCTGGCCGGGCTCGACCTGTTCGATCGCGTGCAGCTCGCCGCCGTGGTGAAGGTGTGCCGGGCGAGCGCGAGCCTCAGCGCCGCCGGCCGCACGCTTTTCGCCGCCTCGCGCGCCGAAAAGACCAGCAGCAACGACGCCGACCGGCTGCGCAAGTACCTTGCCCGCTTCGGCCTCGACTGGCAGGGCGTACAGGCTGGCGGGACGGAGGAGACGCGGCGTCACTAGACGTTGCGCCGCACGCCGGCCCACAGAAGCATAGGCCGGCTTGATCTGCGTCAAGTTCAAGGATCGCTGTCGATTGTAATCTTCCCCTTACAAGAAGGGGAGGTCGTCGCATGAGGATCTTGTTCGTCCACCCGAACTACCGGTCAGGCGGCGCCGAGATCGCCGGCACGTGGCCGCCCGCGTGGGTCGCCTATCTCACCGGCCACCTGCGCCAGGCGGGCTTCGAGGACATCCACTTCATCGATGCGATGACCGACAACATCCCGGACGAGGAACTCGCGCGCAAGATCGCCGCCTGCGCCCCCGACGTCGTCGGCGTCACCTCGATCACCCCCTCGATCTACCGCGCCGAGGAGGTGCTGCGCATCGCCTCCGAGGTGGCGCCCCGGGCGGTCAGGGTGCTCGGCGGCGTGCACGCCACCTTCATGTACAAGCAGGTGCTGAGCGAGGCGCCGTGGGTGGACGTCATCGTCCGCGGCGAGGGCGAGGAGATCTGCACGGCGCTGATGGAGGCGATCCGCGACGGCCGCTGGCCGGCCGACCGGCGGACGATCCACGGCCTCGCCTTCCGCGACGGCGCCGAGATCGTCGCAACGCCGGCCGCCTCCACCGTCAAGGACCTGTCGAAGATCAAGCCGGACTGGTCGATCCTCGAGTGGGCGAAATACATCTACATCCCGCTCGGCACGCGCGTCGCCATCCCCAACCTCGCCCGCGGCTGCCCGTTCACCTGCTCGTTCTGCTCGCAATGGAAGTTCTGGCGCGACTACCGCGTCCGCGAGCCGAAGGACGTCGTCGACGAGATCGAGGACCTCGTCGTCAACCACGGCGTCGGCTTCTTCATCCTCGCCGACGAGGAACCCACCATCAACAAGAAGAAGTTCATCGCCTTCTGCGAGGAGCTGATCGCCCGCGGCCTGCCGGACCGCGTCAAGTGGGGGATCAATACGCGGGTGACGGACATCTACCGCGACCGCGACCTGTTGAAGTTCTACCGCAAGGCCGGCCTTGTCCATGTCAGCCTGGGCACCGAGGCGGCGGCGCAGCTGAAGCTCGACCAGTTCAACAAGGAAACGAAGGTCGACGAGAACAAGACGGCGATCCGGCTGTTGCGCGAGGCGGACATCCTCGTCGAGGCGCAGTTCATCGTCGGCCTCGACAACGAGACGCCAGAGACGCTGGAAGAGACCTACAAGATGGCGTGGGACTGGCAGCCCGACCTCGCCAACTGGTCGATGTACACGCCCTGGCCGTTCACGCCGCTGTTCCAGGACCTCAAGGACAAGGTCGAGGTCTTCGACTTCTCGAAGTACAACTTCGTCACGCCGATCATGAAGCCGGCGGCGATGGAGCGCGGCGAGCTGCTCGACGGCGTCATGAACAACTACCGCCGCTTCTACATGAAGAAGGCGCTGTTCCACTATCCGTGGCGGGGTACGGGCTTCCGCCGGCGCTACCTGCTCGGCTGCCTGTACGCCTTCCTGAAGGCGGGCTTCCAGCGCACCTTCTACGACCTCGGCAAGGCCGGCTACTGGGGGCCACAGACGAAGGCGACGGTGGACTTCCACTTCGATGAGACCCGCCAGCTCGCCGAGGCGCAGGTCGACGACTGGGAGGCGGCCTCCGATCGCGCAGCACGCGCCACGGAGCGGCGCGAGGCGGTCAAGGCGCAGATGAAGGAGCGCGGCGCGGCCCGCGTCTGCGGCGGCGGCACCGAGCAGTTGGAGGCGGGCTGAGATGGCGCCGTCGGGCAGCAAGGACCCGGGAGCCGACGGCAGGCCGGTCACCACGCCGGCCTGATCGGGCCTAACGCCATCCTGCAGCTCGTCGCCGTGCTCGAGCGCCACGAGGGGGCGGAGCGCGCCGCCCACCTCCTCGCCGATGCCGGCCTCGCCGGCCTGCCGGACGGCGAGCACATGATCCCGGAGGGCGATGCCGCCCGCCTGCACCACAGGCTCCGGCTGGAGTTTCCCGCCCGCGCCCCGGATCTCGCCCGCGCCGCGGGCTTCGCCACCGGCGACTACATCCTCGCCCACCGCATCCCGCGCGCGGCGCAGGCCGTGCTCAAACTGTTGCCGCCGCCGCTCGCCGCCCGCGCCCTGTCGACGGGGATCGCCCGCCACGCCTGGACGTTCGCAGGCTCCGGCACGTTCCGCGTCGTCGACCCGTGGACCTTTGAGATCGACCACAATCCGCTGATCCGCGGCGAGCACGGCCCGGCGCCGCTCTGCCACTGGCACGCCGCCGTCTTCGAGCGGCTCTATGCGAGGCTGGTGCACCGCGACGTCCGTTGCGTCGAGACGCGCTGCGGCGCCCAGCCGGGATCGCACACCTGCCGGTTCGAGATCGTCCGCAGGCGCCGCGCCGACTGAGGGGCCGGGGCCCGTCCCGGCACGCCACCGCCGGTGCCCGCACCGCCGGCACCGGCTCGGCCCACCCCGTTCAGAACCTTGTGAGCCGGACGGGTGGCGCCGTCGCCTTTCGCGCCAAGCTGGTGTATGTCGGCGCCTCCCTGCCCGGCTGTCGGCCGTGCCGTCGCGGGGCGCGGAGCGAGCCTCCGCGCGTGCAGTCCGGCCGAACGGAGCGCCGTCATGGACGCGCCAGCCATCGCCGGGCCTCCCCCGGCCGTCGCCGACACCATGCCGCTCGCGGTGCGCGCCCGCGGGCTCGTCAAGACCTTCGGGACGATGCGGGCCGTCGACGGCATCGACCTCGACGTGCCGCGCGGCATGATCTTCGCCATCCTCGGCCCGAACGGTGCCGGCAAGACGACGCTGATGCGAATGCTCGCGACGCTGTCGCGGCCGGACGCGGGTACCGCCACCGTGATGGGGCACGACCTTGTCGCGGACGCCCATGCCGTGCGCGGCGAGATCGCCATGACCGGCCAGTTCGCCTCCCTGGACGAGGACCTGACGGGCCGCGAGAACCTGATTCTGCTCGCCCGTCTGTGGGGCTTCCGCGGCCGGAGCGCCGGGGCGCGGGCGGACGAACTGCTCGCCGCCTTCGACCTCTCGGACGCCGCGTCGAAGCAGGTGAAGGACTATTCCGGCGGCATGCGGCGGCGGCTCGACATCGCCGCCTCGCTGGTGGTGACGCCGGGCCTGTTGTTCCTCGACGAGCCGACCACCGGCCTCGACCCGAAGGCGCGCCAAGACGTCTGGCGGATGATCCGGGCGCTCGCGGCGAGCGGCGTGACGATCCTGCTGACGACGCAATATCTCGACGAGGCCGACCAACTCGCCGCCCGCATCGTCGTCATCGACCACGGCCGCAAGATCGCCGAGGGCACCAGCCGCGAGTTGAAGGCGGCCGTCGGCTCCGGCTTCCTGCACGTCGCCCTCGCCAACCCCGCCCGCCTCGACGCGGCGGCGGAGCTGCTCGCGGCCCGCCTCGGCGCCGTCGTGCAGCGCAGCCCCGAGGGGGCGCGGCTGACGGTGATGGCTGGCAGCCCGCAGGCGGCGAACGAGGCGCTGGCTGCCCTGATCGCGGCGGGCATCGAGCTCGCCGACTTCTCGATGGCCTCGCCGAGCCTCGACGAGGTGTTCTTCGCGCTGACGGGCGGCGGCGATGCGGCGGCTGCGGAGGATCGGCCATGAGCGACGTCGCGACAAGCGAGACCACGAACGGCACGACGACGCGTGGCACGCCGCTGCTGCGCTCCGTCCCGCGGCCGAAGCCGGCCTCGGCGTTCTCGAACGCCCTCGTCTTCGGCTGGCGGGCGGTGCTGAAGTTCCGTCACGTGCCGGAGCAGCTGTTCGACCTCGTGATGACGCCGATCATGTTCACGCTGCTGTTCACCTTCGTGTTCGGCGGCGCGCTCGCCGGCTCGCCGGGCGACTACCTGCAGGTGTTCATCCCCGGCATCCTCGTGCAGACGGTGGTGTTCAACGCCGTCTATTCGGGCATGGGGCTGTCGACCGACCTCGGCAAGGGCCTGTTCGACCGCTTCCGCTCGCTGCCGATCTGGTCGCTCGCCCCCTTCGCCGGGCTGATGGTGGGCGACATTTTGCGCCACCTCATCGCCGGCGGCATCATTCTTGGGATCGGCCTCGCGCTCGGCTACCGGCCGCAGGCGGGCGTCATCGGCGTCGTCGCCGCGGTCCTGCTGCTGCTGGTCATCGGCTTCGGCGTCGGCTGGATCTTCCTGGTGCTCGGGCTGCTGGTGAAGACGCCGATGACGGTGATGACCATTGGATTTGCTTTCCTGTTCCCGATCAACTTCGCCTCCAACATCATGGTCGACCCGGCGACGATGCCCGGATGGCTGCGTTCCTTCGTCGACGTCAACCCGGTGTCGTTCATGACGACCGCGATGCGCGGCCTGATGGCCGGCACCGCGACGGTGGCGGAGGTGGCGCTGGCGCTCGCCGCCCCGGTGGCGCTGACGCTGCTGCTGGCGCCGGTGACGCTGTGGCTCTACCGGCGGCGGTGAGGGGCGGGGTGGCGTCCATCATCGTCACCCCGGACGCGAAGCAACGCGGAGCGAGCCGGGGCCCAGCGTAAGAGTTGTCGCGCGGGACGCGCGACGCTTATTGCGTGCCTGCGGCACGCGGTCTTCCGCTGGCTCCCGGCTCAGCGTTCGGCTTCGCCTCACTTGGCCGGGATGACGCCGAAGAGCTTGCAGACACTGAGGCCGACGCCCGCCCCCCCACATTCCCGTTGTGATCGCCGCCGTCCGGTGCTGAAATGCGGCTCCGGTGGCCGTGGCCGCCGTTCGGGCCGTCGCCAGCGACGTCGCGGCCCATCCCTCACCGACAGAGGCGCCTTCGCTTCCCACAATCGCGGGCAGCGGGCGCCTTTTTTTGCATTGAGGGTCCGGTCGCCGACACCCGCACGGGAGAAGCCGATGCCGCTCACCGCCTACCGCATCGCCACCGAGCCGTTCTACCGGCCGGTCGCCGACGAGATCGCGCTGTTCGAGGCGGCCTGGCAGCACCGCCTGCCGGTGATGCTGAAGGGGCCGACCGGCTGCGGCAAGACGCGCTTCTTCGAGCACATGGCCTGGCGGCTCGGCCGGCCGCTCGTCACGGTGGCGGCGCACGAGGACATGACTGCCTCCGACCTCGCCGGCCGCTTCCTGCTCGCCCCGGAGGGCACCGTCTGGCACGACGGGCCGCTGACGCTCGCCGTCCGCCATGGCGCCATCTGCTATCTCGACGAGATCGTCGAGGCGCGCCAGGACACCACGGTGGTCATCCACCCGCTCACCGACGCCCGCCGCATCCTGCCGCTCGACAAGCGCAATGAGCTCGTCCACGCCCACCCGGACTTCCAGCTCGTCGTCTCCTACAACCCCGGCTACCAGAGCGCCGTGAAGGACCTGAAGGAATCCACCAAGCAGCGCTTCATCGCGCTCGACTTCACCTATCCCGCCGCCGCCATCGAGGCGGAGATCGTCGCAACTGAAGCGGGCGTCGAGAGCGAGGTCGCGGGGCGGCTCGTCGACATCGCCGCGCTGTCGCGCAACCTCAAGGGCCACGGCCTCGACGAAGGCGCCTCGACGCGCATGCTGATCCATGCCGGGCGGCTGATCCGCGGCGGCGTCGGCATCGAGGCTGCCGTGCGCTCCAGCATCGTGCTGCCGATCACAGACGACCGCGACGTGCGCGAGGCGCTGTCGAGCGCCATCGCCGCAGCCCTGCCGTGACCTGCCCGTGACGCCCCCGCCCCGCCTTGCGGTCTTCGCCACGCCGCCCGACCGCTCGGTGACGCGGCTGCACCGGCTGGTGCGCCAGCGCGAGGCGCTTAGGCCGACCTTCCAGGACGCCTGGACGCGGATCGCCGGTGCCGCCGACGACGCGGCGCTCGACCGCTGGGCGGAGGCCGTCATCGAGCTCGCCTTCGTCAACGCCGGCCCGGCCTGCCTGATCGCCTTCTGGCGGGCGAGCGCCGAGCAACAGGCGGGGCTGGAGACCCACGCCGCCGTCGGCCGCAGCGCCGCCGAGGTTTGCCGCCACGCCGGCCAGGCGGCGACGCTCGCCGCCCTCGACACCCTGCCCCGCCTCGCTCGCCGGCTGCCGCCCCACGAGATGCGAGGATGGTGGCGGGCGCTGGAGCGGCTCGCCCGGGCGGCGCCGGAGGCCGTTCCCCCGGCGGCCCGCGCCGCCGAGCGCATCCAGGAGAGCTGCGGCGATGCGGCGGGCTTCGAGGCATTCGTCTCGGCCGGCCTGAAGGCCTGCGGCGGCGATAAGGGCAAACGCCGGGCGTTCTTCGCGCTGGAGGCCCCGGCGGCCCGCCAGGTGCTCGACCGGCTCGCCGGCAGCACCGGCTTTGCCGAGGTGGAGAAGCCGCTGAAGGTGCTGCTGACGGCGCTGTTCGGCGAACCGCCGCAGCTGCGTGCGCTCTCTGCCGGCGCCGACCGCGCCCTGCCGCGGCGGGCGAACATCGCCGGCCCGCTGATCCGCCTGCCGGAGGTCTTCCGCGGCGTTCCGGCGGCAGACGCCGCGCGGCTCTACCGGGCGGCCGCCGTGCACGCCGCCGCCCACCATGCCTTCTCCGGCTCGCCGGTGCCGGTCGGCACGCTGAAACCCCTGCAGCTGGCGCTCACCGGCGTCATCGAGGACGCCCGCATCGAGGCGCTGGCGATGCGCCGGCTGCCGGGTCTCCGGCGGCTGTGGGCGCCGTTCCACGTCGCCGCACCCACGGGCTTCGCCACCGCCGGCACGATCCTCGCCCGCATCGCCCGCGCGCTGTTCGACCCGGATCACGCCGACGACAGCGGCTTCGTCGAGAAGGCCCGCGCCCTGTTCGCCGCGGAAGTCGCGGCCGGCCACCTCGAGGACCGCGCCATGAGCCGGCGCATCGGCGGGCTGGTCGGCAACGACATCGGCCAGGCGCGCCTGCCGTTCGACGCCAAGGGCCACGTCGTCGAGCCGGCCTACCGCGACGACAATCTCGGCCTGTGGGCCTTCGACGATCCGTCGGCGCCGCAGGAGAGCGTCGAGGTTTCGGTCGATGCGGTGCGCATCCGCCAGACGGAGGAGCCCGAGGACGCCGACCGCGAGCGCGAGGAGACCGAGGAGCGACAGGGCGCCGCCGGCCGCGCCCGCAGCGTCGCCGCCGACGACCGCGGCGTCGTCGTCGCCCGCTACCCCGAGTGGGACCGCGCCGCCGGGATCGAGCGACCGGATTGGACCACCGTGCGCGAGGTCGCCGCCCCGCCGGGCGATGCGGCGGTCATCGAGCGCCTGCTCGATGGCGAGCCGGGCCTGCGCGCCCGCGTCACCCGGCTGGTGCGGGCCGGACGCATCGGCCGCGCCGGGGTGCGCAAGCGCCAGCCCGACGGCTTCGACCTCGATCTCGACGCGGTGCTGGAGGCCGGCATCGCTTTGCGCACCGGCGAACTCCCCGACGACCGCCTCTACCGCACCCGCGCCCGCCCGGCCCGCGACCTCGCCGTCTCGGTGCTGGTCGATGTCTCCGAATCCACCCGCGACCGCGTCGACAAGGGCGCCACCGTCCTCGACATCGAGCGCGCCGCCGTCGCCCACCTCGCCGAGGCGATGACGAGCCTCGGCGACCGCTTCGCCCTCTCCGCCTTCGCCTCCGCCGGCCGCGACGACGTCCGCCACATCCGCATCAAGGATTTTTCCGAAGTCTACGACGGCGGCGCGCGGGCGCGGCTTGCCGGGCTCGCGCCGGGCCTGTCGACCCGGCTCGGCGCGGCACTGCGGCATGCCGGCGCCGAGATCGCCGGCATCCGCAGCCACCGCAAGCTCGTGCTGGTCCTCTCCGACGGCGAGCCCTCCGACATCGACGTCGAGGACCCGCAGGACCTCGTCGAGGACGCCCGCCGCGCCGTGCTGACCTTGAAGCACCGCGGCATCGACGTCTTCGGCATCGGCATCGGCGCAGGCACCGCGGGGGCCGGGTCGGCGGTGTTCGGCCGGTCGAACCACCTGGCATTGAGGCGGATCGCCGACCTGCCGGCCCGCCTGTCGGAGTGCTATTTCCGGTTGTCGCGGGCTTAAAGCCCCATCGATCGCCAGCGTCGGCGGCTTTTCCCCATTTCCCACCGGGGGTGGGAGAAGGTCCCGGCAGGGGGATGAGGGCGCGCGGCGTGAGCGCGCGGGTGGCAAGGAAGACCGGCGTTGTGCCCGCGGCCCCCCCTCCCTGCCCTCCCCCGCGAGGGGGGAGGGTTTCCCTCGCGCTTGGGGCACGGGGACTGCCAAAATCTCAACGCGAACCCTCCCCCCTCGCGGGGGAGGGCAGGGAGGGGGGGCCCACGGCATACCGTCTGCAGGATTCGCGCGATCGCCGCGCCGACCGCGCAAGCGGCGCGCACAGATCTGACAGCGATGGAGTCCGCGTCTTCCGTTCCTGCGGAGCGGCCCTCATCCGCCCTTCGGGCACCTTCTCCGGCGGAGCGGGAGAAGGGACACTCCGCTGGGGCTTCTGCCGGTCTCCGCCGCGCCTCGCCCCTACTTCCTTCGCCGCGCCGGTGCTGCGCCCAGCATCGCCTCGAAGCCCACGGCGAAGACCGCGTCCAGCGCCCGCGCCAGCGCGCCGCCGCCGGGCGCGAGCAGCCGCACGGCGAGGCCGGCACCATTCGGGGCCGGGCCCGTGCCGGCGATGCAGCCGTGCGCCGCCACGGCCGCATCGATCGCCGTCGGCGACGGCAGCTGCCCCGGCGGCGCCAGCAGCAGCGCCGTGCCGAAGGCGGTGAAGCGGCCGAGCGGCGAGCGCGGGCCGGCGAGGTCGGTGCCGTCGACGCCGCCACGGTCGGCGAGGAGCACACGGCCGCCGGCGTCGCGCACCACCGTCGCCCCATCCCAGCGCTCGAACGCCGCGCCGCCACCGGCCGGGTCGTGACGGCAGACGCCGTCGGTGAGGATCGCCACGGCGCCCGGCGCGAGGTCGACGGTGATCTCGGAAGCAAAGGCGGCGCCGGGGAACATCACCACCGGGTCCGGCACGAAGGCGCAGAACGCCCCCTCCCCCACCGCGATCGACACCGCCTGCCGGCAGCCCTCGCCGCGGCTGTCGTGCACCACCGTCGCCGCCTGGGTGGTGACGTGCACCGCCGCCCCGGCGCCGACCGCGAGCGGCAGCGCCACGTCGTCGCCGCGGTAGAAGCCGCCGGAGGCCGATTGCAGATAGAGCGTCGCCAGCCCCGGTCGCGCCGCCTCGATGTGGAACGGCCGGGTGACGTGCACCGGATAGGGCACGTGCTGGCGGACGAGCCGCGTGCGGCCGCCGGCGAGCGCGAACGACAGCCGTGCCTCGGCGCGGCGGCCGGCCGGTGGCGCGGGCGCCAGCATCAGTCGCGGAACAGCACGGCCGACGCGATGGCGTCCACCACCGCCTCGACGCCGGCGCCGGCGCGGAGATCCGTGGCGATCACCGGCTTGCCCTGCCGCACGGCCCGCGCCTCCGCCAGCATACGGTCGAGGTCGACGCTGACGTGCGGGGCGAGGTCGGTCTTGTTGACCACCAAGAGGTCGCAGCGCACCACCCCCGGCCCCTTCTTGCGCGGGATGTCGTCGCCGCCGGCGACGTCGATGACGAAGATCCACCAGTCGACGAGGTCGAGCGAGAAGGTCGAGGCGAGGTTGTCGCCACCGGATTCGAACAGGATCAGCTCGAGGGCGGGAAAGCGCGCTTCGAGCTCGTCGCCGGCGACGATGTTGAGCGTCGGGTCCTCGCGGATGACGGTGTGCGGGCAGGCGCCCGCCTCCACCGCCGACACCCGCGCCGGGTCGATCAGGCCGGAGCGCCGCAGCCGTTCGGCGTCCTCCTTGGTGACGAGGTCGTTGGTGACGACGGCGAGGTCGACGCCGCGGGCGGCGAGCGCCGGGATCAGCCGCTCGATCAGTGCCGTCTTGCCGGAGCCGACCGGCCCGCCGATGCCGACGCGCGCCGCCGACGGTGCGGCCTGCGTGGCGGTGGCGGCGAGGGAGGGACGTATCGCGGTCATCTGAGCATGTACCGCTGGGCGAGCGGCAGCACGGACGCCGGCTCGCAGGTGGCGAGCACGCCGTCGACGAACACGTCGAACGTCTGCGGGTCGACGCGGATGTCGGGACAGGCGTCGTTGAACAGCATGTCGGACTTGCGAAGCGTCCGCGTACCCGACGCCGGCAAAAGCCGCTTCGACAGGCCGAGGCTGGCGGCGAGGCCGTTCTCGATCGCCAGCGGGTGGACGAAGCAGGCCGACAGCGCCGGCGCGGCGCGGCCGAAGGCGCCCCACTGCGGGCGCAGCATCACCGGCTCGCAGGTCATCAGCGAGGCCGCGCTATCGCCCATCGCCCCCCAGGCGATGAAGCCGCCCTTGATGACGAGCTCCGGCTTGATGCCGAAGAAGGCCGGCCGCCAGACGACGATGTCGGCGAGCTTGCCGTCCTCGAGCGAGCCGACGTGGGCATCGATGCCGAAGGTGCGGGCGGCGTTGATCGTGTACTTGGCGATGTAGCGGCGGATGCGGGCGTTGTCGCCGAAGCCCGGCCGATCCTCCGGCAAGGCGCCGCGCTGGTCCTTCATCTTCGAGGCGAGCTGCCAGGTCCGGCAGATCACCTCGTGGATGCGGCCCATGCCCTGGCTGTCGGAGCCGAGCATCGAGATCGCGCCGATGTCGTGCAGCACGTCTTCGGCGGCGATCGTCTGCGGCCGGATGCGGCTCTCGGCGAAGGCCACGTCCTCGGGGATCGCTGGGTTGAGGTGGTGGCATACCATCGTCATGTCGAGGTGTTCGTCGAAGGTGTTGACCGTGTAGGGATTGGTCGGGTTGGTCGACGACGGCAGGCAATTCGCCACGCCGGCGACGCGGATGATGTCCGGCGCGTGGCCGCCGCCCGCCCCCTCGGTATGGTACATGTGGATGGTGCGGTCGCCGATCGCCGCCAGCGTGTCCTCGACGAAGCCCGACTCGTTCAGCGTGTCGGTGTGGAGCTGCACCTGGAAGTCGAGCTCGTCGGCCACCGCCAGGCAGGCGTCGATCGTCGCCGGCATCGCCCCCCAGTCCTCGTGGATCTTGAGGCCGAGGCAGCCGGTCTTCAGCTGCTCGACCAGCGAGGCCGGCTTGTGGGAGTTGCCGCGGCCGAGGAAGCCGAAGTTCATCGGCCAGGCTTCTGCCGCCTGCAGCATCTTGCCGGTGTTGAACGGCCCGCCGGAATCGATGCCGACCGTGATCGGCCCGAGCGAGCCGCCGAGCATCGTCGTGATGCCGCTCGAAATCGCGTGCTCGACGAGGCCGGCGGAATCGAAGTGGACGTGCACGTCGATCGCGCCGGGGGTGGCGATCAGGCCCTCGCAGTCGCGCACCGTGGTGGCGGCGGAGACGATCAGGCGCGGGTCGACGCCGTCCATGATCGCCGGGTTGCCGGCCTTGCCGAGCCCGACGATGCGGCCGTCGCGGATGCCGAGGTCGCCCTTGATGATGCCGAGCACGGGATCGATGACCAGCACGTTGCAGAGCAGGAAGTCGAGCGCACCCTCGGCGCTGGTGACGCCGGCGGCGAGCCCGATGCCGTCGCGCAACGTCTTGCCGCCGCCGTGCAGGCACTCGTCGCCGTAGACGGCGTGGTCCTTCTCGACGACGGCGATGAGCGAGGTGTCGGCGAGACGGACGCCGTCGCCGACGGTCGGGCCATAGAGGGCGGCATAGTCGCGGCGGGGGATGACGGCCATCATCAGGCTCCCTTGAAGCCGGCGGCACGGGCGCGGGCGAGCGCGGCCGGTAGGGCCTCCGGACCCGTCGCGCCGTCGGCGAGCGCGTTGAGACCGGTCACCTCGCGGCGGCCGCCGAACGCGACGAGCGGCACTGTCTTCTCCACCCCCGGCTCGAAGCGGACGGCGGTGCCGGCGGCGATGTCGAGGCGCATGCCGAAGGAACAAGCGCGATCGAAGTCGAGCGCCTTGTTGACCTCGAAGAAGTGGAAGTGCGAGCCGACCTGGATCGGCCGGTCGCCGGTGTTGACGACGGTGACGGCGGCCCGCGCCCGGCCGGCATTGAGCTCGACGTCACCGGCGCCGGCCAGCACCTCGCCCGGCACCAGCGGGTCGGCGGGCGAGCCCTCCGCCGGCCGGATCGGCTCATGCACCGTGACGAGCTTGGTGCCGTCGGGGAAGACGCACTCGACCTGCAGGATCGGCACCATCGCCGGCACGCCGGCCATCACCTCGTCGGCCGACAGGATCGCCGAGCCGAGGCCCATCAGCTCCGCCACCGTGCGGCCGTCGCGGGCGCCCTCGAGGATCTCGTCGGTGATGATGGCGACCGCTTCCGGGTGGTTGAGCTTCAGCCCCCTGGCGCGGCGCTTGCGGGCGAGCTCGGCCGCCGTGAAGATCGTCAGCCGTTCGAGCTCGGTGGGCGTCAGCAACATCCCGGCACCTCAGTTCGAAAAAAGCCGCACGTCGGCCGTGGCGTGGCGGGCGGCGGCGACGTCGAGGAGGGTGGCGAAGCTGCCGATCGGCTCGTCGTCGGCGACAGGGAGTGCTGCGAGCGGCGTGATGGTCGCAAAGCTCTCCGCCACCACCGACTGCGCCTCGACGATGCCGATGCGGCCGAGGCGCACGGAGGCGGTGGCGAGGCCCTGCACCGTCGTGTAGGCCGAGACCGCCACCGCGGCCTCCTCCGACAGCCCGGCGGCACGCCACAGCGGCCCTTGCACGACGGCGAGGTGGCCGAGCATGCCGCCCGCCCGCATTGCCGCCTGCAGGTCGGCAGCGCCGGCGGTGCCGATGCGGGCGTGGGCGGCGACGAGGGCGGCCCCCTGCCGGCGCGAGCCGGTGCGCAGCGCCTCCACCAGCGTCGCCGTCTCCACGGCAGCATCGACCGCCGCCAGCCGGGCGATGTCGCCGGCGGCGCGGTAGGCGTGGACAAGAGCGACGCGGTCGGCGCTGCGCCAACGATGCTTCAGATGCATCTCGACCAGCGCCGCGAAGCCCTCGCGTCCGTCGGCGGAGCCGAGCGCGACGGCGCCTTCGAGACCGTTCGAGAACGCGAAGGCGCCGCTCGGAAAGGCGGTGTCCGCCTGCCAGACGGCGGCGAGCAGGCCGGCCGCCGCGCTCACGCCGCCGCCTCGCCGGAGACGACGGAGGTGGCGACGCGGCGGTCCTCCATCAACTCGCCGAGGCGTGTCGTGTATTGCTCGACGGGGGCCTCGAGGGCGACGAGCACCGCCTCGCCCTCGAAGCGGACGCGCCAGTGCAGGTTGCCGGCGTGGTAGCCGAGCGCCAGCGCGTCGGCGATCGAGCGCGGGGCGAACCGCAGCCAGCGCTCCGCCTTGGCGCGCACGACGATGGCGCGGCCCGGCTCCAGCACCAGCACGGCGCCGTCATAGAGCTTCTGGTCGCGCGGCAGCGCGATGGTGAGCTCGGTACCGCCCCGCGTCGTCGCCCGGAGCCGCCGGCGCGCCATGTCCTCGGTCGCCAGCGTCAGCTCGTCCACCGCCCCGTGGTGCTCGAGATGGTGGAGCCGCTCGTGGAGATCGGCCTCGAGACGGCTGCCGACGACGCTGTCGATGTGAAGCATGACGATCCGGTGCTCCCGTCATTGGAGGACGTCGATGGCAAAGGGGTGGCGACGCGGGACGCACCGGCGGCGGACACCACCGGTGCCACGCGCCTCAGCGGTGCGCTGTCTTCTTGGTCGGGATGCCCTCGATCGGACACTCGTCGGTGCCGACGGTGCCGCGCGTGATGGCTTCGACCATCTCGCGCGTGCCTTCCGGGTCGGTGACCCACTTCTTGTAGAAGTCGTAGGGGCAGGCGGCGTCGCCGCGCACGTCGTCGCCCGAATTGATCATGCCGGTGTAGCCGCGGTGGACGAGCTTGAAGAGGTGGTTCTGCGACTGGCCGTTCTTGCGGGCGTCGCGGATCAGCGACACCGACAGCTGCGCGTACTGGATGCCCATTTCCTCTTCACCGCACTCGCCCAGCGTCCGGCCGTCGAAGCCGACGATCGCCGAGTGGCCGAAGTAGGAGTAGACGCCGTCGAAGCCGGCGGCGTTCGCCACCGCGACGTAGACGTTGTTCGCCCACGCCATCGCCTTCGACATCACCACCTGCTGGTCCTTCGCCGGGTACATGTAGCCCTGGCAGCGGATGATCAGCTCGGCGCCCTTCATCGCGCAATCGCGCCAGATCTCCGGATAGTTGCCGTCATCGCAGATGATCAGCGAGATCTTCATGCCCTTCGGGCCGTCGGAGACGTAGGTGCAGTTGCCTGGATACCAACCCTCGATCGGCACCCACGGCATGATCTTGCGGTACTTCTGGACGATCTCGCCCTTGTCGTTCATCAGGATGAGAGTGTTGTAGGGCGCCTTGTTCGGGTGCTCCTCGTGGCGCTCGCCGGTGAGCGAGAACACGCCCCAAACCTTCGCCGTACGGCAGGCCTCGGCGAAGATCTCGGTCTCGTCGCCCGGCACCGTCGACGCCGTCTCGTACATCTCCTTCGAGTCGTACATGATCCCGTGCGTCGAGTATTCCGGGAAGATGACGAGGTCCATGCCCGGCAGGCCGAGCTTCATGCCCTTGATCATCTCGGCAATCTTGCCGGCGTTGGCCAGCACTTCCGCCTTCGTGTGCAGGCGCGGCATCTTGTAGTTGACGACCGCGACGCCAACGGTGTCCTTGCTGGAAGAGATGTCACCGTGCAACATTTGCTTTTCTCCTTGTGAACACGAACGGGATCGCGGCTCTCAGACCGCCATGTGGCGGTGCACGACGGTGTCGGTGAGGGTGTCGATCGGGCCGAAGGCGACGACGCGGCCCTTCTCCATCATCGCGAAGCGGTGGCCGGCGCGGCGGGCGAAGGCGACGTTCTGCTCGACCAGCACCACCGTCATGCCGAGCTCGCGGTTGAGGCGGACGATGATCGCCTCGATCTCCTCGACGATGTTCGGCTGGATACCCTCCGTCGGCTCGTCGAGAAGGAGGATCGAGGGCCGCGCCGCCAGCGCCCGGGCGATGGCGAGCTGCTGCTGCTGGCCGCCGGAGAGCAGGCCGCCCGGACGGCTGAGATTGGCGGTGAGGTAGGGGAAGAGCTCGCCGACGAGCTTCGGCACCGCGCGCCCGCCGCCGTTGGCCGCAAACGAGCCCATCAGGATGTTCTCGGCGACCGAGAAGTCCGGGATGATCTCGCGGCCCTGCGGCACGTAGGCGATGCCGGCGCGGGCGCGGCGGTGCGTCGGCTCCTGGCCGATCGCCCGGTCCTTCAGCCGGATCTCGCCGGTGGAGCGGTCGGTCAGCCCCATCAGCGTCTTGAGCAGCGTCGTCTTGCCGGTGCCGTTGCGGCCGAGCACGACGGTGATCTCGCCGGCCGGCACACTGATGCAGACGTCGTGCAGGATGTGGCTGCGGCCGTAGAAGGCGTTGACGTCGACGAGCGTCAGCAAGGCGGGGGCATCCGTCATGACAGGATCCCCTTCGAGCCGAGATAGGCGGCGCGCACCCGCTCGTCGGATTCGATCGCGGCGATGTCACCCTCCGCGAGCACCTGGCCGAGGTGCATGACGGTGATGCGCTCGGCGATCTCGCGCACGAACGCCATGTCGTGCTCGACGACGAGCAGCGTGTGCCGACCCTTGAGGGCGTTGATGATGGCGGCGGTGCGCAGCGTCTCGGCCTGCGTCATCCCGGCCGTCGGCTCGTCGAGCAGCAGCACCTTTGGGTCCTGCACCATCAGGATGCCGATCTCGAGCCACTGCGTCTCGCCGTGGCTGAGATTGCCGGCGAGATTGCCGGACACTTCCTCGAGGCCGATCAGGTCGAGCACCTCGTCGACCCGGGCGCGCTCCTTGGCGGTGAAGCCAAAGCGCAGGTTGCGGAAGACGCTCGGGCTCGAGCAGCTCGCCACCTCGAGGTTGCGGCGGACGGTGAGTTCCTTGAAGACGCTCGGGATCTGGAACTTCCGGCCGAGACCGGCGCGGGCGATGTCGTTCTCTTCGCGGTTGGTGATCTCGGCGTCGTAGAGGAAGACGCGTCCGGAGGTCGCCTTGGTGCGGCCGGAGACGAGGTCCATCAGCGTCGTCTTGCCGGCACCGTTGGCGCCGAGCAGCACGCGCAGTTCCCCCTCCTCCACCACCATCGACACCCCGTCGACGGCCTTGAAACCGGAGAAGTCGACGCCGATGCCGTCGATCGTGAGGGCTGCCGCCATGATCGCGCCCTCCCCTACTCGGCCGCCTGGGCGGGCGCGGTGTCGCCGCGCGCCGGATCACCGGAGCGGCGACGGTTGAGCCGTGCCAGCAGGAGGTTGCTGAGATCGTCGGCGAAGCCGGCGATGCCGCGCGGCAGGAACAGCACGACGAGCACGAAGACGAGGCCGATGATCGCCTTCCAAGCCTCGACGAGCGCCTCGGTCTCGCTCGCCGTCGCCTCGATGGTGTTGATGAGGATGGCGCCGATGCAGGCACCGAGCAGCGACGAGCGTCCGCCGACCGCCGCCCACACCACCATCGTGATGGAGAAGGACAGGTCCATGAAGGTCGGCGAGGCGAACTCGGCGACGACGACGTAGAGCATCCCGGCGAGGCCGGCGATCAGCGCCGACACCGAGAAGAAGAACACCTGGTAGTGCGGCACGTCGAAGCCGAGATAGCGCGCCCGGTTCTGGTCGTCGCGGATCGCCTGCAGGATCAGGCCGGCGCGGGTCTCGACCAGGAGCCGCGTCAGGACCAGCACCACCGCGAGCGAGCCGGCGACGACGTAGTAGGTCTCGACCATGTAGGGGTCGAACTCGAACCCGCCGACGGTGAACCAGCCGAGGTCGGTGAGGCCATTGAAGCCGTTGGTGATCGGCTGCAGGTCGATGACGAGGAGGCGCACCAGCAGCACGAAGGCGAGCGTGATGATCGAGACGAACACGCCGGCGATGCGCTTGCGGAAGACGACTGCGCCGATCGCGCCCGCCAGAAGCGTCGGCACGACGAGGCCCATGGCGACGCCGAACCACTGGCTCTGGAACGGGATCCACAGCCACGACGCCTTGTTGATGCAGCAGAGATCGGTGACGGCGCCGGGCTCGGCGTTCCACAGCATGAAGTCCGGCACCGGCGTGTCGGAGCCCTGGGCGAGGCTCGTCGGGCTCGCGAGCTTCAGGGACATTGCCAGCATGTAGGCGCCGAGGCCGAAGAACAGGCCCTGGCCGAGGTTGAGGATGCCGGCGTAGCCCCACGAAAGCGCCACCGCGATGCCGAGCATTCCGAAGACGAGATACTTGGCGACGCGGTTCAGCCAGAACTCGTCCATGACGAGCGGCGCCATCATGATCAGGATGATGAAGATCGCGTATGCGGCGAAGTCGAGATGGCGCTTCGTCAGCATCGCTCAGCGCCCCTTGTAGGAGAACAAGCCCTTGGGCTTGAGCACGATGACGAGGATGACGACGCCGAAGACGAGGGCGCGGGCGAGGATGTCGTTGGAATAGGTGGCGGCGACGCCGTTGATCTGGCCGAGGATGCCGGCCGACAGCACCGTGCCGAGCAGGCTGCCGACACCGCCCATGACGACGACAAGGAAGCCGTCGACCACCATCGCGGTGCCCATGTCGGGGAACACCGTCTTGAAGCCCGACATCATCACCCCGGCGACGCCGGCGAGCCCTGAGCCATAGGCGAAGGTCAGCGCGTTCACCCGCTGCACATCGATGCCGCAGGCGGCCGCCATCTTCGGGTTGCGCATGATGGCGCGCACCTGCACGCCGATGTCGGTGCGGTAGAGGATGAACCAAGTGACGAGCGCGAGCGCCGCCGTCACGACGATGATGAACGAGCGGTAGACGTTGATCTCGACGCCGCCGATCGGCACCGCCCCATCAGCCACGCCGGCACCGAGACGTTCTGCAGGCCCGGGCCGAGGCCCTCGATGTGGATGCCGAGGAAGGACAGGCCGAATTCCAGCCGCACCGCCTGCTGGATCAGGATGGCGACGCCCCAGGTGGCGAGCAGCGTGTCGAGCAGCCGCCCGTAGAGCCGCCGTACCACCACCCGCTCGATCACCCAGCCGATCAGCGCCGTCACCACGAAGGCCAGCGGAATGGCGGCGAGGATGCCGAGGTTCAGCCAGATGCCCGCCATCACCGTCGTGTAGGCGCCGACCATCACGAGCTCGCCGTGCGCCATGTTGATGACGCCCATCGCCCCGTAGGTGATGGCGAGCCCGAGGGCGACGAGCAGCAGGATGGAGCCGAGGCTCAGGCCGATGAAGACGACGTCGATCATGCGGGCTCCGCAGTCGGACGCGAGAGGGAGAGGTGGCCGGCGCGCGAGGGGGACACGCGCCGGCCGGGGCGAGCGGGGCTCGGCCCTAGAGCTTGGCGGTGTCGAGACCCTTCGTCGTGCAGAACAGGTTGTCGGCCGTCTCGCCGTAGGCGGCGTAGGGCAGCGGCATTACCGGCTCGGGATAGGCGTCGACGATCTTGCCCTGGCCGTCCGCCTGCCACTGGGCGATGCGCGGCGTCAGGTAGGTGTGCAGGTTCTCGGCATCGACCTTGACGTGGCCGCCGGGCGCGTCGAACTCCTGCCCGCCGACGGCGGCGCGGATCGCGTCGGGCGTCGCCTCGCCGGCCTTCTCGACCGCCTGCTTCCACAGGAAGACCTGGAAGTAGGCGGATTCCATCGCGTGGTGCGTGACCGCCTTCGGATCGTTGACGAACTTGCGGTAGCGCTCGATGAAGGCGTGGTTCGCGGGCGTGTCGATCGCCATGAAGTAGGGGAACGAGGTGTAGCTGCCGACGGCGTATTCCGGGCCCATCGCGGCGATCTCGATCTCCGAGGTGACGGTGGCGCAGATCGGCAGCGTCTCGTGCGACAGGCCCTGGTTCTTGAACTCGCGATAGAAGGCGATGACCGAGTCACCGACGACGTTCGACAGCACGGCGTCGCAGCCGGACGACTTGATCTTGTTGACCATGGCGCCCCACTCGGAATGGCCGAGCTCGAGGTATTCGTCGGCCACCCACTCGGCACCGTTCTGCTCGATCAGGATCTTGCAGACCTTGGCCATCTCGCGCGGGTAGATGTAGTTCGAGCCGACGATGAAGAATTTCTTCTTGCCGAGGTTCTTGATGATCCATGGAATGAAGTTGGAGAGCTGCTGGTTCGGCACGGCGCCGGTGTAGACGACGTTCTTCGAGCACTCATACCCCTCGTAGTAGGTGGGGTAGAAGTACATGTTGTTGCGCTTCTCGAACACCGGCAGCACCGCCTTGCGGCTGGCGGAGGTATAGGAGCCGAAGACGGTCGGCACGCGGTCGCGGATGACGAGCTTCGAGGCCTTCTCGTTGTAGGTCTTCGGATCCGAGGCACCATCCTCGATGATCGGCTTGATCTGCTTGCCGAGCACGCCGCCGCTGGCGTTGATCTCGGAGATCGCCATCAGGGTGGCGTCCGACAGGGACTTCTCGACGATCGACAGGCCGCCGGTCAGCGAGAACAGCACGCCGACCTCGATCTCCTCGGCGGCGAACGCCGCGCGGGAGAACAAGGATGGGGCGGCGAGCAGGCCGGTGGCGCCGAGCGCGCTGTTCCTGAGGAGGTTTCGACGGTTGATCGTCATCGTGGAAGGCTCCTTGGTCGTTGGTGCGCAGTCCGATCACCATTCGGAGCGCACAGGTTTCCGATCGTGAACGCGGCGAGCGATCACGTTGACTTCGCGGGCAAACCCAGAAGTGCGGCACCAAGGCTCGCGCCCCGTGCCGAAAAGCTCGAGTGTTCGCGGCGACAACGCTGTCGACGCTGGATGCGAAAACAAAAAAGCCCGCACGGCTCCGATGGGAGCCGTCCGGGCTGCTTCGCCATACCGAACCAACGACGTTGGTGGTCCGGTCAGTGCGGGCGGGAGAACTTCAGATGCTCATCCCACAAGCACGATCAAAATCTAATCACCCTTGCCCCGGTAGGTCAAGAGGTCGTTTGCATTGATGATCGCCGAGGCCATCTCCTCCATCGGAATGCGCTTGGCCATCGCCTGCTGGCGGATGGTGGCGTAGGCGTCCTCCTCCGACAGACCCTGGTTGGCGATCAGGATCGACTTCGCCCGCTGGATCTTCTGGATGCCGGCGAGCTTGCGCTCGAGCTTGCGGACGCGTCGCTCGGCGTCCTGGCGCTCCATCCACAGGCTGCGGGCGAGGGTGAGGTGGGTGAGCAGCCCGAACGGCCGCACCGGCCGCTCGATGACGGCAAGCGCGCCGACCTCGAGCACGAGTTGCAGCGTCGACGGGTTCTCGTAGCCGACGATGGCGATGATCGTCGGCGGGATGCCGTCGACGGTCTTCAAGAGCTTGCGGATGGCGTCGCGGCTGTCGGAATCGACCGCCAGCAGCACCACGTCGGCGGTCGTGGCGAAGGCGTCGGGCACCGGCCACTGCGCCTCCACCGAGCAGCCGATGCGGCGCAGATGCTCGACCAGGCTCACCCCCTCGCCGTCCGGCGGGTGGATCACCTGGACCCGCAGTCCGCGCAGATCCCTCAGGATCTGGATCGACATCGCCCCGTCCCCCTCGGATGACCGCCGCTAGACGCGGATCTGTTGCAAGCCGTCGGCCGACCAGTCGTCGAGGCTCTGCGACACACAGTACGGTTCGGGTTTCACGCGCACGCCGGGGTTCCAGACGATCTGGAAGCGGCGGCGCGCGTCGAGGCGGGCGATGCGCGGCCAGAGATAGGTGTGGTTGTTCTCGCGGTCGATGCGGACGCGGCCCTGCGGCGCATCGAACTCGGCGTCGCGGAGCTCCAGGCGGATCTGTTCGGGCTCGTCAGTACCGGCCCGCGCCAGGGCGCCGGCGGCCAGATGCACCTGGAAATAGGCGCTCTCCGCCCCCGCCGTCACTGGCGCGTCGCTGCCGGCGCGGCGCTTGAAGGCCGCGACGAACCGTTTCGCCGCCGGTGTCGCGATCACCTCGAAGAAGGGCGCCGCCGTGATGTGGCCCTCGGCCACCTCCGCGCTCATCGAGGCGACCTCGGCCTCCGACGTCGTCAGGCTCGCGATCGGCATCGTCGCCGGGTCGAAGCCGGCCTTGCGGTAGGCCTCGTAGAACACCGCGGTCGACTGCCCGACGACGGTCGAGAAGATCACGTCCGGCCGCGACTTGGCCGCCTGCTTCAGCGCCTTGGCAAAATCTTCCTCTCCGGCGTTCAGCGGCACATAGATCTCGTCGACCACCGTGCCGCGCGACTGCGTGACGAAGTCGGTCATGATGCGGTTGGATTCGTAAGGGTAGACGTAGTTGGAGCCGACCAGCAGGAAGCGGTTGCCGTAGTGCTCGAACAGGAATTTCGCCAGCTGCAGCGAGTTCTGGTTCGGCGCGGCCCCCGTATAGATACAGTGCGGCGAATACTCGAAGCCCTCGTAGAGCGTCGGATAGAACAAGAGCCCGCGCCCGGCCTCGACCACCGGCAGCACCGCTTTGCGCGTCGACGACATGTAGCAGCCGAAGATCAGCCGCACGCGGTCGACCTGCAGCAGCCGCTCGGCGAGCGCACGGAACTGCTTCGGGTTGGAGGCGGGATCGTAGACGACCGGCTCCACCGGCCGGCCGAGCACGCCGCCGCCTGCGTTGATCTCGTCGATGGCGAGCAGCGTCGCGTTGAGCTGCGAGCTCTCGATCGCCGACGTCACCCCCGTCTGCGAGAACAGCACCCCGACCTTCCAGGCGGCTCCCGCCTCCGCCGCATCCGTCATCCAGGCTCTCCCCAAGCGCCGCCGAGATCGCGTCGCGACGGCACAAAAAAGCCCTCGTCCCCGAGATGTCGGGGCGAGGGCTGCACCACCCTGGACGCGGGGTCGCCACACTGCGACCCGCACTTCCCGCACCATAGCACCGCCGCGGGGCGATGGAAGGTGGCTAAACTGCGTAGGCGCGAGCGGGGCGACGCCGCCCGGCCGTCAGGCCGCCGCCGCTTCTTCGAAACCGAGCGCCGCGGCCCGCTCCGCCAGCCGCCGCCGCGTCGCCTGCGGCAGTTGCCGCGCCGACTTCACCCGCGGCACCGCCATCTCGGGAATGCGCGCCGTCATCGCCCCAAAGCGCGCCGCGTAGGTGCCGGCGTTGTCGAAACGTGTGCGGGTGACGGTGTCGAGGAAGCTCTCGGCCGGAACGCCCTCGGCGAGCAGCAGCGCGTGCTCGTCGAGCTCGACGTGGAAGTAGCGGAAGGTGTCCGGCACGTCGTCGACGCGGCGGACCGTGTTGCCGTTGACGAGGGCACCGGCCTGCACGAGGGCGCCGTCGAGGAAGAGCGCGTGATCCGGCGAGACGAAGAGGTCGTGCACCGGCAGGCCCTCGCCGAGGGCGCCGGCCGCGATGCGGATGGGGAACGATCGCAGCGGATCGACGAAGACCTTCACGATCGTCTGCACCCCGAGCCAGCGCACCGGCAGCGACCGGTCGTCGGCCAGCAGCACGAGGTCGCCCGGCGCCAGCGACTCCACGGCCCGCAAGCCGTCGGGCGTCGCGATCAGGGTGCCGGCGAGGAAGCAGACAGTGAAGGGGTTGGTATCGGCGTTGATGACCGTTTCGTTCGCGATGGTGTTGTCGTTGGTGAAGAGCCAGAAGACGCCCTCGAGGGACTCACCGATCCACCCGGAGCCGAAGCTGCCGACGAAGGTGTAGTCGTCCGGGTCCCCCTGGAGGTCGATGACCTCCCCGAACGTGAACTGCGTGTCGCCGAGGCCGTCGGACGCCGTCAGGTTCTCGCTCAACGGGAATCCATCGACCTCGTAGACGTTCTCGCTGGTCTCGATCAGCAAGTACCGAAATTCACTGACGAACGTCGCCATGAAATACCCCGATCTCAACGGGCCCTGCAGGGGCGAGGGCAATCTAGGGCACGGGTCCGCAGAGAGGAAGAGGGGCTGCGCCTGCCGTGGCGGGATGGCCACGGGGGGTTTGACACCAGGCCCTCATACGATTGTATTACGAGATGAGGGCGGAGAAGCCCCGTGGGTCGGGCCGAGGAAGCGTCGATGGGCGAGCGTGGCGTGGGTGACGGTGGCGTGGGTCACGGTGGAGCAAGCACGGTAGCGGGCGTCGCCCAAGGCAAGCGGCCGCACACCCGGCGGTGGGCCGATCAGCGCTGGCTCGTCGACAATGTCATCCAGGCGAACGGCATCGACTGGGATCAGCCGCGCTCCGTCTACCTCAACGCCCCGTGCGGACCGGAAGCGAACGCCGACTTCGCGGCGCTCCGGGCGCAGGTGAAGAAGTTCGCCGATGCCGCCCCCGCCTTCGAGGCCGCCGCCCGCCGCCGCCAGGCCAAGGCCGAGGCGGCGGAGGCCGAAGGCCGCCCCGTCACCGCGCGCGAGAACTACTTCATCGCCGCGATCCTCTGGGGCGGCGCGCAGTGGCCGATCGACGAGGCCGACGAGACCAACCACCGCTACAACAAGTCCAAGCGCGATTGTTACCGGTCCTATGCCCGGCTCGCCGACCACCACGTCGAGGAGGTCTTCGTGCCCCTCGGCGACAAGGTGCTGCCGGCGTGGTTCCACCTGCCGCCCGGCTACACCGGCGGCAAGCTGCCGACGGTGATCTCCATTCCCGGCATGGACAGCTTCAAGGAAGGCGTCGTCTCGATGTACGGCGACCGCTTCCTGTCGCGCGGCATGGCGGTGCTCGCCCTCGACGGCCCCGGCCAGTACGAGGCGCCGCTGATGGACGTGTTCTTCAGCATGGAGAACTGGATCGCCACGGGACCTGCCGCCGTCGACTGGCTCGCCGCGCGGCCGGCGGTGGACGCCGACCGCATCGCGCTCGCCGGCCGCAGCTTCGGCTCGTTCTTCGGGACGATCCTCACCGCCCACGAGCCGCGCATCCGCGCCTGCGCCGTCAGCGCCACCTGCCACGAGCCCGGCTGCGAGACGCTGTTCCAGGAGGCCTCGCCGACCTTCAAGCAGCGCTTCATGTTCATGTGCGGCATGACCGACGAGGCGGAATTCGACCGCTTCCGCCAGACGATCTCGTGGAAGGGCCACGCCGAACGGATCGCGGTGCCCTATCTGTGCATGGCCGGCGAGTTCGACGAGCTGAGCCCGATCGAGCACACCCGCGGCCTGCTGGCGGCGCTCGGTGGCCCGAAACAGCTCCTCGTCTACCAGGGCTCGCGCCACTCGGTCGGCGGCCCGGCGGCGGCGAACGGCCCGCACCCGCAGGGCTACATGGCCGACTGGATCGCCGCCCGCCTCGCGGGTCAGCCGATGGCGAGCGAGGAGTGGTTCGTCGAGTCCTCCGGCAAGGTCGTCAAGGCGCCGCTCTGACCACGGCGCCCGCCAGGCCGCAACGCGGCGGCCTTGCTTTTCGCGGCGTCCGGGCGCGAAATCGAGGCGGGCACCGCGGGGGCGGTGCGGCCGGGGGGCGGGGTCATGAAGCGTTTGACGGTGACGGTGGTCGCGATCTGGCTGTCGTGCGGTCCGGCGGCGGCATTGCGCATCACCGACGGCTGCGAGCAGTCGCGCGAGTACTTCCAGCAGATCATCGAAGGCGAGCGGGCCAAGAAAGTCGCCGCCGGCCAGGGTGCGGCCGACGAGGAGGCGATGGCAAAGGCGCTCGCCGACAATCTCGCCGCCTGCCGGGCGCTGGATCAGGAGGCGGCCGTCCGCTTCGCCTTCGTCTCCTATTCGTCGTTCTACCTGGTGCTCGACCCGGACGGCCGCGCCGTCCGCAAGGCGAACTGGCTCCGCCTCTGCGAGGTCGCCAATGCCGGCGCGGCGGCCGGCGTGAAGCAGCGCAGCCTGATCTTCGTGCCGCTGGAATCCGTCGGCCGCACCCAGACCTTCGGCCGCCTGACGCTCAACAACGACAACCAGTTTGCCGCCTGCGGCGGGCCGGAGCCGTTCTGGAAGTGAGCGGCCTGCTGAAAGTGAGCGGCCTGCTGGAAGGAGGCCGGATACCGCGCTCCACCGGGCCGAGCGCGATGCCGAGGCGGGCGGTGCGGTTGGAAGGCAGGCCGATCGTCTCGGTGCCCTCGAAGGTCACCGGGCCCTTGCGCCGGCGGTCGGCTCGAGGATGACGTCGCCGGCCGCCGTCATGGGATGTCCTTGGCGCGCGCGCGCAGCTGGAACTTCTGGATCTTGCCGGTGGAGGTCTTCGGCAGCGGCCCGAACACCACCGTCTTCGGCGCCTTGAAGCGGGCCATGTTGTCGCGGGCCCAGGCGACGAGCTCGGCCTCCGTCAGGCTCGCCCCCTCCTTCAGCGTGACGAAGGCGCACGGTGTCTCGCCCCACGTGGCGTCGGGCCGCGCCACCACCGCCACCTCCTGCACCGCCGGGTGGCGGTAGAGAATGTCCTCCACCTCGATCGAGGAGATGTTCTCGCCGCCGGAGATGATGACGTCCTTGGAGCGGTCTTTCAGCTGGATGTAGCCGTCGGGGTGCATCACGCCGATGTCGCCGGTGTGGAACCAGCCGCCGGAAAACGCCTCGGCGGTGGCCGACGGGTTCTTGAAGTAGCCCTTCATGACGATGTTGCCGCGCATCATCACCTCGCCGAGCGTCTCGCCGTCCGGCGTCACCGGGGTCATCGTCATCGGGTCCATCACCGCAAGCCCGTGCTGGACGGGATAGGTGACGCCCTGGCGCGACTTCTGGCGCGCGCGCTCCTCCGGCGGCAGGCCGTCCCACTCCTCCTTCCAGGCGCACATCACCGCCGGGCCGTAGGTCTCGGTGAGGCCGTAGACGTGGGTGATGGCGAAGCCCTCGGCCTCCATCGCGGCGATCACCGGGGCGGCCGGCGGCGCGCCCGCCGTCATCACCCGCACGGGTCGTGGCAGCGGCCGCTTGTCGACCGCCTTGGCGTTGATCAGGAAGGTCAGCACCGTCGGCGCGGCGCAGAAGTGGTCGACGTTCTCTGTCTCGATCGCCTCGTAGATCGCCGCGGCGCTGACGCGGCGCAGGCAGACGGCGGTGCCGGCGAGCATCGCCAGCGTCCACGGGAAGCACCAGCCATTGCAGTGGAACAGCGGCAGCGTCCAGAGATAGCGCGGATGCGCCGGCATCTGCCAGGCGAGCGCATTTCCGACGGCGTTGAGATAGGCGCCGCGGTGGTGGGTGACGACGCCCTTCGGGTTGCCGGTGGTGCCGGACGTGTAGGAGAGCGCGATGCCGCGCCACTCGTCGTCCGGAAGCGCCCAGGCGAATTCGGGATCGCCCTCGGCGAGGAAGCCCTCATAGTCCGGCAGACCCGGGTTCCCGATGCCGGAGCCATCGTCGATGACGACGAGCGGCGGCTTCGCCCCCGACAGCGCGACGGCGCGCTGCACGAGCTCGAGGAACTCCGCCGCGACCAGCAGCAGCTTCGCCTCGGCGTGGTCGAGGATAAAGGCGATCGCCTCGGCGTCGAGGCGGGTGTTGATGGTGTTGAGCACAGCACCCGACATCGGCACGCCGAAGTGGGCCTCCATCATCGCGGGAATGTTGCTGGCGATGACCGACACCGTGTCGTTCAGCCCGAGCCCGCGCCGCCGCACGGCGGAGGCGAGGCGGCGGCTGCGCGCGTAGGTCTCGCGCCACGTGTACCGCTCATCGCCGTACACGACCGACGGCCTATCCGGATAGACGTGTGCGGCGCGCTCCAGGAAGACGAGCGGCGACAGCACGGCGAAATTGGCGTCGTTGCGGTCGAGACCGATCTCGTACGGATCGACGGTGCGCGCCGGACGCTCCATCTTGTTCACGGCGCCCTCCCCTCATGTTTGTTGCAGGATACTGGGACGCCGATCTTATCGACAATCGGTCGCGAATGTAGCGCGATTGTAACACGGCCTCCTGGTCGCCTGATCTGCAGACGCCGGATGAGCATCGATCGTAACCGAACGACAATCCCGGCACGGGAGAGGCACGGATGCCCCATCGCAGGCGAGCAGACGCGGGCGAGGCGACGTTCCTCCTGATCCAGGCCGGGCTCGACCACATCGACCAGGGCATCACCATCTTCGACGACGAGCGCGCGCTGGTCGCCTGGAAGCGCGTCTTCTTCCAGATGCTGGCGCTTCCCGAGACGCTGCTACGCCGCGGCAAACCGTTCTCCGCCTTCAGGCGCCGCAATGCCGAGCACGGCGGCTATGGGCCGGGGGCACCGACGGCCCCGTCGTCTTCCTGCTCGACGACGCGGACGACACCGCCGCACTGGTGGTGCGAGCACTGGAAGCCCTCGCCCTGCGTGTCGAGCGCTTCGCCAGCGGCCGCGACGTCCTCGCCCGCTTCCTGAAGGAGCCGCCGGTCCGCGGTGCCTCGCACTCGCGACAGTGGTCGCCTATATGCGGCAGGTATGCGCGTGCGCCGCGGGACATCCTCGCCGGCGCGCGGGACTGACGCGGCGGAACGGGACGACGGAAACATCATGGCGAACGAACGCGTTTCGCGCTTTCTCGGCGGCTCGCCGCTGCGCGTGCTTGTGCAGTTGGTGCTGTTGTCGCTCGTCGTCGGCGTAGTGATGGCGGCGCTCGGCCTCGAGCCGTTCGACCTCGTCGCCTGGATCGTCCGCGCCGCCGAGCGCATCGTCGACATGGGCTTCGGCGCGGTCGAGCAGGTGCTGCGCTACCTGCTGCTCGGCGCCGTCGTGGTGATCCCGATCTGGCTCATCCTGCGCCTCGTCAACGCCGGCAAGGGCTGAGCGGGCGACAGCCGCGGGCGCGACGTCTCCCTTCTCCCGCTCGCGGGAGAAGGTGGCGCGTAGCGCCGGATGAGGGCCGGCGCCCGCAGGGCGGCGGAACTCGCGAACGCCAACACCTCCGTCAGCGCCACCCTTCCGCGCGTCCCGCGCGGCCCTCATCCGCCCTGCGGGCACCTTCTCCCGCTCGCGGGAGAAGGAAGGTGCCCTCTACGCATCCGCGATCAGCGTCAACCAGCCGTCCTCGTCGATCACCTCGATGCCGAGCTCGGCCGCGAGCTTGAGCTTCGAGCCCGCTCCCGGCCCGGCGACGACGAGGTCGGTCTTCTTCGAGACCGAACCCGCCACCTTGGCGCCGAGCTGTTCCGCCCGCGCCTTCGCCTCGTCGCGGGTCATCTTTTCCAGCGACCCGGTGAACACCACCGTCTTGCCGGCGACCGGCGAGCCCGTCGCCTTCGGCGCCTCGACCTTCTCGACACTCACCTCGGCGAGGAGCCGGCCGAGCGCCTCGCGGTTGTGGGCCTCCTGGAAGAAGTCGACCACCGCCTCTGCCAGCGTCTCGCCGATGCCCTCGATGGCGTCGAGCTCGGCCACCGCCGCCTCCGCCGGCTGCGCCGTCATCGCCGTCCACAGCGCTTCCCACGTGCCGTAGGTGCGGGCGATCAGGCGGGCCGTCGTCTCGCCGACGTGGCGGATGCCGAGCGCGAAGACGAAGCGGTCAAGCCCGACCCGCCGCCGCGTGTCGATCGCCTTGAAGAGGTTCGCGACTGACGTCGCGCCGAAGCCCTCGCGGTCCTTCAGCTTCTTCAGCGACGCCCGGTCGCGCGCTTCGAGCGTGAAGATGTCGGCCGGCTCGTTGATCAGCCCGTCGGCGTGGAAGGCGGCGATCTGCTTCTCGCCAAGGCCCTCGATATCGAAGGCGTGGCGCGACACGAAATGGCGGAGCCGCTCCACCGACTGCGCCGGGCAGATCAGCCCGCCGGTGCAGCGCCGCACCGCATCTTCCTTGCCGGTGCGCGGGTTGATCTCCCGCACCGCATGGCTGCCGCAGGCCGGGCACACCGTCGGGAAGACGAACGGCTCCGCCCCCTCCGGCCGGCGCTCCAGCACCGGTCCCACCACCTGGGGGATGACGTCGCCCGCCCGCTGCACGATCACCGTGTCGCCGACGCGCACGTCCTTGCGCGCGATCTCGTCCTCGTTGTGCAGCGTCGCGTTGGCGACTACGACGCCGCCGACCGTCACCGGCGTCAGCCGCGCCACCGGCGTCAGGGCGCCGGTGCGGCCGACCTGGATCTCGATCGCCTCCAGCACCGTCGTCGCCTGCTCGGCCGGGAACTTGTGGGCGATCGCCCAGCGCGGCGAGCGCGACACGAAGCCGAGGCGAGCCTGCAGGTCGAGCCGGTCGACCTTGTAGACGACGCCGTCGATGTCGTAGCCGAGCCCCGCCCGCTCCGCCTCGGTCTGCCGGTAGTAGGCGATGACCTCGTCCACCGTCTCGCAGCGGCGGATGCGCGGGTTGACCGGGAAGCCCCAGGCGCGGAACAGCGCCAGCATGTCGGACTGGGTCGCCGCCGGCAGCGCGCTCATCTCGCCCCAGGCATAGGCGAAGAAGCGCAGCGGCCGGCTCGCGGTGATCGCCGGATCGAGCTGGCGCAGCGACCCCGCCGCGGCGTTCCTCGGATTGGCGAACACCCGGCCGCTCTCGGCCATGCGCGCGTTCAGCGCGGCGAAGTCGGCGTGCGCCATGTAGACCTCGCCGCGCACCTCGACGACCTCCGGCGCGCCCGCCGGCAGGGTGTCGGGGATCTCGGCAATGGTCCGCACGTTCGCCGTGACGTTCTCGCCGACCGATCCGTCTCCCCGCGTCGCCGCCGTGACGAGCCGCCCGCCCTCGTAGCGCAGCGACAGCGACAGGCCGTCGATCTTCGGCTCGGCGTCGATGACGAGCGCCTCCTCCGCCGGCCAACGCAGGAAGCGGCGGATGCGGCCAACGAAGTCGGCGACGTCCTCCTCGGCAAACGCGTTGTCGAGCGACAGCATCGGCACGGCGTGGCGCACCTGGCCGAACGCCTCGGAGGGTGCCGCCCCCACCGTCTGCGTCGGGCTGTCGGCGCTGACGAGCTCGGGATGCGCCGCCTCGATCGCCGCCAGCCTGAGCCGCAGCGCGTCGTATTCGGCGTCGGAGACCGTCGGCGCGTCCTCGCGGTAGTAGCGCACGTCGTGGCCGCGGATCTCCTCCGTCAGCCGCGCGTGCTCGCTCGCCGCGTCTTCGAGCGTCAGCGCGGCGACGTCATTGCCTGCCGCCGCCCGCTCCGCCGCGCCGTCCGCCTTGCCCGTCCCCCGGTCTTTGGACCTCGCCATCGCCGGTTCACTCCCGCTCGCCTGCCGTGCCCTCCATAACCCGAAGCGACCCCGGTCCGGCACCCCCCCGTGCTACGGCGGACGGTGGAGGGTTTGGCGCCGGTCGCGAGCGCGCTATGGATGCGGCCGCGCCGCCGAGTGGGGCGCACGCATGGAGGGTGAGCCTTGCCGGAGATCGCAGCGGTGCTGGCGGAGATCGCCGACGCGATGACGCGCGAGAGCGAGCGCGGCCGGGTGGCGAGCTACATCCCGCAGCTCGCCCGCGTCGACCCGACGAAGTTCGGCATCGCCGTCGTCACCGCCGAGGGCGCCGTCCATGTCGCCGGCGATGCCGACGAGCCGTTCTCGATCCAGTCGATCTCGAAGGTGTTCACCCTGACGCTGGCGCTCGGCCGCGTCGGCGACACCTTGTGGCGCCGCGTCGGCCGCGAGCCGTCTGGCAACGCCTTCAACTCGATCGCCCAGCTCGAGCGCGAGAACGGCGTGCCGCGCAACCCCTTCATCAACGCCGGCGCCATCGTCGTCACCGACGTCGTGCTGTCCGGCCATCCGCCGAAGGAGGCGCTGGGCGATATCGTGCAGTTCATGCGCTTCCTCGGCGGCAACGAGGAGATCGTCGTCGACAAGGCGGTGGCGCAGTCGGAGACGGCGACCGGCTACCGCAACGTCGCGCTGGCCAACTACATGAAGGCCTTCGGCAACATCGAGAACCCGCCGGAGATGACGCTCGGCGTCTACTTCCACCAGTGCGCCATCGCCATGAGCTGCCGCGACCTCGCTTTCGCCGGCCGCTTCCTCGCCGAGGACGGCCATCACCCGGCGACCCGCCGGCGCGTCGTCTCGCGCGAGCGGGCGCGCCGCATCAACGCGCTGATGCTGATGTGCGGCCACTATGACGGCTCGGGCGACTTCGCCTTCAAGGTCGGCATTCCGGGGAAAAGCGGCGTCGGCGGCGGCATCCTCGGCATCGTGCCCGGCGAAGCCTCGATCTGCGTCTGGTCCCCCGGCCTCAACGCCACGGGGAACTCGCACCTGGGGTCGCTGGCACTGGAGCGGCTGACGAAGGCGATGGGCTGGTCGGTGTTCGGGGCGTGAGGGGCGGGGGTTTACGCGACATCGTCCTCCCCCTGTCAGGGGGGAGGACAGCCGGCGCAGCCGGCAGGTGGGGGCCCGTCAATCCCAACCGGAGCCTGAGTTTGGATTGACAGGCCCCACCCTGAGCGCCTTCGGCGCTCTGTCCCTCCCCCTGGCAGGCAGGGCTATCGCATTTGGGCGAGGGCGTTGAGGAGGTAGTCGTCCTCCCAGGCGCAGCGCTTGAAGCGGCGGCGGATCGGGGTCTTCGGATCGTCGATGGCTCTTGCGATGTTGAGGGCGCAG
>JAESGX010000147.1_pt1 | contig 57606 bp, 56 predicted proteins | sample 9269801 | NCBI WGS metagenome assembly JAESGX01 (sample SAMN16773122, study PRJNA677054) | algae metagenome | isolation source: Pleurocapsa minor GSE-CHR-MK-17-07R and co-occurring heterotrophs from wet... | place: USA: Lower Calf Creek Falls, Grand Staircase Escalante National Monument, UT ... | reverse complement strand
GGCCGAAGCGGCCGGGCACCAGTCCGACCAGATCAACAGCGCCTCCGAGCGCATCAGCGAAATCGCGATCAGCATCGACCAGGTGTCGCGCAACTCCACCGAGTCGGCGGAAGTGGCGCAGCGCTCGGTGCAGATCGCCACCGAAGGCGCGGGCGTGGTGCGCGAAACCATCCGCGGCATGGACCAGATCCGCGACCAGATCCAGGAAACCTCCAAGCGCATCAAGCGCCTGGGCGAATCCTCGCAGGAGATCGGATCGGTGGTGGAACTGATCAACGACATTTCCGAACAGACCAACATCCTGGCGCTCAACGCGGCCGTGCAGGCGGCCTCGGCCGGCGAAGCGGGCCGTGGTTTCGCGGTGGTGGCCGACGAAGTGCAGCGCCTGGCCGAACGCACCTCCGGCGCCACCCGCCGCATCGAATCGCTGGTCCAGACCATCCAGGCCGACACCAACGAAGCGGTCAGCTCGATGGAGCAGACCACCTCCGAAGTGGTTTCCGGCGCGCGCCTGGCCGAAGACGCCGGCACCGCGCTGGGCGAGATCGAGCGCGTGTCCAGCGATCTCAACACTCTCATCAAGAACATCTCCGGCGCGGCGCAGAAGCAGTCTTCGGCCGCGACCGACATCACCCAGACCATGGGCGTGATCCGGCAGATCACCGCGCAGACTTCGCTCGGCGCAGGCCAGACCGCCGAATCGATCGGCCACTTGACCCAGCTGACCGCCGACCTGCGTCGTTCGGTCGCCGACTTCAAGCTGCCGGGTTAAGAACAGGAACGAGTACGGATGAAAGCGTCGAATCCCCCAGCTTTCCTTCTGCGCGGCGGTCGCGGCCTTACGGCCGCGGGAGCGGTGCGCCGATGAGCGCGATACGCGATGCGATGAGCCACGCGGTGCTGGGCTGGGTCAAACCCGAGCTCGACGAAACCCTGCGCCTGGCGCGCGCCGAAGTGGAGTTCTTCGCCGAACAGCCCGGCGACGGCACGCGCATGCATTTCTGCGCCGGCTACCTGCACCAGGTGCAGGGCACGCTGCGCATGGTCGAGCTGTACGCTCCGGCCATGGTCGCCGAGGAGCTGGAGCTGCTGGCGCACGCGCTGCAGGACAACAGCACCACCGATCGCGACGAAGCCTGCGCCACGCTGATGCGCGGCACCGTGCTGCTGCCCGATTATCTGGAACGCCTGCAGAGCGGCCACCGCGATATCCCGATCGTGCTGCTGCCGTTGCTCAACGACATCCGCGCCGCGCGCGGCGCGCCGGGCCTGAGCGAAAGCGTGCTGTTCGCGCCGGACCTGGAGCAGCCGCTGCCGCCGGCGGTGCCGCTGCCGGAAGTGCTGTCGTGGCAGGCGCGCCAGAGCCGCGTCAGCGAAGCCCAGGAACAGCTCGACCAGGCCTTGTCCGCCTGGCCGGAGGACGCCGCGCCCGCCGACGGCGCCGGCTTGACCCGCGCGCTCGGCCAGCTGCTGGAAAGCGTCGAACACATCGCCACGCGGCGCATGCTGTGGGTCGCGTCTTCGGTCGCGCAGGCGGTCAGCGACGGTGCGCTGGCGCCTTCGCCCGCGCTGCGCCAGGCCTATACGGGTGTGAGCCGCGCGGTGCGCGCCACCCAGCAGGACGGCGGCGTCGGCGCCACCGCGCCCAGCCAGGAGCCCACCCGCCAGCTGCTGTATCTGGTGACGCAGTCGCCGGCGCGGCATGCGGCGCTGGACGGCCTGCGCGAGACCTTCGCGCTCGACGCCGAATTGCCCAGCGAAGCCGAAATCGACCACGCGCGCGGCAGCGTCAGCGGGCGCAACCGCGCGCTGCTGGACACGGTGGGCGGCGCGGTCAAGGAAGAACTGCTGCGGATCAAGGATGCGCTGGACCTGCATCTGCGCACCGGCGCGCCGGTGGCGGCGCTGCAGACCCAGGTGGCCGAATTGAGCAACGTCGCCGACACCCTGGGCATGATGGGCCTGGGCGTGGCCCGCGGCGTGGTGGTGCAGCAGCGCGACGCGCTGCACGAGATGGTCGAAGGCAAGCGCGCCGCCGACGAAGGCGGGCTGCTGGATATCGCCGGCGCGCTGCTGTACGTCGATGCATCGCTGGACGACCAGGTGTCGCGCCTCGGCGAGTCCGCCGCCGGCGACGACTCGGCGAGCTCCGAATCCAAGCGCACGGTCGAGGCGCTGGCGCAGGAAGCGATCCACAATTTCGCCTCCGCGCGCGAAGGCTTCGTCGCCTTCATCGAGACCAACTGGAACCACGAGCAGCTGGCGGACGTGCCGCGCCTGCTGTCGGAAGTCGCCGGCGCGCTGCGCATGCTGGACCTGCCGCAGCCAGCCGATTACCTGCAGGGCGTGCGTCAGTACGTGTCGGTGGAGCTGATCGACAAGCGCCGCGTGCCCGGCGGACAGCAGCTGGACACGCTGGCCGACGCCATGGCCAGCCTGGAGTACTACCTGGAAGCGCTGCGCGAGCATCGCCCCAATCGCGAGGAAATCCTCGACATCACCCGCAGCAGCCTGGAAAGCCTGCGCTACTGGCCGCTGCCTTCCGCAGCGCCGGCCGTGCAGGAAGCGGCGCCCCCGCAGGCCGTGGCGCCGCCCACTGCCGAGACCGCGCAGCGCATCGAGGCCGACGCGTCGCTGGAAATCGCGCCGCCCGCCTTCGCCACCGCAACCACGTACGCCGCCGATGTCTCGGCGTTCGACCCGGTGGCCGCGGAAGTGGCCGATACGGCCGCCATCGAGGTCATCGGAGCCTATGCGCCGCCGCCGGCCGAAGACGTCGCGATCGACAGCGCCGCGGCCGGTGAAATCGCGGCAGCAGCAATCGTGGCCGAGGAAACCGAAGCCGAAGCAATCCAAATACGGGAAACCGAAGCAGAAGAAGCCGAAGTCGAGGAAGTCGCCGCCGCGCAAACTCCCGCCTACGCTCAATCCGCCGCCGTCGCGGCGCCCGCGGCCGGCGGTTTCGAGCTGGCTGCCGGCGACATCGACGACGATATCCGCGAAGTGTTCTTGGAAGAATTTGACGAGGAGATCGTCAACCTCAACCAGCTGCTGCCGCAATGGAGCGCCGCGCCGCAGAACATGGAGCGCCTGCGCTCGATCCGCCGCGTGTTCCACACGCTCAAGGGCAGCGGTCGCCTGGTCGGGGCCAAACTGCTGGGCGAGTTCAGCTGGAAGATCGAGAACATGCTCAACCGCGTGCTCGACGGCAGCCGTCCGCCGTCCGGCGCGGTGATCTCGCTGCTCGAACACGCCACCCAGGTGCTGCCGCAGCTCAACGCCGCGCTGCGCGGCGAAGGCGCCGTGCACGCCGACCTGGACGGTCTGCAGGAACTCAGCGCGCGCGTGGCCGAAGGCGAGGAGGCGTTCTACGTGGCCAACCGCGCGACGGTTGCGCAGGCAGACAGCGACGCGACCGCGGAAGCCGAAAACGCGTTCAGCCCGGCTGCGGCCGAAGCAGACTCAAGCGTGTTCTCCGCCTTCGCGCCGGAAACCGAGGGCACGCCCGCCTCGGTGGACGGTGTGCTGCGCGAGATCCTGGAAACCGAAGTGCAGGCGCATCTGGAAACCGTGGACCAGTGGCTGGTCCAGGCCCAGGCCGCACCGCGACTTGCCGATGAAGGCCTGTTGCGCGCGTTCCACACCATGAACGGCGCCTTCGCCATGGCCGACGTGCCGGAAATCACCCATGTCACCGGCATGGCCGAGCAGTACATCAAGCGCCTGTGGGCGGGCGCGGGACCGGTGCCGCCCGAAGGCGTCGCCGCGCTGAACGACAGCGCGCACGCGATCCGCCGCAGCATTGCCGCACTGCAGGCGGCCTCACCGTTGATACCCTCCTTCGCCGCGCTGACCACGCAGCTCATCGCGCTGCGCGACAGCGCGCCCGAGGGCCGCGTTGCTGCGGTCGTCGTCGACGATTCCGCGCAGAGCACCTATGCCGAGACCCTGCCCACGATCCAGCCGCCAGTGTCGCCGGGCGAGATGGAGCTGTCGGTGCACGACCTGTCGGCCTACCTCGGCGACCGCGCCGGCGCAGCGCCCGAAACGCCGGTGGTGCACGACGAGCCCGCGCTGCGGGAACCATCGGCCGATGACCTGGTCCTCGAGCCGGTAGAGGAGTTCGCTTTCGTCGACGACGAACTCGCCTTCGAAAGCGTGGGCGCGGAACTCGAGCACATTGGTTTGGAGCATGCCGGCTCGGAGCGTGCCGAGCGGGAGCAGGTCGATCAGCCAACGGGCGATCAGCCGGCGGCGGTCACGTTCTTCGATATCGGGCTGACCTACAAGCCAGCGCATCGCGTGGACGACGCCGGCAGCGCCGAAAACGCGGATCTGCGAACGGCTGCGGAAACGCACGCGAAAGCGGAAACCGCCGGCGCCGATTCGTCCGCCGCGCCGGTGGATGCGGCCGGTCTGGAGCTGGAGGAAGCCTTCGCCGATGAGGCCATCGTCGAAACGACCTCTACTGAAGCGATCGCGGTGGAAGAAATCGACGCGGAAGAAATCGACGCGGAAGAAATCGAAATCGAAGAGATCGTGCTCGAAACCGCCGATAGCGAACCGGAAACGGTGGCCGAAGAAGCCGGGATCGAGGAAACGACGACCGATGCCGTCACGACCGAAGAAATCGTGGTCGAGGGAATCGTGTTCGAGGAAAACGTTTTCGAGGAAAACGCATTCGAGGAAACCGTGTTCGAAGCGATCGCGGTGCAGGCGCCGACAGCCGTGGAAACGACAGTCGAAGTAGCCGAAGCGACCGAAGAAATAGAAGCAGCGCAGGCTTATTCCCCCGAGCCCGGAATCATCACGGTGGAAGACCCGACCCAATACGTCGAGACGCCGGACGAAGTCATGCCGGAGGAACCGGCGGTGGAGGCACGGGTGGAACAGACGACCGGAATCGAAGCGACCGCGGACGAAACCGCCGAGCCCGCCGACGCGGCGCAAGCCGCCGATCAGGAAGCGGCGGCGGCCAAGGCGCTGGCGGACGAAGCGCTGGATTTCACCGAGCTGGATCGCGATCTGGTGGATATATTCGTGGAGGAAGGCAACGACCTGCTCGACCATTCCGATGGTCTGCTGGCGAAGCTGCGCGAAACGCCGGAGGACCGCACCCTGGTCACCGGCCTGCAGCGCGACCTGCACACCATCAAGGGCGGCGCGCGCATGGCCGGCATCAACGCCATTGGCGATTTGGGCCACGCCATCGAGTCGCTGCTGGAACAGGTGGCCGCGCAGCGCATCGACCTGGACCGCGACAGCGTGCGCCTGCTGGAGCGCGGTTTCGACGGATTGCACGGCCAGGTGGCCCGCGTGGGCGCGCACCGCAAGGCGCCGCTGCTGACCGAGCTGGTGGCCGAATTCGAACTGCGCGCGCATCCGGAAACCGTGGCCGCCGCCGCGGCGCAGATCGCCAGCGATGAGATCTCCGGCAAGGAGATCTCCAGCAAGGAGATCGCCGCGCCTGCGCTCGCGCTCGCGCCGCTGTCCGCGCCCATCGACACCGCGGCCGCCGGCGACGACGAAGCGCAACCCTATGCCGCGCAGGAACAGGTGCGCGTGCGCGCCGACCTGCTCGACCGTCTGGTCAACCACGCCGGCGAAGTGGCGATCTACCGTTCGCGCCTGGAACAGCAGCTCGGCGCGTTCCGCGGCGCCATGGCCGAATTGGACCGCACCAACCTGCGCCTCAACGACCAGCTGCGCCGCCTGGATCTGGAAACCGAAGCGCAGATCGTCGCGCGCTACCAGCGCGAACAGGACAAGCGCGATCCCACCTTCGATCCGCTGGAACTGGACCGTTTCTCCACCCTGCAGCAGCTCAGCCGCGGCCTGGCCGAATCGGCCGCCGACTTGACCGGTCTGCAGGGCGTGCTCGACGACCTGGCGCGCCAGTACGACAGCCTGCTGCAGCAGCAGTCGCGGGTCAGCTCGGAGCTGCAGGACGGCCTGATGCGCGCGCGCATGGTGCCGTTCGACGGTCTGGTTCCGCGCCTGCGCCGGGTACTGCGCCAGGCGGCCACGGATACCGGCAAACAGGTCAAGCTGCATCTCGATGGCGCCCACGGCGAACTTGACCGCAACGTGCTGGAGCGCATGACCGCGCCGCTGGAGCACATGCTGCGCAATGCCGTAGCGCACGGCCTGGAATCGCCCAAGACGCGGCGCAAGCAGCACAAGCCCGAAGAAGGCACGGTGCAGATCGCGCTGCGCCGGGAAGGCGCGGAAATGGTGCTGCAGGTGTCCGACGACGGCGCCGGCATCGACCACGCCGCGATCCGCCGCCGCGCCGAACAGCGCGGCATGTTGAACGCCGACACGCCGTTGACCGACACCGACCTGGAACGCCTGATCCTGGAATCGGGCTTCAGCACCTCCGACAGCATCAGCCAGCTCGCCGGTCGCGGCGTCGGCATGGACGTGGTCTACAGCGAAGTGCGCCAGCTCGGCGGCTCGCTGGAAATCGCGTCCGAATCCGGCAAGGGCACCGCCTTCACCCTGCGCCTGCCGCAGACCCTGGCGGTCACCCAGGCGGTGTTCGTGCAGATCGGCGAAACTCAGTTCGCGGTGCCGGTGGCGGCGGTGGGCGGCGTGGGCCGCATCGCGCGCGAACGTTTCGAAACCGCGGGCGCGGTGTACGTGTACGCGGGCGAGGAGTACGTGCTGCACGACCTCGGCGCCTTGGTCGGCCAGCCGCCGGCGCGCGCCGAAGGGCAACCGCAGGTACCGCTGCTGCTAGTGCGCGCTGGCGACCTGCGCGCCGCGGTGGCCGTGGACCAGGTGCTGGGCAACCGCGAAATCGTGGTCAAGCCGGTCGGTCCGCAGATCGCGTCGGTGCCGGGCATCTACGGCGCCACCATCACCGGCGACGGCCGCATCGTGGTGATCCTGGACGTGGCCCCGCTGGTGCGCCGCCATATCCTGCAGCCGCAGCTGTTCCATTCCGACACGCCGGCGCCGGAAGAGCGGCGCGTGCCCCTGGTGATGGTGGTGGACGATTCGCTGACCATGCGCAAGGTCACCGGCCGCGTGCTGGAACGCCACAACTTCGAAGTGTCGGTGGCGCGCGACGGCGTCGAGGCGCTGGAGAAACTGGAAGAACGCGTGCCCGACCTGATGCTGCTGGACATCGAGATGCCGCGCATGGACGGCTACGAACTGGCGACCGCGATGAAGGCCGATCCGCGCTTCAAGGACGTGCCGATCGTGATGATCACCTCGCGCACCGGCGACAAGCACCGCCAGCGCGCGTTGGAAATCGGCGTGCAGCGGTACATGGGCAAGCCCTATCAGGAGCTCGATCTGATGCGCAACGTCTACGACCTGCTGGGGATCGCCCGTGTCCGCGAGTGAAGCCAGGCTGGCCGGCTCCGACCCGCTGCCGCCGGTCAACAAACGCGTCGCGCTGCTGGCGCGCCCCGGCGCCGCGCGCGAGCGCCTGCGCCTGGCCCTGCACGAAGCCGGCGCGGAGATCGTGCTGGAAGACGACCCCAACACGCTCGACAGCGAAGCGCTGGACGATGCCGCGCCGCAGGTGGTGCTGGTGGCATTGGAGGCGGCGATCGAGGACAGCCTGTCGCGTTTCGATGCGACCCTGCACGATCCCGGCATCGCCGTGATCTTCGACGAAGCCGAACTGGCGGCCAAGCGCGAAGGCTGGGAAGCGCAGCGCTGGGCGCGGCATCTGGCCGCGAAACTGTACGGCCATGCCGATGTGCTGCCGCCTGGCGGCGAAGTCGACGCCACGCAGCCCGAGCCCGGCCTGCCGCGCACGCCAGCGCAGATCCACGCCGACGCCGGCATCGAGCCGCATCTGGAAGAAGCGCAGGAAATCGCCCTGGAACTGCCGCGCGACGGCCTGACCGCAGGCGAATCCAGTACGGGCTCGCGACTCGAGCTGGAGTCGATGGAATCTGAAGCCTGGCAGCCTTCCGCCAATAATCTGCGCGATGCGCCGCTGCAGCACGATTTCGCGCCGCCTCCGGCCGCACCGCTACCGCCGCCCGTGCCGGCAGCAGCGCCGCTAGCGCAGAAACCCGTGCTGGAACTGGAATCGGTGCAGCACACTACCGCCGCTACCCATGCCGGCGTACGCGGCGCGGCGCTGCTGTTCGCCGGTATCGGCGGCCCGGACGCGGTGCGCAAGGTGCTGGCCGACCTGCCGCAGGACCTGTCGCGCCCGGTGCTGGTGCAGCTGAGGCTGGACGGCGGCCGCTACGACAATCTGGTCAAACAAATGGCGCGCGCCTCGGCGCTGCCGGTGCAGTTGGCCAAGGCCGGCGAAGCGGCGCTGGCCGGGCACGTGTACGTGCTGCCTAACGATGTAGTGGTGCAGGTGAACGCCGGCTCAGTGCATTTCGTCGAAGGCGAACTGAGAATCGAAACCCTGATCACTGCGCTGCCGCCGGCTGAAAGCGCGGTCATGCTGCTCAGCGGCAGCGACCCGGCGCAGGTCGACGCGGCGCTGGCGCTCGCGGCCCAAGGCGGCTTGGCGCTCGGCCAGTCGCCTCAGGGCTGCTACGACCCTGCCGCTTCCAAAGCGCTGGCGGCGCGCGGCGGCACGGTGGCGACGCCGCCGGAGCTCGCGCAACTATTGGTCGCGCATTGGGCCGGCTGAAAGAATCGGAATTGAAGGAAAGCTGATGGCGAGTTCCAACGACGAAATCCGCGGGGTGCTGGTGCAGGCCGGCGAAGAGCGCGTGCTGCTGCCCAACGCCACCGTGGCCGAGGTGCTGGCGCGCGTGCCGGTGGAGCCCATCCCGGATACGCCCGCCTGGCTGTCCGGGCAGATCCGCTGGCACGGCTGGCAGGTGCCGCTGGTCTCGTTCGCGCAGCTGACCGGGCTGGCCGTGGACAACGTATCGGCCAACAGCAAGATCGTGGTGCTGAAATCGCTGAGCGGCGGCGAAGCGATGCCTTACTTCGCGCTGCTCACGCAGTCGTTCCCGCGCCTGATCTCGGTGCCGCGCGACGGCCTGCTGGCCGACGCCACCGAGGAAGCGCTGCCGGTCGGCGTGCAGATGCGCGTGCTGCTGGGCGACGAGGCGGCGCTGCTGCCGGATCTGGAAAGCATCGAGACCATGATCGCCGACGCGCTGGCGGCGGTGGCTTCTGCGGCTGCCTGAATCGTCGTCTCCCGGGTATCGCGCTGCGCGTTCGACCCGGGCCAGCGTCGCTTCACCCGGTTCGCGCGGATCCCGCATTCACGCCGCATTGGCACGGCCGATGCATCCTTGGCCCCACTCCCTGCAGTGAGGCGCATGCATGAACAACACCGCATCGATCATCTTCGTAGCGTCGCTATTCGTTTTCGCGGCGTCCGCGACCGCGCAGGAAACGCCGAGTCCGACCCCGGCTGCCGCGCCTGAACCCGCGCCCGCCGCTCAAGCAGCACCGGCGCAGACCACACAGCTGCAGAGCGCGGAGGGCCCGGTTACCGTCAACTGGGGCCAGCCCAGCGGCGTGCCCAACGCGGCCGACTACCGGGTCAAGATCGCCGACCTCGACAAGAACGGCGACGGCCTGCTGCGCCGCGCCGAAGTGCCCGCCACGCACGCGCTGAGCAGCGAGTTTTCGCTGGTCGACCGCAATCGCGACGGGCGCATTACCGCCGCCGAACTGGCCAATTGGCGCTGACTCCATTCAAGCGGTCCGCAGTCTTCCCGAACGCGGTGAGAGATTTGCTTCAGGTTGGCTACCTCAGAGAGATCCCTCACTGCGTTCGGGACGGTAAAGCTTGATTACAGATCGCCGAAGCGCGATTGCAGCGCGGCGATCGCGGCCAGGCCCGCGGTTTCGGTGCGCAGGATGCGGGGGCCCAGCCGCAGTCCCGAGAATCCGCAAGCGCCCAGTATTTTGCGGTCGCGCGGCGACCAGCCGCCTTCCGGGCCGATGGCGATGACCAGGGAGCGCGCCGATGGCGCGGCCAGCGTCGCCAGCGAAAGTTCGCCGGTGGGGTCCAGGGTGAGTTTCATGCGCTCGCTGTCCCGCATCGCGGCCGCCTGCAGCAGCGGCGCAGGCGCGGCGAGCGGCGGAATCAGCGCGCGCCCGGATTGTTCGCAGGCCGAGACGATCACGCTGCGCCAGTGGGCCACGCGTTTTTCGGTGCGTTCGGCGTCCAGCTTCACTTCGGTGCGCTCGGCCAGCACCGGCAGAAACGCGGCCACGCCCAGTTCGGTCGCCTTCTGCAGGATCAGATCCATCTTTTCGCCGCGGGCGATGCCCTGCATCAGGGTGATGCGCAGCGGCGATTCATTATCGACGCGCGCCTGCGACACGATTTCGGCGGTGGTTTCGCGTTTGCCCACGCTCGCCAGCCGCGCCGCATAGTCGTGGCCGTCGCCGTTGAACAGCACGCAGGCATCGCCTTCGCGCAGGCGCAGCACGCGCGTCAGATGCGCGGCGGCCGATTCGGGCAGCGCCACCGTCGCGCCGGGCTGGAGTTCGGCCTGCACATGGCAACGGGTCAGGCGCATGCGATGGCCTCGTCGATCGCCGCGCGGGTGACCTCCGCAAGTAATTCCAGCTGCGCTGCGTCGACGCAGTAGGGCGGTATCCAGTACAGCACGTCGCCGAGCGGGCGCAGCACCACACCGCGCGCCAGCGCCGCGCGATACGCGCGCAGGCCAATGCGGCGCTGCGTGGCGAAAGGCGTGCGTTTGTCGCCGTTTTCGGTCAGCTCGAAGGCCACGATCATGCCGGCCTGGCGCACGTCGGCGACGTGCGGATGCCGCGCGAAATCCGCGGCCAGCGTTCGCATTTTCATCGCGGTGTCGCGATTGCGCGCCAGCACGTCGTCCTGTTCGAAGATGGCCAGCGCCGCCAGCGCCGCCGCGCAGGCCAGCGGATTGCCGGTGTAACTGTGCGAATGCAGGAAGGCGCGTTCGCGCGAGTCGTCCAGGAAAGCGTCGTAGATTTCCTGCGTGGCCAGTACCGCCGCCAGCGGCAGGAAGCCGCCGGTCAGCCCTTTCGACAGGCACAGCAGGTCCGGCATCGCGCCGCTGGATTCGCTGGCGAACATGCTGCCGGTGCGGCCGAACCCCACCGCGATCTCGTCGGCGATCAGCAGCGCGCCATTGGCATCGCACAGTTGGCGCACGCGGCTCAGGTACGCGGGGTCGTGCATGCGCATGCCGCCGGCGCACTGCACGCGCGGCTCCACGATCAGCGCGCAGATCTCGCCGGGATGGCGGTCGAACAGGTCCGCCAGCGCATCGGCGGCGCGCAGCGCGCAGGCCGCGGCCGATTCGCCCGGCTGCGCCAGATACGCATCGGGCGACGGCGCGAACAGCGCTTCGCCGAGCAGCGGCGCGTACACGCGGCGGTACAGCGGAATATCGCCGACCGCCAGTGCGCCGATGGTTTCGCCGTGGTAGCCGTTCTCCAGCGCGACGAATTTGCGGCGCCGGGTTTCGCCGCGGTTGTGGAAATAGTGGAACGCCATCTTCAGCGCCACTTCCACCCCGGCCGAGCCGTTGTCGGCGTAGAACACCTTGGCCAGCGGCGCGCGCCCGGTCTGGCGCGGCGCGATGGCCAGCAGCTTTTCCGCCAGTTCCACCGCCGGCGCGTGCGAAAAGCCGGCCAGCATCACCTGCTCCAGGGTTTGCGCCTGGCGCGCGATGGCCGCGCCGATGCGCGGCTCGCTGTGGCCGAACAGGTTGGTCCACCAGCTGCTTACCGCGTCCAGATAGCGGCGGCCGTCGTAGCCCACCAGCCACGCGCCCTCGCCGCGCGCGATCGGCACCAGCGGCAGGGTGTCCCGGTTTTCACCGGGATGATGCTCGCGCATCTGCGTGCAGGGATGCCAGAGCACCGACAGATCGCGCGAACGCCAGCGTGCGGCCTCTGTTAGCATTTGCGGCTCATGATCTTTTTCCTGCATCCCGCCATCATATCGGCCGCCGGGCGACGCCGTATCGGGCCGGCCGATGAGGATCGGTCGTCGAGGACGGATCCATGAGCCGCCGCCTTCCCACCATCCACGGCATCACCGAGCGCACGCAGGGATCCGCGGACCGGGTGGAGGAGCTGGATCTGGAATTCAGCAACGGCGAACGCCGCCGCTTCCACCGGCTCAAGCCGCACGGGCATGGCGCGGTGGTGGTGGTGCCGTTGATCGACGCCGACACCGTGCTGCTGGTGCGCGAATACGCCGCTGGCGTGCACCGCTACGAACTGGGCCTGGTCAAGGGCCGCATCGACGCAGGCGAAACGCCCGCGCAGGCCGCCGACCGCGAGCTCATGGAAGAAGCCGGTTTTGGTGCGCGCCGTCTCGACGTGTTGCGGGCCATGAGCCTGGCGCCGACCTACATGAGTCACCAGTCGTGGCTGGTGCTGGCGCGCGATCTTTATCCGCAGCGGCTGCCGGGCGACGAGCCCGAAGAGCTGGAAGTAGTGCCGTGGAAACTCGCCGAACTCGACCGGCTGATGCTGCGCGAGGATTTTTCCGAAGGGCGTTCGCTGGCCGCCCTGTTCATCGCGCGCGAATGGCTGCGCCAAGCCGCATGAGTCGCATGGCGACCGATCTGCACGAAGCCGTTATCGTGATCGCCCGCGAAGCCGGCGCGGCGATCATGGATGTCTACGCCAACGCTTTCGACGTCGAACACAAATCAGACGCCAGCCCGCTGACCGCCGCGGACCTGGCCGCGCACCACGTCATCAACGAAGGCCTGGGGCGACTGACCCCGGAATGGCCGGTGCTGTCGGAGGAAGCCGCGGATATTCCCTGGCAAACGCGCAGCCAGTGGCCCACCTACTGGCTGGTGGATCCGCTGGACGGCACCCGCGAATTCATCAAGCGCAACGGCGAGTTCACGGTCAATATCGCCCTGATCGAACACCACGCGCCGATCTTCGGCGTGGTCCACGCGCCAGCCAGCGGCGAGCTGTGGCACGCGACGCAAGGTCGCGATGCGTACCGGCGCGAAGGCCAGGTGGACGTGCCGCTGCGCACCCGCGCGCCCGCGGCCGCGCCGCTGCGCGTGGCCGCCAGCCGCTCGCACCGCGATGCGCGCACCGAGGCGTTGTTGCGGCGGATCGGCGTGACCGACACCGTGGCGCTGGGCTCGTCGCTGAAGTTCTGCCGCATCGCCGAAGGCGCGCTGGATCTGTATCCGCGCTTCGGCCCGACTTCGGAATGGGATACCGCGGCCGCGCAGTGCGTGCTGGAAGCGGCCGGCGGCGCGTTGATCGCGCCGGACGGCCGCGCGTTCCGCTACAACCGGCGCGAGACCCTGCTCAACGGCGATTTCCTGGCCCTGGGCGATCCGTCGCTGCCTTGGCGCGACTGGCTGCACGCCGGGGAGCGCAAGCGGCATGGCTAGGGGCGACGCCTCGGCGCTGCTGGCCATCATGGCCCGGCTGCGCGACCGCGACGGCGGCTGTCCCTGGGATATCCAGCAGGATTTCGCCAGCATCGCGCCTTACACCATCGAGGAAGCCTACGAAGTCGCCGATGCGATCGACCGCAACGACCTGCACGCGCTGAAGGACGAACTCGGCGATCTGCTGCTGCAGGTGGTGTTCCATGCGCAGATGGCGCAGGAGCAGGGCGCGTTCGCTTTCGACGACGTGGTGGCGGCGATCTGCCACAAGATGACCCGGCGCCATCCGCACGTGTTTGCCGCCGGCGCCAGCGTCGAGGACGCCGAAGCGCAGACCCGCGAATGGGAGGCGCACAAGCGGCGCGAACGGGAGGATGCCGGCGATGCGGATACATCCGCCTTGGCCGGGATTTCGCGCGGCATGCCGGAGTGGCAGCGCGCGGTGAAGCTGCAGTCGCGCGCGGCGCGGGTCGGATTCGACTGGCCCGGCCCGGAGCCGGTGATCGCCAAGCTGCACGAGGAAATAGAGGAAGTGCGCGCGGAGTTCGCGCGCGGCGATGTCGAAGAAAACCGCGAACGCCTGCAGGACGAGATCGGCGACGTGCTGTTCGTCTGCGCCAATCTGGCGCGCCACGCCAAGGTCGACGTGGGCGCCGCGCTGCGCCAGGCCAACCTCAAGTTCGAGCGGCGTTTCCGGATGATGGAAACGCTCGCCGCAGACGACGAGGTAGCCCTGTCCTCGCTGTCGCTCGACCAGCAGGAGGCCTATTGGCACCGCAGCAAGCGCATCGAGCGTGGGCAGGAATGAGGCATTAGCTCCCAATGACGGACATTCGCTACCGGAAACTGCTCTGGCTCTATGTCGCGCTGATGCTGGCGGCAATCGTCTCGGCCTTCTTTCCCATGTACTCGGAAGACCTCGCTGTTGCCTACAGCAACGAGCCGGAGACCTGGCTCATGAGGAATCCCTGGATATACGGGGGAATGTTGGGCGGCTTGCTTGTCGCCTGGCTCACTGGACTGATTGGGCTGTTCCGCTTCAAAGCATGGGCGCGTTCGCTTTCCTTGTACGTAACGCTCGCCGGCTTTTTTGCTTACCCATTCATGGGGCCGTCGGTGCTTTCCGGCCTGGAGAGTGCTCTGTTTGACGCAGTCAGTACCATTTGGGGCGGGATTCTGGCCCTGTCTTACTTCTCGGCCGTTAGCGAGCGTTTTGAGCGCTGATGATTCATCGAAGCCTGACCGGGCCAGTTTTGCATTCGCCAGACCACGGCAGCATCATTGTCGCGTCGCAGCCCGCACCGGGAGCCAGAATGAGCCGCTTCTCCACGTTCCGCGAGTTCTACCCGTTCTATCTGGACGAGCACCGCAACCGGATTTCGCGCCGGCTGCATTTCATCGGCAGCTGCGGCGTGCTGGCGCTGCTGGCCACGGCGTTGATCACCGGCAGCGCGTGGTGGGCGCTGGGCGCGCTGTTCTGCGGCTACGGCTTCGCCTGGGCGGGGCATTTCTTCTTTGAGAAGAACCGCCCGGCCACGTTCAAGCATCCGTTCTATTCATTTGCCGGGGACTGGGTGATGTTCAAGGACATTCTTGTCGGGAAAGTGAAGCTCTGAACGTTGCCGGTAGGAGCGCCCCATGTGCGCGAGCTTCTAAATGCCTGGTTGACCATGAAAAGCTCGCGCCCATGGGGCGCTCCTACCAGCGGCTTCACTCATAGAACATCAGGAACGCCGCGCCCACGATCAGCGCGAAGGCCGCATAGTGGTTCCATTTCAGCGGTTGGCCCAGATACCACACCGAAAACCCGGCGAACACCAGCAGGGTCAGGATTTCCTGGATGGTCTTCAGCTGCACCACCGAATAGACGCTGCTGCCCAGGCGGTTGGCCGGCACCATCAGCGTGTACTCGAAGAAGGCGATGCCCCAGCTGACCAGGATCGCCAGCAGCAGCGGTGAGTTCTTGTACTTCAGATGCCCGTACCAGGCGAAGGTCATGAATACGTTGGAGCCAAGCAACAGCAGGATCGGCAGTAGACGTGCGGTCATGGGCAATATCTATGGCAAGGAAACAAGCGGCAAGCCTAGCGCCTGTGCCATGTCGCTACCGGTCTTCACATGCCGTCAACCGGCCGACGGGTAGCTTCACAAAGCTGAAGGCTATCGGGAGGCCGCATGCGCCACACACAGGAAACCGCGGGGTTGGTCTTGGTGGTTGAAGACAACCGCAATATTTCGGAGATGATCGGCGAGTATCTGGAAGGCCGCGGCTTCGAGGTGGATTACGCCACCGATGGACTGGACGGCTACCGGCTGGCGGTGGAGAACAGTTACGACGTGCTGGTGCTGGACCTCATGCTGCCGCGCATGGACGGTATGGAAGTGTGCCGGCGTCTGCGCAACGAAGCGCGCAAATCCACGCCGGTGCTGATGCTGACCGCGCGCGATACCCTGGACGACAAGCTGACCGGGCTGGGCTCCGGCGCCGACGACTACCTGACCAAACCCTTCGCCATCCAAGAGCTGGAAGCGCGCCTGCGCGCGCTGATCCGGCGCGAACGCCGCCAGGTCGGCGCCGAAGTGCTGAAAGTGGCCGACCTGGTGCTGGACCCGGTGAGCATGCGCGCCACCCGCGGCGGCACCGAGCTGATGCTATCGCCCATCGGGCTGCGCCTGCTGACCATCCTGATGCGCGAATCGCCGAGGGTGGTGACCCGGCAGGAGATCGAGCGCGAGATCTGGGGCAACGGCCTGCCCGATTCGGACACCTTGCGCAGCCATCTGTACAACCTGCGCAAGGTCATCGACAAGCCTTTCGACAAGCCGCTGCTGCACACCGTGCAGAGTGCGGGCTACCGCATCGCGGATATTGCGTAGGTGCTAACGGGTGAGTGCGGGCGCGTGAGCATCCAAACCGCATCCGTGGCCGTAGCATTCCATGGTCTAAGCTGGAAATGACGGGCTACACGATGCCGCAAGGGTTGTCGCGCAAGATCCGCATCGCCTTCATCATCCAAGTGGTGCTGGCCAGCCTGGCCATCGTGGTGGGTATGTTCCTGGTCTCGGCGGTGGTCAAGCGCAGCCTGATCAACACCGCGCTGCAGGAAGAAGCCGCGCACTACTGGGAACTGTACGGCGCCTCCGATGCGCAGCCGCCGCCCAATTCGCTCAACCTGCGCGGTTATCTGGTGCTGAAAGGGCACTCCAACCTGCAGCTGCCGGAAAACCTGCGCCTGCTCAAGTCGGGCTTCCACGAGCTGAAGGACGACGACCTGCTGGTGCTGGTCGACGAAAAACCGCGCGGCCGGCTGTACTTGGTGTTCCTGCGTTCGCAGGCCGAGCGCCTGGCGTTCTATTTCGGCACGGTGCCGATCATCCTGACCCTGGTGGCGATCTACGCGGTGTCGTGGCTGACCTATCGCGCGTCGCGGCGGCTGGTGTCGCCGGTCAACTGGCTGGCGCGGCAGGTCTCGCAGTGGGATCCGCGCCGGCCCGACGTGAGCAATCTGGCCCCGGACAAACTGCCGCCGGACGTCCAGGGCGAGGCGCGGCAGTTGGCCTCGGCGCTGCACGGCCTGGCCCAGCGCGTGTCCACGCACGTGGCGCGCGAACGCGATTTCACCCGCGACGCCAGTCATGAACTGCGCACGCCGCTGACCGTGATCCGGGTGGCCAGCGACATGGCCATGGCCGAGGAATCGACCCCGCGCGTGGCCCGTTCGCTGCAGCGAATCCAGCGCGCTGGGCGCGACATGGAAGCGGTGATCGACGCCTTCCTGATCCTGGCGCGCGAGGCGGAGGTGGATCCGCAGAGCGAGGATTTCGAAATCGTCGACATCCTGCTGGACGAAGCCGACAACGCGCGCGCGCTGCTGATCGGCAAGCCGGTGGATCTGGAAGTCACCTGCAACGCCAAACCTCGCCTGCACGCGCCGCCGCGGGTGATGAACGTGGTGGTCAGCAACCTGCTGCGCAACGCCTGCAGCTATACCGACCAAGGCCGCATCGACGTGATCCTGGAACAGGACCGCATCGTGGTACGCGATACCGGCATCGGCATGAACGAGGACGCCATGGCGCGCGCGTTCGAGCCGTTCTACCGCGCCGAACCCACGCGCCCGCAAGGCACTGGCCTGGGCCTGTCGATCGTGCGCCGGCTGTGCGACCGCTTCGGCTGGAAAATCGAACTCGACAGCACCCCGGGCCGCGGCACCACCGCGACCCTGCGCTTCCTGCCTTGATTCCCGAAAAGAACCTCGGGTGAATGTAGAGCTGGCTTCAGCACCGATGCGTTACTAAAAAAGCGTCGGAGTTGAAGCCCCTCACGCGTCCGAAGGAAATTCCCGGGAGGGACAAAAACCGCAGATGCCGTCAACGGCAGGGTCGGGTATGCGTTAATGCCAGCGGAATCCCCACGCCCGACTTTCCGCATGAGCCAATCGCGCCGCAGCCTTCCTCGTTCCCGCAGCAAGCTGATCCCACGTCTGGCCACCGCCGCGGTCGCCATCGCCCTGATTGCCGCCGCGCTGTGGTACTGGAGCAATCGCAAGAGCGAAGCGGCCGAAGGCGCGTACCGCACCACCACGGTGGAGCGCGGCGATATCCGCGTGGCGATCTCCTCCACCGGCACGCTCAGCGCCATCTCCACGGTGGTGGTAGGTAGCCAGGTTTCCGGACAGGTCGTCGAAGTGCTGGTCGATTTCAACGACCGCGTGAAAAAGGACCAGGTGATCGCGCGTATCGATCCCAGCACCTACGAGGCGCAGATCGCCCAGGGTACGGCGCAGATCAACAGCGCGCGCGCGGCTCTGGTGCAGTCGCAGGCGACGCTGCGCAACGCGCAGCTGGATTACCAGCGCAAAGCCGACTTGGGCAAGCGCCAGCTGGTGGCGCTGAGCGATGTCGATCTGGCGCGCGCTGCGCTGGAGCAGGCGCGCGCATCGGTCAATTCCGCGCAGGCGCAGATCGAGCAGCAGACCGCGTCCACCCAGACCACGCGCATCAATCTGGGGCGCACCGTGATCCGCGCGCCGGTGGACGGCGTGGTGTTGACCCGCACCATCGAGCCGGGCCAGACCGTGGCCGCCAGTCTGCAGGCGCCCGAACTTTTCAAGATTGCCGAGGACCTGGGCAAGATGAAGATCGAACTGGCCGTGGACGAAGCCGATATCGGTCAGGTCAAGGCGGGGCAGGGCGTGTCGTTCACCGTCGACGCGTTCGCCGACCGCCAGTTCCGCGGCACCGTGGAGCAGGTGCGCCTGTCGGCCACCACCACCAGCAACGTGGTCACCTATCCGGTGGTGGTCACCGTGGACAACAGCGACGGCACGCTGCTGCCCGGGCTGACCGTCAACGCCGAGATCGAAGTCAGCAAGCGCGCCGACGTGCTCAAGATTTCCAACGCCGCGCTGCGCTACAAACCGAAAACGGAAGCCGCGTCTGCGCAGCAGGGCGCGCCGGCCGCGCTGCGCGGCGCCGGCATCGCGGACGATCTGGCGCGCACGGTGGCGCAGCTGTCGGTGAATCCGGCGCAGCAGGTGCAGTTCGATGCGGCGCTGAACGCGATCCGCCAACGCCAGACCGCGCGCCAGGCTGCGGCCCAGGGCGGCGCCAGTCCGATGTTCGGTGGCGGTGGCCCAGGCGGCGGCGGTCCGCGCGTGGTCTCGGGCGGGCCGGACCTGCAGGCCCAGCTGCGCCAGCGCATGCAGCAGCGGTATCAGCAGGATTTCGCCGCATTCCGCGCCAGCCTGGACGACGGGCAGCGCACGCAGTGGGATGCGGCCATGACCGCCTTGACCAGCGCCAAGCGCGCGCCGCTGTACAAGCTGGTGGACGGCGAGCCGCAGCAGGTGCAGGTGCGCATCGGCGCCAGCGACGGTACCGATACCGAAGTGTCCGGCGACATCCAGCAGGGCGACCTGGTGGTCACCGGCGAGCGCGCCGCGCAATGAATCTGCCAATCGCGGCAGCGCCGGTGATCGAAACGTGCGGCCTGGGCAAGGTCTATTCGCCCGGCAGCGAAGCCGAGGTAATCGCGTTGAAGCGCGTGGACATGCGCATCGCGCGCGGCGATTTCGTGGCGATCATGGGGCCTTCGGGCTCGGGAAAATCCACGCTGATGAACCTGATCGGCTGCCTGGACACGCCCAGCAGCGGCGTCTACCGGTGCGACGGCGTGGACGTGGCCACGCTGGACGCCGAGGCGCTGGCGATCCTGCGCCGCGACAAGATCGGCTTCGTGTTCCAGGGTTTCAATCTGCTGCCGCGCATGAGCGCGCTGGACAACGTGGCCATGCCGCTGGGCTACGCGCGGGTGCCGGCTGCCGAACGTCGGCAGCGCGCGTACGACGCGCTGGCCGCGGTCGGCCTGGGCGAACGCGCCAGTCATCGCCCCAGCGAACTCTCCGGCGGCCAGCAGCAGCGCGTGGCCATCGCCCGCGCGCTGATCAACCAGCCGCCGATCCTGCTGGCCGACGAACCCACCGGCGCGCTCGACTCGAAAACCGGCGAAGAGATCCTGTCGCTGTTCAAGCGCCTGCGCGACGACGAACACACCGTGGTGCTGATCACCCACGACGCCGAAGTGGCCGCGCATGCCGATCGTATTTTCGCGATGCACGACGGTGAATTGCATGAGGAGCGGGCAGGCGGGAGGCGGGAGGAGGGAGGCGGTAACCGGGAGCCGGGAGTCGGTAACCGGTAGCCGGTAGCCGGTAGCCGGAAATCCAACGCCCGTGCTCTCCGGCTACCGGCTACCCATTACCGGCTACCCTTTCCTTCCCGCCTCCCACCTCCCGCCCCCCCTCTCCCGGCACACCCTCATGACCCTCCTCGACATCCTGCGCACCGCCGTGTTCTCCCTGCGCGGCAACTGGATGCGCAGCGCGCTGACCTCGCTGGGCGTGATCATCGGCATCGCCGCGGTGATCGTGATGGTGTCGGTGGGCCAGGGCACGCAGGCCGAAATCGACAAGCTGGTGTCCGGCCTGGGTTCGCAGCGCCTGGATATCTCGCCGGGTTCGGGCCGGGGCGGCGGTGGGGTGCGCATGAGCTCGGGCAGCTTCTTCACCCTCAACGAAGGCGATGCGGAGGCGATCCGCAGCGAGTTGCCGGAAGTGCAGTACGTGGCCGGCGCGCTGCGCGGCAACAGCCAGGTGGTGTACGCGGAAAACAACTGGTCCAGCAGCTGGCAGGGTGTGCAGGCGGATTTCTTCGAGATCAACGGCTGGACCATCGCCAACGGCGAGGGCTTCAGCGCGCAGGACTACAGCAGCGCCGGCAAGGTCGTGATCCTGGGCGAAACCGTACGCCGCGAACTGTTCGGCGAAGAAACCGGCATCGGCCAGACCGTGCGCCTGGGGCGGGTGCCGTTCACCGTGGTCGCCACGCTGGCGCCGAAAGGACAGGGCGGTTTCGGCCAGGATCAGGACGATGTGATGATGGTGCCGCTGGAAACCGCGCGCCGGCGCCTGCTCGGCGCGATGGGCCTGCCGCCCGGCGCGGTGATGCAGATCGCGCTCACCGTCACCGACGCCAAGGACCTGTCCTACGCGCAGGGCGAAGTGGAAGCGCTGCTGCGCCAGCGCCACAGGATCGCGCCGGGCGAGGACGACGATTTCAACGTGCGCAACATCTCCGAGATCGTGGCCACGCGCACCGCGACCACGCGGCTGATGTCGCTGCTGCTGGGCGCGGTGGCCACCATTTCGCTGATCGTCGGCGGCATCGGCATCATGAACATCATGCTGGTCTCGGTGACCGAACGCATCCGCGAGATCGGCCTGCGCATGGCCGTTGGCGCGGGCCCGCGCGACGTGCAGCGGCAGTTCCTGGCCGAAGCCATGCTGATCTCGCTGATCGGCGGCGCCATTGGCATCGCCCTGGGCGTAGCGGGCGCGCTGCTGGTGGGCAAGTTCGGGTCGCTGCCGGTGGCGCTGAACGGGCAGGTGATCGGCATGGCCGCGGGGTTCTCCATCGCCACCGGCCTGTTCTTCGGCTACTACCCGGCGCGCAAGGCGTCGCAGCTGGATCCGATCGAGGCGCTGCGCCAGCAGTAGGAGCGGGCCTTGCCCGCGATGCTGTTCGCCTCCCGGAACAGGCAAGAGCATCGCGGGCAAGGCCCGCTCCTACGCGGAATGGCGCGTCGGGTATGCTTAGCCACTCGTCATGCGGAAGGACCACCCGATGCGCATGTTGGCCCTCTGCCTGCTGGTACTGACCGCAATGAACGCACACGCGCAAGACAAAACCGCCGGCCCCATCGCGCTGGTGATCCACGGCGGCGCGGGCGTGATCGAGCGCAGCGCGCTGAGCGCCGAAAGCGCGCGCGCCATCCGCGCCGACCTGGACCGCGCGCTCGACGCGGGCCACGCCGTGCTCAAGCGCGGCGGCAGCGCGCTGGATGCGACGGTCGCCGCGGTGCTGATCCTGGAGGATTCGCCGCGCTTCAACGCCGGCAAGGGTGCGGTGTTCAACGCCGAAGGCAGGCACGAGCTCGACGCGTCGCTGATGCAGGGCCATGACCGCGATGCCGGCGCGGTGGCCGGCGTCACTACCGTCCGTAATCCGATCCTCTTGGCGCGCGCGGTGATGGAGCGTTCGCCGCACGTGATGCTGGCCGGCGACGGCGCCGAAGCCTTCGCCGATACGCAAAAAGACATCGTGCGCGTATCCAACGCCTATTTCGACACCGACGAGCGCCGCAGGCAGCTGGAGCTGGCCCGGCAGCGCGAGAGCGGCCAGGCCCTGAACGAACTGCCGACCGTGGCCGGCGCGTATTTCGGCACGGTCGGCGCGGTCGCGCTGGATGCGCAGGGCCGCATCGCCGCCGCCACCTCCACCGGCGGCATGACCAACAAGAAGTGGTCGCGCGTCGGCGACTCGCCGATCATCGGCGCCGGCACCTGGGCCGACGAACGCTGCGGCGTGTCCGGCACCGGCTGGGGCGAATTCTTCATCCGCAACGCGGTCGCGCACGACATCTGCGCGCGCGTGGCGTATCGCGGCGATACGCTGCAGGCCGCCGCCGACGAAGTGATCCTGAAGCGCGTGCCCGGTCTGGGCGGCGACGGCGGCGCGATCGCGCTCGACAGCGACGGCAACATCGCCATGCCGTTCAACACTTCCGGCATGTACCGCGCCTGGGTAAAGCCGGACGGCAGCCGCGGCACCGCGATCTTCCGCGACCAATGAACACCGACTCTTCGCGCCGATCGTCGTAGTGCGCTGCCGCTGGGAGGCCGAATCCGCGCATGGATCTGGAAACCTACCGCCAGCTGCGCGCGCAGGCATTGCGTCTGACCCGGCGCGCGGACGAAGCCGACGATCTGGTCCAGAACGCCTTGCTGGCCGCGCTGGAGGCCGGTCGCGCCGACCCGGCCTGGTTGGCCGGCGTGCTGCGCCATCAGGCCTCCATGACCGCACGCACCGCGCTGCGCCGCCGCCGCCGCGAACAGCAGGCCGCAGTCGATGAGGTGGACGCTCCCGAGCAAGCGGCCACGGCACAGCCGGCGATGGCCTCCCTTCCCTGGCTGGCGCAGCTGCCCCCGGCCGCGCGTCGGGTCGCGGTGCTGGCTCTGCATGGATTGTCGGCCGACGAAATCCGCTGGATCCTGCGCATCGAAGCCACCGCCTTCCGCCAGCGCCTGACCCGCATCCGCAAGGCCCTGGCCGAACTTTCGCCCGAAGCGCGCGCGGAAAGCCTGGCCCTGGCCTATGTGCGCGACCCGGCGCGCAGCGTCGATCTGCAGTTGGGGCTAGTGCGTCGCGCCTTGAAGGCGGCCATGCGCGCCGGCGAGGGCCTGGGCACCCACGACGACGACGGCCACCTGATGGTCATCAGCACCGGCGCTCACACTTTGCCTTCGCGCGGCAACCCATAGCAGGGAACCACACAGGAGAACCTCCCATGCTGACCGATTGCAAAGTAGGCGCCATCGTTTTTTTCGTTACCGATCTGAGCCGCTCCATCGTCTTCTATCGCGACACCCTGGGGTTGCCGATCCAGTCTCTGGACGGGCACGACGGGCCCTTCGCGACGGCCGATGTGGGCGAATTGACCCTGGTTTTCATTCCGCGCCCGGCCAGGGCCGGCGACACGCCGGTAGTGGTGTTCAACCTCGACGGCGGCATCGACGACTACGCCGACGCGCTGGCCGCGCGTGGCGTGGAAATCGTGGTGCCGGTCAGCGAGGCGCCAGATGGAGGCTTGAGCGTGGATTTCGTCGACCCGGACCGCAACGCCCTGAGTCTGTACCAGCCGCCTGGCGCGGCGCGGAGGAAGTGACATGCGCACCTTGATAGCCCTGTTGATCGCGCTATTCGCCGCACCCGTGCACGCCGGCATCTGGCAGGACTTATCCGGCCACTGGCGCGGCGAGGGTGAAGTCAGCGGCATGGCCGCGCAGATCGAACTCCAGTTCCGTCCGGCGCTGGACGGGCGCGGGCACCATCTGAGTTTCAGCAGCCGCATGCGCGCGAAAGATGGAAAGCAGTGGCCGTTCGCCGCCGAAGCGTTCTATCTCTGCGATGCGCGCCCGGTCTGCCGCGGCAACTGGTACGACACCCGCGGCCTGATCCTGCCCCTGACCGCCGCCAGCCACGCCGATCGCCTTCTGGTGGAATGGGGCGATGCGCGCACCGAACGCGGACGCACCACCTACCGGTTGAATGCGCAGCGCCTGGAAATCACCGACGAGGTGCTGGGCAAAGACGGCGAGTGGAAAGTGTTCGGGCGCACGACGGCGAGCCGGCAGGAAGATTGAAGCCGCAAATCATGTGGCCGATGCTGGCAGGGTCATACCGGAAAACTGAAACCGGATGAGTGCATAACAACTCGTCACCCTGTCACCCCAAACGCAGCGAGGGGTCTGCTATTGCTTCGGCATGAGGCAGACCCCTCGCTGCGTTCGGGATGACATAACACCATGTTCGGTATGACCAAATGCCGCGTTCGGAATGACGACTTCCGCGCGCTGCATGACTAATCCGTGCGCGATATGCGGAATTCCGGGCGAAAAACGCCGTCGTATAGGCCTCAGGCGCGAGCGATCCCGCCCGCAACCGGATGCAGGACGCCCGCGTGTGGCAAAATTGGCCTCATTTGACGCCTGTCTTGCCCTCGCATGCCCCTTTCCCCCGCACAGACGTCTGACCTGTATCGGCCAGCCCAGCCCGTGCGCGAAGCGGTCCGGAGCGCCGTTCACGGCGGTCCAGCGCCGCAACCCACTTCGGATCACCCCCATGGCCGATGAATTCGGGCATCTGCCGCGCGGCCCCGCGCGGATCTTCAAGGCGACGATCTGGTCGATGCAGGGGCTGCGTTCGGCCTGGCTGCACGAATCCTCGTTCCGGCTCGAGGTGTACTTGTTCGTGCTGCTCGCGCCGCTGGGCTGGTGGCTGGGCCAGAGCGGCGTGGAGCGCGCGCTGCTGATCGGGTCGATGCTGCTGGTGCTGAGCATCGAGCTGTTGAATTCCGCGGTGGAAGCGGTGATCGAACGTTACGGGCCGGAACACCACGAACTGGCCGGGCGCGCCAAGGACATGGGCTCGGCCGCGGTGTTCGTGCTGATGATGAACGTTCTGCTGTGCTGGGGCCTGATTCTGGGCCCGCGACTTTTTCCGCTGTGAAGGACTGATCGACGATGAGTTTCGAATTCCTGGCCGACCCCAACGTCTGGCTCACCCTGGTTACGTTGAGCGCGCTGGAAATAGTGCTGGGCATCGACAATTTGGTGTTCATTTCGATCGCCGTGGGCAAGCTGCCCGAACACCAGCGCGACGCGGCGCGCAAGTTCGGCATCGCGGTGGCCTGCATCACGCGCATCGCATTGCTGATATCGCTGGCCTTCCTGGCGCGCATGCAGGCGGATGTGTTCAGCCTGTTCCACATGGGTTTCTCGGTGCGCGATCTGGTCCTGATACTGGGCGGCCTGTTCCTGCTGGTCAAAGGGGGCATGGAAATTCGCGAACTGATCACCGGCGGCGACGACGAAGACCCCAGCACCACCAAGGCTTCCGCGGTGTTCGCGATGGTGATCCTGCAGATCGCCATCATCGATATCGTGTTCTCGCTGGACTCGGTGATCACCGCCGTGGGCATGGCCCAGCACATCCCGGTGATGGTGGCCGCGATCCTGCTGGCGGTGGCGGTGATGCTGCTGGCGGCCAATCCGTTGGGCAGATTCATCGATGCCAATCCCACCATCAAGATGCTGGCGCTGGCTTTCATCGTGCTGATCGGCGCGGTCCTGATCCTGGACGGCCTGGATGTGCACGTGCCCAAGCCGTATGTCTACTTCGCCATGGGCTTCTCGGTGCTGGTGGAATGGCTGAACCTGCTGATGCGCCGCCGCGCCGCGGCGCACAATCATCCGCTCGTGCCGTAGCGGCCGGGCGTCCTTGACGCAGGAACGGAACTTCATCGCCAATCCCGACTTGCGCCGGGATGACGGCAATTTTCTTACGGCGTCCCACGTTCCATTGCAAAACGGCCATTCGCTGCGGTTGCGCCTGATCCGCAGCGGTGCTGCAATGCGCGCACTTCAACCGGAAGGAATTCCGCCATGGGTCTGGTTTCCCGCTCGCTTCTGCTCTTCGCCCTGGTCGCGCTGCTGTCGGGCTGCGGCTACAACGCCATCCAGCAGAAGGACGAGACCGTTAAGGCAGGCTGGTCGGAGGTGCTGAACCAGTACAAGCGCCGCGCCGATCTGATCCCCAATCTGGTCAAGACCGTGCAGGGCTACGCGCAGCAGGAGCGCCAGGTGCTGACCGACGTGACCAACGCGCGCGCGCGCGTCGGCCAGATCAACGTCAACGCCGACGACGCCGAATCGCTGAAGAACTTCCAGGCGGCGCAGGGCGAACTGTCCGGGGCGCTGTCGCGTCTGCTGGTGGTCACCGAGAACTACCCCAACCTGAAATCCGACCAGTCCTTCCGCGATCTACAGGCGCAGCTGGAAGGCACCGAGAACCGCATCACCGTGGCCCGCGGCCGCTACATCCAGACCGTGCAGGATTACAACACCTACGTGCGCTCGTTTCCGCAGAACCTGACCGCGATGGTGTTCGGCTACAAGCAGAAGCCCAACTTCACGGTGGGCGACGAAGCGCGGATTTCCGAAGCGCCGGCCGTGGATTTCGGCACGTCGCCGCCGCCGGCAACCCCTGCGCCGCCGGCCGAACAGCCCGCACCCGCGCCCGTCGACTGAGCGATCGCGGCGTTTGAAACGCATGCTGCGGCGCTTTCTCGCACTGGTGGCGCTGCAGGCCGCGGCGCTGGTTTGCGCGCCGCTGTGCGCGCAGCAGCTGGCGCCGATCCCTGCGCTGACCTCGCCGGTGGTGGACGCCACCGGCACGCTCAGCGCGCAACAGCAACAGCAGCTTGAGCGACAGGCGCTGGCCCTGCAGCAGCGCAAGGGCAGCCAGCTGCAGGTGCTGGTGGTGGCCAGCACCCAGCCCGAAACCATCGAGCAATACGCCCAGCGCGTGTTCGACCAGTGGCAGCTGGGCCGCAAGGGCGTGGACGATGCGGTGATCCTGGTCGTGGCCAAGGAAGACCGCCGCGTGCGCATCCAGCCGGGGTACGGACTGGAAGGCGCGATTCCCGACGCCATCGCCAACCGCATCATCCAGGAATACCTGGCGCCGAAATTCCGCGCCGGCGACTACGGCGGCGGCATCCTGGACGCCACCGCGCAGTTGACCCGCCTGATCGACGGCGAAGCGCTGCCGGAGCCGGTCAGCGCCAATCGCCGCGGCGAAGGCGGCAATGGCGGCGGCCAGTGGATCTTCGCTTTGTTCGCCGCGTTCATCGCGGCCAATATCGCGCGCGCGGTGTTCGGCCGGGCGCCCAAGCCTGTGCGCAGCCTGGCCACGGGCGGCGCGGCGGGCGGCATCGCCCTGCTGCTGTCGTCGCTGCTGCCCCTGGCCGGGCTGGCGGGCGTGTTGGGCCTGATCTACGGGCTGGTTTCGGTGTCGCCGGGCGGATTCGCGCGGCACGGCGGCTGGGGCGGTTTCGGCGGCGGCGGCTGGGGTGGTGGCGGATTCGGCGGCGGCGGCGGTGGTTTCGGCGGCGGTGGCGGTGGCTGGTCCGGCGGTGGCGGCATGTCCGGCGGCGGCGGGGCTTCGGGGAGCTGGTGATGCGACTGCTGCGCCATCTGTTCGCGCGTTCGGCGCGCAGCCTGTTCCCGGAGGACAGCCTGCGCCGCATCGCCGAGGCGATCGCCGCTGGCGAGCTGCGCCATCGCGGTGAAATTCTGTTCGCGGTGGAGTCGGAGCTGTCGGTGGGAGAAGTGCTGCGCGGCGTGCAGGCGCGCGCGCATGCCGAAGCCGCCTTCGCCCATCTGCGCGCCTGGGACACCGACGCCAACAACGGCGTGCTGATCTACCTGCTGCTGGCCGACCACCGCATCGAAATAGTCGCCGACCGCGGCTTGAACGGCCGGGTCAGCGCCGAGCAGTGGCGCGGCGTGTGCCAGCTGATGGAGGAGCGGATGCGCGCGGGCGAGGCCGAACAGGCCGTGGTCCGCGGCGTGCAGGCGGTCTCGGACCTGCTGGCGGAACATTTCCCGCGGAGCGACGGCAGCCCGGACCGCGACGAGCTGCCGAACTCGCCGCAGATTCTGGTTTGAGCGTAGGAGCGGCCTTGCCCGCGATGCTTTTTCGCCCGCGATTCAAAAGGCATCGCGCCCAAGGGACGTTCCTGCAGGCAAAATAACCGCTCAGCCAGCCGGACATCCCGCTTTATGACCTACTTCCACCAGATCGACCCCATCGCGCTTTCGCTCGGTCCGCTGAAGATCCACTGGTACGGGCTGATGTATCTGCTGGCTTTCGTCAGCGCCTGGTGGCTGGGACGGCGGCGGATCCGCGCCGGGCGTTTGCCGGGCGTGGACATGAACGGCCTGTCCGATCTGGCTTTCTACGGGATGCTCGGCGTGGTGCTGGGCGGGCGCATCGGCTACATCCTGTTCTATTCGTTCGGCGCGTTCCTGGACAACCCGCTGATCCTGTTCAAGGTGTGGGAAGGCGGCATGAGTTTCCACGGCGGCCTGCTGGGCGTGATGGCCGCGTCGCTGTGGTGGACGCGCACGCACAAGCTGCACTACTTCGACACCATGGATTTCGTGGCGCCGTTAATCCCAGCCGGGCTGGGCTTCGGCCGCATCGGCAACTTCATCGGCTCCGAACTGTGGGGCAAGTACACCGATGCGGGCTGGGGCGTGGTGTTCCCGAACGGTTTGCCATCGCAGTTCGCCGGCATGGACCTGGCGATGCTGAAAGCGCAGTTCCAGACCGGCGCGTTGAACGAGTTCGCGCGGCATCCCTCGCAGCTGTATCAGGCGTTTCTGGAAGGCGTGGTGATGTTCGCGGCGCTGTGGTGGTTCTCGCGCAAGCCGCGCCCGCGCTACGCCGTGTCGGGGCTGTTCGCGCTGCTCTACGGCGTGTTCCGCTTCGCGGTGGAATTCGTGCGCGTGCCGGACGAAGGCATCGGCTATCTGGCCTTCGGCTGGCTGACCATGGGCCAGGCGCTGAGCATTCCATTGATCGTATTGGGCCTGTTCCTGTTCTGGCTGTCGCGGCGTTCGCCGACCCTGCAGCCGGTGGTGCCGGTCGCCGCGCCGGTGGAGAAGGAGCCGGCATGAAGCAGTACCTCGACCTGCTGCGGCACGTGCTGGAGCACGGCGCGGAGAAATCCGACCGCACCGGCACCGGCACGCGCAGCGTGTTCGGCTGGCAGATGCGTTTCGATCTCAGCCAGGGTTTTCCGCTGGTCACCACCAAGAAGCTGCACCTGCGCTCGATCGTGCACGAGCTGCTGTGGTTCCTGAAAGGCGAGACCAATATCGCGTACCTGAAACAGCACAAGGTCGGCATCTGGGACGAGTGGGCCGACGAAAATGGCGAGCTGGGTCCGGTCTACGGCAAGCAGTGGCGGCATTGGGCCAAGGCCGACGGCGGCGAGATCGACCAGATGCAGTGGCTGGTGGACGAGATCAAGCGCAACCCGGATTCGCGCCGCCTGGTGATTTCCGCATGGAACGTGGCCGAGCTGCCGCAGATGGCGCTGATGCCGTGCCACAGCCTGTTCCAGTTCTACGTGATCGACGGCAAGCTCAGCTGCCAGCTGTACCAGCGCAGCGGCGATATCTTTCTGGGCGTGCCGTTCAATATCGCCAGCTACGCGCTGTTGACGCACATGGTGGCGCAGGCCTGCGGGCTGGGCGTCGGCGATTTCGTGCACACGCTGGGCGACGCGCACCTGTATTCGAACCATTACGATCAAGCGCGCGAGCAGCTGTCGCGCGCGCCGCGCGCGCTGCCGACGCTGCGGCTGAATCCGCAAGTGACCGACCTGTTCGCTTTCACCTACGACGACATCGAAATCCACGGCTACGACCCGCTGCCCGCCATCAAGGCGCCGGTGGCGGTGTAAGCGCATGCTGATCTCGCTGATCGCCGCGCTGGACCGCAACCGCGGCATCGGCAAAAACAACGCGCTGCCCTGGCGGTTGCCCGACGACCTCAAGCGCTTCAAGGCGCTGACCCTGGGCAAGCCGGTACTGATGGGCCGCAAGACCGCCGAATCGCTGGGGCGCGCGTTGCCGGGCCGATCGAATCTGGTCCTGACCCGCGGTGGTCGCGTGCCGTTCGAAGGGATGCAGGCGGTGGCTTCGATAGACGCCGCGCTCGAAGCGGCACGTGCAGCGGAGGCCGCCGAACTGTGCGTGATCGGCGGGGCCGAGATCTACGCGCTGACGTTGCTATCAGCCGACAGGCTGCATCTCACCCAAGTGCGCACGGTTGTGGAAAAAGCCGATGCTTTTTTTCCGGAGTTCGACGCCGCGAACTGGAAAGTGATCGCTCGTGAATCGCATCCGGCCGATGACAAACATGCATTCGCATTCGAGTTCGTCGATTACGTGCGGATCTGATCGTTGCTGCAGTCAGGCGACCCTCCCACCCTGTAATTCCGAGCGTAGCGAAGACTTTGCTTCAACGCTCTGTTCTTTCAAAAGCAGGAGCACAAGCAGATTCCTCGCTGCGCTCGGAATGACAGGTTTCTTTAGTTCTGAAAGGCTTGGTTTCGCCCAACCTGTAGTTCGTAGCTAGCAGCGGGCGGTAGTGGCCGATGATGATGTGCTTGAACAGCAGATCTTCTTCCTGCGTGCCGCTGCCGATGTTATGGATGATCAGGGGCACGCCGCTGCGTGTGCTGCGGTCGGAGACGAGGCCGATGTGCAGCAGGCCGCTGCCGGTCAGTCTCCACGCCACGATGTCGCCGGGCCCGTAGTCGCCGGCGCGCGCCGTGATCGGCCGCGACCAGCCCTGTCGATCGAACCAGCGCATCTGGTTGGGGACGCGACGGTGGTCGATGTTGCGATTGGGGCCGGTGAGGCCCCAGTGCTGCGGATAGGCGGCGAAATGCGCGCGCATGTCCTGGTGGATGGCCTGCTGCAGGTCCAGTCCATGAGTGCGCAGCGCACGCACGATCACGTCGGTGCAGACGCCGCGATCGATGGGTACATCGCCGCCGGGATAGCGCAGTTGCACATACGCGGGGTCGTAGTGTTTGGTCACGCCGATCTGCCGGCGTGCGGCCGCGACCAGCGGCGGCGATGCGCTGGTTCTGGTTTGCGCAGCCTGCGTGGCGTCGGCCTGCGGCGCAGCGGGTGCAGGCGCGGTGCACGCCGCGAACGCCAGCATCGCCAGTGCGCAGACGAAGCGGAACGGATTCATGCGGGCGCAGCGAGGTCGCGGCCCGCGACCTGCACCAGCCGCAGTTCGTCGCTGTCCAGCTGCAGCGCGGTCAGCCTGCCGCCCCAGACCGCACCCGTATCGATGGCGTGCACGCCGTGGCCGATCATCAGGCCCAGGGTGGACCAGTGCCCGCAGACGATCTTGAGATCGCGCTGGGCGCGGCCGGGCACTTCGTACCACGGGTACAGGCCCTGCGCCTGGGTGCCGGGGCCGCCTTTTTCCTCGATCGCCATGCGCCCGCGCGGGGTGCAGTAACGCATGCGGGTGAGCACGTTGATGATGGCGCGGCTGCGGTCCGGGCCGCCGAGCTGCGGCGACCAGTGCGGCTTGTCGCCGTACATGCTGCGGAACAGTTTGCGGTAGCCGTCGCCGTGCAGTTCCTTCTCCACTTCGCGCGCGTGCTTCTCGGCCAGGGTCGTGGTCCATTTCGGCGCCAGGCCGGCGTGGATCATCATCCAGCCGAGTTCGCGGTCCAGGTGCGCCATTTTCTGCAGGCGCAGCCAGGTCAGCAGCTCGTCGCGGTCGTCGGCCAGGACCACGCGCTGCAGGTCCGGGTTGACCTTGCGCTGTTCGTCGGCTGTGCGCTCGCCGATCGCCAGCAGCGACAGGTCGTGGTTGCCCAGCACCACCACGCTGCGCGCGCGCAGGGAATGCACCAGACGCAGGGTTTCCAGCGACTGCCCGCCGCGGTTGACCAGATCGCCGCAGAACCAGAGCTTGTCCACGGCAGGATCGAAGCGGATCTTTTCCAGCAGACGCTGGGTGGCGTCGTAGCAGCCCTGCAGGTCGCCGATCGCCCAGACGCTCATGCGCGGGGCCCGCTCAATGCAGGATCCGCGGAATGGACAGGGTGAACGGCGCGATGGGCGCGTCGAAGCGGGTGCCGTCGTCGGCCAGCATCTCGTAGCTGCCGCGCATCGTGCCCAGCGAGGTTTCCAGCACCGCGCCGGAGGTGTATTCGAAATCGTCGCCGGGCCGCAGCCAGGGCTGTTCGCCGATCACGCCTTCGCCGCGCACTTCCTGCACTTTGCCATTGGCGTCGGTGATGACCCAGTGCCGGCCGAGCAGCCGCGCGGGCACGCGGCCGCTGTTGCGGATGTGGATGGTGTAGGCGAAGACGAAGCGTCCGTCCTCGGGCACGGATTGATCATCGAGGAAGCGGGTGGCTACGTCGATATCGATGGCGTAGTCGGCGGGGCTCATGCCCACAGTGTAAGCAAAACCGCGGTGAGGTTCCGTTTACGCCGCTGGCGGCAGATTGGCCAGGCGCACGAAGCCTTCCACTTCCACCTGCTCGGCGCGCGCTTCGGGGCGCAGGCCGGCCGCTTCGATCATGGCGCTGTCGCAGGTGCCGTTGAGCGCATTGCGCAAAGTTTTGCGGCGCTGGCCGAAGGCGGCGCGCACCACGTCGGCGAAGCGCTGCGGATCCTTCACTCCGATTTGCGCGGGGTCGCGCGGCACCAGCCGCACCACCGCCGAATCCACCTTCGGCGGCGGCCGGAACGCGGCCGGCGGCACGTCGAACAGCGGCGTCACCGCGCAGTACGCCTGCAGCATCACGCTCAGGCGTCCGTAGACCTTGCTGCCGGGCGCGGCGGCCATACGGTCCACCACTTCCTTCTGCAGCATGAAGTGCATGTCCTGCACCGCCGCCGCGTAGTCCAGCGCATGGAACAGGATCGGCGAAGACAGGTTGTAGGGCAGGTTGCCGACCAGGCGCAGCTTGTCTTCGCCGGCGAGCTTGGCGAAATCCACTTCCAGCACGTCCTTGTGGATCACGGTCAGCCGGCCCACGCCGTGCGCGGCCGCGGACAGCGGCACCACCAGATCGCGGTCGAACTCGATGGCGGTGAGTTCGCCGTGCTTGCGCAGCAGCGGCAGGGTAATCGCGCCCTGGCCGGGGCCGATTTCCACCAGCCGGTCGCCTGGCTGCGGATTCACGGCCAGCACGATCATTTCGATCATGCTGCGGTCGATCAAAAAATGCTGACCGAGGGATTTCTTGGGCGGGACCTTGAAATGCGACATGGCCGCATTATGCGGTAAGGCGCGGGCGGGGGCTTTTCTCAAAAACAGATCATCGACAACTGCGGCCGTGGGAGCGGCGTCCCGCCGCGAGCTCTGCTGGGGATTCGGATACAAACGGGCAAAGCAAAACCCGCGGCGGGACGCCGCTCCCGCGAAGCTATCCAAGCACCTTTAGCCGCTGCTTTTGCCAGCTCTAATGCGTGCGATGCGCGCGCAGGTCTCGACCGCGGCGAACAGGCTGGAGGGATCGGCGGTGCCCTGGCCGGCCAGCTCCAGCGCAGTGCCGTGGTCGACCGCGACGCGCGGGTAAGGCAGGCCGAGGGTCAGATTAACGGCGCGTTCGAAGCCGCTGTACTTCAGCACCGGCAGGCCTTGGTCGTGATACATCGCCAGCACCGCGTCGAAGCTGCTGAGCTTGCGCGGCAGGAACGCGGTGTCGGCGGGCAGGGGGCCGACCAGACGCAGGCCTTCGCCACGCAGCGAAGCCAGCACCGGTTCGAAGGTGTCGATTTCCTCGCGGCCCAGATGCCCGCTTTCGCCCGCATGCGGGTTCAGGCCCAGCACCGCGATGACGGGATCGGCGATACCGAAATCGCGCTGCAGCGCGCGATGGGTGATGCGCAGCGCGCGGGTCAGCGCGTCGGCGGTGATCGCATCGGCGACCGCGCGCAGCGGCAGATGCGTGGTGACCAGGGCCACGCGCACGATGTCGTTGGCCAGCATCATCACCACCTTGCAGCCGGCCTGCCGGGCCAGCAGTTCGGTGGTGCCGGTGTAGGCGATGCCGCCGGCGTTGATCGTGGCCTTGTGCACCGGGCCGGTGACGAGGCCGTCGAGCTCGCCGCGCAGGCAGGCCGTAGCGGCAGAAGCGAGCGCGTCGATAACGGCGCGCGCATTGCGCGGGTCGACGCTGCCGAACCGGTTGGCGACCGCGTTGGGCACGGCGCGCAGCGGCAGGTCGCCAGGCGCGCTGGCGTGTTCGTGTTCATGCAGCAGGCGCAGCGGCAGCGACAGCGCCTGGGCGGCGGCGGTCAACGTGTCGGGATCGGCGTAGGCCAGCAGACGGCAGTCGCTACGCGGTTGCTGCGCCAGGCGCACGCACAATTCGGGGCCGATGCCGGCAGGCTCGCCCGCAACCAGCGCGAGCCTGGGGATCATTCAACCGCCGTCGGTGGCGTCGGTCTTGGCGCCGTTGCGGACGTTGACATAGGCTTCGCCGCGCAGCTCCTGCAGGAAGCGGTTGTATTCGTCTTCCAGCTTGCGGCGGCCGATGGTCTCGCGCAACTGGGCGCGCTGATTGGCGTCGGTGACGTCGGTCTGGCGCGAGCCGACCCGCTGCAGGATGTGCCAGCCGGCCTCGGTGCGGAACGGCGCCGAAACCTGGCCGTCGTTGGTGCCCGCGACCTGCTCGCCGAACGCCGGGCCGAACGCGTCGCCCTGGAACCAGCCCAGATCGCCGCCTTCGCTCTTGCTGTTGGCGTCCTCAGAGGATTCCTTAGCGACTTCCACGAAATCGGCGCCGCCGGCGATGCGCGCGCGCAGGGTGTCGATCTTGGCCTTGGCGGCGGCGGCATCCTGCACCGGCGTGATCCGGACCAGGATGTGGCGCGCGTTGTATTCGGTGACCGACCGCGCCGCGGCTTGGCTGGCGTCGCGCACTTCCACCAGCTTCAGCAGCTGGAAACCGCTGGGTCCGCGCACCGGACCGACCACTTGGCCCGCGCTCATGCCGGTCAGCGTGGCGGAAAACGCGGCCGGGATTTCGTCCAGGCTGCGCCAGCCCAGATCGCCGCCTTCCAGCGCATTGGGGCTGTCGGAATAGCGCACCGCGGCGGCGGCGAAATCCAGTTCGCCCCTGTCGATCAGGCCTTTCACGCCCTGGATCTTCTTTTCGCCGGTGGCGATCTGCTCGGCGCTGGCGCCCTCCGGCAGGCCGACCAGGATATGCGCCAGCCGGTATTGCGCGCCGGAGCTGGCCTGCACGGCCAACGCGGCGTCGATTTCCGCCTCGCTGACCTGGATGCGGCTCTGGCCGAAGCTCTGACGCAGGCGCTGCACGGTGATCTCGTCGCGGATCGAGTTGCGGAAATCGGCGAAGGACACGCCGTCGCCGGCCAGGCGCTCGCGCAGCGCTTCGACGCTGATGCCGTTCTGCTGGGCGACGTTGCCGATCGCGTTGTTGACCTCGTCGTCGCTGACGCGGATGCCGCTGCCGGCGGCGCGCGCCACCTGCAGCTTGACCAGCACCAGGCGTTCCAGCACCTGCCGCTCCAATACTTCGCGCGGCGGCAGCTGGCCGGGCTGGTTGGCGTACTGCGCGGTGACGTTGCCGACCGCACGGTCGAGCTCGCTCTGCAGGATCACGTCTTCGTCGACCACCGCCGCGATGCGGTCGAGAGTCTGCAGGTTCTGCGCGGGAGTCTGCGCGAAGCCGGGAACGGCCAGCATCAACGCGGCGACCAGCGCCGTAATAAAGAGTCGGGGAGTCATAGTCTTCATGGGATCGAGTCCGGGCCGGAAGCGTTGTCGTCGGGGTCCGGCGCGATGTTGCTGGGCGGGACGAGATAGAGGTCGTCGCGGTTGTAGCCGAGGATAGCACGGCGCAGATTGCGCTCCGTGTCCTGGCCGGCCGAGCCGAGCCCCTTGAGCACGAATTCGACCTGGAGCGAATTGTTCAGTTCGCCCTCGGTATTGCGCACGTAGCGCCGCGCGACCACGCGTACCGCCAGGCAGCAGCTGTCCCACTGCACGCCGGCCAGGGTTTCAAGCGGCTTCTTGTCCAGGATCGAGTAGTAATAGCGACCGACCACGCTCCAGGTGGGCGTGATGGGATACAGGAAGGAGAAATCGGCCTGTTCCAGCAGGTCCGTGCGATTGGACGGGTTGCGGCGGTAGCGGTAGTTGAGGTTGACCACGCCGTCGTCCGGCAGCAGATAGCGCGCGCGCAGGCTGGCCAGGTCCTCGCTCTTGTATTTGGGGCTGTACTGGTAGGACGCGCCGATGGTCCAGCGGTCGGTCGGCGAATAGTTGGCGTCGGCCACCCAGGCCGACTTGCCGCTGTCCACTGGCAGCTCGCCCGGAATCACCACCCGCGATTCGTCGAAATAGAAGATCTGGCCGACGCTGGCGGACAAACGCTCGAAGCCGTCCGACTGGCGCAGCAGGCGGCTGGTCATGGCCACGGTGAGCTGGTTGGCATCGGTCTGCCGGTCCGGGCCCGAATAGCGGTTGTCGCGGAACAGCTGGCCCCAGCCGAAAGTCAGCGGACGCGTGTCGAACAGCGGCAGGTCGTCCTGGTCGCGGTAGGGCGCATTCAAATAATAGATGCGCGGTTCCAGGGTCTGCAGATAGCCGCGGTCCTTGATCTTGGTGTTGCGCTCGAAAAACAACCCGGCGTCCAGCGAGGCGATGGGCAGGCTGCGCGAAGGCGCGTCGTCGCCGGTGAGGGCGGTTAGCTCGTCGTCCAAGCGGTAGCTGGTGTAGCGCCAGGCCAGCGTCGGGGTGATGTACCAAGACGCGCCCTGCAGCGGCATGGACACGAACGGCTTCAGGTCCAGACGGCTGCCGTCGCCGGCGCCGTTCTTCTGGAAATTCACCGTTTCGGCCTGCAGGCCGGCACTAAACCAACGGCCGAACGGCTGCTCCCAGTTGGCGTACAGGCGCGGCAGCCGGTTGTACGGCAGCACATCCTCGGTCAGGTTGAAGTCGGTCAGCTGCCAGACGTCGGCCATCAGCCCGGCGTCCCAGTAGCGTCCTTGTCCGTACAACCCGACCGTGCTGGTCAGATAGCTGGCGGAAGCGCCGTACAGCGAATTGCTGAAGTCCTCGACATAACGCGTGTCGCTGACCCAGCCCACGTTGGCGCGCGCCTGCCAGACCGAGTTGAGGTTGTGGAAACCGCCGTAGCGGAACAGGGCGCGCGCGTCGTCCGGATCGGGCTCGCGGGTGGGGTCATAGCCGACTTCCTGGCTGCGTTCCTGCAGCAGGTCGTCGCTGGGCATGTAGTTGCCCTCGAACGTGCCGCGGCCGCCTTCGTACAAATAGCGGAACTGCCCGGCCAGCGAAAAACCGCGTTTGCTCATGTAGCGCGGGGTGAGGGTGGCGTCGTAGTTCGGCGCCAGGTTCAGGTAGATCGGCTGGCGGTAGTCGAAACCGTTGCGGCCCGAGGTGCTGACGGCCGGGTACAGCACGCCGGTGTGGCGACGGTCGTCGATCGGGAACTTGAGCCACGGCATGTACAGCACCGGCACCTTGCCGATGCGGATGGTCGCGCCGCGGGCCACGCCCCAGCCGCTGTCGGTATCGACATCGATCTGCCGCGAACGCAGCTCCCACACCCGCTGCTGCGGATCGCAGGTCGAGTAGGTGGAGCCGTTGAGCTGCCCCTGCGCGCCTTTCAGGTCGATGCTGTCGGCGCCGCCGTTGCCGCGCCGCGACACCAGCTGGTACTGCAGGTCTTCGATCTTGTGGGTGTCGGTGTTCTGGTCGCCGCGCGCGCGCTTGGCGATCACCCGCATGCTGCCGTCCTGGTAGCGCACGTTGCCGTCGGCGACGTAGGTGTTGTTTTCTTGGTCGAACTTCAGGTTGTCGGCTTTCAGGTACTGGTCGCCGCGGGTCAGCTCCACGTTGCCCTGGTATTCCAGATTCTGGTCGTCGCCGCCCAGTTCGTCGCCTTCGATCGCGGTGGGCTGCTCGGCGCGGTCGGCGCGGACCTGCGCGGTATCGGCGCCGGGTTCGGGCGCAGCGGCCTTGGTGAAAGACGGAATCACTTCCTGCGCCGGGCACAGGCTCCAGTTGACGGGTTTATCTTCCGCCGCCATCGCCGGCAGACACAGGGCGATGCTGAACGGCAGCGGGAGCAGGCGAAAGGCTGGGCGCACGCGATGCAGGGCTCCGTCGGGCGGGGTCGAAAGCGGCCGCTAGCTTGCCGTATCGCTCGCAAGCGGGCAATGAAAAGCATGGCGCGGTTTCGGGCGGGGTTCATCCTGCGGCCGCAGCCGCTGGATTTTGGCGGCGTTAGCGCAGCTCGTTCACATGCGCCACGCTGCATTCGCGCAGCGCCTGCAGGTCGTAGCCGCCTTCCAGCAGCGACACCACCCGCCCCGACGCATGGCGCCCGGCGATGGCGCGCAGTTCGCGGGTCAGCCAGGCGAAATCCTCGGTTTCCAGCATCAGGTCGGCCAGCGGGTCGCGCATGTGCGCGTCGAACCCGGCGGAAATCAGCAGCAGCTGCGGGCGGAAGGCGTCCAGCATCGGCAGCATCGTGTCGGCCCACACGTTGCGGAAGCGGAAACCGCCGCTGCCCGGCGGCAGCAGCGCGTTGAACACGTTGCCCACGCCGCGCTCGTGCGGGGTGCCGCTGTTGGGATACAGCCCGGATTCGTGGCTGCTGAAGTAGCCCACGCGCGGGTCGTCGAAAAAAATCGCCTGGGTGCCGTTGCCGTGGTGCACGTCGAAATCGACGATGGCCACGCGCTCCAGTCCGTGTTTTTCGCAGGCGTGCGCCGCGGCCACGGCGATATTGTTGAACAAGCAGAAACCCATCGCGGCGTCGCCGGTGGCGTGATGGCCGGGCGGGCGCACCGCGCAGAACGCGGTGCCGCTGCCGCCGCCGCGCCGTGCGTCGTGCGCCATCACCGCATCCACCGCCGCCACCGCCGCGCCGGCCGCGCGCAGCGCCGCGGCGCGCGAGGCCGGGCACATCACCGTGTCCGGGTCGAGCATGCGGTAGCCGTCGAAGTCGTTTTCCAGGACGTCCTGCAGCAGCTGCGGGTGATGCACTCGGCGCAGGTCGCCGAGCTTGGCCAGCGGCGCCTCGCGCCAGTCCAGGTCGCCGTGGCTTTCGCGCAGTCCGGCCAGCACCGCTTCCAGTCGCGCCGGCCGTTCCGGATGCTGGGGGCCGGGGTCGTGGGCCAGGCAAGCGGGGTGGGTGAAGATGATCACGTCGGCGCGCGATACCGGTTCAGGCCCGGCGGCGGTCGTGGTTCCAGAGCACTTCGCCCTGTCCGTCGGCGCGCGCCAGCACCCGGGCCAGCACGAACAGCAGGTCGGACAGGCGGTTGAGGTAGCGGATCGCCTCCGGCCGCACCGCGTCGTGGCGCGACAGGGTGACCGTTTCGCGCTCGGCGCGGCGCACGATGGTGCGTGCCAGGTGGCAGCGCGCCGCCGCTTCGCCGCCGGCCGGCAGGATGAAATCCTTCAGCGCGGGCAGGGCTTCGTTGTAATGGTCCAGGTGCCGCTCCAGCGCGTCGATGTCTTCGGCGTTGATCGCGGCGTGCCCGGGTATGCACAGCTCGCCGCCCAGGTCGAACATCTGGTGCTGCACCGTGGTGAGCAGCGCGCGGATCTCGTCCGGCACCGGCGCGGCCAGGATCACGCCGATGCTGGAATTGGCTTCGTCCACCGTACCGTAAGCGGTGACCCGCGCCGAATCCTTGCCGACCCGCGTGCCATCGCCCAGGCCGGTGCTGCCGTCGTCGCCGGTGCGGGTGTAGATCTTGGAGAGGCGATTGCCCATCGAGGCGGCCCGGGCTCAGCGCGTCGACTTCGCGTGCGCGCGCAGCTTCGCCGCCTGCTGCGCGCCAACGTGCACGATCAGCGCCAGGCCCACGTAGATCGCGGTGCTGCGCAGATAGGGCACGAACCAGTCGCTGTAGTTCTTCCACCAGCCGCCGAACGTCGGCGCGCTCACGCCGTCGCTGAGCCAGTAGAAGCTGCCCTGGCTCAGCAGATGGCAGACGATCACCGAGCCCAGCAGGCTGGCGACCAGCAGGCCCAGTGCCTTGCCGTTGTTTTCCCGGTAAGCGCCGCGCAGCAGCAGGCCGCCCAGCCACAGCGCGAAGTACGCTGGCACCAGGAACCAGTACGCCGCCGACATGCAGTAATGCGCCCAGAAATCCATGCCCTGGCCGGTGATCACCGCATAGTCGACCAGCACCGCCAGCGCCATGAACAGCGGGAACGCCCAGCGCGTCCAGCTCCGCAGATAGAAACCGCCGATGAAGAACGCCGCCCACGACGCATCCGGTATCGGGCCGAGGTGGGTGAGGGAAGCGGGCAGATTCAGCCGGGTCGACACCAGCAGCAGGGCGACCAGAAGTAAGACGACGCTGCGCTGGGTGTTGCTGTTCATGTGCGGCCGTTCCGGAAATTCAGGCGGCCATTCTAACGGAGAGTCGCAGCAGCGGGCTTATCATGGGCGCATGACCCAAGCACACGAAGTATTGATCGTCGGCGGCGGCCTGGTCGGCGCCAGCCTGGCCATCGCGTTGGACCGGCTGGGACTGCAGGTGGGCTTGGTGGAAGCCACGCCGGCCGGGACGATGCCCGCCGTGTTCGACCAGCGCAACCTCAGCTTCGCCACCGCCACGGTCAAGGCGCTGACCGCGCTGGGAGTGATGGCGAAACTGCGCGCGGCGACCGGCCCGATCCGGCGTATCCATGTCAGCCGCCAGGGCGATTTCGGCAGCACCCGGCTGCAGGCGGCCGACTACGGGCGCGAAAGCTTCGGCCAGGTGGTGGTGGCGCGCGATTTCGGCGAGGCGCTGGAAGCGCGGCTGTCGGAATTGAAGGGGTTGACCCGCTACCGGCCGGCGCGCTTCGTCGGCCTGGGCATGGCGGCTGATGCAGCGCGCACGATCCGCATCGCCGATGCGCAGGGCGAGCGCGAGCTATCCGCAGGTCTGCTGGTAGCCGCCGATGGCACCCGCAGCGGCGTGCGCGACGCGTTGGGCATCGCCGCCGACGAACACGATTACCGGCAGACTTTGTTCGTCGCGCGCATGCGCGCGCAACAGGCGCCGGACGGCACCGCGTACGAACGCTTCGGCGAGCATGGCCCGACCGCGCTGCTGCCGCGCGGCGACCGTCATTTCGGCGTGGTCCACGGCGTGGCGCGCCAGGAAGCCGACGCGGTGGCCGCGCTGGACGAAAGCGCATGGATCGCGCGTATCCAGCAGGCGTTCGGCTGGCGCGTGGGGCGTTTCCTCGCCAGCGGCGAGCGCAGCGCGTATCCCATCGTCAAGGCCGTGGCCGAACGCACGGTCGCCGCGCGCGCGGTGCTGGTCGGCAACGCCGCGCAGACCCTGCATCCCATCGGCGCGCAGGGCTTCAACCTGGGTTTGCGCGATGCGCTGACCCTGGCCGAACTGATCGAAAGCGCGAACGACCCGGGCGCGCCCGCGCTGCTCGCCGCCTACGCACAGCGCCGCCGCGAAGACCGCCAGCGCACTCTCGAGTTCTCGGATGGCCTGGCGCGCCTCACTGCCAATACCGCGCCGCTGCTGCGGCCGCTGCGCAGCCTGGGTCTGCTGGCGGCGGACAACTCCGCGGCGCTGCAGTCGCTGCTGGTCGGCGGCGCGATGGGTTTCCGCGGCGATGTGCCGGAGCTGTGCCGATGAGGTTTGCGGGAAATCGCCAAGAGCAAATCTCCCCTGTCCCCCTTTTTCAAAGGGGGGAAAAGCCAAGCCTGCTTTTCTTCTGCTTGGCGCATGAGCTGCTGTCAGACGGGGTAAATCTTTTTGAGCAACACGACTTCCCCTTCTTTGAAAAAGGGGGGCAGGGGGGATTTGCTTTTTCTCCACAGCCGCATAGTTGCCCGCGCAAGGCATACGCGTGAATCGCCGTCGCCTGGATGTCGCGATAGTCGGCGGCGGCGTAGTGGGCGCGACTTGCGCGCTGTCGCTGGCCGCACTCGGCCTTGAAGTCGCCTTGGTCGAAGGCCGTGAAATCCCGCCTTGGTCGGCGCAGGATCCGGATCTGCGGGTGTACGCCTTCGCGCCGGATAACGCTGCGCTGCTGGAGGCATCGGAAATCTGGAGTTCGGTTTCCAAAGCGCGCATGCAGCCTTATCGACGCATGCGCGTGTGGGACGCGGCCGGCGGCGGCGATCTGGTTTTCGATGCGGACGCACTGGGACGCGACCAGCTGGGGTGGATCGTCGAACACAGCCTGCTGGTCGACCGCCTGTGGGCCGCGTTGCCCGCGGCCGGCGTGCGCCTGCACTGCCCGGCGCGCGTGGAAACGATGGAGCAGGACGAAGCCGGCGTGCGCCTGCGCCTGGAAGACGGCACGCGCCTGGAAGCGCGCGTGGCCATCGCCGCCGACGGCGCCGATTCCACTTTGCGTGCGCTGGCCGGCGTAGAAGTATCGACGCGCGATTACGGCCAGCGCGGCGTGGTCGCGTTCGTGGAAACCGAAAAGTCCAATGAAGCTACCGCTTGGCAGCGTTTTTTGCCGAGCGGCCCGCTGGCGCTCCTGCCGTTCGCGCAAGGCCGCAGCTCCATCGTCTGGACCCTGCCGGACGCCGAAGCCGAGCGCGTGTTGGCGCTGGACGAGGCCGCATTCAACCGCGAGCTGACCAACGCCTCGGAAGCGCGCCTGGGCGAAGTCCGCGTGGTCTCTGCGCGCGTCGCGTTCCCGCTGCGCCGGCAGCTGGCCGATGCCTACCTCGCCGGGCGCGTGCTGGTGATGGGCGACGCCGCGCACGTGGTGCATCCGCTGGCCGGGCAGGGCGTGAACCTGGGCCTGCGCGATGCGCGCCGCCTGCGCGACGCCATCGCCGATGCGCGAACCCGTCGCATCGAGTGGGACACGCCGCACCGTTTGGCGCGCTGGGCGCGCGAATGCCGCAGCGAAAACGCGGCCGCAGCGTACGCGTTCGACGGCATCAACCGCGTGTTCTCCAACGACGAAATGCCTGCGACGCTGCTGCGCGGAGTTGCGCTGGGGCTTGCGGGCAAGCTGCCGCCGCTGGCCAATCTATTCTGGCGGAAGGCGTCGGGCTTATAGCGATGCAGGCAGCGTCGTTTTTTTTGTTCGTCGTTTCTGTTCATCATACCCGCGAAGGCGGGAATCGCTCTTGCTTTGCTTTTAAGGCAGATTGATGCGCTTCGATTAAAGAGCGATTCCCGCCTTCGCGGGAATGACGGGCGAAAAAAAGGTCACCCCGGAATAAACGGAAACACGATCTTCAGCAATCCCTTCAACCCGCCTTCCGCGGTGCTCGCGATCGCCTTCGCGCCCAAGCTGTTGAGCGCATTGCGCACTTCCTGCCAGCGTAGCTTGGTCACGTCCTTCTTCAGCAGGTCGGCGACTTCCTCCGCCGCTGGCGACAGTTTGTTCAACTCGTCGGCGATCGCCTTCGGGTCGGGCTGCAGGTAGCCCCACTTCTCGGCGATCTTCAGCAGCGTGTCGAAGCGCACCGCCACCACGTCGCGGTTGCGTTCGTACACCGGCAGCGCGCCCACATCCAGGATCGCCTGCTCGAACTGCTGCTGGTCGTCCGGGTGCTCCACGCGGATCGCCAGGAAGCCTTCCTTCTTGCTGCGTTCGCTCACGTGCTTGGCGCCGGAACGCAGATTGGTTTCGGTCAGCACCGTGGCCACGATGCGCTGCAGCGCGGCGTCGTTTTCCTCCGGCACCAGCGCACGCCAGCGGGCGTACCCGTCGCGGCGCAGCGCCTTGACCTTGGCCGGCGTCACCCGCAGGCGCGAGGCCACGGCGAAGTTCGATTCGCTGCGCGCCACGGTGCCGTCGCGCTCCAGCAGCACGAACATCAGCAGTTCCAGATCGCGCTTGGTCAGCGACTGGAAACCCTGCAGCAGGGTCAGGCGCAGGAATTCGTTGGCGAATCCGGCGGGGTCCTTGAGTTCGATGGCTTGCATGGCGGGTTTCCTCGTCAGGGGAGTAGATTGCCACGCTGGGGTTGCAGGGGATGAGAATGCCTTGTCGCAGACCAGCCAGTCCAGAAATGTAGGGCGGGTCTCGACCCGCCGTATTGGTGGATGCTGCACCGCTGGAAGAAGCGGTGCCTTCGTTCGGCTTAGCGTTGGATTTGGCCGCTGCGGCCGGGAGGCGGGTCGAGACCCGCCCTACGATAGGGTCGCGAATACGGTGATCTCTTCGCGGTCGTGATACAGCTGGCGGGCGCGGATCGAAACCGGCTTTTCGGACTGCTGCGCGAACAGGTCCAGGCACAGCCGGGTTTCGTCCCAGCGCTTTTTCATCGGCAGTTTCAAATTGAACACCGCGTGCCGGCACCAGCCTTCGCGGAACCAGGTGGCCATGCGTTCGGCCACGCGGCGCGGCTGTTCCACCATGTCGCATACCAGCCAGTCCAGAGGCTGCGAAGGCTTCCACTGGAAACCGTCGGCGCGCAGATGTTCCACCAGGCCGCTGTCCATCACGTTCTGGCGCAGCGGGCCGTTGTCCACGCTGATCACGCGCAGGTGGTGACGGGTAAGGATCCAGGTCCAGCCGCCGGGCGCGGCGCCCAGGTCGGCGGCGGTCATGCCGGGTTTGAGCAAGGCCTCGCGTTGGTCGCTGTCGAGCAGCGTCAGCAGGGCTTCTTCCAGCTTCAACGCGGAGCGCGAGGGCGCTTCCGACAGCAGCTTCAGGCGCGGAATGCCGAGCGGCCACGGCGAGGCGTCGTCGGGATCGGCGACGCACAGGAAAGCATGATCGCCTTCGACAAAGACCACATGCAGGCGCGGCAGCCGCGCGTTTTCCCTGTCGCTCATCAGCCCGGCCTTGCGCAGGGCGGGGCGCAGCGCGTTGCCGAAGCTGCGCGCCAGCCCGGCCAGCGGCTTGGCGCTGTCGGAATCGGGATGCTCCACCCAAAGATCGCCGAAGCGCGCGTGTCCGGCCAGCGCGGCCAGCATCGGCGCGATGCGGTCCTTCGGATCCAGCGCGCGCAGCTCGGCGATCAGCCGCAGCTTCTGCCGTGCGTAGATCAGCTCGCGCCAGGGCAGGGCTCGCGACAGCGCCGCGGCGTCTTCGCACATGAACAGCACGTGCGCGCTGTTGCGCTCGGTGCGCGCGTAGCCGGGATGGCCGGCGAATGCGGCGCGTTCGCTGAGCTCGGCGGCGAGTTCGGGTTCGAAGCCCTGGCGGCAGTAGCAGAGCAGGCCGGTCATCCGCCCATTCCCGTAGAAGCGGGCCATGCCCGCGAACTCTTGCATTGACCCATGCGACGGAAAAAAGCTCGCGGGCATGGCCCGCTCCTACGGACAAGGCGGGAAACGTCAATAACGCTCGCCGTCTTGTTCGCCATACGCGCGCAGCACGTCGCGCGCGGCGTCGCGGTGCAGGTCGCGCACCACTTCGATGCCGCGCTTGTTCAATTCGCCTATCCAGTCCGCGGGCAGCGGGCCTTCGTCGAATTCGGTCAGCGCCATCACGTCTTCCGCGCGCGCGCCGATCAGCAGGCGGTCGATGCCGGCCCAGACCGTGGCGCCGTAGCATTGGCAGCACGGCTGCGATGACGTCGCCAGGGTCACGACGCCACCCGCGCGCTCGTTGAGGCGCGCGCTCTGCAGGCGCTGCTGGGCCAGCATGTAGGCCATGTTTTCGGCGTGCGCCAGCGAGGTGTTCAGCGGCAGCACGCGGTTGACGCCGATGGAAATGATGCGGTCGTCGGGGCCGAACACCGCCGCGCCGAACGGTCCGCCGCTGCCCGCCTGCAGATTGCGGCGCGACAGCTCGATCGCCAGCGCCACCTTGTCGGCGTCGCTGGCGTACACCGCGGCGGGATCCACGGCTTCGTGCACCCAGGCCGGCAGCGTCAAGTGGACCTGGGCGTACAGCATCACTGCGCCCGCGGCGCGACGGCGTCGGCGGCGGTGCACTTGCCGCTGACGCACTGGCAGCTGGAGATTTCCTGGAAGCCGCACACGCTCATCATGCCCCTGGCCTGGCACTGCGCCTGCACCGCGGCGGGGTCGGTGGGGCTGTCCTTGTTGACGCACGCCGGCATCGCGCCGCAGCAGTTGCCCACGTTTTTGACCGCGCAGTCGGCGCTGGTCTTGCAGCCGTAGTCCAGCGCGACGGTTTGCGGCACTTCGCGCGGCGGATACGGCTCAGACATCGGCGGCGGCGCCTTGGCCGAGCCGTGCGGCGGTGGCGGTGAGGGAGGTGCGGGCGGCTCGGGCGCGGCCGTGCCGGCCAGATTGCCGGTGGCCGGCGAAGTGGCGGGCGCGGCGCAGGCGACCAGCGCGATTGCGACGAACAGGCCCATCAGTAACGAAGCGATGCGAGGCATGGCGAGTCTCCTGCGTTGGGAACAACCGGCGTCGTTCCCGCGCTGGCGGAAACGGCGTTCGAACTACTATCGCAAACCCATCGTAAGCGCGGATCGCGGTTTTTCGCGCAAAGCCGCTCGGTTCGCGTTAAGGCTTCGCCGCCCACGTATCGCGCAGCGTCACGCTGCGATTGAATACCGGCGCGTCGTTGCGGTGGTCGCGGCGGTCGGCGACGAAGTAACCCAGGCGTTCGAACTGGAACGCCTGCTCCGGCGCGGCGACCGCGGCGGCCGGCTCCACGTAGCCGCGCACCGACTTGCGCGACTCCGGGTTCAGGTATTCCTGGTAAGTCTTGCCTTCGGATTCGTCGTCCGGATCGGGCACCGAGAACAAGCGGTCGTACAAGCGGATCTCGGCCGGCATCGCATGCTTCGCGCTGACCCAGTGGACGGTGCCCTTGATCTTGCGTTCGGCGCCGGCCATGCCGGGCCGCGATTCCGGGTCCAGCCAGCCGCGCAGCTCGACCACTTCGCCCGCGTCGTTCTTCACCACCTCATCGCAGCGCACGATGCCAGCGCCGCGCAGGCGCACTTCGCCGCCGGGGACCAGGCGCTTGAAGCCCTTCGGCGGGATTTCGGCGAAGTCCTCGCGCTCGATCCAGAGTTCGCGCGAAAACGGAATCTCGCGCTTGCCGAAGCTTTCGTGCTTGGGATGGTTGGAAAACGTCAGGGTTTCCTCGTGATTTTCCGGCAGATTGGCCAGCACCAGTTTCAGCGGATCGATCACCGCCATCCGCCGTGGCGCAGCGGCGTCCAGATCGTCGCGCAGGCAGCCTTCCAGCACGCCGAAATCGATCAGCGAATTCTGCTTGCTGATGCCCACCCGGTCGATCAACAGTCGCAGCGCGGCCGGCGTGTAGCCGCGGCGGCGCAGGCCCTGCAGGGTGGGCATGCGCGGATCGTCCCAGCCGTCCACCAGACGCTCGTTGACCAGCGTGGTCAGCTTGCGCTTGCTCATCACCGTGTAGTTGATGTTGAGGCGCGAAAACTCTATCTGGCGCGGCTTGCCGGCCCGGTTGGGCAGGCCGCGGTCCAGCAGCGGCTGCAGCAGTTCCGGGTGCCCGCCGAGCGCCACCTTGTCCACGCACCAGTCGTACAGCGGGCGGTGATCCTCGAACTCCAGCGTGCACAGCGAGTGGGTGATGCCTTCCACCGCATCGCCCAGGGAGTGGGCGAAGTCGTACATCGGATAGATCGGCCAGGCATCGCCGGTGTTCTGGTGCTCGATATGCTTGATCCGGTACAGCGCCGGATCGCGCAGGTTCATGTTGCCGCTGGCCATGTCGATCTTCGCACGCAGAGTGCGCGCGCCGTCGCGGAATTCGCCCGCGCGCATGCGCCGGAACAGGTCCAGATTCTCTTCCACCGAACGCGTGCGGTAAGGCGATTCGCGCCCGGCCACGGTCAGCGTGCCGCGGTATTCGCGCATCGCCTGCGCGTCCAGGTCGTCCACGTAGGCCAGGCCGTCGCGGATGAGCTTTTCCGCGGCCAGGTAGTAGACGTCGAAATAATCCGAGGCGTGGCGCAGCTCGGCCCACTCGAAGCCTAGCCAGCGCACGTCGTCCTGGATGGCGGCGACGAACTCCGGATCTTCCCTGGCCGGGTTGGTGTCGTCGAAACGCAGGTTGCAGACGCCGGTGAATTCGCCGGCGATGCCGAAGTTCAGGCAGATCGATTTGGCGTGGCCGATGTGCAGATAACCGTTGGGTTCCGGCGGAAAACGGGTGCGCACCGTGGCGTGCTTGCCGCTGGCCAGGTCCTCGCGCACGATCTGGCGGATGAAATCGTGCTTTTCGCCGCCCACGGCCGGATCGGCGGGGGAGTCGTGGGGCGCGGCGGGGGCGGGAATCGCGGCGGACATGCGTGGGAAAAACCTGACGGACGGGCGCACAGTTTAGCCGACGCGCCAACCGCTATCCTGCATGCTGCTTGTTCGAGGGTTTTGTGCATGGCTGCCCCGCTCCTGATTATCGGCAACAAGAACTACTCCTCGTGGTCGCTGCGGCCGTGGCTGCTGCTGCGCCATTTCGGCGTGGATTTCGAAGAGCGCCGCCTGCTGCTGGATACGCCCGCGTTCCACGAGCAAATCGGGCGCTGGTCGCCGACCGCGCGGGTGCCGGTGCTGGTGGACGAGGGTCTGACCGTGTGGGATTCGCTGGCGATCTGCGAATACGCCAACGAGCGCTGGCTGGACGGCCGCGGCTGGCCGCAGCAGCGCGCCGCACGGGCGCAGGCGCGCGCGTCGGCCGCCGAAATGCATGCCGGCTTCGCCGCGCTGCGCACCCAGCTGCCGATGAATAGCCACCGCCAACCCGACGCCTACCGCTGGGACGCGCACGCCCAGGCCGATATCGACCGCGTGCAGCGCCTGTGGGCCGACATGCGCGCGCAGCACGGCACCGAAGCGGGTTTCCTGTGCGGCGAGTTCGGCATCGTCGATGCGATGTTCGCGCCGGTCGCGATCCGCTTTCTCGGCTATGGCGTGACCCTGGACGACACCGCGCGCGCTTACGTTCACACCCTGCAGCAGCTGCCCGCGTTCCGGCAGTGGCGCGAGCAGGCGGCGCAGGAAGAAGAGCGCATTGCGGCCACCGAGGCCTGCACGCGCGCCGGATAGGCGGGCCGTATTCACGCACCTCGCGGCATTCTCAGCTCGCCCCCCACGCCATTGTCCGGAGCCCACCATGCAAGTCGTCTATCGCGCGCACAATCTGGTCGACGCCCATCTGGCCAAGCATCTGCTGGAAAACGCGCAGATACCCGCGTTCGTGCTGGGCGAATCGCTGCTGGGTGGGGCCGGCGAACTGCCGCTGTTCGGCGTGCTGCGGGTATGCGTGCCGGAGGGTTTCGAGGAACAGGCCAGCCTGTGCCTGCAGGTGCTCGATCCGGAACAAGCCGATGAGGCGGTGGACGATGGGCACGGAGCGCTGAATGCAGCCCCGGTTCCCGGGTGAGCCGCGGCTGATCGCTTGCCGCGCGCCGGCATGGCGCTGGTTGGCGTGCGTCAGCGTGGTCTGGATGGTCTGGGCGGGCATGGCGCACGCCTTGGTCGCGCCCGACGCTGAGCAGGCCGCGCGCCTGCCGATAAAGATCGAAATCCTGGGCCCCGCGAACCGCGCGCATCTGAATGCCGATCGGAGTGGCGTGCGCCTGCCGAGCGACGGCAGCGAGGCGCGGTTTCTGGTTCGTTTCCATTTGCCGGCGCGCAGCCTGGGCGAATCGCGCTGGCTGCTGCGCTTCAACCGGGTGGAGCTGAAGCGCCTGCAGCTGCGCGCGCCGGGCTGGGAGCCGGCGGCGCAAAGTTTCTTCGATCCGCGCGCCGAAGAAGGCCTGCTGCCGATGGCCTTCGAACAAATCCTGCCCGGCGAGTGGAGCGGGCCGGTCAGCGTGGAAGTGACCGCCAGCACCGATCTGGTCCGGACCCTGCGGCCGCAGGTGATGCGCGCTGCGCTGGCGCACGAGCAGGACAAGCGCGCGCTGGCGATCGCGGTGGCGCTGTATGCCGGCGTGCTGGTGCTGGGGGTGGTGGCGGTGTCGCTGCTGGTCGGCGTGCGCGAGCTGGCGTTCGTTAGCTTCTTGGCGTTCATGTGCGCCACGCTGATGCTGATGCTGACCGCGAACGGTCACGCCTACACGCTTCCGGCGCTGGCCTGGATGCGGCCGCTGGGCGCGCAAGGGCTGAACGTGTCGATGCTGATGGTCTGCGCGTTCGGCGTAATGGTGGCGCGCGACTACGCCGGCAAGCTGCCTAACAATCCGTGGTTGCGCTGGCTGCCGGTGGCCGGCGCCAGCGCGCTGCTGGCGCTGGCGGTGGCCACGCTGCTGGGCCTGCGGCTTGGCGTAAGCATGATGCAGACGCTGGTGACCGTAGGCTGGGTCACGGCCGGGCTGCTGTCGCTGCTGGCGTTCGTCAATGCGATGCTGCGCAAGGCGTGGCTGGGCTGGCTGCTGCTATGCGCGCTGGTGCTGCTGGGCGCCAGCTGCACCTTGTTCGAACTCAGCGTGCGCGGTATCGGTCATGCGTTCTGGGGCCAGTTCGGTTACCAGGTCGGCCTGGTGCTGGTGGCGCTGGTGATGGTGCTGGCGCTGGTGGGGCGCATCGCCGATTTCCGCCTCAAGCACGAGCGCGAGCGTACGGCGCGCCGGGCCAGCGAACAGCGCCTGCAGCAGCAGCAGGCTTACGCCGCGCTGGCCGTGCAGCTGCAGCAGCGTCTGACCGACGTCGCGCCCAACGACCTGGAGTGGGTGGCGATACAGATGGCCATGGAGCGGCTGCTGCCGCTGCTGCGGCTCAGTTCGGCCACGATCCTGCTGTACCGCGCCGGCTACGACCAGGTGCGCATCACCGAGCCGGTGACCCACACCTCGCGCATCGGCGCGTTGATCGACGCCAACGCCGAGACGCTGCACGCGGTGTTGAAGCGGCAGGTGGCGATGAACGATCTGCGGCTGGTGTTGCCGAAGGCGGCCGGCGTGCCGCGGCGCAACGGCGTGCCCGCCTACGCCGCCGTGCCGTTGATCGCGAGCGCCGGTACCGGCGGCGTGGCGCTGCTGGAGCGCGCCGGCGCCCAGCCTTTCGACGAGGAGGAATTGGCCCTGGCCACACGCTTCGGTCTGCTGGTGCTGGAACGCACCGCCGAGGCGCGCGCCAACCACAAGCTGCGCCGTTCCGCCGAACTGGACGCGCTGACCGGCTTGCTCAATCGCAACGCCATCGACAGCGCGCTGCGCGCGGCGTTCGCCGCATCGCACCAGAAGCAGGAACCCTTGGCGGTGCTGTTCGCCGATGTCGATCGCTTCAAGGCGATCAACGACACCTACGGCCATGCCTGCGGCGATCTATGCCTGCAACGGATCGCCGCGACCCTGCGTCACGCGCTGCGCCCCGGCGACCTGCTGGGACGCTACGGCGGCGAGGAATTCGTCATCGTTCTCATCGGACCCGCCGCCGATCGCGCGCGCGAAGTGGGCGAGCGCATGCGGATGCTGGTGGAACAGGCCGAGGTGCCGTGGCAAGGCGAGATGCTGAAACTGACCATCAGCATCGGCGTGGCCACGCGCCTGCCGCACGAACCCACGCCCACCGCCGCGCTGGAGCGCGCCGACCGCGCGCTGTACGCGGCCAAGCACGAAGGCCGCAACCGGGTGAATCTGGCCACGCCGCCGGATTATTGAGCCGTGGGAGCCTCGTTTCGCCGCGCGCGCCAGCGGTTGCCAGCGTGATACGCAGGAACGATGCGGCGCCTAGTTTTCGACCGCCGAGGCCAGCAGCAGCGCTTGCGCGGTGCCGGCTACGCTGATATCGCCACCGGCATTTTCCCTGCCGCGCTGCCATTGCCCTGCGCTCAGTACTGCCGTCAGGGCATGTGGCCAAAGATCCTGACGCCTGCTGCGACCCGGGCGGCAGCGGTATGCGGCTCGATTGGCCTGGACGCCTGACGCTCAGGCGCCTGAAAATTCGCCGGCGAACATCGCGCGCATCTCGGCGATGCCTGCCTCCTGGTCGGGATGCAACATGCGCAGGCACTCCACCGCGAACGAAACCGGGCTGCTGCCGGGCGCGGTGATGAGGTTGCCGTCGCGGAGCACACGCTCGGCGCGGTAGTGCGCCGAACCCGAATAGCCTTTGGCGTATTCGCTCAGAAACTCCGGTGAGTTGCTGGTGTGCGCAGCCGCGTTCAGCAAGCCGGCGTTGGCCAACGCCAGGGTGGCGCCGCAGATTGCGGCTACCGGCTTGCCTGCGGCGATGCGCGCACGCAGGGCTTCGCTGAGCGGAGCGATTTCGCCTTCCTGCCAGCGCTCGCTGCCCGGCAACAGCCACAGATCCGCCTGCAGCAACGGCAAGTCGGCGAAAGCGGCATCCGGCTGGATGCGCAGGCCGCCCATCGACAGCACCGGCTCGCCGTCGAGGCTGGCGACCATCACCCGGTCGCCGAACCAGGTGCGCGCCGAAGGCAGGATCGGCCCTATTTCCCAGTCGGCCACGCCATCGACCATCACCACCGCTATCGTCTTGCTCATTCGTTCTCTCGCTCGCTGAAGCCAGAAACACACGATGCGCAGAAAATAGCGCAGGCGGCGATCAACGGCGCGTGATCGCGCATACGTACACCACTTCGCACGCGCCGCCGCCGGTGTCCTCGCGCGTGGTCGAGCTGCGCCAGCGCCAGCCGTCGTGCGCGGTGGCTTCCACCAGCCAGCCGTCGATGCGCACGCGGTCGTCCTTGCGCACGTCGGCCAGCGCTTGGGCCACCGCGTCGTTGGCCGGGATCATGTGCATATTGGCCGCGCTGACCATGATTTCCCGAGGCGGCAGCGGCGGCTGGTCCTCCCAGCGGTAGCTGAAGAAGCGCACCGACTGCGACAGCGACAGCTTGGAAAGCACCCCGTCTTCCGCCATCCGTCCCCAGCCCAGGGCCAGATCGGTCGGCGAAAGATCGGACTCGCGTCCCCTCCGGTAATCCTCGCGCGACAGCACGCGCGCCTCGACGCTGAAACCGGCCAGCGGTTGCAGCGTGGCCGCGCTCAGCGCGAACGGCCGCATCGAGGAGGGCACACTGCTTTGCAGCGGCGCCTGGCCCGCGCGGACCAAGGGCGGCAGCGGACAGTCGGATGCATCGTCGCCCACACCGGCCGGTGCGCCGACCCCGCGCGGCGAGTACGGCGAAAACCACCAGCCCAGCGCGCTGAGCAGCACGCAGGCGATCAGCAGGTTGCGCACCTTCACGCGCCGGCGGAAAGGCGGCCGGCGATGGTCTGGCGCAGGCCGACCAGGTCCTTGGCGAAGGCGGCGATGCCGTCGCGCAGTTTTTCGGTGGCCATCGCGTCCTGCGCCAAGTCGTGGGCGAAGCGCGCCGCGTCGATCGGCGCGGCGGTATTGGTTTCGGCTTTTCCGGGCGACAGCCTGCGCGGCAGCTCGCCGGTTTCCGTGTCCAGCTTCTCCAGCAGATCGGGCGAAATCGTCAGCCGGTCGCAGCCGGCCAGCGCCTCGATCTGCGCGGTGGAGCGGAACGAGGCGCCCATCACCACCGTGGCCGCGCCGCGGCGCTTGAATTCGGCGTAGACGCCGCGCACGAACTTCACGCCGGGATCCTCGTCGATGCTCACCGGCGTATCGCCGCGCGCCACGTGCCAGTCCAGGATCCGGCCCACGAACGGCGAAATCAGGAACGCGCCCGCCTCGGCGCAGGCCAACGCCTGGGTGCGGTTGAAGATCAGGGTGAGGTTGCAGTCGATGCCGTCGCGCTGCAGCTGCGCCGCGGCCCGTACGCCTTCCCAGGTCGCCGCCACCTTGATCAGCACGCGCTCGCGGCCGATGCCTTGTCGCGCGTACATGGCGATGAACTTGTGCGCTTTCTCCACCGTCGCCGCGGTGTCGTGGGCCAGGTCCGCATCCACCTCGGTGGACACGCGGCCGGGAATCAGCCCGGCCAGCGCGCTGCCGACGGCGATGGTCAGGCGGTCGACGACTTCGTTCACCAGCGCCGGCGCGTCGCCGGACGGCTGCGCACGCGCCCATGCGAGTTCGCGCTCGATCGCCTGTGCGTACACCGGCAGGTCCAGGGCCTTGCGCACCAGGGTGGGATTGGTGGTGCAGTCGACCGGGCGCAGGCGTTTGACCGCGTCGAAATCGCCGGTATCGGCGACCACCACCGACAGTTCGCGTAACTGCTGCAGTTTGGAAAGGCTCATGTCGCGCTCTTGGAAGGTTTGGAGGAAGAGGAGGCTGCGCGCTTGCGCGTCTTGACAGCTGACGCGCGCCGACGCTGCGCGGCGGTGCCGGTTTCCGGCTTGGGCGAGAACAGCTGCGCCGGCAGCTGCGAAAACACCCTGGACAATTCCAGCAGGAACGCGCCCATCGCCGAACTCCTGCGCCACAGCATGGCGATGCTGCGGCTGGGATGCGAATCGCTGAAGCCGAGCAGATGGATATTGTGCGAACGCGCCACCGGCGGCTTGATCGCCAGCGTCGGCAGCAGGGTGATGCCCACATTGGCCGCCACCATCTGCCGCAGGGTTTCCAGGCTGGTGGCGCGGAACTCGGTTTCGTTGGCGCCCGACAGCCGGCACACCTCCAGCGCCTGTTCGCGCAGGCAGTGGCCGTCTTCCAGCAGCAGCAGCTTCTGGTCCGATAGTTCGTCCAGGCTCAGCGAGTCGCGCTGCGCCAGCGGATGGTTTTCCGGCACCGCCAGCAGGAACGGCTCTTCGAACAGGAACTCGCTGTGCAGCCGTTCGTCCTGCACCGGCAGCGCCAGCAGAATCGCGTCCAGCCGGCCTTCGTGCAGGCGCGCCAGCAGCACGTCGCTTTTTTCCTCCACCAGCAGCAGCTCCAGCTGCGGGAAGCGCTGGCGGATGGTCGGGATCACATGCGGCAGCAGGTACGGGCCCAGCGTGGGGAAAATGCCCAATCGCACCGTGCCCGCCTCCGGATCCTGGCTGCGGCGCGCGGATTCGCGCATCTGTTCCACCTCCGCCACGATCCGGCGCGCGCGGTCGGCGGCGTCGCGCCCGGCCGGGGTCAGCATCACCTTGCGCGGCGCGCGCTCGACCAACGACACGCCCAGCTCATCCTCCAGCTTCCGGATCTGCGTGGACAGCGTGGGCTGGCTGACGAAACACGCCGCCGCGGCGTGGCCGAAGTGCTTGTGGTCGGCCAGTGCGATCAGGTATTTGAGGTCGCGCAGGTTCATGCCGGCGAGGTTATCCGATTGGCGAGGGTGTGTTTCCTTTCTCCCGATGGGAGAGGGGAAGCAGCCTAAACCGCTTCGGCTTCCGCTTTTTCCGCCGGCGCCGAGGTGCGGATCAGGTGATCGAAGGCGCTCAGCGCCGCCTTGGAGCCTTCGCCCATGGCGATCACGATCTGCTTGTACGGCACGGTGGTGGCGTCGCCGGCGGCGAACACGCCGGGCATGGAAGTGCGCCCGTGCGCGTCCACTTCGATCTCGCCGTGCGCCGACAGCGCCAGCGTGCCGCGCAGCCATTCGGTGTTGGGCAGCAGGCCGATCTGGACGAATACGCCTTCCAGCGCCACGCGATGCGAATCGCCGCCCACGCGGTCCTTGTAGATCAGGCCGGTAACCTTATGGCCGTCGCCCATGACTTCGGTGGTCTGCGCGCTGAGCACCACGGTCACGTTGCCCAGGCTGTGCAGCTTGCGCTGCAGCACCGCGTCGGCGCGCAGCTGATGATCGTATTCGATCAAGGTGACGTGGTTGACGATGCCGGCCAGATCGATCGCCGCTTCCACGCCGGAATTGCCGCCGCCGATCACCGCCACGCGCTTGCCCTTGTACAGCGGACCGTCGCAGTGCGGGCAGTAGGCCACGCCTTTGTTGCGGTAGGTTTCTTCGCCGGGCACGTTCATCTGCCGCCAGCGCGCGCCGGTGGAAACGATCACCGTCCTGGCCTTGAGCGAGGCGCCGTTGGCCAGCTGCACTTCGATCAAATCGCCGCCGCCGATCAGCTTTTCGGCGCGCTGCAGATTCATGATGTCCACGTCGTACTGGCGCACGTGCTGCTCCAGCTGCGCAACCATGCGCGGGCCTTCGGTTTCCTGCACGGAAACGAAGTTCTCGATGGCCAGCGTGTCCAGCACCTGGCCGCCGAAACGCTCCGCGGCCACGCCGGTGCGGATGCCCTTGCGCGCGGCGTAGATCGCCGCGGCCGCGCCGGCTGGGCCGCCGCCTACCACCAGCACGTCGAACGGCGCCTTGTTCCTGAGCTTCTCGGCCTCGCGCTTGCCGGTCTGCGTGTCCAGTTTGGACACGATTTCCTCGATGCCCATGCGTCCCTGGCCGAATTCCTTGCCGTTGAGGAACACGGCCGGCACCGACATGATCTCGCGCGCCTGCACTTCGTTCTGGTACAACGCGCCGTCGATCGCCACATGCCGCACTTTAGGGTTCAGCACGCTCATCAGGTTCAGCGCCTGGACCACGTCCGGGCAGCTCTGGCAGGACAGCGAGAAATAGGTTTCGAACTGCAGCACGCCGTCCGGCGCCGGGCCTTCGAGCGTCTTGATCTGTTCGATGATCTCCGGCGCTGTCTTGGAGGGGTGTCCGCCCACCTGCAGCAGCGCCAGCACCAGCGAAGTGAATTCGTGGCCCAGCGGAATGCCGGCGAAACGCAGGTGGATGTCGTGGCCGGGCGTGGTCAGCGCGAACGAAGGCGTGCGCTGGTCTTCACCGTGGTGTTCCCGCAGCGAGATTTTGTCCGACAGCAGCACCAGGTCATTGAGCAAGGCCAGCATTTCCGCCGACTTGTCGCTGCCGTCGATCGACGCGGCGATCTCGACGGGGCGGGTGAGTTTTTCCAGATAGGCCTTCAACTGGGCCTTCAGATCGGCATCCAACATGGTGGACTCCAACAGTAATGCGAGGGGTTGAAATGATCCCTCCCTCACGGGACGAGAGGTCGAAGGCTCTGGCGCCAAGATCGGCGCCTTGCGGGTGTAGTGAGTAGAACGGGATCTTCCGATACGAAGTCGGGCAAGCGGCGTGTTTGCATGAGTTGCGCTCGATGCCGACACGCCGCGGAGGAAATCCTAGCGCCGTCTCATTCTCTCCCCAACCCTCTCCCGGGCCCCGAAGGAAGTCCCTTGGAGGATCTAGGGAGAGGGGGGGCGCTTGTCCGAGGCCTTTAGCCGGAAAAGCGCTTCAAGCGGGAGCGTCAGATCTTGCCGACCAGATCCAGCGACGGCTTCAGCGTTTCGGCGCCCTGCTGCCACTTGGCTGGACACACTTCGCCCGGGTGCGCGGCCACGTGCTGCGCCGCCTTGACCTTGCGCAGCAGCTCGCTGGCGTCGCGGCCGATGCCGTTATCGTGGATCTCGCACAGCTTGATCTGGCCTTCCGGATTGATCACGAAGGTGCCGCGCAGGGCCAGGCCCTCTTCCTCGATCATCACTTCGAAATTGCGGGTCAGCGCGCCGGTCGGATCGCCGATCAGCGGGTAGTTGACCTTGCGGATCGAATCGGAGGTGTCGTGCCAGGCCTTGTGCGCGAAATGGGTGTCGGTGGACACGCCGTAGATCTCCACGCCCAGCTTCTGGAATTCGGCGTGGTTGTCGGCCAGATCCTCGAGCTCGGTGGGGCACACGAAGGTGAAATCGGCCGGATAGAACACCAGCACCGACCACTTGCCGGCCAGGCTGGCCTGGGTGACTTCGACGAACTCGCCGTTGTGGTAAGCGGTCGCTTTGAAGGGTTTGACGTGGGTATTGATGAGGGACATGCGGATCCTTGTGGGAGGGACGATGGAAACAGCCCACAGGGTAGGCCAGGCCTATCGATAATACAAATCGATAAATAACAGCTTATTGATAGTCAAAAGCTATTAAATAAATTGTTCCCACCTCCCACCTCCCACCTCCCACCTCCCACCTCCCACCTCCCACCTCCCACCTCCCACCTC